>Ga0299913_10002327_pt1 | contig 14926 bp, 13 predicted proteins | sample RVTome_9_FD_201360 | JGI IMG/M metagenome (GOLD analysis project Ga0299913, IMG submission 201360) | Soil microbial communities from uranium-contaminated site in the Upper Colorado River Basin, Wyoming, United States - RVT155D38 (version 2) ...
ATCTCCCATCGGCGCGGCGCTCTAGCGCCGCGCCGATGGGACCAAGCCCTAGAACCTGCCTGGGAACTGCTTGATGATTCCGATGCTGAGCATGTCGGCCATGTGCAGGATGTCGTGGTGGATGCGGTCGTAAGCCGTCACGTCGGCGGGCCAGTCCGCGTTCAAGCGAGCCACCGCCTCGGCAAGGGTCCACTCGAGGTGCTCGGCCATCATCTCTCGCATCTCCGACCGCGGCCAGTTCCTTGGGTTCGCGGCGGACAGGAAGTCGGCGATCTCGTCGGCGTTGTCGTGCCAGCGAGCGTTCGCTTCCTCGACTCCGGCCGAGTCGCCGCTCTTGGCTGCGTTCAGGATGTCGGCTGCGATCAGGATGTGATCGCGCAATAGTGCCGAGAGCGCCTCGCCGGCTGCTTCGCCGTAGTACGGCTTGATCGCGTCGCCGATGTGATCCTGGTTCGCGAGCAGGCGGCCCGCCGCGGTGTCCGTATCGGGAAGGTCTGCGACCGCGCTGACGATGAACTGACGCGTCCAGACGATGTGGTCCTCCCACAACTTGCGCATCTGATTGCGGAACCTCACCGCCGGGCGACTGCGCTTGTGGGCAGTGTTGCGGTGTGCATAGTGTGAGGTCGAAGCTTCGGCGGCGCCCGATGGCGCCGATACGTAGCTCACCACGCCCACGGTCGCCGCCATCAAGGCGGCCGTTGCCAGCGCGGCCGTCACATTCCGTAATGATGGAGTCTTAGCTTCCAAGATCGTCTCCTTGCGTCTCGCGTTTCACCTGGGATCAAGCACGCTCGGGTCGGCATGCAGGCGCCCGGCTGCTCGCCCCTAAGGGCCTTCTAACATCAATAAACACTAGTGTTAGAAGGACTCTCGCGCCGAGAAGTGGCGGTGTCAAGTAAAAACACAAGTAAACGTTAGCGGAATCTCCGAGACGGTCGATCCTTCAATCCACGTCCCGCACACGCGTCACGGCGATACCCAAGAGCCATGCGAAAAGCGCGTAGATGGCCATCACCGTTGCCGCGGCCGGCGGTTGCAACGCGGCAGCCGTGTCCAGGGCGTTCCCGAGAGCGTATGCAGCCTGACCGGGCAGATAGCTGCCCATATCGCCGAGAAATCCGGAGCCGAGGTTCTCGATGACGAGAACCCAGACCAGCCCACCGACGATCGCGGCAACCTGATGACGGATGGTCGCACCGACGCCCACCCCGATGACGGCCCAGAGGGCATTCGAAAGCAGGAATCCGCCGAACGCCGATGCATCTGAACCCTCGAGCGCCAAGGTGCCACCCTTGGCCGAGGCCAGCGGAAGCGCGATCGCGATCATCACTATCAGCGAGGCCACGGCAATCACCGAGGCGGCAAGGGCAGACGCGAGCGCCTTCGCGGCAAGGGTCCTGTTGCGACCCGGGTCGGAGAGGAACGAGTGGACGATCGTTCTGTTCCGATACTCGTCTGTAACCACGCGCATACCGAGGATCAACGAGAACAGCCCGACATTGATCGAAGTCAGCAGAAAGAAGACTTGGTCGTGTAAGGCCCCGGAAAGCGATGCGCTCTTCGAGCTCGCGATCGTCGAGGCAACAGTCAAGGCGACAACTGCGGCCGCCCCCAGAATCAAGCCATACGTGGCTTTGGTCGTGACAAGCTTCAAGAGTTCCGCTCTCAGTGACCTATGCATCATTTAGGTCCTTCATTCATGGTGAGCGTCAGGAAAACATCTTCGAGGGACTCGACCTGCGGCGTGAGCTCGTGCAGAACGATGCTGTTTCTCGCTGCGATCTCGCCGATCTCCGACGCAGGTACGTCTTCGACGATGAAGCTTCGGTCATCGACGTCCTGGGTCGCCGCGCCGTTCAGCGCCCTCCGCAATCGCTCGATGTCGGGGGAGCGAACCAGTGTGCGGTGTCCCGAAGTCAGACCGCCGATGGGCTGCTGCGTGACGAAACGGCCCCTGCTGATGACGATCACCTCGTCGGCCAATTGGGATATCTCTGCTAATTGGTGGCTCGAGACGAAGACAGTGCCTCCGCGGTCGGCGAAGTCGCGCAGGAAAGAACGAAGCCACCGGATCCCAGCCGGATCGAGCCCGTTGGCAGGCTCGTCGAGGATCAACACCTGAGGCTCGGCCAGCAGCGCCGCCGCGAGACCTAAGCGCTGGCGCATCCCGAGTGAGAACTCCCCAACCCGTCGATCCGCCGCCCCCGAGAGGTCGACCGTCGCGAGAGCCTGCTCGACCCTGGGCTTCGCAACCCCCCGTTCTGCGGCAAGTACTCGCAGGTGGTTCCGGGCGGTCCGCTTCGGGTGCGCCGCCGCCCCGTCAAGGAGTGTTCCGACCACCTGAGCTGGGGCCGGGAGCTCCCGGTAGGGAAGGCCTGCCACCGATGTGTCGCCGGCGTCGGGGTGCGCAAGTCCGAGGAGCATCCGGATGGTGGTGGTCTTTCCGGCTCCGTTGGGGCCCAGGAACCCCGTCACTTTTCCGCTCGACACGGTGAAGCTGAGATCGTCCACCGCAACGACATCGCCGAATCGCCTGCTCAAGCCCGACACGGAGATGACCGGCTTGGTCGTGGCTCCGTGGTCTCTTTGTCGCTCTCCACCGGCTTCCATCCGAGCCTCCTCCCTGGGTAAGTCGCTTCCACTGAAGCAAGCTACTTGCCCTCTTCGCTTCGGGGACGATCACGACCAGGATCGACTTGCTCGAAGAGGCGGGTCTGGTGGCGCGTTCACCCGATCCGGGTGATCATCGAGGAACCTTGGTGGAAACTGACCGGCCAAGGACAGGGGCGGTGACCCCGGGCAACGTGGGTGAGTTCATCGGATAGTGGACACAGTGCCCCCGGCAGGAAACGCACAACATGGGCACCGTCGCCACATGCGACTTCGCATCGCCAGTTGATCATCGCTAGAAGCTTTGAGATTCCGAGTTCTTCTTCGGCGCGCTAACCGAAGGACGCAAAATGGCAAGATGTTGAGGACTCTGTGAATCCGATAAGCCCGGGAGCCAAAGTGAAGGTTCTCTTCGTGTGCGATCAGAACCGGCTCCGAAGCCCGACCGCCGAGGCGATCTTCCGAGACGACCCGCGCGTGGAGGTGAGATCGGCCGGATGCCGCAACGACGCCACCGTAGCCGTGACCGCCGAGTCCCTGCAATGGGCGGATCTCATCTTCGTGATGGAAAGAAGCCAGCGCAATCTGATCCGCACGCGTTTCGAGGAAATCTATCAACGGAAGCGGATCATCTGTCTGTACATCGAGGACGTGTACGACTACATGGATCCAATGCTGATTCGACTGCTGACCGAACGGGTGGAGCCCCACCTTGCTTCGAGTTCACCCGACGCGTTCTGAGACCGGCCACATGGCTGGGTCGATCTGAGCCTGGTTCTCAGCGCTCATCCAGGATTCGGCGCAGGATCGCTTTTGGCTCGGCGTCCTCCTCGATCAGTTCGTGCAGATGCCGAAGGAGCGAGCTATCGCTGGCCTCAACGCTAGCTACCAAACTCGCAGACTCTGTGATGTCATCCCAGAAGAAGTGCAGATCGCCGCGCCCGGCATGCACACTTGACCAGTTCTTCAGTGCGGCGGATACCGCGTCGGAGGTCCATGCGTGATGAACGATCATCCCCTCTTGGGCGAGAGCGAGCTCGATTGGATCGTCTTCGTCGTGTCTTAGAGCAAGTTCGAGCACGAACTGTTGGGCCGTAAGGGGAGGAAGGGGGGTTTCCCAGATCTCGCAGACATCGACGTCGTGGGGCCAGGCGAAGCACCAGAGTTCCTCTGGATCGCACTCATCGACCTCGTCGGGCCCGACGATCGTCCACGCCCACCTCCGTCCGGGAGCATCTACGTCTACGGTCCTGACGTCGACCCATCGAGTCGACCACGGTCTGCCGGAGTCGAACTGAGGGGACATCCATGGGATGAATGCACCTGGCGGGCGGGATCGCAGGTATGCGACGAGAAGTCCGGAATCTCGATCCATCTACTCCCGAAACACATCCCGCCGACTTTCATCAAATGCCTGGCGCCGGCCGATCGGGCTCTTTGATGTCCTTCCCGAAACGGCGTCTGTCGAGTGAGGGAGCCGAAAATCGGCCCAGAAGAGGGATGACGAGGAGATTCCGGCGGTGCACTGTATGGGGCGTTTTCTGAGACGGCGCAACGACAAGCTGAGACGGAGGCGTCCTCGCCTGTCCGTCCGCGTCAAGTCGCTCGAAACCGAGCGGGGTTTCCGCATCGTTGGCGACCTCGACATCTTCAGCGCCGATTTGGTGATGAAGGTCCTGAGGCCGGAGCTGCACGGAACGCTGGTGCTCGATCTCTCCGGCGTCGGGTTCATGGACGATTCCGGCCTGGGGGCTCTTGTGGGAGCCCTCAAGCGACTTCGAGATGGGGGCGGTTCCTTGATACTGCGCAATCCCCGCCCACAGATCCTGCGAGCCCTCGAGCTCACCGGGCTGGCGAAGCTTCCCGGCCTGACGATCGAAACCGATGAGCTCAGAGGTCCTTGATGTCCTCAACCCGTTTCGTCTGACGAGCGTCGATGTCCGAAGAAAGGATTGGGATGGGCGAGGGACCGGAATCCTCTTTCGAGATCAGCGAGTTCGTGTCGGCATTGGAGCGATTCAAGGATCGATGTGAGCGTGACGGGAGCGAGGAAGAGCTCGTGGGGGTGCTCGATCTCGCCCTGCGAGTCTCCGAAGGACGAGAAGAGGTTGCCTTCGCTAGGGAACACGTCCGCAGGACGCTCGTACTGTCGTTCGCCGACATGCGAAAGCTGTCCCGCATCGCGCGGGAGATATGGGAGGAGAACTACCAGGAGTGGTACGCGATCAGCGAGTTGATGCAGGCGGCCGGCGTTGCGAGCCTCGGTCTCGGCGGGCGCGGCGCCGTAAGCGAGCAGCTGGCGGCGGCGGCGAGCCAAGTCGGGCAGATCGAGCGCGCCCGCGCGGCCTACGCCGACGCGTTCGAGAGCCTGGAGGTCGCGGCGCGCTTCTCTTTCGGCGATGAGGATCATCTGCGGAAGACCGAGTCCTCGCTCAGGCAGGGATGGGACGAGATCGGAGAACGCTCCGAACACTCATTCGAGTTGTTCGATCAGGTCGCCGACGATCCCGCCCGGGAGTGGATGGACCTGATCGTGTGGAACTCGGATCGAGCCGGCGGCGAGGGCCTGCTCGCCCAGGTCGACGCGGCCCAGCGCCTGGCCGTGCGCTTCCGACACTGGTCTCAGGATCGGGGCAAGACCTTGGCGGAGATCGCCGATCAGATGCGATCGCTCTGTGCGTCGGCCGCGGCCGGCGACGCTTTCCTGCAGACCCGCTACCTCGCCACGCTCGGCGACGCCCTCGCGGAGGTGGGCGAGTGGGACGCGGCGGCGAGGGCGTTCAACGATGTGCGACACCCAGAGCTTGGGATCGGCCATCCGATGGGCGCCCACGGTCTGATCCAGGAAGCGCACTGCCACTTCATGCTCGGCGATATCGAAACGTGCCGGGCGCGCCTCGACTCGGTCGACATGAGTCAACTCGAGCTGCTCTCGGACCTGGTGATCACCGTGGCCGCCGAGGTCGCCCGCTACCATTCGGTGGCGCGCGCCTGCCGCTATTGGCAGGGAGAGGACGCCACGCCCGACACGGACGAGAAGATCGCCCAGCTCCTAAGGAGGGTCGGAGCGATCGTGTCGAGCTCGGGCGAGGGCAACCGAACCCACTACCTGCGCAACTTGTTCTTTGCGGTGCTCATTCGGGATATCGAAGCACTGAAGTCGGTGGCCAGATAGCGCCATTCGTTTAGCGCCGAAACCTTCCTCGGATCCCTCGCCTTCGCTTGCGGCTGCCGCCGTCATCGTCACGCAGGCGCAGCGTCAGGCCCTTGTCGTCGTTCTCGACCACCATGAGGTCGGTGAGATCCGCGCCGGGACGGTTCACGAATTGCCTCTTGGCCTCCAATTCTTCTAGCCCGTTGCGCAGTGGGGGGGCAATTTCCATGAGCTTCGAGGCCATGAGGTACAGCACGTCGTTCCATGGGTTGCCGGGCTGGATGTCGTCGATGATCTTCTCCACGAAGATCGGGGCCATCACGGCATCGGCATCCATCCGCAGCCCGTCCACATCTTTGTGGGCGAGGTGCGTCAGCACGGAGTTGCGAAAGACGTCTATGTCGAGGTCCATCTCGCTGAAAGAACTCTCGTCCTCAGTCACTGCTTCTCCCACTTCCGGTTGCGGCCTCCGGTTCATCATTAGACATCGACTCTTCCGGGTCCAAAAGTGGTCGGAATCGGGATGATTTGGCACTTACGAACTCTGTTTCCTATCTGCCGTGGAGTCACCTCTGAGGGCGTGGAGCCTCACCAGGAGCTCGCCTTGGCCGATCCCCCCTTGCCTTCCTTGCGACCCGTCGCCTTTACTTGAACCAGGCGCGGCCGAGCGTTTGACCTGCACCGGACGTGGACGTGTGCGAGGCGAGTCATCTCGGCCCACGGGGGAGTGACGGCCTATGCCCTTAGGAACGCGGACCTTCCGGATCTTCGTCAGCTCGACGTTCATCGATCTCAAGGAGGAGCGAAACGACCTCCGGGGGGGTTGCAGGGGCGACCCGATCGGGGTTGTCGGAAGGCGCGCATTCCCGAGGGACGCGTGTCCGGTGTCGTCCGTCGTGGTCCGACCTTCTTGCTCTCACGGTCTGTGGGGGTGACCGGTGGCCTCGACTTGGATCACAGTACCGATTTTCATCTCCTCCACGTTCCGCGACATGAATGCGGAGCGCGATTACCTGGTCACGACCGTCTTCCCCGAGCTCGAAGAGCGGATGGCCGCCCGCCACCTCCGGCTCAGGCCGATCGATCTTCGGTGGGGCGTCCTGGAGGAGGAGGACTCGGTCCAGGTCTGCCTGGACATCGTGGAAGAGTGCCGGCCCTACTTCATCGGCCTGCTGGGGGGCCGGTACGGATCGATCCCACCTCCACCTAGCCGGATCGGGACGCGGACGTTCGAGGACATCATCAACGGGAACGGTGAATACCAGGCGCCGACTCCAAGTGAAGTCGAGTTCCTCCTGCACGTCTATCGCCAATCCGAGCTGAGCGAGCACGTCATCCTGAACGACGGGCTTTCCGAAGAGGATCAGAAGGAGGTCCTGACGACCCTGGAGCGGGCGGGGATGTGGGGAGCGGGGCATTCGATCACTGCTATGGAGATTTTCCGGGGCGTCCTTGACGACCCGGAACAGGGGATGATCAGCTACTTCTACGTCCGTGACACACAGGTCTCGGATAGCATCCCGCCTTCGGACTGGGACATCTACAACGAAGCCGAGCCGACTAATCGGCAGAGGCTCGAAGAGCTGAAGCGCCGGATCGTCGATGCGGGCGTAAAGTCCCGCGGCTATGGCTGCCGGTGGGACCCCGAGCGCCATTCGCTGGTCGATCTCGACGAGCTCGGGAAGATGGTCCTGGAGGACCTGTGGGCGGCCATCGACACCAGGTTCCCGCCCGGCCATGAATCGGGCATCGACCCTCTGGTCGAGGAACGCGAGGCGGTCGAGTACTTCGTCCAGATCAGGACCGAGAACTTCGTCGGGCGGCGCGACCTTCTGGAACAGATGCACGGGTTCGTTCTCGACCGGATGGCGGGATTCCCGGAGAACCCCGGAGCGATGATCGCGGTAGGAGAGCCCGGGTCCGGGAAGACCGCCCTCATGGCGCAGTTCTACCGTGAATTTCAGGAAGGCCATCCCGATCACGCTGTGGTGGGACATTTCCTCGGGGCCAGCGCCTCCTCGACGGACGTTCAGGCGCTGCTTTCACGGATCTGGAGCGAACTCACTGCAGCGACAGGGGTTGTGGTCGATCGCCCAGTCGGATTCCGGGACATGGTCCGGACTTTCCCGGAACTGCTCGCGCGAGCCGCGGAGATCCGCCCGGTCTGTCTCGTCATCGATGGCCTCAACCAACTCGAATCGGCCAATAACGCCCGGGAGATGCGGTGGTTCCCGGAGGATTTACCGCCGCAGGTCTGTGTTATCGCGAGCACGCTTCCGGGGGACGTCTTGGATGCGTTCTTCCGGCGACCGATTCCGCCCACCAAGCTGGTCGTCTCGCCCCTCACGGAGAAAGAGGTGCGGGAGCTGATCGCGAAGTACCTCGAACAGAACCTCCGAAAGCTTGCCCCAGCTCAGATCGGGGCGCTGGTCGAAAAGCGCTCGACTCGCAATCCCCTGTACCTGCTGGTCGCCCTCGAGGAGCTTCGGGTGATTGGCCGGTTCGATGCACTGAAGGAACAGATCGAGGGCCTGCCGGACGACATCTTCGAACTGTTCGAGAACCTGCTCGTTCGCTTGGAGCGCCAGCACGGCGAATCCCTGATTCGAGATTTCCTGTCGCTCGTCGCCGTCGGACGAGGCGGACAGCTCGAAGAGGATATCCGAGCAATGCTTCGTCCGGAGGGGATGCCCAAGCTTCCCGACCTCGAGTGGGCGAGAGTGTTCCGATCTCTCCAGTTCTACTTGCTGCGGCGGTCGCAGTATGTGGACTTCTTCCATCTGCAGCTCTGGGAAGCCGTAATGCGGCGGTACCTGAAGACCCAGGACGCCATGAAGCGGGCCCACCAAAGGACCGCGGAGCAGCTGTCGGAGCGAGGTCTCGACTACCCGCGCACGCTGACTGAGCTGCCGTATCACCTCGACCAGGCGAACATGGAGCCCGAGCTGTTCGCCCTCGTTGCCGATCCGAAGTTTCGCCAGAACAAGATCGAACTTACGCAGTCGGTTGCCAGCCTGTCCTCGGACATCGACGTGGTCGTACGGCGCGCCCTGGCGTCGCTCGATCTGGCCAACGGGGCCGGTTTCGGATTCATGAACGCGGACTACAACGAAGGCCGGTTTGGGAAGCGGGACGTTCTCGAGCTGAGCGAGCGCGATTCAAAGGCCGCCCTGCTGGAGACCCGATTGTTCCTGCCGCGAGCCCGGTTCCGCCTGCTCGTGCTGCTAGCTCTGCGGGAGGCAGCCAGCGGCCAGCGGGCCGCGGCCGAGGACCTCGTGATGGAGGCCTCCGCTCTGCGGGGAGTGGAGCTCGCGGAGGGAGATGCTGAGTTCCTCCGGGCCGCCGTGGTCGTTCTGCTTCGGGCCGGGTGCCTAGGTGCGTCCGGGCTCCTGGCCACGGGCTTCAGGGACGTGGTCGCGGCGGCACAGGCGGCCCGGCTCGCCGGGCAACTCGACTCGAAGCAGCAGGAGATCGTTCTCCTCGGCGCCATCGATTGGCTGCGAGCATCGGCCCGCCGGACCGGAGTGCCGGGTGACCTTCACATCCAAACATTCGCCGCGTTCGCATCGGCCGCCGCGGGGATCGCGCACGAACACCGGCGTCGGCGTGTGTTCGAAGCCCTAGAGGGAGCCGTTGACGACTTCACCAGTCTGACCACCGAAGCCCTGGAGCAGCAGGACGTCATCGCGTACTCGATGGGCATGGTGTTCGCAACGGTCGGCGAGACCAGCTGGTGGAGCACGGGGGTCGGCGCACCACGGGCCGCCGAAGCGCATCTGGGCGCGACGCTCGTGCTGAGTGGACAGGAGCAGGACGGCTACGCGCTGATCGACCGCGCCATCGAGAAGTGCCAGCAGCCTGGGGTCGATGCCGGTGCCTACAGAGAGATCGTGGCGGCTCTTCGGACCGTCCCTTCGCCTCGGTGGACGCAGCGCCTCACCCGCATGTCGATGCTGGCCGGCCGCGGCGGAGGGGATCGGAACGTGTTGGCGATCCTGGACGCGCTGACCCAGGGACCGCCTCAACCTGATCTGGTCGAAGCTCTCGATGTGGTGGCCTCCCGGCTGGCACGACTTCCTGCTCGCGAGGCGGCTCGGTACGACCGTCAGCTTGCCCTGGCATACGCGCAGGCCGGCGCCACATATCGCGCTCGGGAACGGGGCGGCGCAGTCTCGATGCCGCGTTGGCAGATCTCGTTCATCGGGCGCAACCCCCTCATCTCCGCCAAAACCAAGCTTCGGATCCTGCATGAGCAACTGCAGCTGGCGACGTTGCTAGAAGTGCGAAAGCCGGAATGGAGTCGCAGGTGGATCCGGCGGATGGCCCGGTGGGTTCCCAAGCTCGAAAACGACAAGAACCGCGCTGCGGTGTTGCGGGATCTCGCCGATCTCTCCGTTGTGTTCCAGGACCGGATCACGCTTGAGGCCGTTCTCCAGGCCGCCGGTTCCGTAACGGATCAGGAGCAGCAGACGAAGGTCTTGGTGAGACTTCTCGACAAACTGGCTGCGCGCTCCGCCGATGAACCCTCGTTCGCCATGAGCACCGTGTTGGATGCCGCCAGGCGACTTCCCCGGGAGCGGCCACGGGTCGCAGTGCTGTCCCGGTGGCTGGACGACGCGCTCGTCGAAGATCGAATGGACGTCGAACTCCTTGTCGATGACCTGGATGCCGTCGAGGACCCCGCGGTGCGCGCTGATCTTCTGGGCCGCATCGCCGGGGTTTTCGATCGGTGGGGAGATACGGTCCGCGCTCACGACCTCTGGTACCGGGCGGCCCTCGCCGACCAGGAGATTGCTGCGGAGCCACGCACTTTCGTAGCGAGGGCCGCTACCGTGGCCCGCTCGCCGGATGACGCTCGGTGGATCGAGTTGCTCGACACCCTGCCCACCCGCGATCCGGACGTGACCACTGAACTCGTCGGCGTCCTCGCAGATGCGTGCAGCGACGGCCGGAGGCTCAAGAGCCTGGAGGGTCGGGCGCTCAAGTTGCGCTGGGCCATGTATCGATCCTCGAACGATGCTGCTGTGCGCTTCCCGATCGCCCGGGCGTGGGCCAGGATCGGTGACCCCGACCGGGGTGCCCGGCTCCTCCTGCGCTGGCTGCGTAAGGAGAGATCCATCTGGGCGTTCGACGAGGCGTGCGAGACCGCTCGGCTGCTGACTCATCGGTGGGGCGGCAGGGCTCTGCTGGTGCGGTTGATCCCCATCGCATGCGCGGGATCGAACGCCGATCCGGATCGGATCCGAAAGCTGGCGTCGTGTTTCGGCTCTCTCCCCGACGACTGGACCCGATCCGCGTACCGGCAGTTGCACCTCGCGACCCTTGAGGGCGAGTTCATGTCGGAGTGGACGAAGGTCGAGGCGCTGGCCGCTATCGCGAACGAGATGGCTCGGGGTGGCTTTGCGTCGGCGGCCGGCGAACTGCTGGACACCATCCGAATGCCGCAGAAAGACGGCTCCAAGCCAGAGCTGTTGCACCCGCAGGCCCGCGCGGCAGCCCTCCTCGAGATGGCGCGGGCGCTCAGAGTCGTTGCGACGGCCGAACCTCACCGGGTCGAGGTGGCGAGGCAAACGCTCTCTGCGGCGGTCGACGCCGTACGTGACATTCCGGGGCAGAGCTTCGGTTCGCAGGCCGCCGAGATCGAGGTCGGGGCGTGGGTCGAGGCCAGCCGGCTCGGCCTTCTTGACGAGGCGAGCCGGGGACTCGAGGCCGCCGAGGTTAGAGCGACAGAGCTCGCGCGAGGAAAGGTCAGCCCTTGGAGCGGATTCGCCACGCTGGCCCGCGGTCATGCGGAGCTCGGCGACCCCGAGCAAGCATTGGATGTGGCCTCCCGCGTCCCCGAGAATGCCGACCTCCTGGCGGGTCTAGCGGGCACGTTCGCCCGCTCGAATCTCCGCGATGCTTCGAGAGCGTGGGAGGCTATCTCCACCACTTCCGGACGAAGGAGCGCTGCGAAGAACATCGCGCGGGCCACGCTCCGACTAGACAGCGAACTTCGTGGCGGCGACCGGAACGCTGCTGATCTGCGCGGGGGTTCGCCTCCGAGGAAGCTCGGAACGTTCATCTCGCTGCTCGCGGCGTTGACCCTCATCTTTGTACTGCCGGGAGCGCTCTACTGGCTCGGGGTCCATCGGCTGGATTCGCTCGTCGATGGTCTGAGCGGCCCGCAGCGGGTGTGGTGGCTCATGGGCGTGGTGGCCGTCGCTGGTGCGGTGGCCAGGATCTGGATGAAGGCTCTACGCAACGACATCCGCAATGCCGTTATCCGTCTGACCGTCTCGGTCGCGGCGATCCTCATCAGTCCCCTCGCCGGTGGCATTTTCGCGTTCGTGAAGTACCTCCGGATGCGGCCAAGGGTCAGGGCGATCTTGTTCACCGCCCGACGTCGGCTGGGCGAACGCGGCGCCTCGTCCGAACCGCTCTCCTATCCGCTTCTCCGGACACAGGACGAGGCACTCCTCGACCTCGTTCGGATGGCCAGCAGGGAGGCCGAGCCGTTCGACGTCCTGTTCGGGTCGCTCGTCACGAGGGCGTCTGATGACGCTTCGCCGACCGGAGTGCTCAAGCGGTTGCCACGGCTTTCGCTGCCGAAGGAGATACCCGCTCAACTTCTCGAGGGGATCAGGATGGACCGAGATCTTCGGCGAGCATCGCGCGTGCACAGAAAGATCGCAGAAGGCATCAGCACCGTCGTTGCAAAGTCGGGCCTGGCGATCACAACAGTCGTCGTGATGCCAGCCACCCTCGTTCGCGCCGTGCGGGGCTCTCGCCGGCGCCGAAAGGGTTACCGGTTGGGCCAGAAGGCCACGGCCATCCTGGGCCAGGGCCGGGGCGAGGTGACGATGTACGCCGCCGGTCCGGACGCGGCCCGCGCCGTTCGCCTGTATCGGCGCGCGGCGAAGCTCCTCCCCGAAGACCCCGCAGTCCAGAACGATTACGCGATCGCGCTCACGCAATCCGGCCGACTGACCGAGGCGGTCGCAGCTCACGAACAAGCCCTGGCGAACGCCGCCGGGCATCCGGCTGAGGCTCAGCTGTGGCATGGCTACGGCTACACGCTGTACCAGGCAGGGCGCTACCGAGAGGGCCTCGACGTGTTCGAACGGGCCCTTGCGCTCCAGGAGCCGGGGACCCTCTTGAGTGAGCAGGCCGAGACGGGGAGGGATATGTGCCGAAGCATGTTGCAGCACGCTGAGTGATCGGAACCAGGAAAGGAGGAACGAGATGGTGCGGCTGTATCTGATGTTTCCGGAGATTCCGCAAACCTACAGCGGCTTCGATCCCGAGGACGCCGCACGCGTCATCCGGAACCAATTCGCCGAGCAGTATGGCCAAGAGGCAAGCGTCATTGGCTGGGAGACCTGGAGGGGACCGTCCTCTGCTACTTCGCAGCAGGCCACGATGGCCGGGATGAAGTCCGCGATGACGTCCGCGATGGAACGAGGCATCGATCTCGGGCCTTCGGCAGGGATCAAGGCCGCCCGGGACAAACGCTTCGCCGACACGGATGACATCGAGGTCTGGAATGTATCGGTCGATACGGGAGCGTCTGTTGGAAGGGTCCGGGGAGACCCCGCGGCCGGGCTTCCCGATCTGGACATCGAGACTGGAGTATTGATCTTCTCCGACAAGAAGCTGAAGAAGCGACGCTTCTGGCGTCGTACAGGGTGAAGGGGGACGGGATGACCGGCAGAGCAGATTGGTCCGCGCCTGATTGGGAGACGCTGCAGTTCGCCCCATCGTGGATCACCCACATGGTCATGGCCTCCACGGTGGGCAAGGCAGACCGGAACGCGGTCATGGCCGAAACCGACGCCTTGCTCGATTACGCGGCATCAGGCGAAGGACGACTGGCACAGGAGGTCTGCATGTCGATCGTCCAGTCGTTTCAGGGCGGGACGTCCACGGGGGAGCTGCCGGAGCTGATGCGACGCTTCACCGCCGACCCGCGGGGCTCGGTCCGTGGGCTCATGGAGGTCCGCGAGCTCCTTGAAGAAAAGGCCACGCCTGAAAACGCCCGCACGTTCAAGCTGGCCATGATGCAGATCGCCGAAAAGGTTCTCGCCGCACTGGGCGAAGGCCCACGTCTGCATCGAAAGAAGATGCGATCCAACAAGATGGCAGCCATGGACATGGTGGCGAAGACGCTGGGGGTTAAAACAGCGGGGGTGGGGTCCCAGTGAGCGGGAAGATGCTCGGGAGACAGACGAAGTTCGAGAAGGAGCTCGCAACAAGGATCGGTCGGGACCGGGCCAAGGAGATAGTACGAGAGCTCGGCAAGAACGTCGTGTCCGGCCCCCTCTTCAAGGCCGGACCGGATGTCGTCGCGGAGACTGTGGCGAGGATGGCGGTGTTCTATGGCCCTGAAGCGTCCGCGCGCCTGATCGCGTCGGAGGTCGTCCGGGAGTTCTCGCAGATAATGGAAAGAGTTAGGAACAAGCCCTAGTCGGACGGGGATTCACGAGTAGGCAAGACCTTGTATCGACGTGCTTGCTCGGTCTGTACTAAGAGAATAGGGCCGAGCCTTTGACCTGCACCAAGCGTGGACGTGGGCGAGGCGAGTCATCTCGGCCCATGGGGGAGTGAAGGCCTATGCCCTTAGGAACGCGGACCTTCCGGATCTTCGTCAGCTCGACGTTCACGGATCTCAAAGAGGAACGGAACGCGCTGCAGGAGCGCGTCTTCCCTCGGCTCAAGGACTACTGCAAACGGCGCGGGACGCGGTTCCAGGCAATAGACCTCCGCTGGGGGGTGAGTGAGGAGGCCGGATTCGACCAACAAGCGATCAACATCTGTCTCGATGAGATCGATCGGTGTCGGAAGACCTCGCCTCGGCCCAACTTCATCGTCTTGCTGGGGGACCGCTACGGATGGGAGCCCCCGCCCGCGCAGATACCGTCATACGAATTCGAAGAGATCTTGCGACGCTTCTCGCCTGAAGAAGAGAGCCTGCTGAAAGAGTGGTATCTGATCGACGAGAACGCCGTTCCCGTCGACTGGTACCTCAGGCCGCGGGAAGACGAGTTCAAGGACGGCGACGTGTGGTTCCCCATCGAGCAGAAGCTGCGGGCCATCCTCGAGAAGGCAGTCGCCGACATGGCTCTCGAGGCCGCCGATCGCGTCAAGTATGAGACCTCTGCAACCCACCAAGAGATCGAC
>Ga0299913_10002328_pt1 | contig 14924 bp, 16 predicted proteins | sample RVTome_9_FD_201360 | JGI IMG/M metagenome (GOLD analysis project Ga0299913, IMG submission 201360) | Soil microbial communities from uranium-contaminated site in the Upper Colorado River Basin, Wyoming, United States - RVT155D38 (version 2) ...
CGGGGATGACAATGGGGAACGGGCGTTTCCTACTGATGATCGCCGGTCTCGGTCTGATAGCCGTTGCGTGCGGAGCGGAAGGCGGCCAGGTCGGAGCGCCTGGCAAGTCACACGAATGGGGTCCGATGGGGGTTGTGGCCGAGCCGATGGGCGACGACAGGCTGGTTGCCGGAACTCTGGAGGTGTCCAGCGACTGCACGATCTTGGATGAGCGAGGTCATCAGCGTTTCGTCCTGGCATGGCCGGCCGCGTCGAGCTCGTGGGTGGAGGGATCAAATGCAGTCGCCTTCGACTCCTCGACCGGGGATCGTCTGACACTGCGGGACACCTACCGCGTGACTATGACCGGAACCGCGGTAGCGGAATCGTCTTCGGTTGAGTGGGTGAACAGTCCTGATTCGGCGTGCGTGGCCGACGATGTCTTCATCGCATCCGATGTGACCGACGTCGTGGTGCCGTCGGGCGAGTTTCCAGCACCCGACGACCCGATCGGTGGCGGATTGAGCTCAGGTACCGGTGTCGACGTCCAACTCGAATGCCCTCCCGACGTCGAGGCGACGACCGAGGAATGGTACGGGCCGGTGGAACTCACCCTCGACGGAGCCGTAGCCGAAGCGTTCGGTGACCTCGTGGTCGGATGGATCGGTGACCCGTTTGAGATCGAAACGACCGACGACTGGTCCTCGTGGGGTCTACAGGACGAAAACGGTAACATCGTCGCAGTCGCCACACTCGTCGTAAGCGGCGGCGGCTGGGACCCCAGCCACGCTCGATACTGCATCATCCCGCAGCCGACACCTCCGCCACCACCATTCACGCTCTACGTGAGCAACCAGAGCTTCGAAGATCCCACCGTGAGGATCACCATCACCATCGATGATCAAGTCGTCGTCGATCAAGACTTCGACGTTGAAGGACAGCACAACTGGATCACCTTCACACCTGACATCGCACCAGGCGATCACACACTCAAAGCGATATCGGACACCGGCGCCGAGCTCATCGTCGACTTCACCCTTCCAGACGGCGAACCACGATGGGCAGTCGTCGACTACTGGTATTACCCCGAAGAAGACCCACGCAACTTCACATTCGACATCAGCGACCAGCCCATCGGCTTCGGCTAGCCGAGCGATCAGAGACCATCCACGGGGAAGCCGGCTCTAGGTGGGCGCCTCATTGTCTTCCCGGTCCACGCTGGCATTGAGACTCTGGTCACCGCTCCGTCACTGCCCGCCAAGGTGGCTGGCGACCTGGGTCACCCAGCTTGCCTCACAGAGGTTGGAGAGGGCGTTCTCGACCGCTCCGTCTGGGCTGGGCGACGCGTACCCCGAACTCCATCCACCTGCACGGTCTACGGAGACTTCGACATCGGTCACTCCATGTTCCTCCATGCAGGTTTTCCAGTTCTCCAGCGCTTGTTCGAATTCTTCGAGCGTGACGATGCCGTCCTCGGTCACGGCAGCTTGGAACTCGAGCCCTTCGGGGTCCACCGGCTCGTCCGGCATGTCAGCCACCGTGGTGACCACCTCTGGCTCCTGAACCGAGGTCACGGTGTCTGAGTTTTGGTCGCCTATTCCGATCCAGACCCCGACTGGCTGACCATCGATGATGGCACCATCGACATCGATGATGTCTTGGTCGGTGCTCAACTCTCGTACCCAGTTGACGCCGTCGGTCGTCGACCATACCTGGCGGGTCTGCATTTGAAACACAACTAGCCGGTCCCCGATCGTCGCGGTAGTCTGGAGCCCGGGCGCGAAGTCGTCTCCTCCACTGAATCGGGGGATGCCCTCATAGTTCCACAGCTCGCCGTCCACCGAGCTCATCACTGCCAGAGCCGGGTCTTGATCGGCCTGCTCGACCGCGATCACGGCTATCCACCGATCCCCAATGTGGTCGACCGACACGATCCAAGCCGTGTCTGCACCGAGGTCCGAAGGGGGAGCGAGCGTTGCCGTCGACCAGGTGGTGCCGTCCGCCGAAATCGAGACGATGGCTCCGTCACGCAGCACCAACCCACCGTCCGTGCCTTCGAGGAACCCTGACGTCCCTGTAACCGGGCCCGTGGGAATCTCGGCCCAAGTTTCTGCGTCTTCCGAGCGCCACAGCGTGGTGCCCTCACCGAACACATCTCTGGACACGACAAAGAAGTGCTCCGGAGTCGCAGTGACTTCCTGGATCGTCTGGGCGATCTCTGTGGGCCATTCCACCTGAGTCCAGATCCGACCGTCTTCGGACCACCAAGCCATACGGCTTTCACCGTCGGATCCGTTGACGAGCCAACGATCATGAGTGGCCAACACCGACTCGACGAAGGCTGAATCGCTATCAGGAAGTTGAGAATGTGTCCATGACGCGCCATCTGCGGTGAACCACACCCCGCGTGTCGCCGAAAAACTGACTGAGAGCAATCCACCCGGTCCGGAAGCCACGTCGGCAAGACCTTCCGCCGCTTCCACCCGCTTCCACAAAACCCCGCTGGACGAAACGTCATCAGATTGCCCGGCGATCCACCCTCCTACCAAACCCGCGCCGATCACTATGGCCGCCACGACGGTTCCCAAAACAGGACCCGAGGGTCGGCGCCGCGAGCGGAGCGGTTGGACCCAGGCAGTGGGACTATCGGCCAACGATTCACTGATGTCCCGAATGAGGACCTCCACCCCACGCGGATCGCCCCGCGCTGACAGCTGTTTCAACGCTTCGATGTGTGGGCTCATTGTTCAGTCTCCTCGATCAAAAGGTCACGCAGGCGGGACCTCGCCCGTGACGCTCTCATCCGAACACGGCCGGCGGTCATCCCCACCAGACGCGCCACCTCTTCGAAACTGAACCGCTCTACATCGTGGAGATAGAGAATCGCCCGGTCTGCTGGTGCCAGCCGCAACAGGTCGGCCAGATCGGATGGGTACGGATCCACCCCCGAACCCGCCTCGCCTAATCGATGCATCGCCGACCTCCGTGTGCCTCTCCTTCGGAACTCGGAGTTGATGTGATTGACGATCGATCTGCGCAGATACGCCTGCGGATCTTTCAGCGAACCCAAACGACGGTTGCGCAAGACCTTCACCAATACCGAGTGCAGCACGTCGTCGGGATCAACGTCCCAAGGCGCCACGACAGCTGCAAAGCGACGAAGTTCGTCATACGAAGATTCGATGAGCTCGGCATCATCGGCATCAATACCCATCTTCAATATGTCACCACGTTCGAAGATCTTCCAAGTGTCACCAATACAGACGCTTCAGAACCTCCGACTGCAACAGAGCTCTTCATGAGTCCGACTCGACAAAGTGTCTGCGCGAATCGGCGAGAAGGCATGGCGGTCCACAGACGAGTCGGAAGAGATCGCTCGTACCTATGGTGACGCCCGACCAGCCAACGGGTTCCATCTCGCAGCCGCTGATCTCTACCCCGTCTCTCAGACCTCAAAGACCATCAACCTGGATAGGCTTACCTACTCGAGCGAACAAGACCGCGATAGGAGGCCCGATTAGGTATCCGGGTACCAGTAGGACCGGAGCGAACATTCCCATAGGCACCGACACAGCACTCTGCACCACGAAGTAAATAGCTAGAAGGAACGCAAGTCGGCTTGGGAACCACGCGGGAACGAGGCGAACCTTGGAGAGGCCGACCGCCAAGCCGAAAACCACCATCGCCCCGATCAACATCGACAGCCAAAGAGCACTGAGCACTGGAGAGGCAAGCATGTGAGCTTCGCATCCGTCCGGGAACTGATCGCAATAGGCCCAGTCGTTTAGCAGTGTCAATCGACCCACTACCCATCCGAGCAGGTTTGCCACTGCAGCAAGCACCACCACGACGAGTCTTCTGACGATTCCGAGGCGACGTTGGCCCCGTTCCACCAGAAATGTGCCCGGACTCGTTTCCCTGGCATGAGCCATCTAACGCGACAGTCTGTCTGAGGGATCAGCGAAAGTCACTAGCACGCGTGCACAGCGCGCGACAGCCGACCCAATCGGCGTGCCAATGTCGGACGGTGTCAGGGACGTGGCCGTTTCTGCTCGGAAAACCGTTCATGGCTTGATTAGTTCGCCGAGGCGTTCACGGCCGAGGCGGCCGATGCTGGCATCGAGCGCGGTGGCGAGCACCTGGCGGGCGGTGGCCTGCAGCTTGGCGAGGGTCTGGGCCAGCTGGCGGGCTCGGTCGGTGTCGAGTCCGGTTTGCCAGTCGGCAGGCGCGAGGTGTGCTTCGAACAGGTCGACGAAGCGGGTGGCGATCTCGTCGGTGTGAGCGGTGAGGGCCTCCCATTCGTCGAGGATCACGTCGGCGGGGATGCCGAGATGGGCCAGGGTCGAGCCGGTCTCGAGGAACCGCCGGTCTGCGAGGCGGATCTTGGCGTCTTCTGTGAGCTGTGATAGCCCGAGGGCAGCAGCGCGTTGGATCAGCTCGGGTGTCATCATGCCTTGGGGAAACCGCTCCAACAGCTCAGTTGGGTCGAGGACGATCGCGTGCACCTCGCCGAGGAGGGCGTCGAGTTCAGCCTCGACCCCAATCACTGCGTCGAGGCTTCGGCCCTGCTCCCACTGCTCCAGCAGGTTGGCGATGCCTGCCAGTGAGTGACCCTCGTTCTGTAGGCGGGCGATCAGCCGGAGGCGACTGAGGTGGGAGTTGTCGTAGTAGCCGGTGCGGCCTTCCAGTCGGGGAGGAGCCAGCAGCCCTTTGGTCTGGTAGAGACGCACCGTGGTGGAGGCCACGTTGGCTCGCCGTGCCAGCTCATCGAGTCGGTATTGACTGCCCATGCTTCGAACTCTTCCCCGCTGATCCGCTTGTAACTAGTGTGAGACTATATGGTAGCATATGAATTGTGAGCGAACAGGCGATAGCGACGCGACACGTGATTAGGGGCACCATCCGACGTCGGCTGCTCGTCAACGCACTGGTCGACCCCGATGAGGCAGCTCGACACCTCCCCGCAGTTTTGCGCCCACACGTCGTGGACGGTGGGACCGTCGTTGGCTGCTGTCTCCTCGATATCGACGAGATCCGTCCCGGGTCGCTTCCGGAGATGTTCGGCACCCGCCTTCGCGCCGCGGCGCATCGGATTTCGGTCGAATGGAACGACGCGTCTGGCGCCGAGACGGTTGGTGTCTACGTCCCCATGCGGCATACCGACTCGACCGCCGCGACATTGCTGGGAGGCCGCTGGTTTCCCGGAGTCCACAGCCGCGCCGACGTGCACATAGAGACCACGGGCCACCAACTGACATGGACCATCCAGCCCGCAGAGAAGCCCACCGCATTCGGCATCCGAGTCACGGCTTCCATCTCGTCACAGCCGCTATCGCCACCCTGCGGGCCGGTGGGTGATACCTGCCTCAACGCCGTAGTTGGGATCTCGCCTGACCACGACGGGATGCTTGAGGCAGCACGCATGGAACCCGACCATCGCCATGCTCAGCTAGTCGAGATCGACGATCTCGAGTCCGGGTTCCTCGCCGGCTTCACCACAGCCACGCCGGCACCCTCCTACCTGATGCGAGAAGTCGGCGTGACCTGGACACCGCAACGCGCGCCACGGATCCCAAGAGTCGAGGCGCTCCCGTGAGGGTGGTCATCGCAGGCGGGACCGGACTGCTCACGCGGCGTCTCGCCGACCGCGGGAATGAGTTGGTGATCCTGACCCACGTGATCGGGGTGGAGCAGTGCGCTCCGAGCGACCGCACGACATCGCCAAGCGCCCCATGGGGGAGAACGGTGGTGCGATGAAGATCGTCATTCCCGGCGGAAGCGGCCACATCGGCTCACTGTTGAGCCGGAGGTTTGGAGCCGATGGGCACGAAGTGGTGGTGCTGTCGAGGTCTCGGACGCCCAACCCACCTGCCAGGGTCGTGCGGTGGGATGGGCGGACAGAGGGCGAGTGGGTCGAGGAGATCGATGGGGCCGACGTCGTCATCAACCTCGCCGGCCGATCGGTGAACTGCCGGTATAACAAACACAACCTCACCGAAATGCTCCGCTCTCGTGTCGAGTCGACCGAGGTGGTAGGAGCTGCGATCGGGCAAGCAAGCCGGCCACCTCCCGTCTGGCTGCAGGCAAGCACCGCCACGATCTACGCCCACACTTTCGGTCCCGCCCACGACGAAGAAGGGGAGCTTGGCGGGAGCGAACCCCACGTTCCTTCTTATTGGGCGTTCAGTGTCGACATCGCCCGAGCATGGGAACGTGCCCTCGCCGACGCAGCAACGCCGCATACACGCAAGGTGGCGCTACGCACCGCCATCCTGATGGGGATCGGGCGCGGCGGTGCCTTCGACCTGTTGGCCCGGTTGACACGAGTCGGACTCGGTGGCCCGCTGGGTGATGGAAGGCAGTACATGTCCTGGGTCCACGAGTACGACTTCGTCGAAGCGTTGCAGTTCCTCATTGAGCGGGACGACCTCGAAGGTCCGATAAACGTTGCTGCACCCACTCCGCTGCCTCAACGGGAGTTCATGGCCGAATTACGCCGAGCCCTTGGAATGCGCATCGGGCTTCCGGCGACGTCTTTGATGGTTGAAATCGGAGCCCTTGTTCTACGCACGGACTCAGAACTCATCATGAAGAGCCGACGAGTTGTCCCCGGACATCTGTCCGAGGCAGGCTTTTCCTTCCAGTACCCCACGTGGCCCACCGCTGCACCCGAGCTAGTGGCACGCTGGCAGAACGAGTAAATGTCCCAGATCTAGGCGACATCGGTGATCAGGCACGATCAGTCAGTGCCGCTGCTGCATGGGGTCTCTCCGCCCGCCCCGCGAGAAGGGGGGCGACGGCCACGGCCGGTAGAGCGATGAGGTCCCAAGGATCGGCGGCGTGGAGGATGTTGACCTGCTGGATTGGGAATCCGTTCGCCAGTCCGAGGATGCTTCCCATGGTGGTTCGGTAGGTGTCCGCGGCTCCCGGATGGAGCTGTATGGAGGCAAAGACTGCCGCCACACACAGGGCCACCATCCAGGCACTTCGCTGGCCTTGGCGACGGCCGAACGCGAACTCGATCGTGCCGACGATGAGGATTGGGGCCATGGCGAGTCCGGCGAAGTCGGACAGTTTCCCGGTGATGAGCGCTGGGGCCGTCGCTTTCAGGATGTGGTCGTTGACGAGGAGGACGGCGAGCGATCCGACGAACCAAGGTCCGTTCACCAGGTTCTTGCCCTTCATGGCTGCACCGTCGCCTGTAGCCGGATCGTTCCTGGCTCGGACAGACCGCGATGGTGCACTGCGCCCTCGCCGGTCAGCTGGATCACCGAAGATGCAACTCGGACCTTGCCAGTCACCATGACCGTGCCCCGGCATGAAATTGAGTCGCTGCAATCCAGTGGCACGAACAGGCTTCCCGATGGTTCCGACTCGTTGCCTCGGAGCCTGATTCTGTTTGCGCCGGCTTCCAGGGAGAAGCCGTCATCGGATGAGATTCGCCCTGTGTGAGCGACGTCGACAACGAACACGGGGGCGGGGAGCGTCAGGTAGGCGTCGTTCCAGGGGATCTCGAGTCTGATCTCCTGTTTGCTGTCCCGGCCGACGTCGAGTTCCACCTCGATTGGAGTCGTGGCGACGGCGGGGACCGAATGGGGACTCACGAGTAGCTGGAATCCACCCGACGGGATTGCCGTAACCGACGGCGTTGGCGCCAGACCCGGTGATATGTCGGCGGCGGGTTCAGCCCACAGATCGAACCGACATGTCACTTCGTCGCAGATGTCGTCGCGCATCAGCACAATCGAGCGTCCCGAACTCAGGGGCTCCACGGTTGTTCGTGCCTCGAGCTGGAACGTAGCGACTCCCTCTGGGGCCGAGGGAAGGCCTACGAGGAAGCCTTCGACATCGGGCGTCACCTGGTCCAGCGTCACCGCTACGCCATTAACCGGGTTGTCCAGGTCGATCACATTGATGAGTTCCCGCTGGCCGGGATGATCCGCCGGGGCATCCACCGTGAAGCTGATCTCGACACCTTCGGGCGGCTCGAGGTTGTCGAACTCGGCCTTCGCCTCGAGCTTCCACCCAACGAGAACCGATCCCTCTTGCTCTAGCGGCCAGCGAACAACGAGGGCCGACTCACCGATGCAGTTGCTGCGGCACGGCGGGAGCGAATCGGTTGTTGTCGTTGAACCCGTGGGTGTGTGCCATGCCGCGGTGAGAGGAACCTCCGCGCTCAACCATTCATAGGTGAAGCTGGCATCGACCTGCACAGACCCCTGGTGTGCTGTCGCGTTCACCGCCAACTCGAAAGGGACACGCAACTCTGGGTTGTCGGGGCCGAGGCGAACGAACCCTGTCGCCTCTCCCCCTTCCACGACGGCCGGGGTGGACGTCGTGGCAACCACGGCGAACCATCCCAAGACCAACAAGGCGGCGGTTCCCCACGACCTGCGGGTCACGGAACCGCCTCGATCTCCAGCTGTCCCGACGGCTCCTCGCCGAACAACCGGGCTCTGACCGTCACAAGCTGCTGATACGAACCCGACCACGTCTCGGTGGGTATGAGCTCAAGTGGTAGCTCGACCACACCTGCGGCCGGCACCGCCAATCCGAAGCGGAGGGGCGATCGATTCGGTGAAAGGACGCCCCTGCTCTCATCCCTGACGAAGACCTCGACAGCCGGTCCCCCATCCCTTGTCCCAGGGCCGGGCTGAAGGGCGACCTCAAGCTCTATGGGGTGGGAGATACCTGCCAACCCGCCTATACGGATGGTGAACGCATTCGTGACCACCTTGGGAGTCCACTCCAGCGATCGGTCTTCCTCGACGATGAGGGTTGTGACGTCTTCGACCATGACCTCCAAACGGTTAGCGGCCCGCTGGTCGACCATTGCCCATTCGGCCGACGTCGAGACGGTCGTCGGGACAGCGGCGAGAGCGACCTCGACGAAGCAAGGTCCGCTCTCGCAGCCCTCCGGCACCGCCAGCTCAACGGAGTTGCCTTCCTCAATCGGCTCGCGGCCGAAGGAATCCAGGAGGAGGGAACCCTTGACGACATAGAGAACCAGATCGCCTCCCGAAAGGCCCGGTTCGTATGACCGGACGACGATGTGCTGAGTGATCTCGTCACCCACGGTGCTTCCCTCGACGTAAAAACCAGCGCCACCATCGAGTTGGATATCTGCCAGGCCAGCAAAGAATGGCCTGCTGGTGGCACCTCCCACCCGGGGCCTGACCGATTGGAAGACAAACGCCTCCGGCGAACCAGCCGGCATCGATAGGTGAGCCTCGAACCGACCGATGCAGTTGTCCACCTCGCATTCCGGAGCGGCGAGCGGTTCGATCGGTGTGGTCCCGTCCGCCGCTTCCACCCACATCCGACCGAATTCTGCGCCAAGGATGTCACCACCCACGACCACCTCGAAAGAAAGCGCAGCACTCGGGCTGGCTGCCGTGAGAGCCACCTGAACGCCATCCGTTAGCTGTTCCGACTCTGCGAGAGACGTCGTGGGGACCTCGTCAGGGGCGAGACCTAGCAGCCGAGCACCGACCCAGGCGGCGTAGACCGCCCAACCCGCTACGGACAAGCCGACAATCAGACCGCACCCGATCAAGAATCGGCGCCCCCATTGCCCCGATCGTGCTGTCGTCTCATCCGACACGCCAGCAGACTACCGATGACCAACTCTCGCACTCGCCCCCCGCCAAGCTCAAAACCGATCGAATAGGTCAAGCGACAGACCCGCGAGAGCACGCCCGCCAAATGCCGTCTCCTGCAGTTTCAACAGCTGGGGATCCACTGCAGTCCCCGGATTCTCAAGGACTGCGTTGAGCACGACGATCTCCACCCCATGATCAAGACGTTCTGAACCGCTCGCCGAGGTGCATCGATATCGCTCGGTGTCAGATATGGGCGACGCGCTTCTTGTCTCGACACGCATGGCACATCGGGCTTGAAACTCGACAGCCCGACCTCGATTCGGCTGACCCGAGCAGGAAGTGCCGATCTCGCGCTCTATACCTTCTCAAACGGCGCGGTGCACTCGTTAGATAGATTGCACACGACGTACCAGCCCGCTGGCACTTTGCTCATCGGCAGGTCGTAGCTGCGAGCACCCTGATGGCCCCCCAGTTCGCAGAAGACTGATTCGCCTTCGGAGTTCCGAAAGTCAGGAGTCACCAGCATTGTGTTCTGGGCGACCGGTAGCCAATCAGCCTCAATGCCTTGCTGCGACCACAGATAGAGATGGACACACTGACCGGTTACCTCCTGCGAGTCGACCACTTTGTCCCTATCAACCTTGAGGGTGTCAGCGATGGGGTGTGGGGATTCTCGGTTGGTGGGCCTTCGGCAGGTTCAGGGAGGGTGATGCCAGACCCACAGGCGGCAAGCAGGCACAATGCGACGATCGCAACTACGCCCCTAGGGACCATCTCCATGCAATGTCAGCCTAAGGCAATACGCTCATGGAACAATCCCGGCCCACCCGCCCGAGATGTGCCGATCCTGGGCGGTCTCAGATATGCGCCTTCCTGCACCAGATTGATCGATATCGGGCGGGGTCTAATGCTGGGTCTGTGGAGTTAACGTTCCCCGATGTCTCGGATGGTGATTGGTCGGCCGGATCTATCCCTCGTCTTCTCCGGTGTCCTGGCCGCATCGCTTTTGTCCGCATGTGTCGACGGCAGTACAAGTGAGGCGCCAGCGGTGGACATCCCCGGTTTGGATCCCAACGAGGAGATCGAGCTCGTTGAGGTAGAACCGGCTCCCAGTAACGACTCTTTTATTTGGCTCCGAGCCTATGAGGTGGCGGGCCTGCCCGCTTCCAACGTTGGTCACCCTACGCCCCAGTTTCTCGAAGATGCTCACCGCCAGGACGCTGACCCTGAGGCTCATCAATGTCTCGGTGATGCCTCCGGGTCGGCCGGCTGCGAAGTCGAGGACGACGAGCGACCGGCGATAGGAGGTGTGACCTTCGGTGGCCCTGAGGTCAGGGCATGGTCGTGGCAATTCGTTCCCGACAATGCCGTCGCGATCCGCTTCATCGATCAAGACGGACGAACCAGCTGGCAGCGTCCCCAAGATCGCTTGGTGATCTTCCCCGACACCGTCGCCGACGACCCCAACGATGACTGCACATGCCGGCTAGACGCCATCGACATTGACGGCGGCGTCATCGTCTCGGTCGACGTTAGGGCGCTGTCTTACACGAACGAATGAAAAACAAGAAGCACAATTGAAACGGGCTTGACAACCGGCCATCCCCGACCGAGCACGATGTGCCGTTCTCGGATGGTGCGGGATATGGGCGGCGGTTTCGCTCGATATCAGTTGCTCTGCGCTGTCTAGTCATAGGTTCAGGGAAGCTTCGGCACCTGGGTCGCGGCTGGTCCCGTGGGTTCTGGTGCTGCGCTGTCGCCGCCACCAGATAGCATCGTTGACTACCACTGGAGGTGAACTTGAGCTTCACGATCGATCCGCAAGGTGTCGAGACCCGGGTCATCAACGATCTGGTCGACTTCGATGGGCTGAGGGTGCTGGAGGTGGGGTGCGGTGACGGCCGCATGACCTGGCGCTTCGCCGAAAAGGCCTCCTCGGTGCTCGCTGTCGATGTCAATGATGAGAAGATCGAGGCTGCGAAATGGGCTACGTCAGATCACTGGCGATCCAAGGTCAGGTTCGAGGTGTGCGACATCACCCAAACGCGGCTCGCCGATGATTCGTTTGACGCCGCGGTCCTCTCCTACTCGTTGTGATGCATTCCCCTGGAGGGCGTGGTCCATGCCCTGAGACAGATCCACCGCAGTCTGAGGCCCGATGGGCTTCTGCTCGATGTCCATCCGCAACCCGTGAACCCTCGTGTCGAGGTACGACAGGGCGGTCTGGTTCACGACTTGGGCGAGATTGATGCGCATGAAGACAACCGTGAGGTCGAAGACGCCCGGATTCAACTCGAGGTGTTGGTGAGGGAGGGGTTGTTCTCTCAGGAGGCGACGGATTTCTTCGACTGGTGCGAACATCACGACTCTGTGGCTGGATGGCAGGAGAGATTGGCGTCCGAGGAGTGGGGGCTGGTCGCACCTCCGGAGATGATCGAGACAGCGCAACGGCTTCTTTCCTCGGGCGGCGGTGAGCTCGTGATCAAATTGCAGGTACGGGCCACCCGGTTGCGTCGGTTGGCCGGTTGACTGCGGTCCCTTCGAGCGAGCGGTAGGCGGCTTCGTGGGTCGCGGGAGTGGTCTTGCGGTGGCCCCTCTATGGCGGTCGGTAGGCGTCACGATCTGTGGCTCGGATGCGTAGCCTTTTCAGAAGGGACGAAAAGGACAGGTGGACGAACAAGGGAGCCCTCTGAGGCAAGCGCGGGCGGCCTACGCGGAAGGGGATTGGCCCACCGCTGCGGCTCGCTTCGACATCGTCGGGGACGAGCAGCTCACGGCCGAAGACCTGCAGGCCTACTTCGAGGCCTTGTGGTGGCTCGGCCGTTCGGAGGATGTCGTGCGCGTGGGCGCCGCTGCGTACGAAGCCCTCTTGGCCGACTCCCAACCGGTCGAGGCGGTGAGGGTTGCCGTGCTTTTGGTGTTGACTCTTTTGCCGCGCGGCGACGAGCCGCAGGCTTTCGGTTGGCTTGGACGGGCCGGACGAGTTTTGGAGGAGGTTCCAGAGGACGCCGTGCACGGATTCTTCCTCTTCCTCACCGAAGTGCTGAGGAACCTTCACGGCGGAGGTGACCCGGCGGAGGCGGTCGAAGCCGCCCGGCGGGTTCTGGACATGGGTCGTCGATTCGACGACCCCCTCCTGGTGGCCGGGGGCCTCTACGGCGAAGGCCACGCTCTCATCAAGCTCGGCGACGTCGTTGATGGTCTGGCGCGTCTTGACGAGGCAATGGTCGGTGTCCTCGACGGCCGAGTCGCCTCCATGTGGTCGGGCGCCCTCTACTGCAACACCATCGGTGCGTGTCATGAGGTCGGCGACGTGCGTCGGATGACCCGGTGGACCGAGCTGGCCGAGCGGTGGCTGGCCTCTCAGTCCGTGGCGTTCTGGCATGAGGGGATCTGTCGGGTCTACCGGGCGGAGCTGCAGCTGATCGCGGGCAAGTGGGATGAGGCCGAATGTGGTGCACAGCGGGTAGCGGCCGACTTCGACGGCAACCAGATTCCCTACGCTGCGGAGGCCTGGTATCTCGTCGGCGAGGTACGTCGTTTGCGCGGCGACCCTACCGCCGCTGAGGCGTACGACGAGGCCCACGTCCGGGGCCGCGACCCCCAACCAGGTCGGGCACTGCTACAACTGCAACAGGGCAACGCCGTGGGTGCAGCGACGTCGGTGCGGTCGGCCCTGGCCGCAGCAGGCACCGACCCGTTGCGACGTGCTCCGCTCTGTGCGGCGGCGGTCGACGTCGCCATCGCGGCTGGCAGGCTGGAGGACGCGGCAGAGGCCGAGTCCGAGCTGGCGGCGACAGCAGAGAGGTATGCCACCTCCGGTCTGGAGGCGATGGCAGCCACCGCTCGCGGCCGGCTCCTGTTAGCCGAAAGCCGGACCGAAGAGGCTCTCCCGGTACTGCGCAACGCCTATCAGCGCTGGCTCGACCTGGGCGCAGAACACGACGCTGCCACCACGAGCCTCCGCCTCGCCGACGCCTACCGGGCACTGGGCGACGAGGAGACAGCCGCCGCGGAACAGGCGCTGGCGGAGGAGAGCTTTGAGCGTCTGGGGGCTCAGAGGACCATGGCGGAAACACCCCACGGACTCACCGGGCGCGAATGCGAAGTACTTGCGCTCGTGGCGGACGGATGTTCCAACCGGGCGATCGGTGAGGAGCTCTACATCAGCGACCGCACCGTGGCCCGCCACCTGACCAACATCTTTCACAAGATCGGGGTCACTAACCGCACCGAAGCCGCCCGTTACGCGATCGACCACGGGATCACGGCTTCCCGTTGACATAGGGGCCGGCTACGCAAAACCACGTAGTCCCGCCGCCGGAGATTGGCGAGCTTGACCGATGCGACCACACCGCCCGGCCCATACCTTCTCGATAGACGCACCGAACCCCAATCGAGGATCGAACATGACAGTCAATGACGATCAAACGACTAGAGCCCAAGACTCAAACAAGGGCGAGTCCAACGATCTACAGGTCCTTCCGGTCGATGGAAGCGAACTCACCTACCGGATGGACGGCGACGGTCCACCGGTTCTACTCATCCATGGCGGCCTCGGAGTGTTAGAAGTATGGGGTGAGGTTCAGGATGCGCTCGCCACCACCCATCGGGTCATCAGCTACGACCGCCGTGGGCATGGCCGGTCCCCCAACGGCACGTCGGACATGCGGGTTCACGCCCGGGACGCGGCGGCCCTTGTCGACAACGTCGCCGGAGAACCGGCGATCGTCGTGGGGTGGAGTGGCGGGGCGGCCGTCGCGATGGAGCTGATTCGAACCCACTCCGAACAAATCAGAGCTGCTGTTCTCATCGAACCGGGATTCCATGTAGCTCGCCATTCCTTCAGTGCCCTTCGTATGCTCCTCAGCTTCAAGCGTGACGTGATGCGGGGCCGCAACCGTGCGGCCGCTAAGACTCTGGCGCTGTGGGCTTTCGCCCGAGGCAGCGGTGGCAACGGCTGGGACGAGCTCGACGACCCCCAGCGCGAATGGTTCCTCGGCGATGCTGAGGGTTTGCGCAGCGAGTTCAAGGTGCTGGAACGGTTCGACAACACCATGAACCACATCACTGCGAAGGAGGTCGCCACCTGGCCGGTCCCGATGACGTACCTCCTCGGCGAGGACAGCGCCCCATGGACCCATGCAGTCCACGGCGCTCTCACCAAGACTGCATCCCAGATCCACACGGTCCCGGTACCGGACGCCTGTCACCTGATGCCTCTACAGCAGCCCGAAGCGGTCGTCGAGGCGGTCCGCTCAGCCGTCCCCGAGTGAGTCAGGGGGCTCGACAAAGCTTCGGCCACGCCGGGCCGGAAACGCCCGATAGGCTCACCCAGCGCGA
>Ga0299913_10002329_pt1 | contig 14923 bp, 13 predicted proteins | sample RVTome_9_FD_201360 | JGI IMG/M metagenome (GOLD analysis project Ga0299913, IMG submission 201360) | Soil microbial communities from uranium-contaminated site in the Upper Colorado River Basin, Wyoming, United States - RVT155D38 (version 2) ...
ACATCGTGGACCTCATCCACCGCCAGGCCAGGAGAAAGAGCCGCGGATTCGGCGTCGAGGACAGAAACCATGTCCGCCAACAGTTCCGCATCGACATGAGCCCGCAGCCGGGAACGAGCCTTCAACAACTCCACCCGGTCATGACCCGACAACCGATGCCGATCCACCCCCGACAACATCTGGGCCAGATCAGCACCCGCGCCCACCGACCCCAACCCTTCCCCAGGTCTTTCCCCTACGAACATACGTTCGACCCTACAAGGCACCCCAGACAAAATCCATACGCTTCAACCGCAGAATCCAGATTTTCTCGCAGAGAGCTAGGGTCGTGCCCGGACCTCTCGACCCCAAGGTCCGGAGGGTTTCCTATCTACGACCAGTCCCGGTATCCGGGGCCTTCCGGCCCGTAATAGCTGCCCAGTTCCTCGCTGTAGCGCGGCTCGCGATAGGTGGTCTCGTCGAACGGAGGCGCATTCTTGATCTCCTCCTTGGTGCGGTTTACCCGGACGATCTCATCTTCGAAGTCCACACTGGTGATGATCCCGGCGGGGACGACCACCTTCTGCCCGAAGATCCACGGTCCGGTATCGATCACCAGATAGGCCGATCCAGCCTCGTTGGTCGCCTCGTCGACCTTGCCAATTGATCCATCCAGGGCCTCGACCCCGTAGCCGACGACATCCACGGCGTCGACGCCGTGGGCCATGCCGGTTTCCGCCCTATACGTCCAAATCTCCTCGTATGTCATAGTCGACTCCTTTCTCGGGACACGTCGCCATTTACCCCGGCGTCACCGGTTGGGAAACGGTGCGGAGGCAGAGGAACAGACTGTCGCGTCTTTGCAGCGGTCTCCCCGGCCGGACAACGGCCCGGTGCTCTCCGTCTCCGTCGTCCAGGTCGAGGGTGGTTGGGCCTTGGAATCGTGGTCGACCAGCGGTTGTTGAGTCACAGCGTCAGCTCATGGTGCCGGAGGTGGGACTCGAACCCACACGCCACGGTGGACACAGCATTTTGAGTGCTGCGCGTCTGCCAATTCCGCCACTCCGGCTCGGCAAGGAAGTGTAAGGGGAGGTTAACGGTTGGACGGCGTTGCTTTTACGCTGCTCGAGGTCGTGAATCGCATCCACCGCCGTCTCTTTCGGCTCAACGACATGATCGAGCACATCAACCGCGAGCTCCGTCTCGTCAACGCCGAGCTGTCCAATCATCGTTCCATCGACGAGGACGCGCGCCGGGATGCCGCGGTGGGCAACTACATCGATCGCGAGGAGGCCGGCCGCACCGCGGGCGATGTGCGGCGCTTCGAGAAGACTGCTTTCTACCTCAAGGTGCGCCGGGCCAAGCTGATCAAGACCCGGGATCGCCTACTCCGGCGTCTGCCCGACTGACACCCGACGGCGCTACCGTCAGGGTCGTGCCCACAATCGCTCTGATCGACGGCAACTCGGTCGCCTATCGGGCCTTTTACGCCCTTCCCGAGGACCTGGCCACCAAGAGCGGTCAGGTCACCAATGCGGTCTTCGGATTCACCCGGATGCTGATCCGGCTGCTCAAGGACTACCACCCGGATGGCATCGCGGTGGCCTGGGACGTGTCCCGGCAGACCTTCAGGACAGAGTCGTACCCGGAGTACAAGGCACAACGGGAGAAGGCGCCGGATCATTTCCGCAGCCAGCTCCCTCTGATCGATGAGGTGCTCCAGACCCTTCAGATCACCCAGCTTCGTGAGGAGGGCTACGAGGCGGACGATCTCATCGCCACACTGACCAAGAGGTCGGTGGCAGCAGGTTGGGATGTTCTGATCGTCACCGGTGACCGGGATGCCTTCCAGCTCATCGAGGGGCCGGTCAAGGTGGTCTACACCAGACGGGGGATCAGCGACATCGTGCTCGCCGACGAGTCGTACGTCCTGGATCGGTACGGGATCCGGCCCGATCAGTACGTGGAGTACGCCGCACTGCGCGGTGACACATCCGACAACCTTCCCGGTGTTCCCGGAGTGGGGGAGAAGACGGCCTCCCGTCTCATATCGGAGTACGGGGACCTCGACAACCTCTATGTGTCTGTCTCAGGGTTGACTCCGAAGCTACGGGAGAATCTGGCCACCCATCGACAGCAGGTGTTCCTGAATCGGGAGCTGATGCAGCTCGTCGCCGACATGGAACTGGGGGTGGAGATCGAAGACCTGCGCACCCGTGAATGGGACCGGAACCAGGTCAAAGACCTGTTCGACAGTCTCGAGTTCCACTCCATGTGGAACGACCTGGAACAGGCCCTGCCTTCGGCGGTCCCCGACTCGGAGCTGGTCGATGTGGACTCCCGGCTGATGACATCGCCCGGGGATGTTGCTGCGCTGGCCGCCCAAGCCGTCCTGATCGCGGCCCTGGTCACCGACGGGGGAGAGCCGTTCGGTCTCGCCGTGTCCACCGGCCCGGGCGAGGCGGCCGTTGTCCCCTTCGATGCCGCAGAGCCGATCCTCGAGGCTCTCGAGAGCGGGCGGGCCGCCCTGGCCGGTCACGACGTCAAGGACCTGATGCGGGCTCTCCTCGAACTCGACAGGGACGTGGAACGACTCGAGATGGACACCGCACTCGCGGCCTACATCGTCAACCCATCGCAGCGGACCTACGACCTCGAAGAGCTGGCCGAGCGTCTGCTCGGGCTGGAGCTGGTCTCACCCGACGAAGAAGGGACCGAGGCGGGAACACTCCCCTTCGACAGCGGGCCCGATCTGGAGGCCGAGGGCCGGCGGATCGAGGCGGTGCGCCGGCTGGTGGAGGTGATGCGCGCCGAGCTGGCCGATCGTGACGAGGGCGAGCTGTTCGAACAGTTCGAGCTCCCCCTCATCCCGGTGCTGGCCCGGATGGAGCATGCCGGGATCGGGGTGGACCGGGCCTACTTGGAGAACATGGGCGCCGAGCTCCGAGACAAGCTGACCGCTCTCGATTCCCAGATCCAGGACCTGGCCGGTGAGCGGTTCAACGTCAACTCCACCGATCAGCTCCGCTTTGTCCTGTTCGACAAGCTGGGTCTGCCGGTCATCAAGAAGACCTCGACCGGCAAGCCGTCGACCGACGCCTCGGTCCTCAAGAAGCTGGACCACCCGGTGATCGAGGCCCTTCTCGAGTATCGGGAGTACGAGAAGCTGCGCGGCACATATGTCGACGGCTACCTGCCCCTCATCGAGGCGGACGGGAGGATCCACACCAGGTTCAACCAGATGGCCGCCACCACCGGGCGGCTCTCCTCGGACCGCCCCAACCTTCAGAACATCCCGATCCGCTCCGAGTCGGGCCGCACCATCCGACGCGCCTTCATCGCCGGGGAAGGCGCCGAGTTCCTGGTTGCCGACTACTCCCAGATCGAGCTGAGGGTCCTGGCGCATATGAGCGGCGACCCGTTCCTGGTCGAGGCCTTCCAGAAGGGCTCCGACATCCACACCGCCACCGCGGCTCGGGTGTGGGGGCTGGAGGAGGCCGAGGTCACCGCCGACCTCCGTCGCACCGCCAAGATGATCAACTTCGGCCTCCTCTACGGCATGGAGGCGTTCGGTCTCGCCGACAGGTTGGGGATCTCCCGCGACGAGGCGCAGGAGCACATGGACGCCTACTTCTCCCAGTTCGTCGACGTCAAGGAGTTCATGGCCTCGGTGGTGACGTTGGCCCGCAACCAGGGCTACACCACCACCCTGTTCGGCCGACGCCGTTACCTGCCCGAGCTCAAGTCGGACAATTACAGGATTCGGCAGATGGGCGAGCGTATGGCGCTCAACGCCCCGGTGCAGGGAACGGCGGCCGACATAATCAAGAAGGCGATGATCGATCTCGACGCCGGCCTCCGCTCGGAGGGCCTGGCGTCGACCCTGATCCTCCAGATCCACGACGAGTTGATACTGGAGTGCACCCTCGACGAGCTCGATGTGGCCGAGAAGCTGGTTGTGGGGACGATGGAAGGTGTGGTGGACCTCGACGTGCCGCTCAGAGTCGATGTCGCCACCGGCCCCGATCTGGCATCGGTGAAAGCCTGATGCGGCACTTCGTGCCGCCGTCTTCGGTGGTCGGTAGTCAGAATCCGGTCTGGCTACCGATCACCGACTACCGACTACCGGCTCAACCATTGGCGATTGGTTGGGAACCTGCGTACACTCGGATCGCCTGCTGACCTTGCGTTTGCAGAGTTTCCTTCGGAGGTAACCACCCACACATGACCAGCGACCCGCAAAACGCGCCCGCGAGCGCTCCCGAACCGGAGAGCATCGAGGCGCCCGAGACCACGGAGCCCGAGGTAACGCAGACCTCGGTGGACGTGGAGGAGCCCGCAGCCAACCCGGTGGTGCCACGCCGCGAAGCACTCGTCGCTCCCGATCTGAGTGACCTCCCCGACGACATAGGCGACGACTTCGAACGCGCCATCGAGGCCACGGTGCTCGAGTTCAAGGAGGGGGACATCGTCGAAGGGACGGTGGTCAGCGTCGATGCGGACGGAGCCATGGTCGACATCGGCTACAAGTCCGAAGGGCTCATCCCGACCCGCGAGCTGTCGATTCGAAACAACGTGGATCCGGCCGACGCCGTCACCGTCGGCGACCGGGTCGAAGCCGTCGTCCTCAACAAAGAAGACGACGAGGGACGACTAATCCTGTCCAAGAAGCGAGCCATGTACGAGCGCGCCTGGGGCAAGATCCAAGAGGTGGCCAACGAGGGCGGGACCGTGGAGGGAACCGTCATCGAAGTGGTCAAGGGCGGCCTGATCGTCGACATCGGGCTCCGGGGGTTCCTCCCTGCCTCCCTGGTCGATCTGCGCAGGGTGCGAGACCTCGATCCCTTCATCGGCGAGTCGATCACCGCCAAGGTGATCGAGCTCGATCGGGCCCGGAACAATGTCGTCCTGTCGCGCAGGGCGTATCTGGAGGAGGCCCAGGCGGAGGAGCGCAATGCCTTCCTCGACGGCCTCGCCGAGGGCGAGGTACGTGAGGGGGTGATCTCCTCGGTGGTCAACTTCGGCGCCTTCGTCGACCTCGGGGGCATGGACGGATTGGTCCACGTCTCAGAGCTCTCCTGGCAGCATGTCAACCACCCGGGGGAGCTGGTCAAGGTGGGGGACAAGGTCAACGTGAAGGTTCTCGAGGTAGACCGGGACCGGGAGCGAATCTCTCTTTCCATCCGCCAGACCAGCGACGACCCATGGGACGTCTTCGCCCGTGAGCACGAGGTCGGCGACGTCGTCGACGGTGTCGTGACCAAGACCGTCCCGTTTGGTGCCTTCATCTCGGTAGCCGATGGGGTCGAGGGCCTGGTCCACGTCTCGGAGATCGCGTCTCACCGTGTCGAGTCTCCCGAGCTGGAGCTCTCCATCGGCCAACAGGTCAAGGTGAAGATCACCGAGAAGGAGGACGAGCGCAGACGTATCTCGCTGTCCATCAAGCAGGCCTCTCCCGATTGGAAGGAGAGGGAGTCCCAGATGGAGGAGCAGAAGAAGGGTCGGCGCCGTCCCCAGAAGGAATTCGAGCGCGAGTTCGGGCCTACCGAGGAGGAAAGGCCACCGATGCCGGTCGACGCCTCCCTCGAGGCCATTCTCCAGGAGCTGAAGGAGCGCGGCATAGGCCGCCGCTGATCTAGCTCACCTCCTCCTCGTTTCGCACTTCGGCCGCGGCCGCCGGTCTGTTCGGATATGGGGCGACCGAACTATGGAAAGAGCGGGGAAACCCTCAAGACTCGTCCTATACGGTCCGAATCAATCCTGTGGAATCGGACTTGAAGCACCGGGATGTCCCTTGCCCCTCGGTAGCATGCCCCAAGGCATGCGCCGGGATCGGCGAGGTGCCATCTACCGGGGAAATACGAAGGGGACTCAATGGGTAGGAGAGCCATCGTCTTGTTAGTGGCCTTGATCTTGGCCGGGCTCGCCGCTTGGGCGGTCTGGAACTATCTCCAGAACGTCGAGAACGAAATCATCGAAGGTCAAGAGATCGTGGAGGTCTACCGCGCCGGTGAGGCTATCGCCGAAGGCACCGACGGGGCGATCCTCCTCTCCGACTTCGAGGGCGGCGGTGAGCTGATCGTGCAGAGCGAGGACCAAGCCGAGGACGTGCCGGATGGCGCGATCACCACGGCCGAACAACTGCGCGACGTCCTGACCAGTCGGGTTGCCGCCGGGCCGATTTCTGCCGGATCGATCCTCACGGTGTCACAATGGACCTCGATCACCGTCGACATCGTCCCGCTGGCCGAGGAGATCCCCTCGGGCAAGCAGGCAATGACGATCTCGGTCGACAACATCAAGGGCATCAACGGGTTCGTCGAGCCTGGTGACCAGGTCAACATGATCATCACGATCGACATCCCCGAGGATCTTCTCCCCGACGAGCTCAGCGGAATAGCCGAGCAGCCGGTGGCGCCGGTCGAAGAAGGTGCTGCTCCCGCCGAAGAGACGGTCGGAGTGGTCACCTACTCACGATTCGTCCTCCAAGGCCTGTCGGTGCTCGCCACCGGGCGTGACATCCGCCCCGACGAGGACGCGCCTGAGACCGTCGAGGTCGACGATCCCGAAGCAGTCACCCCCGATGGGCAGCCTGTCGAGCCCGAGACGGGCAACGACACGATCTTCACCCTCGAGGTCACTCCCGAGCAGGCAGAGCGGATCGCATACGCCTTCGAGAACGGCTCGATCTGGCTGACGCTGGTGCCTGGCGACTTCGTCGAGGTCGAGACCACCGGTGTCACGATCCTCAACCTGTTCGGCGGAGATCTGCTGGACGACGTCTTTGGAAACTGAGTAGAGGTTCACATGTCGATGGCCGAGCACAACCTATTGGTCGTAGATCGAGACGACGACTTCGTCTCGGCGGCCAAAGAGCTGTTCGAGGGCCGACTCCCTGTTGCTCGCTCGATTGACGAGGCGAGTCACATCATCGAGTCCGGCGAGCTTCGGATGCTCCTGCTCGGCCCATCGTTCTCCAATGACCAGTCGATGGAGCAGATCCGGAGCCTGCACAACCAGGACCCGGGTCTGATCCTCATGATGGTCGCGGAGTCGGTCACAGCCGACCTCCTTCGTGGAGCGATGCGATGCGGGGTATCCGACATCATCGAAGCCCCGCTCGACGAGACCAAGATCGAGGAGGCGATCGAGCAGTTCGGCCATGACGTGTTGAAGCGCCGCAGCGCGGCGAAGACGCCGGTCGAGCCGGTCGCCACGGAGCGGGGATCGATCATCACGGTGACATCGGCCAAGGGCGGGAGTGGCAAGACGGTGGTGGCTACCAACGTCGCCCTCCTGCTCAACCGTCTCACGGACAAGAAGGTCGTGCTCGTCGACGCCGATCTTCAGTTCGGCGATGTCTGCCTCCTGCTCCAGCTCGAGCCCAGGTTCACCATGGTCAACGCGGCCCACGAGTTGCACCAGCTCGATGCCGAGATGCTCGATTCGCTGCTGACCGAGCACCCCACCGGCCTCAAGGTGCTGGCGGCTCCACTCGAGCCGGCCTTTGCCGACGACATCACGACAGCTGGTCTGATGCAGATGCTCGATCTGCTCCAAGAGAATTACGACTTCGTGATCGTCGACACGGCCTCGATGCTCGACGAGCTGATCTTGTCGCTGATCGAGAAGGCAGACCATGTGCTGATGGTCGTGGACATGGACCTCCCCTCGGTCAAGAACGCCAAGCTCGCCCTGGAGACATTGCGGCTTCTCAAGTTCTCCACCCAGAACGTCCAGCTGGTCATGAATCGAAGCAACTCCAAGGCCAAGTTGGACAACAAGGAGATCGAAAGCGCACTGAAGATGGAGATCTCGGCTTCAGTCCCCTCGGACGCGGCCGTGCCCAACTCGGTGAACGAAGGACGCCCGATCGTGGAGAGCGATCCCAAAGGCAAGGTCGCCAAGGGATTCGAGAGCGTCGCAGAACTGATTGTAGGAAAGATCCCCGAGAGCACGTCCAAGGGCGGCCTCTTCGGCAGGAAATAGTGGAAGGTAGATAGTCGTGCCATCGCTTTCTGAGAGAGTCGCCGCCGCCAGGCAAACCGAGACGCAGGACATCGGCTCGAATCGCGTTGATGCCCTGAGCGAGCTTCGCGGGCGTCTCCATTTCAAGGTCGTCGAAGAGCTCGGCCCCACCTTGTATGACCGGCAGATGTCGGATGCAGAGCTCAGGCTCCGCGTTCTCGAGATGCTGGAGTGGGCGGTCGACCAGGAGCAGGGTCTCCCTCTCACCTCGGCCGATCGTCGGGCGGTGCTCAACGAGATCGCCTCCGACGTTCTCGGATACGGGCCAATCGATCCGCTTCTCAACGACCCGGACGTCACCGAGGTCATGGCCAACGGTCCCTACGACGTCTACTACGAGAAGAAGGGCAAGATCGTCCTCTCCGACGTCAAATTCGTCGACGAGATTCATCTCCGCCGCATCATCGACAAGATCGTCGGTCAGATCGGCCGGCGCGTCGACGAGGCGACGCCGATGGTCGACGCTCGTCTCCCCGATGGTTCCCGTGTCAACGCGGTGATCCACCCCCTGGCCATCGGCGGCCCGTTCCTGACGATTCGGAAGTTCGCCGTCGATCCCTATCAGGAGGCCGACCTGATCAACTTCGGCACCATCACCCAGCGTGTCGCCGACTTTGCCCGTGCCTGCGTCAGGGGCCGACTCAACGTCCTCATCTCCGGTGGTACCGGCTCAGGTAAGACGACAACGCTCAATGTGATGTCCTCGTACATCCCGGGCGACGAGCGGATCGTCACCGTCGAGGACGCCGCAGAGCTCCAGTTGCACCAAGAGCACGTGCTCACCCTGGAATCCCGCCCGGCCAACATCGAGGGCAAGGGAGCGGTCACCATCCGCGAACTGGTGCGTAACACATTGCGCATGCGTCCCGACCGCATCGTCGTCGGTGAGGTTCGTGGCGCCGAGGCACTGGACATGCTCCAGGCGATGAACACCGGTCACGACGGCTCGCTGACGACCATCCACTCCAACAGCCCTCGCGACACTTTGTCCCGTATCGAGACCATGGTGATGATGGCCGGCTTCGACCTGCCCATGCGAGCCATCCGGGAGCAGATCGCGGCCGCCGTCGACCTGATCATCCATGTCTCCCGTCTCAAGGACGGAACCCGTCGGGTGACCCATGTCACCGAGGTGGAAGGCATGGAGGGCGACATCATCACCCTGCAGGACCTGTTCCTCTTCGACTTCGGGATGGGTGTCGACGAGAACGGTGTGTACAAGGGCCGTCTCAAGGCGACCGGGATCCGACCAACCTTCTCCCAGGACCTGGAGAATCAGGGCATCAGACTTCCCGCCGACCTATTCGATCCAGAGCCTTTCGCTCGGGGGCGTTGATTTGAAACGTCTCTTCGCTCTCGTCGCGGCGCTCGTACTCGGGTTGAGCACGGCTGCCGTGGCGCAAACCGACGGCGCCGAAGTCGAGATCATCGACATCAACGGCTCCAGATACGCCGAAGGCGGCCAAACCCTGGTCGTGGTCGAGTTCCGCAATCTCGCCGAGACACCCGACCCGGCCCAACTCTCGGTGACGGTAGATGGCCAGCCGGTCTCGAATCTCGAGGTCGCACCCCTCGGTGAGTCGAGCGTCCCGGTCGGCGTGGTCCTGGTAATCGACACCTCGGGGTCGATGGAGGGTGCTCCGATGGAGGCGGCCAAGGCAGCGGCTCAGAGCTTCATCGATCAGAAGCGCCCGGAGGACTCGATCGCCGTGGTCAGCTTCTCCGACACCGCAGTGGTCCAGACCGGGTTCACCACCAATGCCAACGACCTCAATGCCCGCATCGCCTCCCTGGTTCCCGAGGGAGAGACGGCCTTCAACGATGGGGTGATCCTCGGCCTGTCCCTTTTCGAGGGTGCTTCGTCCAACATGCTCCCCAACATGATCGTGCTAACCGACGGGGCCGACACCCAGTCGACAGCGACTGCGGAGGAGGCCCTCGGCGCAGCGGAGGCAAGCGACGCCCGTGTCTTCGCAGTTGCCCTCGAGTCGGGCGAGTTCAACCCGGAGGCGGTTGCCGCCGTGGCCACTGCGGGCAATGGCTTGTTCTTGTCGACTCCCGACCCCGCCCAGCTCTCCGGTCTCTACAGCCAGATCAGCCGTGAGATCAGCAACACCCTCGTTGCCCGCTTCGTGTCGCCGGTGACAGCCCCGGGCGAGGCCGAGTTCGCGGTCAGCTACCCGGGTGGGCTTTCCTCGACGGTGGCATTTCCGGTCTCCGGGTACGCAGTCGCGACGACGGTGACCGCGGCCCCGACGACTACCGCGGCCCCGGTCCAGGTCACCGGGAGCGTGGTCGAGAGCACCTCTCCGCTCGGTCTGACCAACCTCTCCCTGATCGCAGCGGCCGGAATCGGGCTCACCGCCTTTCTCTTCATCGTCATCCTGTTCGGGCGTGACGAGGAGCAGGGGGGAGGCCGGTTCGCCAAGCGCCTTCAGGCATACGGCCGGCGCTCGCGATCCGGCGAGGAGGAGAAGCGGCCGTTCCTACAGCGGATCCCGCTCCTCAATCGCTTCAGTCAGGCCGCCGAGGAGGAAGTGCGCAGGCGTGGTCTGCTCTCGGGGGTGAATGCTGCTCTGGAGCAGGCCAATGTGCCGATGTCGCCGGGCGAGGCCATCCTCGCCATGATCGGCCTTTCTGCAGTCGGCGGTGTCTTCCTGGCCATATTCAATTCGGCAATGTTCGGCCTGGTCGCTTTCGGAGCCTTGCTCGTCTTCTTTGCCTTCTTGATCAGGTACGCCGGCACCAGGGAACGGAAGCGGTTCGAGAAGCAGCTTCCTGACACTTTGACGCTGCTCTCCACTTCTCTTCGAGCCGGCTACTCCTTGCTGCAGGCCATCGAAGCCGTTGCCTCCGAGGCCCCGGATCCAACCGCGCGGGAGTTCAGCAGGGCTGTCGTCGAAGCACGTCTGGGTCGGTCTGTCCCCGACTCCCTGCAAGGAATCGTCGCCCGAACCCAATCGAAGGACTTCCAGTGGGCCACCATGGCCATCGAGATCCAGCGTGAGGTGGGTGGCAACCTGGCCGAGGTCTTGCAGACGGTGGCCGACACCATGTTGGCCAGGAACCGGCTCAAGGGCGAGATCAAGGCTCTCACCGCAGAGGGCCGGATCTCCGCCATCGTCCTGGGTTCGCTGCCATTCGCCTTGGGGATCTTCCTCTGGTTCAGCAACCGTGACTATCTCCAGCCGCTCCTCGACGCCAGCATGGGGCGCATCGCCCTGGTTGCAGGGGGGATCCTCATGGCTGGTGGAATCTATTGGCTCCGAAAGATCGTGGACATCGAAGTATGAACATCACAACACTCGACGGTCAGATGCTCGCCGTGATCTCGGTCTCGGCGCTGGTCTTCTTCGTCATCGTCTGGGCCGGGCTCGGTGTGAGCCGTGCCCGGGAGGACATGACCAATCGTCTCGCCGTCTATGGGCGCGCCTCGGGGGCGGGGTCGATCCGGGACGACGAGCTTGCCAAGCCGCTGGCGCAGAGGACCATCGGGCCGGTCGTGCTCAAGATCTCCGGCGTTCTCCGTCGCTTCACCCCGGTCGGATACCTGGAGAAGAAACAGCACCAGATCGTGTTGGCCGGCAACCCGGGCAATCTAGATGCCCCCTCGTTCATCGTCATCAAGTTGCTGACGACCGCGGGCGGTCTGTTCGCAGCCTTCTTCCTCACCAATTATGGCGGCGACAATCTGCAGCGGGTCGCCCTGTTCGCCATGCCGCTCGTCCTCGGGTTCTTCGGGCCCGATGCCTGGTTGCAGCGAAAGATCGATGAGCGCCGCACGACCATGCTTCGGGCGCTGCCCGACGTTCTCGACCTGTTGGTGATCTCGGTGGAGGCAGGTCTCGGATTCGACTCCGCCCTTTCCCGGGTGGTCTCGACCGTGCCCGGACCTCTCTCCGAGGAGTTCTTCCGCATGCTCCAAGAGACCAGGGTCGGTGTCAGTCGCCGAGACGCCATGCGTCACTTGATGGAACGGACCGATCTCGACGAGCTTCGCTCCTTCATCCTCGCCATGATCCAGGCCGAGGCTTTCGGTGTGACCATCTCCCGGGTGCTCAGGGTGCAGGCCGATGAGATGCGAGTCAAGCGTCGTCAAAGGGCCCAGGAGAAGGCGTTCGCCGCTCCGGTGAAGCTGGTCTTCCCGCTTGTGTTCTGCATCTTCCCCTCCTTGTTCATCGTGCTGTTGGGCCCAGCCGCAATCTCCATCGGCGACGCCTTCATCGACTGATGGCCGAGACGGCAGTTGAGCCGTCTTCGCGGCGATTCTCGCTTTCCCAGCTCATCCTGATCGTCCCCTGGGCGGCGCTGGTCATCGATGCCTGGGCCCCGATCCGGGACAACTCGTTCCTCTGGCATGTCAGGGCCGGTGAACTACAGGCCGATTCGGGCACGGTGCTGGTCGCCGATCCTTTCTCTTTCACCACGCTCGGCGAACGGTGGCTCACCCAGAGTTGGCTCGCCGAGCTGCTCTATGGATGGGGGGAGGCGAACTGGGGTCTCGGGTTCGTCCCCCCGATGTTGCTGGTGTTGAGCTCGATCACCTTCCTCGCCATCGGACTGGCCGCGTATCGGAGATCGAAGAGTGTTCCCGCCACGGCGATCGTCCTCATCCTGACCACTGTGCTCACACTCAGCTTCCTGGTGCCCCGGCCCGTCATCTTCTCGTTCGCCCTGTTCGCCGTGGTGATAGTCGCCTGGGACCGTCCCAGCGCCCGATGGTGCATCCCGTTCCTGTTCTGGATTTGGGCCTCGGTGCACGGCAGCTTCGTCATAGGGCTTGCCTATATCGGTTTGACGATCATTGCCCAGGCCAACTGGAAGGCGCTGCCCACGGCCATCGTGGCCGGTCTCACCACCATTCTGACCGCACACGGGCTCGCCGTGATCGAAATCCTCCTCGAGTTCTCCGCGGCAGGCCCCGCCCTGGCCCTCCTCTCCGAGTGGAGACAACCCGAGGTCCTCTCGGTCGTGTTTCTTCCCTTCCTCATCGGAATCGCCCTCATCGTGGTCGGGGCGGCACGGGGGCTGATCACTCCGAGGCATCTCTGGATCCTGGTGCCTTTCCTCCTCCTCGCCTTCAGCTCGACGAGGGCGGTGGCGCCCGCCTGGATCGGCCTGATCACTCTCCTGGGGACGGCCCTGGACGGTCTGGGACGGCCCAGGAGCCGTAGGTTCTCAGCACCAGCAGCTGGCATCTTCGCAGGCGCTGTGCTGGTAATCCCGTTCCTCGTCGCCTCCGACGGAGCCATAGACGAAGAACGCTTCCCTGTCGCTGCGGCGGCAGAGCTCGAGGACGTCCCCACCTTCCACGACGACCGCACCGGCGGGTACCTGATATGGGCGATGGGACCGGAACGTCTCGTCTATATCGACGACCGGGCAGAGTTGTACGGGGAAAGGATGACAGAGTTCGTGGCGGTGCGAGATCTCGAGAGCGACTGGGAGCCGATCTTCGAGCGCGAGGGCATCGAGCAGGTGCTGTTCAGGGCCGACGAGGAACTTGTGGAGGTGCTCGAGTCGGCGGGATGGGCTCCGACCTACCAGGACGAGCATTACGTGGTCCTGAGACCGTGAGAGCTGTTAGTTCCGTGGCACTTCGGGGAAGGGTGCGGCCTCGTGTCTCACATTCCGAAACGACGGCGACTCCTGACCGTGGCCGTGGCGGAGTCATGCACCGGTGGCCTTCTCATGGCTCGCATCGTGGCCACACCGGGCTCCGGCAATTGGTTCAAAGGGGGAGTGGTCGCATATCGTGCCGAGGTGAAGTTCGAGCTCCTGGCGGTGGATCCGGGACCGGTGGTCACGTCGCCAGCGGCGGAGCAGATGGCACAAGGGGTTCGGGAGCTCCTGAAAGCGGATATCGGGATATCGACCACGGGCGTGGCTGGACCTGACACCGAGGAGGGCCGGCCCGTGGGCACCGTATTTGTGGCCGTGGCGGACGGAGAGGCTGTTGAGTCATTCGCGATGCACCTCAGCGGCGATCCCGACGAGATCAGGGAACAGGTTGTGGACTTTGCGCTGAGTCAGATCGCTCTTGACCAGGGACACGAAAGCCCGTGTTGACCTCGACATCGAACCACTGTCGGCCCGGCAACTGGACGAGGATCACCCGGGACAAGAAAGAGGGCCCACCGATGTGGGCCCTCTCTCGCGTTGGTCTGGTAGGGCCTAGCTGAGGCCGGATGCGATATCGCTGAAGGTCTCGGAGACCTCGGTGCCGGCGATCTGCACGGCGACGAGGGCCACGATGGCGATGAGGACGACGAGCAGAGCGTACTCAACCATGGAGGCGCCCTTCTCCTCCCGCATCCAGCTCGTTACCTTGTTCCAAAATGCAAGCATGGAAGCCCTCCTTAGGTCGGACGTATGGCCTGCTGAGTTGATTCATCGGCTTTCTCGAAGTCGAACCTAAGCGAATAAACAAAGAAAAGGACCCGCTGAGCGGGTCCTTTTCGAAGCATCGATCCGATCAGTCGAGGCCGGATGCGATATCGCTGAAGGTCTCGGAGACCTCGGTGCCGGCGATCTGCACGGCGACGAGGGCCACGATGGCGATGAGGACGACGAGCAGAGCGTACTCAACCATGGAGGCACCCTTCTCCTCCCGCATCCAGCTCGTTACCTTGTTCCAAAATGCAAGCATGGAAGCCCTCCTTAGGTCGGACGTATGGCCTGCTACCTGTATGTATCGACTCATCCCTCGAGCAACCTAAGCGCAACGAGCAAAAATTAAGAGGGGCCCGTAGGCGGGCCCCTCTCTCATTCCTGGCTTCTGATTTAGCTGAGGCCGGATGCGATATCGCTGAAGGTCTCGGAGACCTCGGTGCCGGCGATCTGCACGGCGACGAGGGCCACGATGGCGATGAGGACGACGAGCAGAGCGTACTCAACCATGGAGGCGCCCTTCTCC
>Ga0299913_10002330_pt1 | contig 14922 bp, 11 predicted proteins | sample RVTome_9_FD_201360 | JGI IMG/M metagenome (GOLD analysis project Ga0299913, IMG submission 201360) | Soil microbial communities from uranium-contaminated site in the Upper Colorado River Basin, Wyoming, United States - RVT155D38 (version 2) ...
CACCTGAGCAAGGCCGGGCACGACGTGGTGGACGTCGGCCCGACCAGTTACGACGCCGAGGACGACTACCCGCCGTTCTGCATCGAGACGGCGCGGCGGACGGTCGCCGACGACGGCAGCCTCGGCGTGGTGCTCGGCGGCTCGGGCAACGGCGAGCAGATCGCGGCGAACAAGGTGCCCGGCTGCCGGGCCGCGCTCGCCTGGAGCCCGCGGATCGCCGAGCTGGCGCGCTCGCACAACGACGCGCGGGTGGTCGGCATCGGCGCCCGCGTGCACGGCCTGCAGGAGGCCGCGGCCATCGTGGACGCCTTCGTCGGCACGCCGTTCTCCGGCGATCCGCGCCATGCCAGGCGGATCGACATGCTGACGAGCTACGAGCGCACGCGCACCCCGCCGTCGATCCCGCCGCACCTGGCCGGCGCTTCGTGAGCGAGGAGGCGCGGCGGCCGAACCCCGCGTACTGGATGTTCACGCCGATCTCGGCGTTCGGCGCCACGCTGGTCGGGGTGGTCGTGCTGTTCTACGGCGAGCTGGGGCTGCTCGGCGAGGTCGTCGGCACCGAGCGGGTGTGCGGCAACGCCGAGTGCGGGCTCGGCGTGGGCGTCTGGCTGATCGTCAGCGCCTTCTTCGTGCTGGTCGCGGCGTTCCTGGTGGGCATCGTGCTGGGCGCGGTGCGCCGGTCGGACACCCCTCGGCTCGGGGTAGCCGTGCGCCGCGGGTTGATCGTCGGCGGCTGGTGCACGCTCGCCTACCTGCTGGCCAGCGTCGTCATCTGGTGGCCCAAGGGCTGAGCGGTGACGGCCCGCGGCCGCCGCGATGCCGGGCGACACCGGTAGCACCCGCACGATCGGCCGCCACCGCGAAGGCGGGCCGCGTCAGATGCCGCCGAAGTCCCCGCCGCCGAAGTCCCCGCCGTAGTCGCCCCCGAAGTCGCCCCCGCCGTCCGCGCCACCACCGAAGTCGCCGCCCTCGCCGCCCGGGTCCCCGGTGTCACCGGCACCCTCGGCGCCGTCCTGGTAGCCCTCGTCGTAGCCATGCTCGAAGGCGGCCGCGCTCGGCACGCCGGCCATGCCCGAGAACAGAGCGCCGAACAGCACGAACGAGCCGATGCCCCACGCCCCCGCCACCAGCGCGGGCTTCCACCACGGCTCGCTGTACCAGCCCTGTGGCACCGGGCGGCCGGCCACGTTGCCGCCGGGGTAGTAGTGCGGCGTGCGGTCGGACGGGCGGCGCGACGCCGCGTACCGGTGGCCTTCGACGTCCACCTCGCGGTCCTCGGTCACCGCGCCGGCGCGCTGCTGGGTGGTCGTGGTCGGCAGCTCCGGGCCGGGGTCCATGCCCATCGCGGTGCGTGCGGCGCGCACGTAGTACAGCCCCTCGAGCGCGGTGTCGGTGGCCAGCCGGTACTGCACGGTGCTGCGCGCCTGGTCGAGCTGGGATCCGGCCGCCGTGTAGCGCTCCGCGGCGTCGGCCATCGCCTGCTTCGACGGTTCGTCGTTGCCGACCAGGTTCAGCACCTGCCCGCCAAGCCGCTCCACCCAGCGCCTGGCCTCGGCCTGCGCGTCCGCCAGCTCGCGTTGCTTGCGGCCGCGCGCCGAGGTCACCGCGAGCAGCACACCGGCGGCCACCACGGCGAGCAGGATCAGGAGCACGACTGCTGAGGTCATGCCCCCAGGCTAGCCAAGGCCGGCCCGGTGGAATGACGTGCCTAGAACACTTCGAGGCAGTGCGGCTCGTGCTCGCCGGCGAACGCCGCGGCGGCCGCGCGCAGCGCCTCCGGCCGCAGCTCACGGACCCGCCCGGCCGCGGCCAGCGTGGTGAGCTTGGTGCTGCCCAGGTACGCGGCGCCGAGGGCCGACGTGCTGCAGGCCAGGTCGGCGTCGGCATCGGTGCGCTGCACACCCGCCGAGCCGGTCGCGTCGACCGACAGCCGCCAGCGGCCGGCGTTCCACGGGCAGAACTCGTCGGTCAGCTCGAACACCACGTCGAGCGGCGTCGCGTAGCCGCGGGCCTCCAGCGCGCGGTCCACGTCGACGAGCCGCACGTACAGCGCGTCGTTGAGGTCGATGGCGGCCATCCGCGGGTTGTCCAGCATGAACGGCAGCGGGTCGTCCGTGGCGGCGTTGTGATAGCGCACCCGTCCCACCAGGTCCAGCCGGATCAGGAACTGCCACAGCGCGGCGTGCGCCTGCGGGGTGAGCGCGACCAGCTCGCCCACCCGTACCTCGTGCTCGGGGCCGTGCCGCGAATCCCAGTTCTCCTTGACGCGGAACCGCGCGTATCCGCCGCTGACCACGGCGAACCGCAGCGCGCTGTAGCCGTTTCGGTCGTGCTCCGGGTCGGCGAGCAGCCAGTCCCACCCCTGCTCCGGCCGGGACAGGCCGCCGATCCTGGTGCTCGCGTACTCGGCCTGCAGCTTGCGCATCGTCGGGCCGGCGGCGTCGGCGTCCACCAGCGCCACCCGCTCGGTGCCGGGGTCGACGTCCTTGCGCAGCACCGCGCCGCGCGGCGCCGAGATCGTTGCGGTGCGCGACGCCAGCCCGTATCCGAACCGCCCGTAGATGCCGCCCTCGGAGGCCCACAGCACGGCCACTGGTTCGCCGCCGCTTTCGTGCAGGCCGGTCAGCTCGGCGCGCATCAGCGTGGTGAGCGCGCCGCGGCGGCGCTGGTCCGGCGCGACCCCAACCATGGTCACCGCCGCGATCGGCGCCGGGCCGGTGCCCGGCAGGGTCATCGACCTGGCGTACATGCTGCCGCCGCCGATGATCGTGTCGCCGTCGAACACCCCGTGCGTGCGCGCCGGATCCATCATCGCCATCTGCAGCTTGAGGTCGTCTTCCTTGATGTCGGCGTAGAAGGCGTCCCACGTCATGCTGGTGAACTCGCGCAGCCGCGCTTCGTCGAGCGTCCTGGCGGTGAGGGCAGTGTCGGGCATTCGCTCTTGGTACTCCGCCGGCGGCCGATGTGCGAGCGCTTTTCGCCGGCTAACCAGCGGTGTCGAGCCGTACCGGCCACAGCGGCTGCCGGCCGTCGAAGCCCTTCAGCCGGTGCGTGCCGGCCCTGCTCCACCGCAGGTCGGGGTCGGTCACGTGGTGTGCACGATGAGCACGTCGCACGGGGCCCGGCGGGCGGCGTCCGACGGCACCGAGCCGAGGATCCGCCCGGCCAGGCTGTTCAGCCCGCGGTTGCCCACCACGAGCAGGTCCGCGCCGTGCTTCTCGGTGATCTTGAGCAGGGTGTCCACCGGCGCGCCGACCTCGGCCACCCGCTCGATGTCGGTGGCCCCGGCGGCCAGCGCCCGGTCGGCCGCCCGGCTCAGGTTGTCCTCGGCCGGCGCCGAGCCGACGACCTGGTACGCCTCGTGGCGCAGTGCGTCCTGTGCGGCGGCGACGTCCCTCTGGTCGGCTGGGTAGTAGGCCGACGCGAGCACCAGCTTGGCGCCGGAGTCCGCGGCCACCGCGGCCGCCCGGTCAACCGCCCTGAACGACGACTCGGACCCGTCCGTCCCCACCACGACCGTGCGATATGCAGCCACGAGCAGCCTCCCTATCACCTGAATGGCCGCACCGTACCGCCTCCCTGACGGCCTCGCCGTCCCGGTCGCGCCGGGGCGCCAGTGCGGTTCCGGGTCGATGGACCATTTGCCCGGTTCTAGTGGTGCGATGGTCCATTTACCCGGCGTGCCGGTCCGGCTGCGGCGGCATATCCTGGCCCGCGCACGGCCTGGTCACGAGTTGGCCGGGAGCCGTTGAGGCACCTCGGGAAGGAGCTGAGATGACCGGGGTACGGGTGCTGGTCGGTACCCGCAAGGGTGCGTTCATCCTCACCTCCGACGGCCGGCGCGAGGACTGGGCCGTCAGCGGGCCGCACTTCGGCGGCTGGGAGATCTACCACGTCAGCGGTTCGCCCGCCGCCCCGGACCGGCTGTACGCGTCGCAGTCCGGCGGCTGGTTCGGGCAGGTGATCCAGCGCTCCGACGACGGTGGCGCGACGTGGGACACGGTGGGCAACGAGTTCGCCTACGAGGGCGACCCCGGCACCCACCAGTGGTTCGACGGCACGCCGCGGCCGTGGGAGTTCAAGCGGGTGTGGCACCTCGAGCCGTCGCTGACCGACCCCGACACCGTCTACGCCGGGGTCGAGGACGCATCCCTGTTCCGCTCCGTCGACGGCGGGCAGAGCTGGCACGAGCTCGCCGGGCTGCGCGGCCACAGTTCCGGGCCGTTGTGGCAGCCGGGCGCCGGCGGGATGTGCCTGCACACCGTCGTGCAGCACCCGAGCGATCCGGGGCGGATCGTCGTCGCCATCTCGGCGGCCGGCGTGTTCCGCACCGACGACGGCGGCAAGGCGTGGCAGCCGGCGAACCGCGGCCTGCAGTCGGAGGGCATCCCCGACCCGGACGCCGAGGTCGGCCACTGCGTGCACAAGCTCGCATCGCACCCGTCGCGGCCCGACGTGCTGTTCATGCAGAAGCACTGGGACGTCATGCGCAGCGACGACGGCGGCGGCACCTGGCGGGAGATCAGCGGCGACCTGCCGACCGACTTCGGGTTCCCGATCGACGTGCACGCGCACGAGCCGGACACCGTGTACGTCGTCCCGATCACCAGCGACTCCGAGCACTACCCGCCCGACGGGCAGCTGCGGGTGTACCGCAGCCGTGCCGGCGGCGACGAGTGGGAGCCGCTGTCGAAGGGCCTGCCGCAGAGCCACTGCTACGTCAACGTGCTGCGCGACGCGATGGCCGTCGACACGCTCGACTCGTGCGGCGTGTACTTCGGCACCACCGGCGGCCAGGTGTACGTGTCGGCCGACGCCGGGGACAGCTGGGCGCCCATCGTCCGCGACCTGCCCGCCGTGCTGTCGGTCGAGGTCCAGACGCTGCCATGATCCGCGTCCGGCTTCCGGTGCACCTGCGGACGCTCGCTCGCGTCGACGGCGAGGTGCGGCTCGACGTCGACGGCCGGGCCACCCAGCGCTCGGTGCTCGACGCGCTCGAGGCCCGCTATCCCGTGCTGCGCGGGACGATCCGCGACCAGGGCACCCACCAGCGCCGCGCGTTCGTGAGGTTCTTCGCGTGCGAGGAGGATCTGTCCCACGAGCCGCCGGACGACCCACTGCCGGACGCGGTCGCATCCGGCGCCGAGCCGTTCCTGATCGTCGGCGCCATGGCTGGCGGCTAACGCCCGGCTGGTGACATCGCGGTGACGGTCCGGTGACGGACCTCGCTCAACCTGGCAGCGCACTGTCGCGGCGTGTCGCGGTGATCCCCGGCGGCGGAGATCACCTTGGCGCGGCAGGTGGGCCGGAGGTGTCAGGTGGCGGACACACATGCGGCTGGTGGCTCCGTGGTTGCCGCTGGGCTGTTGATCTTGCTGTTGAGCAGTCAGGTCGTCGGCGTCGGCGCGCTCGCGGCGGCGAGCCGGAGATCGGCGACCAGGTACGTGGTGCTCGGGCTGTTCGGCGCCGCGATGGGCGCCGTGGTCTTTCAGGTGGTGCACGCTCTCGAACACGTGCTGCAGTTGGGCTACTGGTTCGGTCATGCCCGGCAGCCGCCGTGGATGACGCCGTGGGCGATGCCGGCCGCGCACGGGTTCGCCGACCTGGGCGGCCCGAGCCCGATGGCATTGGGAATGGAACTGCTGCACCTGGTGGGCAACTCCATCTTCCTCGTCGGCCTCGTCACGCTGGCGATCCTGGTCAAGATCTGCGCACCGGGCAGCTCGGCGGCCCGAACCACCCGGATCGCCCTCTGGCTGCAGGGCCTGCATCTCGTGGAGCACGTGGCGCTGACGTCGACGCTCGTCTGGGCCGGCCGGCCGATCGGCCTGTCCACGTTCTTCGGCCTCGTCGACCCGGGGCCGCTGCTGTGGACCTACCGGGTCTGGTGGCACTTCCTGATCAACCTGGTGGCCACCCTGCTGCTGCTCCGGGCCGTACGCCAGTTCTGGCCATCCTGGAGCTATGGCCGGACACTCCTCGATCCGCTGCCGGGTTGGGCAGCCAAGCAGCACGAGCCGTCGTCCACGCCCGCGGTGCCTCGCGTCCCGCAGCGCTGACTCCGCGTGACCGGCGAGCCGTCGCCGAAGAAGGGCGCGGCCTTGGGCCCAGTCCCTAACGGACCCACAGGCAGAACGGGTGCCCCGCCGGGTCGAGGTAAACCCGCACGTCCTCCTGCGGCTGGAACTCCGCGAGGACCGCGCCCGCGGCGATCGCATGTGCTCCCGCCGCATCCAGATCGTCGACCTCGATGTCCAGGTGCACCATCATCTGCTGATCACCGGGACCGGCCGGCCAGGTCGGCCTGACGTACGCCTCCTCCGGCTGGAACGACAGCCCCGGCCCATCGTGGGGCGGGCGGAGCGTCACCCAGCCGGGCTCGTCCCGCCCGATCGGCCACCCCAGAAGCTGGTGGTAGAACTCCGCCAACGCGCGCGGATCGGGCGCGTCGAACACGACACCGGTCACCGTAGTCCGTGGTCTCTGACCCACCTTGCCCTCCAAATCGGACCGACGGCCCCGAGCCTAGGCAAGGAAAGCTCCACGCGCTGACCTGCGAGTATGGGTGGAGCGGGCGACGGGAATCGAACCCGCGTAGCCAGTTTGGAAGACTGGGGCTCTACCATTGAGCTACGCCCGCGCGCCGGGCCGGCCGGATCGCGTTGGTGAGTCTACCGGCGTGCCCGATACCCTAGGCGGCGCAGGTCTACGGGGTGTGGCGCAGCTTGGTAGCGCGTCCGCTTTGGGAGCGGAAGGCCGTGGGTTCAAATCCCGCCACCCCGACCATGTGATGTCGCAGGACATCCCGGACGCCCGAACTCACGTTGTCAGCCGGTCAGACGGGGCGGCGGGAGCGAGCCAGAGCCAGCCGGCCGAGGACCATGGCGATCAGCCCCAGCACCAGGGCCGCGAAGCCCCCGACTATTCCGTTGCCGGTGCCGGGACCACCGTCGGCGGCGGCCACAACCAGCCCGCCGATGACCAGGCCGGCCAGCGCCAGCAGTGCGGCCACGGTGCCCACGAGTCGGCCGGCGGTCAGGGTGTAGGCATCGACGGCGGCCGGCAAGCTCCATGCCCGCGACCGCGCCCAGCTCGTAGTCCTCGCCTACGAGTCCGGCCTGGTAACCCCGCACAACTCCTGACATCCACGGTGTGGGTGCAGGCCCCTCCAGCTCACGCACAATAACGAGCTGGAAATCGTGTGGCCTAAGGGTGTTAGCCGACGGTCGGATCGAGAACCGCAGCGAGTGCCGTCGAATCGGCAGTCCGCAGGTTCTCGTACCTGGCCTCGATGAAGGCCTTGTAGTCGAGCTTGGACCAGTCAATGGGCCAGCCAGCCACCTGTGCCAGCTGCTGGAAGAACACACGTTGTGTGCGGGTGTTGCCCTCCCGGAACGGGTGCAGTGCGTTCACCTCACCCCAGTGTTCGGCCAGTTTGGCGACGAGTGCCTCCCGGCTGAGGCCGACGAGGTAGTTGTCGCGGGCTATCGCGCCGAAGACGCGACGAGACTCGCTCTCGATCGCATCGCTACGGCAGAAGTACATGCCCTTCGCGATGTCCACGGTGCGGATCGTGCCGGCCCAGTCGTAGACATCGCAGAAGATGCGCCGGTGGATGGCGCACAGGTGCCGCAGATCGAAGTCGCCGTCCACCGGTCGGCGTGCCAGTTCCGCAACCCGGGCCAGCGATGCCGCGAGCTCGAAATCGGCCAGGACCGCCGCGTCGGTGATGCCACACCGGTTCCGCAGCACGCTGCTGCCGGGCAGCAGGTAAGGATCAGCCACCGGCGGGAAGGTCTGCCCGAAGCCGCTCCACGGCCTGGTCGGCGGTCAGGTCACCATCGACAACCTGGCGCACCATCTCTTCGGCCCGCTCGTCCGGGGCCAGACCGGCCATGCGGTGCCCGGACAGCGCCGCCGCGACAACCTCGTCGCTGGTGCGCTGAATCGGCACGATCCCCGCCTCGGCCAGCGATGCCCCTGCCTCGCCCAACGACTGCCCCAGCAGCCTGGCCAGCGGCGGAAGGCCGAGCTTGCCCAGCCGGTACGCCTGCGTGGCCCGGTCCACGACCCGCACCGGCGGCCGTTCCGTCCGGGCGACGGACTGCGCCAGGTCGTACGCCGGACCCCACCCGTGCCGGTAGGCCAGCTGACGCCCGGTCGGCAGGCTGCCCTCGCCGACCCCGGCCGGCGCCAGGCGCAGCTTCGCCAGCTGGATCAGCACCACCCGTGGGCTCACCCGGAATGTGTTCGCCAGCGCCGCCAGCTCGGCCTCGGTCACCTCCGCGAGACCGCTGGCCCGCAGCCACGACGCCACACCGGCCAGCGGGATGAGCAGGTTCCGGGCGAACTCGTCGGCCCGTACCTCCTCAGGGGTTCGATCCGCGCCCGCCCGATGCTTCGGATCGCCAGGAAACAGCAGGTGCGCCAGCTCGTGCGCGGCGGTGAACCGCTGCCGCTCCGCCGTCTCGTTCGGGCCCGTACCGATCAAGACGATCGCCGTGCCGCGATCGGGGTCGACCGCGCAGAACCCGGACGCCCCACCGAGATCCCGATAGGCGACATCCACCCCGGTCAGCTGCCCGATCAGGTCCTCGACGTCAGGCAGCGGCCCGTGCCCGAGCTGGTAGGCCCGCCGCACCTCTGTGGCCAACGCCAGCCCCTGCGCGGCCGGACCGCCCTCGACGTCAAGGCTGATCGCGGGTTCGCGCCGCTCCTGCCGGCCGGGCAGCGACAGCGCATCCAGCGCCGCATCCAGCTCCAGCAACTCCGCCGCAGCCGACGCCGCGGCTTCGACGGCGGCCGGATCACCGACCGCAGCCACCCGAGCCGCCGTGAGAATCCGGTCGCCCCGGTCGCCGTCGCGATCCGGTGCAGTTCCGTCACGGCCAGCGCCGACCGCTCACCGCTCTCCACCCGGCTGATCGTCGGCTGCGAAATCCCGGTCAGCGCGGCGAGCTGGCGCTGGTTGAGCCCCACCCGCTCCCGCGCCCGCCGAACCCGCTCCCCAAGCCGCACCATGCCTCCACCAGCTGAATCAGCCAAGTTCAACCTTGATTCTACGCCGCCACGACGCACGCCGTGGCTTGGTGGGTCCAACAGTTTGGATGCGACTTGAATCGCACCATCGGAGGTCAGCGAAGCAGGTTGCCGGCAGAGAGATCGACCTGGACGCACTCACAGCCATCTGTCGCCGCTACGGCATCGCCGAATTGGCCGCGTTCGGCTCGGTAGCGCGCGGGGAGGAACGCCCGACGGCGACCTCGACCTTCAACTGTTGTGGTTGTTCTCGCGAGCATGCGAGGCACGGCCGCGGATCAGGTGACCTCGTCGGCGGCTCGCGTCTGTCGGTCCGGCCGCTCAGCGGTCCCATGATGTTACATGCGGCAGCGCCGCACGTCGCTCTGACATGTAAGTTGCGGCCGTGGGAGAGGCCGAGAAGGTTCGAGCGAGCCGAGACGGGGACAGGTTCCATTACTACTGGGCTGCCCGTCGGGCGCTGCGTCTCTTGGACTTGGCCGGCGATCTTGAGGTCGTCGGCGTCGAGGGCTTACCCGAGGGCGAAGAAGTCGAGGGCGAAGAGGTTATTGACGTCGCCGAGTATTACGGCGGAGGCGATGCCGCCACCTGTACGAAGTTCCGCTACGCACAACTCAAGCACTCGACGATGCGGACCGATGAGCTGATTGTCGCCTCGGAGCTCAAAAATACGCTGGTCAAATTTGCCAAGGTCTACCGGGGGGAGATGGAGAAGGGCCGGGAGGAGAAACTCGAGTTCGTTTTTGTCGCGAACCGCACGTTGAACGACAAGGTGCGACTCTCGCTCGGGGAGTTCGCGGCAGAGCCCGAGGCGTTCACCCACGAGACTGAGGCCCAGTTGCTGCGTGGATACATGGGATTCGGTCCGGACGTCGAACACGAAGCCGACTTCTGCCGGCGCTTCCAGGTTAAGGATGGCCGGCCCGGTATCGTAGACATGGAGCAGCTGCTGCGTGGCGAGTTGCAGCAATTCTTGCCCGGTGGCGGCACTGGCACTGAGATGTCGCAGCTAATGGAGACGGTTTCGCGCTGTGCGACGTCGCTCGTGGATAGGCAGACGCTCGAAGCGAGCGATATCCTAGTGGCCCTTCGCACCACTGAAGAGGAACTGTTTCCGGCACCCAGCTCCATCGAACAGCTCGACCACGTCATACGCACTCAGGACGTCGATAACGTCACCGCCGAGCTTCGAGACGGCCCCAACAACAAGGTTTTGCTCACCGCGGTCGGCGGTGTTGGCAAATCCATCCTGGCGTCGGTCTTGAAGCGGGTTCTGCCGGAGGGCTCGGTAACAATAGTCTATGACTGCTTCGCTGGTGGCGACTACCGAAAGGTCACCTCCCAGCGCCACGAGCATCGAACTGCTCTGACGCAAATCTCAAATGAGCTCGCAGCCGAGGGGCGGTGCACGCCGCTCATCCCTACGGAGGCGACGGATTCCCTCTACACGAAGGTGTTCATGCGCCGTGTCTACACGGCCGCTGAACAACTCCCGCGTGGCAACCCGGATGCGCTCCTCACCGTTGTCATCGACGCAGCCGACAACGCAGCGATGGCCGCTGAAGAACAGCAACGGCGCACGTTCGTCACTGACTTGTTCCGGGAGCATTGGCCAGCGAACGCTCGGCTGGTGCAACTATGCCGTCCTGAGCGGAAGCATCTGCTGAAGGTGCCGCAAGTCGGCGTGACGGAGCTGTCACTCACCGGGTTCCAGAGGCACGAATCCTTGGAGCATCTGCGGACGAGGTTCCCGAATGCGACCGAGGAAGAGGGCGCTGAGTTGCATGTACTAAGCAACGGGAATCCCCGGGTCCAGGCGATGGCCATGGAGAACGCCGGGTCGGTCGCGGCGGCCCTTGCCGCTATCCAGATCGCAAAGACCACGCCCGGGGAGGTCTTGGACAGCCTGCTCGCCAAGCAGGTTCACGACGTCGCCGACCAAGGGCACCTGCTACCCGACGAGCTTTCGCGACTGTGCCAAGCGCTGGCGACACTGCCCCCACCGATGCCGCTAGACGATCTCGCCGAAATCGCCGAGGTGGATGCCAACGCGATTCGCAGCTTCGCTGTCGCGCTTGGGCGCGGCCTCCACGCCACTGGCAACACCCTTCAGTTTCGTGACGAACCAACCGAGACGTGGTTTCGCAGGACACACGGCCTAGGACTTGTCCAGAAGCGGGAGTTCGCGATCGCTGTCCAGCCGTTCGCCGCAACCTCGCCGTACGTCGCGAACACGCTTCCGCAGCTGCTGTTCGAGGCGGACATGCTCGATGACCTCGTCGAGTTGGCGCTCTCGGATACCGGCTTGCCGGGCGGGACGGAGGAGCTTCAGGCCCTGGAGATTGCACGTTCGCGTGCCCGGTTTGCTCTATGTGCGATGCTGCGCGTCGGCCGCAACGCGGACGCTGCGCTGCTGGCAGTCAAGGCTGGCGACATGTCGTCTGGCCACTCGCGCAAGATGAAGGTGTTCCGGACGCATACGGACCTCACTGCGAGGTTCTTGGACGCGGATGTGATCGATGCGCTCTGCTCGGGCCGGGAACTTGCCACCGACTGGCCTGGCTCGAACCTTCACATCGAAGCTGCGCTGTTATCGCACTTCGACCAGTTCAAGGACCTGGCGCGCAGCCGGCTGAGGTCGGCGTTCAACAACTTCGGCGCCATCTTGAGGCTGCCCAATGATGAGCGGTCCCGCCTGAGGAGCAATATCACGGCCGATGACGTCGCGGACCTCGCGATGGTGGCCACTAATATTGACAGTCCCGAAGGCGGATTCCAGTTCATGGCTCGCTGGCGCCCGAAGGGATTCGTTCGCAGAGTGGCTGCGAAGTTGTGCGTCCGTCTGGCAGACGCCGGACGCTATGACGACCTGGCAGTACTGATCGTGACCGGCAAGCGGCACCATCATGTACAGGCGGCTGCCGCAGAGACGATGTTCGAGTACAACATCATCCCGCCTGTTAACGCCACCAATGCCCTGGTCAAGATGCTGCGCAAGCGAAAGAAGCCATTCAAACGGGTTCGTGCCGTCTTCGATGATGACCCTGACCTTCGTGGGATCGCATGGGCACTGGTTCATGGCCTGCGAGCCGGCGAACTGAGCGACGCTGAGGCGCTCCGCATTCTCAACATCCACCTTCCTGCCCACCTTCCCGACAGTGCCGGCTCCCGCTTGAACTCGCTTTCCCTCAGCAGCCTCCTGCTCGGATATGCGCTACGCGCACGCCTTGCTGGAAATCCACTGAAGGTCGAAAACGTCGCGAGCGAAAAGCTGCTCGGACTGTTGGCGAAGGAGTACTCCAGCGATGATCACTACGCTCAGGATTTCAAGGCCAACATCCCCGGCTTGTTGCCATGGGCTGAATGCTGGCTGGTTGCCATTCTCAATGGTAACAGTGAGGAGGTCGTTTCCAGGTTCGATGAGTTGGCGTCACATGGCCTGGCGTCGGTCAGCGGCTACAACACGCCATTCGTGTTCGTCAATGCGGTGGCTGAGATCGCGACCCGGATACTGACTGTCATCCCGAGAGAAGACTTCATCGAACGATTCGCGAGCTGGCATGAGTCCGCCGACGCGTCGCTAGCCCGTTCCCGCCTTGCTGTCGCACGCATCGCGTCGCGCTCGGCACACCTTGAGGCCTTTGGCCTTGCTGTGGTGACGCGCGGGATTGATGCTGCGCAGCGTGACCGGACGGACGCCGAGACCCGGGTCGAGTCGTTGATTGACCTTGCACGAACGCTCCTCGCCGTCAACGACAGCGAAGCACGGGCCATATTCGATGCGGCAGTGAATGAGGCTGAACAGGTGGGCGATGACCTCTACGCCCGCTGGCAGTCCTTGGTGAACACGGCGAAGGCGTTAGGTACCGGCACCGAACCTGTTCGTGCATACCGCCTGTTCCAGGTCGGGGAGGAACTGGACCGTGCGCAGGGCGACTTCCACACAACTGAGCTGGCTGAGCGTCTTCGCGCTATGCATGAGCCGACTTACGTCGCTGCCACCTCGCGGGCACGCGACAGGCGCACTTTGCCTTTCGACCTCATGCTCACGCCTGCTTTCGAGGGCGCGGCAGGGCCAGGACCTGAACGGCTCGCCCTTCTGGCGTTGTACGCGTTCGAGCCACGGTCGAGATGGGACACCCGGGTCGCCGACCTGTCCTCAGCATCGGCAGCGATGGCGACCAGCGTGTTCGAGGCGTTCACCCGCTACGAACGCGCGCCGGATGAATCACCAAAGCAGTCGTCCTCGAGTCCCAGAATTTTCGGCTACCGAGAGGAGGATCAGCCCGTCGGCCCGGCCGTCCGGTTCGCGAACAGCGACTTCACGACCGAGGACGCCTGGAATGACGCACTCAGCGGACTCGGATGGCGAGCCGAAGAACAACGCGCGCTGGCTGAATTCGCCATCGACAAGCACCCGAACCGGCGCCCCGAAGTGCTTGACGCACTGGGTCGCGCAACGAGAGCGACCGAGACTGACTTCGTGAATTTGGCTCAAGCCGCAGCCCAGCGACCCCTAACTCTCGCCCTTAAGCGAGCTCGAGAGCGGCTTGGCATCACCTTCGCAACCCGCTTTGCACGACATGTCTGCACTCGGGCCTCCGGCGATCGGGACATTGTCGCCATCGCCGCAACCACCGAGACCACGGTCAGCAAACTGATACAGATCGCGTTCCAGGAGCTCGGCCGCAGCGCTCACCAACTGATCTACCGGGACTACTTCCTGCTCGCGTCCCACCTGGCCAACACCTTGGACCCCGAGCCCGCTGGCGCAGTATTCGACGCCCTCGCGAACCTGTTCGAGGACCTCGCGCCGTCCGGCACGTCCGCCGACGGTCCCTACAAGTCGCTACCGTGCCCACCGGCCGACTCTGCGTCCTGCGTCGCCGGCCTCATCTGGGCCGCGTTAGGCGACACGGCCAGCGAGTCACGGTGGCGGGCGGCACACGCCGTCCTGTTGTTGGTGCGTCTCGGCTGCAAGGACGAGCTCGATGCGCTCGCCCGATTCGCCGCTGGTACCGAACCGGTGCCTCCGTTCCTCGATGCCCAATTTCAGTTTTACTTACTGCACGCCCGTATGTGGCTGCTGCTGGCTCTTGCACGGGCTGCGAAGGAGCCGAACGCTGCGACATTGACCGGTTTTACTACGTGGCTGACCGGCGTCGTCCGCGGGCCCTACCACGCGACGAACCAGGTGCTAGCACAGCGAACGTTGGTCGAGCTATCAAAACGCGACCTGATTACCCTCGAAAGCGCGGACTCCCAACTGCTCACGAAACGGCTCGTTGCCGAGTGGGTCGAGCTCGAGTACGAGCAACGGCGTGCTCGCCCGAACCCGTTGAGCTACAATGAAGAAGACGAGGACATTGAGCTCGAACGGCGCCGGTTCTTCTTCGACTTCGAGCGGTACTGGTGCGGCAAGGTTGCGGATTGCTTTGGAAGTACCGAGACGGCCATCGCACGACGCGCCGCCCAGGTCGCGACCAAGTTCGACGGATACGACATGTTCGCGGCCAATAAAGACCCGCGCTCCAACGCGGGCGTCTATGACCAGCGACGCTCCTACCCAGACCACAGCACTTGGCCGGACCAGGACAACCTCTCGTTCTACATGGCGGTACATGCGTTACTGACTGTCGCCGCTGAACTTGCCGAGACCAAGACGGCCTACAAGGAACCCGAATCAGCCACGGACTCCTACACCGGCTGGCTGGCCCGCTTCCTGCCGAAGCGGCCCGACGACAGATGGCTCGTGGACCGCAGAGACCCTCCGCCAACCCCCGCCCCGGACGAGGCGCTCGTGGCCCAGGCGTCGGACGCGGACTGGCCATGGACCCTGTCGAAGAGCGACTTCGAGAAGGTGGCCGGCGTGGGAGGCGACTG
>Ga0299913_10002331_pt1 | contig 14921 bp, 12 predicted proteins | sample RVTome_9_FD_201360 | JGI IMG/M metagenome (GOLD analysis project Ga0299913, IMG submission 201360) | Soil microbial communities from uranium-contaminated site in the Upper Colorado River Basin, Wyoming, United States - RVT155D38 (version 2) ...
GGCAGCACTTGAACGAGGTGTTGCCGTCGGGGACCTCCTCCGCGCACAGCACCAGGTAGTGCGGGCAGGTCTCCACCGTCACCCGCACCCCCTCGGCCTTCGCCTGCGCGATCGCCGGGAGGGCGCCCGCGCTCGAGAGGTGCACGACGTGCACCCGCGCGCCCGTGCGCCGCGCCGCGTCCAGCACGGCGCCCACCGCCACGTCCTCGGCGGCGGCGGGACGCGACGCGACGAAGCCGCCGTACGACCGCCCGCCCGCGGCCGGGGCCACCGCCAGCACCGCCGGGTCCTCGGCGTGCACGAGGAGGAGCCCGTCGAGGCCGGCGAGCTCCTCGCAGGCGCGCAGCAGCCCCTCGGTGCCGAGCGCCGGGAACTCCTCGACGCCCGAGTCGGGCAGGAAGCACTTGACGCCGAAGACGCCGGCGTCGAGGAGCGGCGCGAGGTTGCCGAGGTTGGCCGGAACGGCGCCTCCCCAGAAGCCGACGTCGACGGCGCACTGGCCCTGTGCCGCGGCACGCTTGACCGCGAGCGCGTCGGCGTCGAGCGTCGGCGGGATGCTGTTGAGCGGCATGTCGAGCAGGGTGGTCACGCCCCCGGCAGCCGCGGCCCTCGTCGCGGTCGCGAAGCCCTCCCACTCCGTGCGTCCCGGCTCGTTGACGTGGACGTGGGTGTCGACCAGCCCCGGCAGCAGCACCTCGTCGGCGCCGAGCTCGACGGTCTCGGCGCCGCGGACCGACCGGTCGAGCGGAAGGACCTCGGTGACCACCCCACCGGTGACCACGACGGTGACGGCGGTCTCCCCCGCCGGCCTTGCTGCCCTGCCGCCACTGTTGTCGGCAGCGCAGCAAGGGGGCGGGAGGGGTGTGCCCACCACGCAGCGGGGCGCGTGGACGACGAGGTCGCTCACGTGCCCCCGTCGTCGGCCGCGATCCGCCTACGCTCGTCCCTGGCTCCGGACGTCGCCGCTGCGACGATGTGCTCGGGACGGACCGGCACCCGGGTGAGGAACCGTCCCGTCGCGTCGCGGACCGCGGCCAGCACCGCGGGCCCGGACGAGACGGTGGGCGGCTCCCCCACGCCGCGCAGGCCGTACGGCGCGTGCGGGTCGGGCAGCTCGAGCACCTCCACCTGCATCGGCGGCATGTCCAGGATCGTGGGGATCAGGTAGTCGGTGAACGACGGGTTCCGGATGATGCCGTCGACCACGACCACCTCCTCCATCAGCGCCAGGCCCATCCCCTGGGCGCTGCCGCCGTGGATCTGCCCGACGACGGCCTGCGGGTTGATCGCCTTCCCGACGTCCTGCGCGCAGGCCATCTCGACGACCTTCACCAGGCCGAGCTCCACGTCCACGTCGACGACGACGCGGTGCGCGGCGAACGCGTACTGCACGTGCGCGTTGCCCTGGCCGGTCTCCGGGTCGACCGCCTCGGTGGGCCGGTGCCGCCAGGTGACCGTCTCCTCGACCACGTCCACGCCCAGCACGGCGGCCAGGTCGGGCAGCACGTCCTCCCACGCCTCCCGCCCGGCCAGCGCCAGGACGGCCGCACGCACCCGGCGGCACGCCTCCTGCACGGCACCACCCGTGACGTACGTCTGCCGGGACGCCGACGTCGATCCGCCGCTGCCCACCGCCGTGTCGGCGGGCGCGACCACCACCCGGTCGACGCCGAGCTCGGTGCGGGCGATCTGCTGCTGGACCGTCACCAGGCCCTGGCCGACCTCGGCGGCCGCGGTGTGGACCGTGACGGTCGGCTCGCCGCCGGTCACCTCGAGCCGGACCCGGGCGGTCGAGTAGTCGTCGAAGCCCTCGCTGAACGCGATGTTCTTGTAGCCGACGGCCCAGCCCACACCCCGGCGCACGCCCTCGCCGTGCGTCGTGTTGGACACCCCGCCCGGCATGGCACACAGGTCGACCCCGCCGTTCGCGGAACCGTCGGGAGGGGCAGGCGGCATCGGCATCGCCTGCACCCGGCGCAGCAGCTCGGCGACGGGGGCCGCGCTGTCCACCACCTGCCCGGTCGGCGCGACCGAGCCCTCCTCCATCGCGTTGCGCACCCGCACCTCGACCGGGTCGAGACCGAGCACGGCGGCGCCCTTGTCCATCTGCGACTCGTAGGCGAACGCGGCCTGCACCGCACCGAAGCCGCGCATGGCGCCGCAGGGCGGGTTGTTCGTGTAGGCCCCGTAGCAGTCCATCGTGACGTTGGGGACGACGTAGGGACCGATGCCCATCAGCCCCGCGTTCCCGACCACGGCCGAGCTGCTCGAGGCGTAGGCGCCGCCGTCGAGCCAGATCGTCGCCCGGACGTACACGAGCTCGCCGCCGCGACGGAAGCCGTGCTCGTAGTGCAGCCGGGCCGGGTGCCGGTGGACGTGGCCGAAGAACGACTCCTCGCGGTTGTAGGACATCTTCACCGGCTTGCCGGTGCGCAGGGCGAGCAGGCAGGCGTGGACGTGCATGGACAGGTCCTCGCGCCCGCCGAACGCGCCACCGACCCCCGCGAGGGTGAGCCGCACCTTCGACGGCGGCAGCCCGAGGGCGCGGCACACCTGCTCCTGGTCGACGTGCAGCCACTGCGTCGACACGTAGAGGTCGACACCGCCGTCCTCGGCCGGCACGGCCAGGCCGGACTCCGGCCCGAGGAACGCCTGGTCCTGCATGCCGATCTCGTACTCACCGGTGACGACGACGTCCGCGGTCGCGGCCGGGTCACCCTTGCGGATCTTCAGGTGCCGGATGAGGTTCCCGCCCGGGCGCAGCTGCGCGACCTCGCCCGCCGGGCGCGACCCGTGGCCCAGCGCCTCGCGCGCGTCGGTGACGGGCTCGAGCTCCTCGTAGTCCACGACGATGCGGGCGGCCGCCCGCCGGGCCGTCTCCGGGTGGTCGGCGGCGACGAGCGCCACCGGCTCGCCCTGGTAGAGCACGGTGTCCAGCGCCAGGACCGGCTGGTCGTGGTGCTCCAGCCCGTAGCGCGCCTCGCCGGGCACGTCCTCGGAGGTGAGCACCGCGTAGACACCGGGCACGGCCAGCGCCGCCCCGATGTCGACGGACCGGACCCGGGCGTGCGGGTGCGGGCTGCGCAGCGTCGTGCCCCACAGCATGTCGTCCATCCACAGGTCGCTGCCGTACGCGAACTCGCCGGTGACCTTGAGCGTCCCGTCGGGGCGCGCGGCGTCCGTGCCGACGCCGCCCTGCTCACGGGTCCGGGTCGGTGCGGCGCCGGAGCCGGTCACGACGCCGCCCGGGCCAGCAGGGTGCGCGCGGCCGTCTCGGCGTCGCGGGCCAGCACGTCCTCGTCGACGGTGAGCAGCCGGTCCAATTCGACCACCGCCCGGCCGCCGACGAGCAGCAGCTCCAGCGGCGGCGGCGCGCCGAGCACGAGCGCGGCCACCGGGTCGCCGATGCCCGCGTGCGCCAGGGCGTCGACCCGCCACAGCGCGAGGTCCGCCAGCTTGCCCGGCTCCACGGACCCGGTCTCGCCGTCGCGGCCGAGCACCCGCGCGCCGCCGATGGTCGCCAGCTCCAGAGCGTCGCGCACGCCCATCGCGTCGGGACCACCGGCGGCGCGGGCGAAGAGCACCGCGTGCCGCACCTCCTCGAGCAGGCTGCCTGCCTCGTTCGACGCGGCGCCGTCGACGCCGAGACCCACCGGCACGCCTGCGTCGCGCAGGTCACGCACCCGCGCGATGCCGGCCCCGAGCCGGGCGTTGCTCGACGGGCAGTGCGCGACCCCGGTGCCCGTCGCGGCGAAGCGGGCGAGGGCAGCGTCGTCGAGGTGCACCGCGTGAGCCATCCAGACGTCCTCGCCCAGCCAGCCGAGCGACTCGACGTACTCCGTCGGCGTCGCGCCGAAGCGCTCGTGGCAGAAGTCCTGCTCGTCGGTCGTCTCGGCCAGGTGGGTGTGCAGCCGCACGCCGTGCCGGCGCGCCAGCGACGCCGCCTCGGTCATCAGCTTGCCCGTGACGGAGAACGGCGAGCACGGCGCCACGGCGACCCGCACCATCGCGTCGGGGGCAGGGTCGTGGAAGCGGCTGATGGCGTCCTCGGTCGCGCCGAGGATCTCGTCGAGGTCCTCGACCACCGAGTCCGGCGGCAGCCCGCCCTGGCTCGCCCCGAGGTCCATCGAGCCGCGCGTCGGGTGGAAGCGCAGCCCGACGGCCGCCGCCGACGCGACCTCGGCGCCGAGGAGGTCGCCGCCGTCCCGCGGGAAGACGTAGTGGTGGTCGGTGCTCGTCGTGCAGCCGGTCCGCGCGAGCCAGCCCAGCGCCGCCGCCGACGCCGCCCGCACGACCTCCTCGTCGAGACCTGCCCACACCGGGTAGAGCTCGGTCAGCCACTCGAACAGCGTCGAGTCGACCGCCAGGCCCCGGGTGGCCCACTGGTAGAGGTGCTGGTGGGTGTTCACCAGCCCGGGCGTGAGCAGGCACCCCGTGGCGTGCACGACGCGGTCGGCCCCGGCGCGTACGTCCTCGGGCGCGCGTCCCGGCGCAACCTTCTCGACCAGCCCGTCACGCACGACGACGTAGCCGGTCGGGTGCTCGGTGCGCGCGGGGTCCATCGTCACCACCGACGCGCCGTCGATCACGAGGACGGTCATGCCATGCGCTCCGCGGCCGAGCGGACGGCACTGAGAACGCTCTCGTAGCCGGTGCAGCGGCACAGGTTGCCCGCGAGCGCCTCGCGGACCGTCGCGTCGTCGGGGCTCGGGTCGCGCGCGAGCAGGTCGTGGACGGCGACGACGAGACCGGGCGTGCAGAAGCCGCACTGCACGGCGCCGGCGTCGAGGAACGCCTGCTGCACCGGGTGGAGGTCCTCACCCTCGGCCAGGCCCTCGACGGTCACGACGTCGCGCCCGGCAGCCTGCCCCGCCGCGACCAGGCAGGCGCAGACGACCTCGCCGTCGAGGTAGACCGAGCAGGAGCCGCACTCGCCCTGCTCGCAGGCGTTCTTCGACCCGGGCAGGCCCAGCCGCTCGCGCAGGACGTACAGGAGGCTCTCGCCCTCCCACACGTCGTCGGCCCGGCGGCGCTCGCCGTTGACCGTCAGGTCCACCCTCACGACCTCACGCCGCCCTCCGGTAGTCGGACCAGGCCCACCCGAGCGTGCGCCGGGCGAGCACCGAGAGCGCGTGCCGGCGGTAGTCGGCGGTGCCGCGCACGTCGTCGATGGGCCGTGCGGCCGCGGCCACCAGGTCGCCGAACCGCTCGGCCACACCGGCGGGCAGGTCGTCGCGCGTGGCCCAGTGACCGGAGAGCGCGTCTGCCGCGAAGTCCTCGGCGTCGGTGGCACGCAGCGGGGTCGGGGCCGCGGAGCCGATGGCGGCTCCGACTCGGCCCGCGTCGGGGTGCAGCGCCAGGCCGAACGACGTCACCGCGATGACCATCGCGTTGCGCGTGCCGACCTTCGCGAACTGCTGCGGCCCCGCGGCGGGGGGCAGCAGCACCGCGGCGATGAGCTCGTCGGGCTCGAGCGCAGAGGTCTTGACGCCGGTGAAGAACTCGGCGGCAGGGATCGTGCGCACGCCACGGGCGGCGGACTCGACCTCGACGGTGGCGCCGACCGCGAGCAGCACCGGGTGCGCGTCGCCGGCGGGCGAGGCCGACCCGAGGTTCCCCCCGACGGTCCCCCGCACCCGGATCTGCGGCGACCCGACGGTGCGCGAGGCCATCGCCAGCCCCGGCGCGAGCGTGCCGAGCTCGGACATCACGCGGGCGAAGGTCACGCCGGCCCCGAGGCGCACGCCGCCCGCGTCGTCGCGCGACCAGTCGCGCAGCTCGCTGACCCGGGTCAGGTCGATGAGGCCCTCGGGGCGGTGCCTGTCGAAGTTCAGCTCCACCATGAGGTCGGTGCCCCCGGCGATGGGCACCGCGCCGGGCTGCTCGGCGCGAGCCGCGAGGGCGTCCGGCCACGAGGTCGGTGACACGAAGTCCACGCGGCCTCCCTCCTCGCCCGGCCCAGGACCACCCGGCCGTGCCGCGATCATGCCGCGCGCGGGAGCACCTGTCACGGTCCGCCGGGCACGGGGGCGGCACGGGGGGCGCGAGGCCGCGCCGGCCGCGCAGGTCAGCGGAGGTGCGCCCGCAGCCGGATCACGGTGCCGCTGGCGCCGGAGCGCACCTGCACGAGGTCGCAGAGCTGGTTGGCCAGCCACAGCCCGCGGCCGTTGGTCCGGTCGAGCGCCGGCGGCAGGCGGCCGACGAGCTGGTCACGGATCACGCCGTCGTCGCTGACCTCGAAGACGAGGTCGCGGTCCTCGACCCACACCCGGAGCACGCCCCGCCCGCCGCCGTGCAGCAGGCTGTTCGAGGCCACCTCGTCGACGGCGAGCGTCAGGTCCTCGGCGGCGCAGCGGTGCAGCCCCGCCGCGAGACACTCCCGGCCGACCAGGCGCCGCACCGAGGCCAGGTCGCCGCTGGTGAACGCCAGCTCCGTCGACGGCTGGGCCGGCGGCGGGAACGGCGCGCCGCGCAGCGCGCGGGACGGCGAGTCGGGGTGGTAGGTCGTGCTCGGTGTCCGGTCCTGGCCCGTGACGACGACCGGGTGGTTGGCCCGGGCCTCGTCGATGACCTGCCCGGGCAGGGCCGTGACGTCGTAGGGGCACAGCAGGCGCCACGCAGGGCCGCCGCCGAACGCCAGGTTGAGCAGCGACTCGTGCTGGTGGCACTCGGTCAGCTCGGCGTCGCTGCGGCCCGCCCAGATCGGCTCGCCGATGCCGCGCACGGCGCGGCCGCGGGCCGCGTTGAGGTCGAGGAACTCGCGCCACGCGGAGATGATCCGTGCCGGGTTGGCGCCGAGCGCCGCCATGTCGACGAGCTGCACCTCGGGCTCGGTGCCGAAGAACTCGCGCATCCACCGGGACCGGTCACCGGTCACCGCCACCATGACCGACTGGTCGAGCTCGAGGCCCTCGCGGACGAACGAGCTGGTGCCGTCGAGGAACTCGGCCGGCGAGGAGTAGAGGAACGCCTCGTGGGAGAACCCCTCCGGTGCCGCGCTGACCTCGGCGGCTGCGGTCACGGACCCTCCCTCCACGTCCTTTGTTGGTGTCCGTCCACGTTACGCCCGATCTCGCGACACGCCAGGGGGATCTGCGGAGGAATCGCCCCTGTCGGCGGCGTCGGCCGAGGTCTCCGCGTGCCGGGCGTGGAGCCGCTCACGCACCTCGTCCGGGGAGTAGGCGCGACGTCGCCGCTCCGCCCGCGCGACCGCCGCACCGGACGCAGCCACGCCCACCACGCCCGCCAGGCCCACGACCTTCCACCACCGCACGCGCGGCACGGTACGCGGTCGCGGCCGGTCCGACCTCTAGGTTTGGGCGCGTGGCGAGGACGGGGTCGGGCGGCGCGCCGCTCACGCTCGAGGAGGCGCTGGACCTGACCCGCACGGGCGACGTGTGGCTCTTCCGCGGGCGCACCATCGCCGACCGGGCGATCCAGCTGAGCACCAACAGCCCCGTCAACCACGTCGGGATGTCGGTGGTGCTCGACGACATGCCCCCGCTGATGTGGCATGCCGAGCTCGGCAGGTCGCTGCCCGACGTCTGGTCGGGCGGTCGGCACCGCGGCGTGCAGCTGCACGACCTGCGCGACGCGGTGCTCACCTGGGCGACGCGCTACGGCCAGCGGGCATGGCTGCGCCAGCTCCAGCCCGACGTGACGCGGGAGATGGAGGACGCGGTGCTCACCACCGTGGCCCGCCTCGACGGCACGCCGTTCCCGTCGACGGCGCGGCTGGCGACCGGCTGGGTGCGGGGCCGGGTGCCCGCGCACCGGCGCGGCCGGCCCGCCCCCGATCTCGAGACGGCGTTCTGCGCCGAGGTGGTGGCCACGACGTACCAGGCGATGGGGCTGCTGCCCGCGGGACGTTCGCCGAGCTGGTACGACCCCGGCCGCTTCTGGTCCGGCGACCGGCTCGAGCTGGCCGGCGGCGCGACGCTCGGCGGCGAGATCGCGGTGACGGTGCCGGGCGGCCGAGACGGCGGCGGGGCGGTTCCTTGACCCTGCCCGCGGCGGGCTCCTACCGTGCGGCTGCGGGTCACCAGGGGCGGAGGCGGCATGGCAGCATCGCCGGCACCGTTCACCCTCGTCGTGGCCCCCGACAAGTTCAAGGGGAGCCTGCGGGCGGCGGAGGCGGCCGCGGCGATCGCCGCCGGCGCGCGGGAGGCGGCCACCGAGCTCGGGGTGACCCTGCGGGTGCGCGCCTGCCCGGTCGCCGACGGCGGTGACGGCCTGGTCGAGGCCGCGGTCGCCGCCGGCTTCACCGCGCACGAGCGTTCCGTCGCCGGCCCGACCGGCGAGCGGGTGGACGCCCGCTTCGCGGTCGGCACCGACCCCGCCGACGGCCGGTCGCTCGCGGTCGTCGAGCTCGCGTCCGCGTCGGGGCTCGCCGTCCTGCCGGGCTCCCGCCCCACCTCTGCCACGGCCCGCACCGCGAGCACCCGTGGCACCGGCGAGCTCGTCGCGGCCGCCCTGGCCCTGGGGGTGCAGCGGTTGCTGCTCGGCCTGGGCGGCAGCGCGGGCACGGACGGGGGCGCGGGTCTCGCGACCGCGCTGGGCGCCCGCTTCCTCGACGCGGCCGGCCGCGACCTCGCGCCCGGCGGGGCCGCGCTGCGCGACCTCGACCGGGTCGACCTCTCGGCGCTGGACGCGCGGCTGTCGTCGGTCGAGGTCGTCGTGGCCTGCGACGTCGACAGCCCGATGAACGGTCCGACAGGCGCTGCCGCGGTCTACGGACCGCAGAAGGGCGCCCGCCCGGACGACGTCGCCGCGCTCGACGAGGGGCTGCGCCGGCTGGCGCGGGTGCTGCACCGCGACACCGGCGCCGACGTCGAACGGCTGCCCGGCGCGGGTGCGGCCGGAGGGACCGGGGGCGGGGCGGTGGCGCTGCTCGGCGCCCGGCTGGTCCCCGGCGCCGAGGCCGTCCTCGGGCTCGTCGGCTTCGACCGGGCCCTGGCCGGCGCGCACCTCGTCGTCACCGGCGAGGGGTCGCTCGACGCGCAGAGCCTCGCCGGCAAGGCGCCGCTCGGCGTCGCCCGGGCCGCCGCTGCGCGCGGCGTCCCGGTGCTGTTCCTGGCCGGCCGCGTGGACCTCGACGAGGACGCGACCGCCGCGCTTCACTCGCTGGGCGCAGTCGGGCTGCACGCGCTCACCGACCTGGAGCCCGACCTCTCGGTCGCCCGGCGCGACGCGTCCGTGCTGCTGCGGACGCTGGCCGCCCGCACCGTCGGCCCGCTGCTCGGCGGGCCCGCGGCCGCCCCGACCCTCCCCCGCCCGAGCACCCCGACCACCGCGAGGAGCCCCGCATGAGCATGCCGCCCGGCGTACGCGTCGACGGGCCGATGCACGACCGCTACGACGAGGTGCTCACGCCCGACGCGCTGGAGTTCCTCGCCGGCCTGCACCGCGCGTTCGACGCGCGGCGCGGCGAGCTGCTCGCGCTGCGGCGGCGCCGCTACGAGGCCATCGCCGACGGCGGCGCCCTCGACTTCCCCGCCGAGACCGCGCCGGTCCGCGACGACCCCTCGTGGCGCGTCGCGGCCCACGCGCCGGGGCTCGTGGACCGGCGCGTGGAGATCACCGGCCCCACCGACCGCAAGATGACCGTCAACGCGCTCAACTCCGGCGCGCGGGTCTGGCTGGCCGACCTCGAGGACGCGAACACGCCGCTGTGGGAGAACATGATCGGCGGCCAGCTGAACCTGCGCGACGCCATCGAGCGGCGCATCGACTTCACCTCGCCCGAGGGCAAGTCCTACGTCCTCGGCGAGCAGACCGCGACCATCGTGGTGCGGCCGCGCGGCTGGCACCTGCCGGAGAAGCACGTGATCGTCGACGGCGAGCGGACCTCGGGCAGCCTCACCGACTTCGGGCTCTACTTCTTCCACTGCGCGCGTCGCCTGCTCGAGACGGGCCGCGGGCCCTACTTCTACCTGGCCAAGATGGAGTCCCACCTCGAGGCGCGGCTGTGGAACGACGTGTTCGTGCACGCGCAGGACGCCCTGGGCATCCCCCAAGGCACCATCCGCGCCACGTGCCTCATCGAGACCTACCCGGCGGCGTTCGAGATGGAGGAGATCCTCTACGAGCTGCGCGAGCACTCGGCCGGCCTCAACGCCGGTCGCTGGGACTACATGTTCAGCGTCATCAAGAGCTTCCGCACGCGAGGGCGCGACTTCCTGCTCCCCGACCGCAACACGGTGACGATGACGGTGCCGTTCATGCGGGCCTACACCGAGCTCCTCGTGCGTACGTGCCACCGGCGCGGCGCCCACGCCATCGGTGGCATGGCGGCCTTCATCCCGAGCAGGGACGAGGCCGTCAACGAGGCGGCGTTCGCGAAGGTCCGCGACGACAAGACCCGCGAGGCGAACGACGGTTTCGACGGGTCGTGGGTCGCCCACCCCGCGATGGTCGGTGTCTGCGCCGAGGTCTTCGACGCCGTGCTCGGCGACCGGCCGCACCAGGTCGACCGCACCCGCGACGACGTCCGGGTCACGGCCGCCCAGCTGCTCGACGTGGGGTCCACGCCCGGCGCGGTGACCGAGGCCGGCCTGCGCAGCAACGTCAGCGTCGGCATCCGCTACCTCGAGTCGTGGCTGCGCGGCGCGGGCGCGGTCGGCATCAACAACATGATGGAGGACGCGGCCACGGCCGAGATCTCCCGGTCACAGGTGTGGCAGTGGCTGCACGGCTCGGTCGAGCTCGAGGACGGCCAGGTCGTGACCCGCGAGCTCGTCGAGCGCGTCATCGAGGAGGAGATGGCGGCGATCCTCGGGTCCGCCGTCGACCCGGGGGGCGACGGGGCGCGCTGGGACGACGCCCGCGCGCTGTTCACCGACATGGCGCTCTCCGACGACTACGCCGACTTCCTCACCCTCCCCGCGTACGAGCGGATGCCCTGAGCAGGCGACCAGGGCCCCGGCGCGGACGCTGCGTCGCCTGCGACGCACGCCACGTGACGGGTGTGGTTCGAGCGGCGTCCGGCGGGGCATCAGCGCAGGAGCCAGGGGTCGCCCGCCCGGCGGCGCCCGACTGCCCGCGCACCGCCCCGCGAGAGGTCCCCGATGTGCCAGACGACGCCGCGCGCCGAGCGCGAGCTGCCGATCGCGCACGAGGCTCCCGCGCTCGCGCGGCGGTTCCTCCGCACCGTCTCCTGCACCGAGCACCACCAGTCCGTCCTCGACGACGCCGTCCTGCTCGTCAGTGAGCTCGTGACCAACTCGGTCCTGCACGGCGGCCCGCCGGTCGTCCTGGCGGTCGACTGCGACGGGCAGGCGCTGCAGGTGCGCGTGCGCGACGGGTCGGCCGACCTGCCCGAGCGGCGCGACGCGCGCACGGTGGACGAGGGCGGACGGGGCCTCGAGCTCGTGGCGAACCTGTCCGACGCCTGGGGCGTCGACCCCAGCGAGAACGGCAAGCACGTCTGGTTCGTGCTCCGCCGCTAGGGCCGGGGGCTCCCGGCGGGTGCGCCGCGCTCGGGGCGGGCGGACGCGACGCCTCCGTCCTCGATCGTGTCGCCGTCGACCATCTGGCTCGACGGCGCGCTCACGCCGGTCGCGGCCGCCGCCGTCTCGGCTGCCTCCTGCTGCCGGGCGGCCATGCCGGAGAGGTCGCGCAGCTTCTCCTCGGGAAGGAAGAGCACCACGACGAAGGCCACCAGCAGGACGAGCGCGCCGACCCGGAACACGAGGTCCATCGACCCCGCGAAGCCCTCGAGGAACGGCCGCGCGACGCGAGGGTCGAGGCGCGACAGGAAGGACGTGTCGTCGAGCGCCCCCGCCGGCAGACTGCCGCCGGAGCGCAGCGCGCCGATGACCGACGCGTTCGTCGGCTCGGCCAGCACCTGCGGGTCGCGCAGCACCGCCCGGAACGCCGGGTCCGCCGTGTCGGCCCGGAAGGCCGCGAGGATCCGCTCGCCGACGGTGGAGAACAGGATCGACAGGAAGACCGCCGTGCCGAGCGTGCCGCCCATCTGGCGGAAGAACGTCGCCGAGGAGGTGGCCACGCCCATGTCCCGGGGCGGGACGGCGTTCTGCACCGCCAGCACGAGGGGCTGCATGTTGAAACCCAGGCCGAGGCCGAAGAGCGCGGCCATCGCCAGGGTGAACCACAGTGCCGTGTCGACGCCGATCGTGGACAGCGCGCCCATCGCGACGACGAGCAGCAGGGCGCCCACGACGGGGAACCGCTTGTACCGGCCGGTGCGGGAGATGACCTGCCCTGCGACGACGGAGCCGACCATGATGCCGAACGTGAGGGGGAGGAGCAGCAGACCGGCCTCGGTCGGGGACATCCCCTTGACGATCTGCAGGTAGAGCGGCAGCGCCGCGAGACCGCCGAACATCCCCATGCCGAGGACGAAGTTCAGCAGCGACCCGATGCCGAACGTCCGACCCCGGAAGAGCCGCAGGGGCAGCAGCGCGTCGTCGCCGTAGCGCCGCTCGGCGGCGACGAACGCCGCGATGCCCACGACGCCGACGACCATCGCGCTGACCGACCGCAGCGACCCCCAGCCCCAGTCGCGCCCCTGCTCGGCGAGCAGCAGCAGCGGCGTGAGCCCGGCAACGAGTGCCAGTGCCCCGGGCCAGTCGATGCGGTGCTCGCGGCGCACGTGCGGCAGGTGCAGGCTGCGCATCACCAGCAGCAGCGCCGCGGCGCCGACCGGCACGTTGACGAGGAACACCCAGCGCCAGCCGGTGACCCCCAGGATCGAGCTCTGCCCGGCGAGGAAGCCGCCCACCACGGGGCCGAGCACGCTCGAGGTGCCGAAGACGGCGAGGAAGTAGCCCTGGTACTTCGCGCGTTCCCGCGGCGGGACGATGTCGCCGATGATCGTCAGCGCCAGCGAGAACAGGCCGCCCGCGCCGAGTCCTTGCACGGCCCGGAACGCCGCGAGCTGCCACATCGACTCGGCGAAGCCGCACAGCGCCGACCCGACGACGAAGACGGTGATGGCCGTGAGGAAGAACGGTCGCCGGCCGTAGAGGTCGGAGAGCTTGCCGTAGAGCGGGGTGCTGATGGTGGCCGTCACGAGGTACGCGGTCGTGGCCCAGGCCTGCACCGACAGGCCCTGCAGGTCGTCGGCGATCGTGCGGATCGATGTCGCCACGATGGTCTGGTCGAGCGCGGCGAGGAACATGCCGGCCATCAGCCCGGACAGGATCGTGAGGATCTGGCGGTGCGTCAGCTCGACCCAGGGGGCGGCCGCCGGTGCGGGGGCGGCGTCGCTCATGCGGTGGCTTCCTGGGTCGTGCGGGCGTCGGACGCCATCTCGTCGAGCAGCAGCGGCCACAGGGCCGCGAAGCTGTCGTTGAAGCGGGCCATCAGGTCGGTCAGCGTCGCGACGTCGCGCCCGTCCCAGCCCTCGACGATGCGGGCGAACGTGCGCACGCGGCGCTCGCGCCGGGCGGCGTAGAGCGCGTGCCCCGCCTCCGTCGCGACCAGCCGGTGCGCCCGGCCGTCGGCGGGGTCGGGGTCCCGCTCGACCAGGCCCGCGCGCACCAGGTCGGCGACCTGGCGGCTCACGGTGGAGGGGTCGACGCAGGCGACCTCGGCCAGCACGGACGGGCGGTGCGGGCCGCCGGTGACGAGGTGGAAGAGCAGGGAGTAGGCGGCCCACTCGATGCCCGAGTCGTCGCGGGCCGCGAGCTGGACGCGCATCGCGTGACCGGCCCGGGTGAACCGCACCATCTGCTCGCTCAGGGCGTCGACGGCCGACGCCGGGGCGTTCGCCATCGGGGTGCCTCCTCCGGGAGAAAGGTGCAGGCTGCAGGCAACTGCGTGCAGATTACAACCATCTCCTCCGTGGGCGACACCGGGTCTCCCGTCAGGCCGGCGGGCGCAGCCCGAGGCGCGCCATGAGCCGCTCGGCGTCGACCGGGGCGCGGACCTTGACGTCGTTGTCGAAGTAGACGACGACGTCGGCTCCCCCGGCCTGCCAGGCCAGGACGCGCGTCGCCCACCGGTCGAGCGCCGCCTCGTCGTACCCGCTCACGTAGAGCTCCTCGTCGCCGTGCAGCCGGACGTACGCCAGGTCGGTGGTCGGCTCGAGCAGCAGCGGCCACCTGCCGGCCGTGTCGGCCGTGACGACGGCGACGTCGTGCGTGCGCAGCAGGTCGAGGAACGCCTCGGTCTCGAAGGTCGCGTGGCGGACCTCGACGGCGTGCCGCAGCGGGCGCTCGGCGTCGGTCGTGACCCACGCCCTGCCCTCCATCCGCTCGTCGTGCTGCGCTGCGAGACCGGCGGCCGCCGTGGTCGTGCGCGGCAGCAGCGAGAGGAAGTCCCGCATCCGCGCCTCGTCGAAGCCGAGGTTCGGCGGCAGCTGCCAGAGCACCGGCCCGAGCTTGTCGCCGAGCGCGAGCAGGCCGGAGGCGAAGAAGTTGGCGAGCGGGGTCTCGACGTCGCGCAGCTTCTTCATGTGTGTGATGAACCGGCCGGCCTTCACCGAGAACAGGAAGTCGGCGGGCGTCTGCTCGCGCCAGGCCTGCCAGCTCGCCGGGCGCTGCAGCGCGTAGAACGAGCCGTTGACCTCGATGGAGGACAGCCGTCGCGACGCGAACTCGAGCTCGCGCCGGTGCGCCAGACCCTTCGGGTACCAGACGCCGCGCCACGGCGGGTAGGTCCACCCCGAGATGCCGACCCTGATCGTCCCGGGCGACGGCACGCGGCGCAGTCTACGGTCGGAGGCATGGTCTCGGTCGAGCTCGCCCGGTCGCTGCGCGACGCCGGCCTGCGCTGGCACCCGCAGCGCGGGGACCACTTCGTCGTCACGGACCGCGAGATGGACGACGAGGTGTTCGTGCTCAGCGACATGACCATCGAGGTCCACGAGTTCCCGACCGGCCCGGTCATCGGCTTCAACGGCACGACCGAGTGGGCGTTGGACTCGCTGGACAAGAACGACGCACTGTGGCTGCCGA
>Ga0299913_10002332_pt1 | contig 14921 bp, 11 predicted proteins | sample RVTome_9_FD_201360 | JGI IMG/M metagenome (GOLD analysis project Ga0299913, IMG submission 201360) | Soil microbial communities from uranium-contaminated site in the Upper Colorado River Basin, Wyoming, United States - RVT155D38 (version 2) ...
GTCCATCGCCACCGGAGTAGGCTCGTTTCTCTTTCACGGGCCCATGCCGGCGTTCTCGCAGTGGGTCCACGACGCAACACTTGTCTGGTTGCTGCTGGTCGTCGTCGCCCACGGCCGACCTTGGGAGGGGTGGGCTCACATTCCCGGGCTGGTGATCATCGCAGCAACTGTCGCGATCCCCGGGACTGCCGACCCCGTCGGAGCTGTCTTGGCCGCGGTGACTACCGCGACGCTCGTCTTGGGTGATCGCTCATTCGCCACTCTCGGGCCAATAGCGCTCCTGATCGTCGTTGCGATCGTCGGTCGACTCGGCACGACCGGGGGACCACTGTGCTATCCGGATAGCGTCTGGCAGCCCCATGGGTTGTGGCACATCGGCGCCGCGGTGGCAGTCACGTGGTGGGCTCTGGCCCGAAGTCGGGTTGAGATACGCGGTATCTAACACCCCGCACCTGAAACGCGAGAAACCCCAAGAAAGCCTTGGCCGAAGCCGCAGCCCTCTTGGGGCTCTCATGCCACTCACCGGGAAAGCGGGCCCCCGGATGGGTGGCTGTCGGGAGAAACCGAGGTCTCTCCTTCCCCGATTGAGGTTGCCCTCACTCGGTAGCGAGGGAACGTAGGCAAGAGGCCAACGACCGTCAACACGATCCGCCCCTTAGTTTTCGCGTTTTTCGAGGACTTTTCGCGGGGCAATAATTGGCGATCCGGACGGTCTTTTCGTCGGTACCGTCCAGCCGATGTGGTCAGACCGAAACGTGCGCGCCGTCGTGGTCGCGCGCTTTATCTCCAGAGTTGGAGGTGAAGCAGCCTTCTTCGTCGGTATCTGGGGCAAGGCGGCCTACGACCTCGAGGCCACCCCCGGTCAGCTCGCAGCCGTCATGGCTGCACTGGGTGTGGCGTCGCTGGTCGGCGCCTCGGTCGCCGGTGTCCTCGTCGACAGGTTCGATCCACGACGTGTCGTCATTTGGGGGGAGCTGGCCTTCATCCCCGCCGCCCTCGCTCTCATATTCGCCAACACGATCCCCAGCCTCGTCGTCGCCACCTTCGTGCTGGGTCTGGTCGGCACACCGGTATTCACCGCGATTTCTTCTTTCGGCCCTTTCCTGACGGACGACGAGGAACGGCTAACCAAAGTCAACTCGTGGATCGAAGGTGCGTCCTGGTCGGCGTTCGTGGTCGGACCTGCGATGGGTGCGATCCTGGCCGGTTCGATTGGTGTCAATGCCATCTTCGCACTCGACGCTGCGACGTCTCTCATCGCCGCCATCCTTCTCTGGCCGGTCGAGGTGCGAACCCTCGAAAAAGGTAAGTCGGGCGCTGGTGGCTGGAGCGAGCTTCGCGAGGGCTTCAAGGTTGCCTACGGCAATCCGCGGTTGCGCTTCTACATCTGGCTCGGATCGTCGGTCTGGCTCCTCTTTGGGTTGTTCAGTGCCCTGGAACCTCTCTTTTACCGTGACATCCTCGGAGTCGAGGTCGAAGCACTGGGCTGGGTCAACTCGATCTTCGGGATCGGCTTGATCGGTGGCACGCTCATTGCAGGCCGCCTGCCAAAACGGTTCCGCACCGCAACGTGGCTGACGATCCTCGTAGGCATGAATGCGCTCGGAGTTCTCGCCTACGTCGGTACGGACATCCTGATGGTGGTGGTCTTCGCTGCCCCGTTCTGGGGTCTCATCATCGGGCAGATGGCACCCCTACATCGGACGATGGTGCAGATCAACTCGCCGGAACAAGCGGTGGGCAGGATCATGGGGGTGAATCACATCCACGCAGAGGTGGGTCATCTCGTGCCACTTGCCTTCGCACCGGCCATCGCCGCCGTTCTTGGAGTTCAACAGACACTTCTCGCCTCGGGATCCATTGTGGCGGTGGTGGCGATCGCCTTCATCGTCCCGGCTCGACGACTCGACCGCACCCGGGTTCTGGAAGTGCCTCCCCCCGGTTTACCCGACCCGATCGACGAGCCAAAGTCTGTGGGCCACTGACGCGTTTCTGTCACGGGTCGTTCCTATGATCACAAACGTGGCAGTCGAACTCGAACAACCTCGTCTCGAGACCCTCTCACCTAGCCGGGCGGGTGACTTCAAGACATGCCCTCAGTTATTCAAGTTCAGGGCAATCGACCGGATCCCGGAACCACCGTCGGTTTACCAGGCGAGGGGAACCACGGCTCATCTCGCTCTTCAGCGTCTGTTTGACGACGACGAGCCAGATCGCACCCCCGAGCGTCTCTACGACCTGTTCCGTGAGGCATGGACCGAGGTCCGTTCCGACGAAGAGTTCGCCGGCCTCTTCGAGGGCACCGACCAGGAGCGTGAGTGGGGCCTCGAGAGCATGGAACTGCTCGCCAACTACTTCTCGATCGAGGACCCGACCTCGTTCGACCCGGAAGACCGCGAGCTCGACATGCTCGAAGACCTCGACGGGATCGTCATCCGCGGAATCCTCGACCGGATCGACCGCGACGACGACGGCCGGCTCGTCATCACCGACTACAAGACCGGCAAGGCGCCCCCCGAGCGCTATGCGCTGTCAGCTTTCTTCGCCCTCAAGATCTACGCACTGCTGATCCGCAACAAGTCCGGGGAGACTCCCAAAGAGGTGCGTCTCCTCTATCTCAACGGGCCAACCCTGTACCGTCTGCCCATCGATGACCGTCAGCTCGACGCCATGGACGGCCAGTTGCGCGCTCTGTGGGCAGCCATCGAGCGGGCCATGGCAACGGAGCGATTCCCGGCGCGACCGGGGTCTTTGTGCAACTGGTGCTCCTATCAGGAGATCTGCCCGGCCTGGACCGAGACAACAGACTGAGACCCGGTTTTCTCGAGGCGGAGAGACCCATATCCGGGTCGTACTACCTGAGGAAAGCGTCGTCCTCTACGGGAACACCCCTCTAACCAGCTTGGCGTCTGCCACCCGGCGGATTCCTTTGATGAGGGCGGCGGTTCGCAAATCCACGTCCTCACTGCGGGCGATGTTGTGCACGTCATCGAAGGCACGGGTCATGATCTCCCGCAATCGTCCCACCGTCTCGTTCTCGGACCAGAAATACTTCTGCACGTCCTGGACCCACTCGAAATAGCTGACCGTGACACCACCGGCGTTGGCCAGGATGTCGGGCACGATCAGAACATCACGCTCCCGGAGAAGGTCGTCGGCTTCCAACGTGGTCGGGTTGTTGGCCCCTTCGATGATCAATTTCGCCTTCACCTCGGCAGCGTTGTCGGCCCGGATCACGTTCTGAACCGCCGCCGGCACGAGCACGTCGACGTCGAGCCCGAAAATCGCGTTCCCCTCGATGAAATCCGCGTCCGGGTAGCCCTCCAAGAACCTGTTCTCATCCACCCACTTGCCAACTGCGGGGATGTCAAGCCCTTCGGGGTTGTACACCGCCCCGGAGATGTCGGACACCGAGACAACTCTTGCATTCGTCTCGTGGGCGGCGACCGCCGCATAGCGTCCCACGTTCCCAAAGCCGTGAATGGCGATCGTGGGCTCCAGGGGATTGAGACCCACCGCTGATGCCGCCTGTGGCAACAGGAACATCAGACCACGCCCGGTGGCCTCCCGCCGGGCCACACTGCCCCCGAGGGCAGGCGGCTTCCCCGTCACGATTGCCGGTACCGCGTGACCGACATGCTGGGAGTAGGTGTCCATCATCCAAGCCATCACCTGTTCGTTGGTTCCCAGATCGGGGGCGGGGATGTCCGTGTCCGGCCCAATGACATTGATGATCTCCATCGTGAACCGGCGGGTCACCCGTTGCAGCTCTGCCCGGGACAGATTCATCGGATTGATACGAACCCCACCCTTGGCACCTCCGAAGGGGACACCGACGATGGAGCATTTCCAGGTCATCCACATCGCCAGGGCGGCGACCTCTCCGAGATCGACGTCGATATCGAACCGGATCCCTCCCTTGGTCGGACCCATCGTGGTCAGATGCTGAACCCGGTAGCCAAAGATCGTCTCGACTTCGGTGTAGTTGTCGTGCCGGAAAGGGAAGCTGACAACCGTCGACTTCTGTGGTACCCGGAGACGGTCCGCCACGTTGTCGTCGAGGCCCATGAGTCTGGCCACCCGGTTGAACTGCCCAACCGCCTCGTTGTACATCTGAGAGTCGAATTCGGGTCGCGACTCCACCGTTGCCTCCGTTCCAGGTTGACGGGCCGATCCTATGTCATGAAAGAGTCAGGATGGTGACTCCACGGAAAATCTGTCGGTGCCGGCCCGTAGCTTGATGGACATGAACAACCAAGAGACCTGCCAAGAGACCAACGAAGAGACCGCCTCCGAGAACATAATCGGCGACCCGGTGGGCTATCTCGCCCAATTCGGAATCGATGCAGAGTTGATGGCGGAGACCGCCCTCCCCGCTGCGGCCTGAGCCCTACGATCTTCGCACAGTGGATCAGGTACGGCTCACGCCCGACGAATGGCCTGATGCGCTCGACGATTCGGAAGGCAGACAGATCATCGTTGCCGGACCGGGGACCGGCAAAACCGAGTTTCTCATCCAACGTGTCGCTCGAATCGTCGAGTCGAGCAGGGCCCGACCCTCTGAGGTGGTCGTGCTTTCGTTCTCCAGACGCGCCTCGGCCGACCTCAAACGTCGCATCGAAGAGGCAGTTGGAGTAACCGGGGTACCCGTCGATGTCACAACGTTCCACTCCCTGGCCATACGTTTGGTGGAGGCGGTCACCGGCGGGCAAAGACCGCTTCCGTTGACCACGCCGGAACAGGTCGGGCTGGTTCGCCAGATCCTTCGGGGCGAGGACCCTGCCTCATGGCCGCTCCTCTACCAGGGAATCCTCGACAGCCATGCCTTCTCCGCCGAGGTGGCCGACTTCCTCCTTCGTTGCTCCGAGCGACTTCTCACCCCGAAGGATCTCGCCGAGCGCGCCCGGGAGCGCGCCGATTGGAAAGGTCTGCCGGGTCTCTACTCCCGTTATCTGGCAACTCTCGATGAGATGGGTCGAACCGACTACGGCGTCTTGCTGAGCAGGGCAGTCGAGATGCTCCGCGGTGCCGAGGGCGCGAAGCTCGCCAGGAACTTCCGCTACGTCCTCGTGGATGAATACCAGGACACCTCACCGGCCCAAGCAGAAATGGCCGAACTGCTCGCCAGGTCCCACGGCAATCTCGCCGTCGCCGGCGATCCCTATCAATCGATCTTCTCGTTCCGGGGAGCCGAGGTCCGCAACATCGCCGCATTCTCGGAGTCAGCAGGGACCAAGCGTCTCGTCCTCGCGCAGAGTTTTCGAGTCCCCAGCCAGATCATGGATGCCGCCCTCAGGGTGGTATCGGGTGGTGATCTCCCCGGCTCTGCGGGAGCGGTCACACCCGCCCCCCATCAGGGCCGGTCTGAGGTATACGTCTTCGACCAGGAAACCGCCGAAGCCGAGTGGATCGCTCGAGAAGTTGAGCACCTGGTGCGGGTGGAGAGGGTGAGCCCGGCCGAGATAGCCGTCGTGGTCCGTTCCAAGAAGGAACTGCTTTCGGAGTTGTCCCGGGCACTCGACCGGCGTTCTCTTCCCCACGATCCACCGGACTCGCGACTTGTGGATCACCCTGCGGTGCGAGTCATTCACGACATCGTGGTCGCCGCCACCATGGGCGGTTCGCTCACCGATGTGTCCGCGGTCGAGTCCGATACCGCCGACCGTTCGATGCGACGTGTGCTGCTCGGACCCTTGTTCGGCGCCACCGTGGGTTTGGAGCGAGAGATCACCCGGGACCGCCACCGCACCGGACGGGCATGGGGTGAGGTCGTGTCCCTGCACCTCCCGCAATGCGAGGGCCTCGTCGGTCTTTTGTCGGACCCCATGTGGGCCGAAGAGCTGGGAGCAGCCGATGCGTTCTGGGAGGTTTGGACCCGTCTCGAGGGGATCGCCGAGATGGTCGAAAACCCCGCCCGAGATGAGTGGAGAAGGGCGTGGACCGCCTTCGGTCAGATGCTGGGAAGACAAGCCGAGCGCGATCCCGCAGTGAGTCTCGCCCGCTTTTTCGAATTGGTCGACGAAGACGACTTCGAGGCGACTCCCCTGATCTCTCATCGCCTCAGCAGCGACCGGGTGACCCTCACCACTCTCCATCAGGCCAAAGGGCTCGAGTTTGAGGTCGTGTTCATCGCCAACGCGGTCGAGGGAGTCTTTCCCGACTTGCGACGAAGCAGACGAATGCTCCGACCCGAGCTTCTCTCCCCGGAGCGCACCGTGGACCCCGAAGCGCAGCATCTCTTCCAGGTCCAAGAGGAGATGCGTCTCGCCTACACGGCGATGACACGGGCCCGGCGCAGGGTGGTCTGGACGGCGACGGAGGCCGGTGTAGACCAGGGGGAGAGGAGACCTTCGCGGTTTCTGCTTGCCGCCGCCGGGGACAGCGAACCCGCCGCGCCGACAAGCACCGAGCGCGATCCCATCACCATCATCGAAGCCGAAGCGGCGTTGCGCAGAGACTTGCTCGATGCCGCCGCCACCTCGAGTCGGCGGTTGGCCGCAGCGCGTGTTCTCGGCAGACCATCGGGCACATGGTGGGATCCCCGGTCGTTTGCCGGCGCCATCGAGCCCGGGCCTGACCGACCGGTGATGATCGAATCGTTCCGTCTCTCTCCCAGTCAGGCCGACTCCTACGAGAAGTGCCCGCGGCGCTACGTCCTCGAACGTCGGCTCCGGCTTGGCGACGCCACTTCGGTCTATTCACATTTCGGCGAGTTGACCCACGACGTCCTCGAGCGGGCCGAACGTGAGGTGATTGGCACCGGCCTCAGACATGCTCCACTTCCCCGCGTCATCGAGATCGTCGATGAAGTCTGGGACGGAGCGGACTTCGGGACACCGGAGCTCAATGACGCATGGAAACACAAAGCCATCGAGATGCTCCAAAAGCTCTACGAAAACTGGCCGGGCAAAGGTGAGCCGGTTGAAGTCGAGCTCGATGTGGAGTCCGAGATCGCCGGTGTCCGCTGGGTTGGGCGAATCGATCGCCTGGAGAAAACCGACAGTGGATATCGCATCGTCGACTACAAGTCGGGAACCCGTGCACCGACCAAAGACGAAGCTGCCGAGTCGATCCAGCTCGCTTTCTACACCCTGGCCGTTCAGCAAACCAAAGGTGATGTGGTCGCCTCCGAGATGTGGTTCCCCAGAGCAAACACGAAGAGCGTGAGCACACGAAGTTTCGCCACCCATCGGCTGTCCGAGCTTGCCGAGAAGATGGCCGACATAACCAGGCTGATCGGCGAAGAGGAGTGGGAGCCGCGGGTCAGCGAGGGATGCACCCGTTGTCCATTCCGACGCTCCTGTCCCGCCTGGCCCGAGGGGAGAGGTGCCTTTCTCCCATGACGATCCGGCCCACCCCCGAACAACAGACAATCCTCGACCTCGGCCCAACGTCGATCAGAGTTCGGGCGGGTGCCGGAACCGGCAAGACCACGACGATCGCCCTCGTGATCGCAAATCTGGTCAGTGATCATGGGATCGACCCCGAACGCATCCTGGGTATGACTTTCACCAATAAGGCGGCCGCCGAGCTTGCCCAGAAGGTCTCCGGATTGCTCCCCGACACCATCGACCAGGCCCGGCAGGTGGAGATCCACACCTATCACGGCTTCGCCGCTCAGATCCTGTCCGAGTACGGCCCACTGGCCGGTGTGGACTCCAGATCCGGGGTCATCACGCCAACGTTCGCTCGCCAATTGATTCGGGACGTCTTCTTCCATGAGCCTCGAAAGCATCTCGACATGACCTGGCGGGGCACTCTTGATCGAATCCGCAAGCTCGGTGACCAAATGGGAGATCACCTGCTACGCCCAGAGGACATCATCAAAGCCAGCACCATCCACGACGGAGACGAAACCTGGAGAGATCGGGTGGAGATGGCCCAGACCCTGGAGGGGTACAACCGGGCAAAGGCAGAGCTGAGAGTTGTGGACTACTCCGACCTGGTCACTCTCTCGACCCGACTTCTCCAGGGTCACCCCACCCTCGCCGATGTCGTCCGTGATCGATATCGAATGCTCGTCCTCGACGAGTACCAGGACACCAATCCGGCACAGCGGGTGCTGATCACCACGATTTTCGGTGGTGGCTTTCCCGTAATCGCCGTTGGCGACGAGGACCAGACGATCTACGAGTGGCGGGGGGCATCCGCTCAGAACTTCGAAGACTTCATAGAGCATTTCCCCAGCAGCGGGGGTTCTCCGGCCCATGACACCAGTCTGACTCTGAACCGTCGATCCGGTCCCGGCATCCTCAGCGTCGCCAACGAGATCCGGCGCATGGCCAACACCGCCGCCGACCCCCTGCAGGCAGCCGATGTCTACGACACCGAAGTGATCACCTACTGGGGCCAGGATGCGCTGGCCGAAGCCGACTGGATTGCCCGGCAGTTCGAGTCACTCCACGAGAGTGGAGTGCCCTGGTCACACATGGCTGTCCTTTTCCGAAAGAACAAGGACTTTCCCATCTTGGTGGACGTACTCAGCCGACACGACATCCCACTGGAGGTGGCCAACGTCGGGGGTCTGCTCTCCGTCCCGGAGATCTCGTTTCTACGGGCGTGGCTGACGGTCTTACAGAACCCCGATGACTCCACGGCCCTGGCCCAAATACTGTTCGGAAGTGGCTTCCGGATGGGGATCGCCGACCTCGCCGTGCTGACGAGGTGGCTCACGGCCCGAACCCTGGACCGGCCAGGCTCCGAAGACGCAGAGACACCCGAGCCGGTCACGTTGGTTGAGGCAATCGAACTCAACGATCAGATCGGGGGACTCAGTCCCGGGGCGCGGGAGAGACTCGCCCGTTTCCATCACGCCTACCGGGAGTTGTTGATCGAAACCCAAGGGCTCAACCTGGCTGAGACTTGCCGACTCATCCTCGACCGAACCCGAGCCTGGCAGGACATCGAGGCTCTACCACCCAACCCAAGACTGACCGCCCGCCTCAACATCTACCGATTCCTCGATCTGGCCGACGACTGGAGCCCTCTGTCCGGACGGCCATCGGTAGCAGCCTTCCTCGACTACCTCGACGCCATGGAAGAAGAGCCGGCCGAGGAACTCGACTCAGCCCGACTGTCCGGCGAGGATGCCGTCACCCTGGTGACGGTGCATCGCGCCAAGGGTCTGGAGTGGGATAACGTGGCCCTCCCTGCCGTGGTCCACGACAATTTTCCATCCCGCCCCGTTTCATACCCGGATCCGATTCGCTTCCCGCAAGAGCTACCGGTGGAGTTCAGGTTGGACACGGTCATGGACGACCTTCCCGACGACGAAAGTGCCAGAAAAGCCTTCTTGCGGGAACGTCATTACACCCAGGAGTGGCGGGTCGCCTACGTTGCCGCCACCAGAGCGAAACGCCGACTCTTCGTCACTGGTGCCTACTGGTATGGGCTCCCGGAGCCAAGGTCCACACCTGCGAAGCCGTCTGAGCTGTTTCATCTGGTGGAGGGTCACGATGCGAGCATCAGCGCCGGCCATGTCGAGGTCGGCCCCCGTCCCGAGATCCTGCGAGCTCCGGATGCCACCGCCGCTCCCGATCCACTCTTCGACGCCGGGTGGCAGGCTGGTCTGCGCATGGCCATGAACGACCCGGACGAGATCGACCGCCTCGCGGCTGAAAAGGGTGTTGCCGACGAGTACCTACGTCTCACTTCGGAGTGGGAGGAGAGACTGTTCGCCCTCGAGGATGTGAGCTCCATCGCCGCACCGGATCAGTCCCCTTCGGTTTCGGTCACGGGACTCGTCACCTATGCCCAATGCCCCAAGCGCTATTATTGGTCCGATATCGACCCCTTGCCGCGCCGTCGAAACGATGCAGCCACAAGGGGCAGCGAGCTCCATCGCCGCATCGAACTGCATCAGAGAGGCCAGATTCCCTTTGACGACCTCGAGCCAGACCTATACGACGCCGTCGACATGCCCGAAACTGGGGATTTCGGAGGCTACACGGCCTATCGAGATTCACGCTTCGCAACCGAGCAGGCGCGATTTGTGGAAGCACCTTTCGGAGTGCGTCTCGAAAACGGCTACACAGTCAGGGGCCGGATCGACGCCATATACGGCAGTGAAACTCATTGGGAGGTGGTCGATTTCAAGAGCGGCAAGCCCAAAGACGACCCTTCTCGCATGACCCAACTCGAGGCCTACGCCATAGCAGTGAACGAAGTCGAATTCGGGGCCCCGAAACCCGAGTCGCTCGATGTCACGTTTGCCTACTTCGGAGGCGGTCTTCAAGAGATGACGGCGCATGCCGATGCGGAATGGGTTGGAACCGCCAGGGAGCACATCATCGCGCTCACCGACGCCATCGATGCCGGAGAGTTTGGAGAGTCTCCCGGGGACTGGTGCCACAACTGCGACTTCCTGCAGTTCTGTGCCCCCGGGCAAGCCGAGGTTGAGGAATGATCGCGTTCGCTGCCGTCATCGGATACCTGATCGGGTCCGTCCCCACCGCGGTGTTTCTCGCCCGTCTTCGTGGGGTCGACCTGCGCGAGGAAGGCTCCGGCAACCCGGGCAGCGCGAACGCTCTGCGTGTCTCGGGACCTTTGCTCGCCGCTCCGGTCCTCCTCGTCGAGGTCGGCAAGGGATTCGGGTCGGTGTGGATCGGAGCTGCCGTGGGCGATGAGATCGGGGCGATCGCCGCCGGCCTCGGTGCGGTGGCCGGGAACGTCTACAACGTCTGGTATCGGTTAAGAGGAGGGAAGGGCCTGGGCATCTCCCTCGGTGTCCTCGCCGGGCTGTGGCCCTCAGTCATCGTTCCCGTCCTTGTTGTGATCCTTCTCGCCGTCCTCATCAGCCGCTCATCCGGAATCGCATCCCTCGTGGCGATCGCCGCCATTATCGTCATGGCGTTTCTATGGTCGATCCTCGAATGGCCCACAGGTGGTGCCGAGTCCGGTCCACGACTGATGGTTCTGGCCGTGGGAATTGGTCTCATCATCTTCTGGAAGCACTGGCGGGATGCTCCATTCACTGCGCTCGCCCATCGCGAATCTCCAGGATCAGGGTGACCGGCCCGTCATTCTCGATGTGGAGCGTCATTTTCGCCCCAAAGACCCCGGTCATGGTCACGATCCCAAGATCATCGAATGCCTTCGCCATCGCCACGATCAGAGGTTCTGCGTGATCCGGTGGGCCGGCACCCGTAAATGACGGTCTCCGACCTTTGCGGACGTCACCAAACAACGTGAACTGACTGACGACGAGGACCTCGCCACCGATGTCGCCGAGGTCGAGGTTCATCTTTCCGCTCTCGTCGCCGAACACCCGCAGACCGACGATCTTGTCAACGGCGGCCCGCACCTCGCCCTCGCTGTCAGCGGCCTCGATCCCGACCAGGAGACACAGCCCTTCGCCGATCATCGCCACCAGATCCCCATCGACCGTGACCGATGCCCGGGTGACTCTCTGCAGCACAACTCTCACTTTGCCGGATTCTGGCAGTCAATAGAGTGAGTGTGTGCCTCCAGACCACTCCCCCGACATCGAGACCCTCACCGGTCCGGAAGGGATACCTGTCGTCTATCTCCTCGATGCGGCAAGTGAATACGAGGCACATCTGTTACGCCGCTGGCTGGCGAAACACGTCGATGACCCCCGGACCGTGCGCATCAAGTCGTCACGGAGACGCCACGCCGGTGTGACGGACGAGCTGGCGCAGATCTTGGCCGGCCCCGAACCTCTGTATTTCGTGCCGGTCCGGGTGTTGTGGATGGCACCGGAAAAGAGGGGTCGTCGCTCGGTGGGGTGGTCCGATGCGTTCAAACCGGGCGACCCGCGAGACCCGAGGGGTCTGAGGGCCCGATTGATCAGAATCTTTCGTCCCGATCGGGTAAAGCTCATCGCGGCAACCGGTGCGGGTCGTGACGAGCTGAACACAGCCTTCGCCCGGTCTGGTGAGATCGATGGCATGGTCCCATTCACTACCAGACGCGCCTGGCGAACTCTCGACCAAGCGGAACGGCGTCTGCGGGGCAATCGCTACAAGATCCCCCGCTTCGTCCCCGAGGCCATACTCTCCCGAGGCGAGTTCATCACGACCCTCGACGAGCACGCGGGGCACGCCGGTCTCGACCCCTCACGGGTACATCACAAAGCGGAGCGCTATCTGAAAGAGATCGCGGCCACTCACAGCCCCTACGTAATCGACCTCATCGCCAACGCAATCCACTCGCTGTACACACAAGGCTATGGCGAGATTCATTACTCAGATGATGAGGTGAGGAAGATCGCTGCCCTCGGAAACGAGCATCCGGTGGTCTTCCTCCCCTCGCATCGCTCGAATCTTGATCGCCTCAGCCTGCAATTCATGTTGTGGGAGAACGATCTTCCGCCCAATCACACGGCTGGTGGGATAAATCTCGACTTCGCACCCATAGGCCCGATCCTGCGCAGAACCGGCGTGTTCTTCATCAGGAGGTCGTTCCGTGACAACGAGCTGTACAAGATCGTGCTCCGGGCGTACATCGACTTTCTCATCGAGAAGCGTTTCCCGATCGAGTGGTACATGGAAGGTGGGCGCTCGCGCTCAGGGAAGCTCAATCCTCCCCGCTTCGGCCTCCTTCACTACGTCGTGGAGTCTCTGCGCCGGGGCAAGAGCGAGGACATCCAGCTGATCCCGGTGTCGATCGCCTATGACCAGATTCAAGACGTGCCCGACTACGCCCGCGAGGCGCAAGGCCGCACCAAGGAAGAGGAGTCGATCGGCTGGCTGGTGCGGGCCGTCCGATCGTTACGACGGCGCTACGGGGACATCTACATCCGCTTCGGCGAACCGGTGTCTGTCCGATCGGTCATCTCCGGTATCGACCAGGATGACGATTCCTCCACGGGTCTGCAGAAGCTGGCGTTCGAAGTGATGTATCGGATCGGACGGGCGACACCCGTGACTCCAACCGCCGTCGTGTCCATCGCCCTGCTCGCGGCGAGAGGCAAGGCCAGGACCGCCGACGAGCTCGCCGAAGAGTGCTCGCGTCTCCTCGATTTCGTTCGAGCACGCGAGATACCAACCACCGAGCACATCGACCTGGAGAGCACGGCGGGTGTCGTCCCAATCCTCGACTGGCTTGGAGAGCATGGCGATGTCTCCAGCCACGAGGCAATCGAGCGCCGGGTCTTCTGGCTCGATGACGACCAGATGATCCGAATCTCGTACTACCGCAATGTGGTGGTCCACTTCTTCGTCAATCGAGCTATCGCAGAGACGGCACTGAATTCACTCGTGGAGGATGGTGAGCGCGACCCGGAGATCGTCCGTCGGCGAATGCTCGATCTCAGAGACCTGATGAAGTTCGAGTTCTTCTTCCCCGAAAGAGAGGAGTTCGTGACGACGATTATCGATGACATCGAAGTCGACGTACCCGATTGGGAGAATGCCCTCGCCACAGCGGGGCCTTTGGGGGTTCTGGCCAAGATGGGGGAACCCGTCTCCTACTGGGCGCTCCTCCCCTTCCTCGACGCCTATCAGGTCGTCGGCGACGAGCTGGAGGCCATGAGGGGTTCCTTCGATGAGAAACGATTCCTCGCCTCATGTCTCGACAGAGCCAGGATGTATCGGATCGAGCAGAGAGTCTTCTCAGGGGAGAGCGCCAGCCAGGTCCTGTTCAAGTCGGCTCTCGCTCTTGCCGGAAATCGCGGTCTCCTCGAAGAAGGACCGGATGTAATCCGAAGACGACAGGCCTTTGCCGCCGAGGTCCGTCAAGCTCGGAACCTCGCGGCTTCCAGCCTCTAGTGGTCTGGCCACTGGACCAGGGGTTTCAGCCCCTGTTGCTATCCCAGCGTTTCCGAGCTTGGGCGATCATCTCGGCGGAGGACATATGCGGCTTCACCACATCAGTCGGCTTTTGGTCGCCCTTGTCCAAAGTTGCGCCCTTCTCTTCGAGCCTCGGAAGGACAGGCTCGTCGGCTGACTCACGACCGGCCATAGCGATGCGTTCGAGCAGTTCATTCCTTTCATCAACAGGCCGTTCCAGCCTGGTTTCGGGCTTCGGCTGCTCGAGTGGTGGAGTTTCCACACGCTTCGGAGTTGGGGGCGCCGGCTGACGAGGCTGGCTACGAGGCGTCTCGACTTGGGCTGGTTGAGGCTCGGCTCCGACGTCTCCAGGCCCGGGTGGCATTTCGCTACGCGCTCTGGCCCGGAAGACCCTGGCGATGAATACCAGAACCAGACCCGGGAAGGGGTTCACCGATTCGAAATCGAACAGCGGTCCGACGAATCCGGCGACGAACCAGAGCCAGCCGATGACCTGAAGGATTCGGCCGATTGCTGCCATGACTTCATTCAACCACGACAATTGGTCTGTTTCTCAAAGAGTGTGCCGGTGTCACCTAGGGCTCGGTGATCGCCACCCGCAGCCGCCAGGTCGCCAGGAGGAGGAGTCCGGCGGCATAGGCGGCAAGGACACCCAACTCTGGAATGATGTCGACGACGTTGCCCCCACGTCTGACCAGCTCGGCATACCCGTCGAGAGCCCAGGCATGTGGAGTGATGTGGGCGACTCTCTGCATAGTCGGCGAGAACAGGTCGAGGGGAAACATGGCGCCACCGAGCGCAGCGAGACCCAGGGCAACCATGACACCAATGCCGGAAGCCTGCTGATCATTGCGGAAGGTCGCACCCATCAGCATCCCGGCCCCGGCGCCGACCGCGGCAAGAAAGGTCAGAATCAAAACGGCGCCAAACGGGTCACCCCAATTGACTCCGAAGATGATGAGAGTGAGAACCATGATGTACAGACCCTGCAAGAGCGCGGTCCCGAAACGCCCCAGCGACTCACCCAGAATGATCGATCGGATTGGGGTGGGCGTTGAAAGCATGCGTCGGCTTATCCCAAGCTGTCTCGTGAGGATGAGAGCGGACGATCCGGCCAATGCGGTCAGAAAGACGAAGAGGACGAGCTGTGACGATGCCCCGAGATCAAAC
>Ga0299913_10002333_pt1 | contig 14919 bp, 7 predicted proteins | sample RVTome_9_FD_201360 | JGI IMG/M metagenome (GOLD analysis project Ga0299913, IMG submission 201360) | Soil microbial communities from uranium-contaminated site in the Upper Colorado River Basin, Wyoming, United States - RVT155D38 (version 2) ...
CGCGTCTGGGACGCGAACCACCCCCGCTTCCCGGCCGACCCGCCGCCTCCGCCGCCGCCGCCGGGCGACGCCGACCCCCCGGCGAGCACCTTCGCGGCGACCCACGTCGAGGCCCCGCCGACCCAGGTCTACGCCTACGACGCCCTCGACCGGCTCGCGCGTCTCCGCCAGCCGTGGCCGGAGTACGCGGCCGGCTGGGACGATCCCGACCCGGCGAACGAGGCAGTCACCGACTACGGCTACGACGTCCAGGACCACCTGATCTCGGTCTTCGACGCTGAGGGCAACCAGACGACCTACGTCTACAGCGACCGAGACCTCCTGATCGAGGAGGTCTCGCCGGTCTCCGGCACGACGACCCACGCCTACAACGAGCACGGCGAGCTCGTCGAGACCGTCGACGCCCGCGGGATCCTCGTCACCCGCATCGTCGACGCTCTCGACCGGGTGACCTCCGTCGACTACCCCGACCCGGCGCTCGACACGACCTACGACTACGACGACCCGGCGGTCGACTTCTCCCTGGGCCGGCTGACCGAGATCTCTCGGCCGAACACGACGATCACCTACGCCTACGACGCCTTCGGCCGGCCGACCCAGGACGGCGCCCTCGGCTACGACTACGACCGAAACGGCAACCGCATCGAGATCGCCTACCCCGGCGGCGTCGTCGCCCGCTACGACTTCGATTTCGCCGACCGTGAGACGACCGCGGAGCTCCAGGTCGGCGCCGACCCGCCCCAGCCGCTGGTCACCGCCGCGAGCTACCTCCCCTCGGGCCCGCCGAGCTCGCTCGACCTCGGCAACGGCCTGACCGAAACCCGCGGCTTCGACGCCCGCTACCACCCGACCTCGATCGACTTGGCCGGCATCGCCACCCTCACCTACACGACCGACGCCGTCGGCAACGTCACCCGGATCGACCGCACGGTCGACGCCGACATCTTCTCGCTCGCCTACGCCTACCAGGACGGCGCCTACTTCCTGACCGAGGGCGGCGGCCCCTGGGGTCGGCTCGCGTGGACCTACGACCGGATCGGCAACCGGCTCACCGAGGGCGCGGGCGGCGGCGGCGGCGACCTCGGGCCGACGACCTACCACTACGAGGAGAACGCCACCGGTCCCCCCGGCGCCGGGTCGGCCACCGGCAACACCCCCAAGCTCGTCCGCGTCGAGCTCGGCCCCGACGACAGCGACACCGGCACCACCAGCACCCACACCTACGGCTACGACGACGCCGGCAACCTGACCTCGATCCAGCCGGCGCCGACCCCGCCCGACGGCGCCAGCGCCCTCGCCTACGACGATGCCTCCCGCCTCGCCGGGCTCGACACCGACTTCGGCACGGCGTCCACCGCGGTGACCTACGACGGCCGCGGCTTTCTCGCCGTGTCCGAGACGACCTACGGCGGCTCCTCCGACCTCCGCCGCACCACCGCGACCTACTCGAGCGAGGGCCTGCTCCACGCCCGGCGCCAGGAGGTCGAGCTCGCCGCGACGCACCCCGACGGCGACGAAGGCTCCGGAGGCGGGACGACCTCCATCGACGAGACGACCTACCTCGTCTACTTCGCCGGCCGCCCGCTCGCCCAGCTCACCCGCGACGGGCTCGCCACGGCCGCCGACCGGCTCCTCTACCTCACCACCGACCACCTCGGCACTCCGATCGCCGCCACCGACCCGGCCGGCCAGCCGCTCTGGCAGGGCGGCCTCTCCCCCTTCGGCGAGCCCTACACCTTCGGCCCGGGCGGCGACGGCGGCGACGGCGATCCCCAAAGCCCCGACGGCGACGACCCCGACACCCCACCGACCGACCCGCCTCCGCCCGACCCGCCGCCGCCGGGCGACGACGGCCGCCCCCCGGGCTCCGAGCCGGGCACCCCGGGCGAAGGCGGCGGCGACGACTGCGAGGGAGCCGACTGCGACGACGGCCGCAACGGCGCACCCCCCGGCGGCGGGGGCGGCGGCGACGACTGCGCAGGTCCCGACTGCGACGACGGCCGCGGCGGGACAGACCCTCCCGGCGGCGACCCCGGCGACGGCCGCGACGGCACCTCCCCCGGCGGCGGAGGAGGCGGCGACGGCGGCGGCGACGGCGGCGACGGCCGCCTCCCGGGCAGCGAGCCGGGCACCCCCGGCGAGACCGATCCCCCGCCGCCGTGCGATGATCCGAGCTGCCAGGGCCGTCTCGTCTACGTCGTCCCCGCGCCGGCCCTCGCCGCCAGCCCCGAGGAGGCGGGCATCTTCCTCCGCTTCCCCGGACAGTGGGACGACCCGACCTTCGACGCGGCCCAGGTGCCGGAAGGGATCTACTACAACGTGCACCGCTGGTACGCACCCGCCACCGGCAGGTACACGCGGACTGATCCGCTGGGCGTCGAAGGTGATTCCCATCCCTACCTCTACGCGACAGCGAATCCGCTGCTGCTGGTAGATGCGTTGGGTCTCAAGGGCCGGGTGGGAATTTGCTGTAAGTCGTTGGCCGATCCCCTTTCGGCTTTCCAGCACTGCTACATCCGGCGGATCGACGACGACAGCGGAGAAGCAACTACCATCGGGATGCACACAGCTCAGAACATCGGCAACTTCATTGCGGCAACGTTTCTGTACACGGTGTCGGAGATCGAAGTCAATCACCCCTTCGATTTCCGCCGCAACCCGGGTACGTGCAGGCTGCGTCCTGACCCCTGCGATGAGGTAGCGGAGTGTGTTCTCCAAGCCTCGGCGACCTATCCCAGTCCGGCCTACTACAGCATCACCGGGCCCAACAGCAACACCTTCGCCGGCAACGTGGCGCGACAATGCAATCTGGGTACTCCGCCGATAGCGGGGACCTGGCAGACACTGGGTTGGCATGACGCGCCCCCTGCTCGCTTCGGAGGGCGCAGATAGGCGTGAAGCCTCATCGGTGCTTTCTGGCTACAGTCAGTATCGTCGGATTACTCGTGAGCTGTCATCGAGACGAGGGCGACCCGACGGCCTTCCGGGCAGCCCTGAAGTGCGGCCAAACTCAAGCGGAGATAGCTCTCCTTGCGCAGCGGCATCACGCGCCGAGCATCGGCTGTCCGCCGCCACCCTCCGTGCCACCATCGAGGTGTTACGTGGAATTTGGCCGGACGGGCTTCGATCTGGTTTTCGATGCGCAGGGCCTCCTCGAAGTAACGTCCAGCACCCGCTACGGCCTGAAGGGTCTGCAGGTAGGAGCGGCCGAGGATCTGTGTGATCTGCCGCCAAGGAACCGCCCTGGCCAATCCTAGTCGGGGGGCGATTCACATCGCCGACAGGAATGACGCGACAAATTCTTTGGAGACGTCTACGCGCTTGATGAACTTGCGCCTTCGCGGTGGCAGGAGCTATATCCTTCTTCGAGGCGATCTCGTTATCGACGTCGCCAAGCTCCGCGAGGCCCACGGCTACGACGCCGACCTCGCGGGGTCTGGAGGCAACGTCGCGGGGCCGGAGGCGGAGAACGCGGGGCCAACGCGGCCCCAACGCGGGGCGGTCGCGGGGGGATCGCGGGGTGGGGATTCCTCCGCGGCGACGGACGGATCGGCCGGATCGGCGGCTCCGGCGGCTGAGGACGCACCTCCGAGCCGCCCGAAACCCCACGTCGTAGCCGCAGGCGGCCGTCGTACCGCGATCCTCCCTTTAGCCGCCGGGGGTGAACGGTGAGCGGCCGGACGCGCCGCTTCGCCCACCGCCGGCGGGCGAGCCGGCCGGCGATCGAGGCGGACGAGGACGCCGGGTCGATCGTCTCGCTGGCCGTCGTCTACCTCGATCACCTCCGCGCCCGGCACTACTCGGAGACGACGCTCGAGGCCAAGGGCCGCTACCTGCGCTACTTTGCGACCTGGTGCGCCGAGCGCGGGATCCGCCGGCCGGCCGAGGTGACGCTGCCACTCGTCGAGAGGTACCAGCGGTGGCTCTTTCACTACCGGAAACCCCGGACCGGCGAGCCGCTCTCGGTCCACAGCCAGCTTCGTCGCGCTTTCTTGTGCTGTGGGATTTGGCATGCTCCAACCCTAGGTGCGGATCACGCTCGGCATTCTGCTGGTCCTTCTAGCGGGATGCCTCGTCGAAGGGCCTGCGAGACGCAGCGCAGACCGCCTAGAGTCCGACCTCGAAGCGGAGCTTCCGAAGGGGTCGAGCGTCGAGGACGCCGAGCGCTTTCTAGAGCGGCACGACATCGAGGAGTACAGCTACGATGCCGAATCTCGGCAGCTTCAAGGGATCGTGCGAGGCATCTGGGCCGGGTTTCCTGTAGAGGCCGCGGTCCAGGTGCGCTTCGACTTCAATGCGTCCGGGCCAGCTTCAAGATTCACAGGTCGAGGTCATCTACACGGGACCCTGACCAGGTGCGCTCCCAGCGGCCGGTTTCTGCCGTCTGCAGCCTCTAGGAGCATGACTTCCAACTCCTCGACGGTCAGCGGCTCCTGACCGGCGCGCTGTCGGCCCTCATCGCCTGGCAGAGCTCCACGAACAGGCGGCGGCCTTCTCCGGAAATGGTCGCTCCCGCCCGCTGGAACCGCGCCAGCGCTTGGCCGACGCGAGTCGTGCCGTAGATGGCGATCCGTGCCTTCGCGTCGATGACCTTCCAGATCAGCTCCTCGGGCTTCTCCCGCCCCGCCCGCCAGGCCGCGCCGAGCTGCGCGACGGTGCGAAGATAGTCTGCATAGGCTTGATCCCGCAGGACTTCGGTCTGCTTCCGCCGCTCCTGCGACCTGGTGAACCAATGCTGCAGAGCCGCCCCGAGGATGATCCCCACCACGGGCAGGGAAGCTGTGACCAGCACCCCCAAATCATCCATCCCTGGTCGCTCAGCGCGCGGTCATGCCCTCGACCATGCGCTTGAAGAGGAAGGCGTCGAGGCAGGACTTGACGACGGCCTTGTCGTGGTCCGGGAGTCGCTCGACCTCCTGGAACTGCTCGAGGAGCTGGCGGTCCTCGAAGCGGGTCTTGGCGGCCTGGTCGGTGGTGTCGTCGAGGAGGTAATCGCTGGTGACGCCGAGGGTGTCGGCGAGGCGCTTTAGGCTGTCGGCGGCGGGCTGGGACTCACCGTGCTTGTAGCGGCCGATGAGATTGGGGTGGGGTGGAGGCCGACGCGTTCGGCGACCTGGGTGGGGTCGCGCTGCTTGCGGAGCTGTCGGAGCCGGTCGGCGAATCCGGACGTAGGCGCACTCAGTACGCCGCCAGCAGCCGCGCCGCCCGCTCGACCCGCGCCTCGGTCGGCAGGAAGGCCTCCTCGAGCGGCGGGGAGTAGGGGACCGGCGTGTCGAGGGCGCCGACGACGCGGACCGGGGCGTCGAGGTACTCGAAGGCCTCCTCCTGGACGATCGCGGCGAGGCTCTCGCCGATGCCGCCGGTGCGGGTGTCCTCGTGGACGACGAGGAGCTTGCCGGCGTGGCGGGCGAGGGCGAGGAGCGCTTCGCGGTCCAGGGGGACGAGGGAGCGGAGGTCGAGGACGGCGGCCTCGATCCCGTCGGCGGCGAGGCGCTCGGCGACCCGCAGGGCGAGGTGGACGTAGGCGCCGTAGGTGACGATCGCTAGGTCGGAGCCGGCGCGGCGGAGGGCGGCGCGGCCGAGGGGGGCGGGGGCCGGGGGCTCGTCGGGGAGGCGCTGCTTGATCCGCGGGTCGCGGTAGAGCGCGATGTGCTCGTAGTAGAGGACCGGGTCGGGGTCGGCGACGGCGGCGGCGAGGAGCGCGCGGGCGTCCTCGGGGGTCGAGGGTACGACGATCTTGAGCCCCGGCGTGCGGTAGAACCAGGCCTCGGTGTTCTGGCTGTGGTACGGGCCGGCCGAGCGCAGGCCGCCCCACGGCATGCGGACGACCATCGGCACCGGGCTGCCGAAGCGGTAGTGGACCTTGGCCGCGTTGTTGACCAGCTGGTTGAAGCCGGTGGCGACGAAGTCGTTGAACTGGATCTCGCCGATCGGACGGTCGCCGGCGAGGGCCGCGCCGACGCAGACGCCGAGGACGCCGCCCTCGGAGATCGGCGAGTTGACGATCCTCGCGCCGAAGCGGTCGAGCAGCGGGCGGAGGAGCAGGAAGGCGTTGCCGTAGCGGCCGCCGACGTCCTCGCCGTAGACGAAGACCCGCGGGTCGGTGGCCAGGGCGTCGCCCACGCCGAGCATCACCGCCTCGAGGAAGGTGCGGCCGTCGCGGGCGAACGGGAGGCCGGGCTCGAGCGGCGGGAGCGGGGCGGCGCGGTCGAGCCGCGGCGGCGGGCGGTCCGCGAGCGGCTCGCGCCAGGCCGCGGCCGGCCCCGCGGCCCAGACGCCGTCGCCGACGCTCTCTGCCGCCGGCCAGGGCGCCGCTACGACCGCCCGCGCCTCCCGCTCGACGATCTCCTCCGCCTCCCGCCGCAGCGAGTCGAGCCCGCCGGGGGCGAGCACGCCCTCGTCCTCGAGCCTGGCCGCATACAGGGCGATCGGGTCGCGCTCGCTCCAGTAGGCCCAGGCGTCGCGGTCCGCGTAGCCGCCCTCGGCGAGCGGCGGGTAGTCCCAGGCTGGCTGCGGGTCGCGGCCGAGGTAGAGCATGTCGTCGTGGTGGGCGTGCCCGCACATCCGCATGCACACCAGCTCGAGGAGCGCCGGGCCGCGGCCGGAGCGGGCGCGGGCGGCGGCCCAGGCGAAGGCGGCGGCGATCGCCTCCGGGTCGGTGCCGTCGAGGGTGATCCCCGGCACGCCGTAGCCGGTCGCCTTGTCGGCGAAGACCCGCACCGCGCTCTGCTCGGGCACCGGGGTCGACAGCGCGGTCTGATTGTTCTCGACGCAGAAGACCGCCGGCAGCCGGCGCGCCGCGCACAGGTTGATCGCCTCGTGCCACTCGCCGAGCGAGGTTCCGCCCTCGCCGATGAACGAGACCGCGACCCGAAGGTCGCCCGGGTCGTCCTGGCGTGCGAAGGCCATCGCGAGGCCGGCGACGGTCGCGGTGGCGATCGCCAGCGGCGCGGCGGGGGGGAGCACGCCGTGGTCGAGGTCGCCGATGTGGAGGTCGCGGCCTTCCATCGGCGGGCCGGCCTTGCCCATCTGCGCGTTGAGCAGCGAGCGCACCGCCTCCGATCCCGGCCGCATGGCGAGCGCCGCCCCGGCGTCGCGGATCACCGGCGCGACCACGTCGCCGCCCCACGATCCGTCCTCCCGCCGCCACCGCTCGCCGCGGCGCAGCCGGAGCGGCGCGGCGTAGATCGCCTCCTGCCCGAGCGAGCGGAACCCCTTGCCCTGGAAGGCCTTGTCCCCCCAGCGCACCTCGCTGCCGATGAACAACGCCTTGAGCCGGTTGTCGACCGCCCGGGTCAGCACCATCCCGCGCAGCATCTCGAGCTTCTCGTCGCGCGAGAGCGAGGCGGCGATCGCCGTGCGGGCCAGGAAGCCGTCGCAGGCATCGGTCAGGTCGGCGACCGCGCGCGCCAGCCGGTCGGCGGCCGGTACGCCCGGCGTGGTCTCCGGCAGGTCCGGCGGCAGGGCCCCCGGCAGCCGCGCCGCCAGCTCCGCCGCCAGCCGCGGCCGTAACGACTCGATCGCCGCCGCGTCCCCGGCCGGGCCGTCCCCGGCCACCGCCTCGAACGCCTCCGACGCCGGCCCGAGCGCGAACGGGAACCCCTCGGCGACGAAGGCCGCGAAGCGGCGGGCGAGGGTGGTTCGGGCGGCGGTCTCGGCGGGCTGGTCCATGTCCTGAGACGGAATGGTACCCGGCCCTCAGGCCGGCGGGGCGACGCCGTGCTCGGCGAGCAGCGTCAGGAAGGCGTCCTCGTCGAGGACGGTCACGCCGTGCTTCTCGGCCTCGTCGAGCTTCGCGCCGGGGTCCTCGCCGGCGACGAGCCAGTCGGTGGACTTCGACACCGAGCCCGTGACCTTGGCGCCGAGCGACTCGGCGAGCTCCTTGGCCTCGCGGCGGGTCAGGCGGGAGAGGCCGCCGGTGAAGACGAGCTTCTTGCCGGCGAGGGGGAGCTCGGCCGGGTCGCGGCGGGCCGCCGGCTCGCTCTCGACGAGCTCGACCCGGCCGTCGAGCAGCGCGCCGAGGACCTCGCGGTTGTGCGGCTCGGCGAAGAAGGCGGTGATCTGCTCGGCCATCCGCGGGCCGACGCCGGGGACCTCCTGGAGCGCCGCCGCGTCCGCCGCGCGGAGGTTCGCGAAGGTGCCGAAGTGGCGGGCGAGGTCGCGGGCGGTCGCGGTGCCCACCTCGGGGATGCCGAGGCCGTAGAGGAAGCGGTCGAGGTCGACCTTCGCGGCGCGCTCGATGCCGGCGAGGAGGTTGCGGGTCGAGAGCTCGGCGAAGCCGGGCAGCGCCGCGATCCGCTCGGCGTCGAGGTCGAAGAGGTCGGGCAGCCGGCGGACGATCCCCTCGGTCACGAAGAGCCTGGCCGTCTCCTCGCCCAGCCCCTCGACGTCGAGCGCGTCGCGGGAGGCGAAGTGGACGATCCGGCCGACGAGCTGGGCCGGGCACTCCAAGCTGTTCGGGCAGAGGCTGAACGGGCCGCGCTCGACGAGGGCGGTGCCGCAGGAGGGGCAGGCCGGCGGCATCGCCCACGGTGCGGCCCGCTCCTCGCCCTCCTCGGCGATCCGCTCGACGACCTGGGGGATCACGTCGCCGGCCCGCTGCACCCGCACGGTGTCGCCCTCGCGCACGTCCTTGCGCGCCACCTCCTCGCGGTTGTGGAGCGAGGCGCGGGAGACGGTGACGCCGCCGATCTCGACCGGGCGCAGGAGCGCGATCGGGGTGACGATGCCGGTGCGGCCGACGCTCGGCACGATCGACAGGACCCTGGTCACCTCCTTGCGCGGCGGGAACTTGTAGGCGTAAGCCCAGCGCGGGTGGCGGGAGGTGGCGCCGAGCTCCTCGCGGGCCGCCAGGTCGTCGAGCTTGACGACGACGCCGTCGATCTCGTAACCGAGCTCGTCGCGGCGCGCCTCGAGCTCGGCGTGGAAGGCGAGGATCTCCTCGACCGAGGTGACCCGCCGGGGGAGGGGGCTGACCCGTAGGCCCCAGGCGCGGAGTGCGCGGAGCGTCTCCCACTGGCTGGCCAGCGGCGGCTCGGCGCCCTCCCAGTCGGCGGCGAGGACGTCGTAGACGACCGCGTCGAGGTTGCGGGCCGCGGTCACCTGCGGGTCGAGCTGGCGGATCGCCCCCGCGGCGGCGTTGCGCGGGTTGGCGTACGGCTCGCGCCCGTCCGCGACCAGCCGCTCGTTGTAGCGCTCGAACTCTTCGATCTGCTGGATCACCTCGCCGCGCAGCGCCGCCGTGCGCGGCACCGGCGGGCCGTCCTCGGGCTCGCGCAACCGTAGCGGCACGGCGGGGATCGTGCGCACGTTCTCGGTGATCCCCTCGCCGCGCCGCCCGTCGCCCCGGGTCGCCGCCCGGGCCAGGAGCCCGTCCTCGTAGACCAGCTCGACCGACGCGCCGTCGAGCTTCGGCTCGACGACGTAGGCGACCTCGTCGTCCGCGCCGGCCCCGAGCCCCTTGCGCACCCGCTCGTCGAACCGGCGCAGCGCCGCCTCGTCCTCCGACGAGTCGAGCGACAGCATCGGCGCCGCGTGGACGACGGTCGGCAGCTCGTCGAGCGGCTCGCCGCCCACCCGCTGGGTCGGCGAGTCGGGGGAGACGAGCTCCGGGTGCTGCTCCTCGAGCCGCTGGAGCTGGCGGAACAGCTCGTCGTACTTCGCGTCGGAGATCTCCGGCGCGTCGCGCACGTAGTAGAGGAAGTCGTGGTGGCGGATCTCCGCCCGCAGCTCGGCGACCCGCTCCGCAGCGCGCTCCGCGGCCCGCTTCGCTCCCGCCTTCGCCCGCCCGGCCATGCGGCGGATCTTACGGAATCGCCGGCGGGGCTAGTCGAAGAGGGTATGGCGCACGGCCGGCGAAGGGTCGCGCGTCTCGTCGTCGGCCTCGCCGTCCGTCTCCGTGGTGATCGCGACGACCGTCCGCTCGACCGCGCCGGCGGTCACCTCTTCGCCGGGCTTCTCCGGGCCGAGCCTCTCCCCTTCGCCGCCGCTCTCCGGAGCCTCCTCCCCGGCCTCCGCCTCCGTCTCGAGGTCCCCGTCCATCGCCGCCGCCGGCCGCTCGTCGTCCCGCTCCTCGAGCCAGACGTGACGGCCGAGCGCCCGGATCCAGGTCAGGCCCGCCCCGCCGGCCCGCGCGCCCTCGAGCTGGTTGAGCTTCGAGTCGAGGTCGTCGATGAAGTGGAGCGCGAGCGCCTCGGCGGTCATCGGCTCGACCGGCGAGGCGAACTCCTTCTTCCCCTGGTGGGAGAGGACCAGGTGCTCGAGGTGGAGCTGGAGCTCGTCCGGGACGTCGCCCAGGGCGAGGCAGCTCTCGCGGAGGAGATCGCGGCCGATGACGACGTGCCCGACCATCCGCCCTTCGAGGGTGTAGTCGTTCGCCGGCATCGCGCCGAGCTCGCGGATCTTGCCGAGGTCGTGGAACAGCACGCCCAGGAGCAGCAGGTCGCGGTCGAGCCGGCGGTAGTGGCCGGTGAGCGCGAGGGCGAGCTCGGCCATCGAGACGACGTGCTCGAGGAGGCCGCCGCGGTAGGCGTGGTGGATCGACTTCGCCGCCGGGTGCTCGCGCAGGCGCGGTCCGTGGACCTCGAGCGCGTGGCGGGCGAGCCGCGCGAGCTCCGGCCGGCGCACCTCGGCCATCGCCCGCTCCAGACGCCTCCAGAGATCGTCGACGTCCTCCCGGGTGGACGGGACGAGGAGCGCCTCGTCGAACCCGTAGCGGCGGTCCTCGGGGGTGGCGCGGCGGCACTCGTCGATCGAGATCTGGAGCTGCTCGCGGTAGAGCTTGACGCTCCCTCGCAGGGCGACGAAGTCGTGCGCCTCGAACTCGGCGGCGAGCGCCTGGCTGTCGGCCCACACCTTGGCGCTCATCGAGCCGGAGGCGTCGGCGACCACCATGTCGACGAAGGTGCGGCCGTTGCGGTCCTCGCGCACCTCCTTGCGGGTGACCAGGGCGAACCCCTGCACCGTGTCTCCGGACTCCCAGGTCCGGATCGGCTCGTTGCGGCGGACGGCGCTCATCGCGAGGGCTCAGTGTAGCTCAGGGTATTCTCGCCTCCCCGCCGGCGGACCCCTCGCCGCGCCCCGACCCGACCGAGAGGAGGACCGGATGACGAAGCTCAGCGACGCCGACCTCGAGACCGGCCTCGCCCGCCTGCCCGGCTGGAGCCGCGAGGGCGACACGATCGCCCGCACCTACGAGCACGCCGACTTCCGGGTCGCGCTCGCCTTCGTGCGCTTCGTCGGCGAGATCGCCGAGCAGATGGGCCACCACCCCGACGTCGACGTGCGCTACAACAAGGTCCGGCTGGTGGTGACCACCCACGACGCCGGCGGCCTGACCGACCAGGACCTCGAGCTGGCGCGGCGGATCGACGGGGTCGGTTGAGCACCGCCGGGGGCGCGCCGCGGCCTGGCACCCCCCCTGCAGCCCAGGGTCCGACCGACCGGGAGAGCTGGATGAGCCGACCGCCCCACAGGACCGACGTCTCGACGCCGCACGGCCGGCGCGCCGCGCGCGTCTCGGGCCCCCCTTGCTCCGCCCTGGGCCTCGTCGTCCTCGCCGTGGCCGCGCTCGCCCTCTCGCCCGCGGCCGCCGCGCAGACGGCGGGCTCGGCCGTCGCTCGGGCTCTCTGGCCGGAGCCCGAGCGCGCCTTCTTCCAGGACGGGCCGGCGTTCCTGCTCCCCGCCGAGCGCCGCGCCGAGCTCGCCGCACTGCCGCCGGAGGCCCGGCGCGAGGCGATCGAGGCGTTCCTCGCCCGCGACCCGATCCCCGAGACCCCCGGCAACGAGCTCCTCGCCGGCATCGAGCGCCGCCGCGAGCTGGTCCTGGCGGAGCTCTCGACCTTCGAGGACGACCGGGCCCGGCTGCTCTTCCTCCACGGCCGCCCGGCCGAGCGGGAGGTGATCGAGTGCGCCACCGCCTTCGAGCCGGTCGAGGTCTGGACCTACCCGGCCGAGGCCGCCCCGCGGCTCGCCCCGATCGAGGTGCGCGACCCGACCCTGGCCGCCGCGGCGGCCGCCGCCGGCGACGGCCCGCCGCCGCCGCCGCGCCCGGTCCCCACCGAGCTCGTCCTCTACCAGCCGGGCGGGGCGCAGCCCTTCCGCTTGTGGGTGCCGCTCGACTCCAAGCGGGCGCTCTACGGCTCGGAGGTTGAGTTCTGGCTCGAGCAGTGGGAGGACTACACCCCGCAGTGGCGTCGGCGGCGGCGGATCGACTTCGTGCTGTGCAAGGAGGCCGCGACGCTCCTCGACCGGGTGACCGGGGTCGCCGTGCTGACCGACTACCGCCCCGGCCGCCCGACGGGCACCGAGCTCCGCGCCTGGCTCGAGCCGCCCGACGACCTCGCGGCCTGGGTCCGCGCGGCGGTCTCGACCCCGCTGCCCGAGCCACCGCCACGGCTGCCGGTCGAGCAGGTCCGCGTCGGCTTCCCGGAGGCCTACGGGCAGCGGACGATCGGGCGGGTGCTCGTGGTCCTGCCGCCGGGCACCGGCACCCCGGCACCGGCCGAGGTGTCGAAGAAGCCGCAGCTCCGGTTCGAGCTGATCGGCTCGCTCGAGCAGGGCGACGGGGTCTTCGAGACGTTCAAGATGCGCTTCCGGCTGCCGCCGCCCGATGAGGGCGTGCGGCCGGCGCTGGTCTTCGAGCGGGCGCTCCGGCCCGACCTCCCGTACCTCCTCCGCTTCACCGTGCGCGACGAGGTGAGCGGCGCGGAGAGCCGGCACGTCGAGGGCTTCGAGGTGCCGCGCGAGCCGCGGCCCGACCCGATCGAGGAAGGGCTGGCGGTGGCCCGCGGCGAGGAGGGCGGCTCCCGGGGACCGGTCGGCCCCGACTCGATCGTCCTGCTGCCGCCGGAGGGCGGGGTCGCCCTCGGCTACTGGCGGGCCGAGGCGCTGGTCAGCGGCCGCCGCATCGCCAAGGTCGTCTTCAAGGTCGACGGCGCGCCGCAGCTCATCCGCGCGAAGCCGCCCTACACGGTCGAGCTGCGGCTGGCGAAGTTCCCGACCGAGCAGATCGTGCGCGCCGAGGGCCTCGACGCCGAGGGCAACGTGGTCGCCGCCGACGAGATCGCGATCAACCAGCCGCACGGGGCGCTGCGGGTGCGGATCGTCGAGCCGCCGCGCGGCGCCGAGGTCACCGGCGAGGTCGCCGCCCGCGCCGACGTCGTCGTGCCCGAGGAGCGCCGGCTCGAGTGGGTGGAGTTCCGGCTCAACGACGAGCCGTTCGCCACCCTCGAGGAGCCGCCCTGGGAGGCGCGGGTCACCGTGCCGGGGGGCGACGAGATCGCCTACCTCACCGTGGTCGCCGAGCTCGACGACGGCACCCGCGCCGAGGACGTCCGCTTCCTCAACGCGCCCGGGTTCACCGAGGAGGTCGACGTCCAGCTCGTCGAGCTCTACGTCGCGGTGCTCGACGGGTCGGGCCGGCCGATGCGCGGCCTCGAGCGCGACGACTTCACCGTCGTCGAGGAGGGCCGCGAGCAGACGGTCCAGAAGTTCGAGCTGATGGACGCCCTGCCGCTGACCCTGGGGATCGTGCTCGACACCTCGAGCTCGATGGGCTCCTCGCTCTCCGAGGCGCAGGAGGCGGCGACCGAGTTCCTGCGCCGGGTCGTCGGCCCCCGCGACCGCATCTTCGCCGTCGCCTTCTCGAGCTCCGCCGAGCTGCTCATGCCGCCGACCGACGACGTCGACGTCGTCGCCGACGCGATCGCCTCGCAGCGCGCCAACGGCTGGACGGTGCTCCACGACGCGGTCGTCATGGGCCTGTCCTACTTCCGCGACCTCGAGGGACAGCAGGCGCTGGTCGTGCTCTCGGACGGCGACGACACCGCGAGCGCCTTCTCCTTCGACGACGCGCTCGAGTACGCGCGCCGCAGCGACGCGGCGGTCTACACGATCGGCCTGAGCATCTCGCTGATCGACAGCTCCTTGCGGAACAAGCTCCAGCGCCTGGCGGAGGAGACCGGCGGGCGCGCCTTCTTCGTCGACCGGGCCGAGGAGCTCGACGGGGTCTACGGCCAGATCGAGGAGGAGCTCCACAGCCGCTACCTGCTCGCCTATCGCCCCGAGCCCGCGGCCGCGCCGGGCAGCGGCTTCCGGCGGGTCGAGGTGAGGGTCGACGAGCGCGGCGCGCGGACGCGGTCGGTGCGGGGGTACTACCCGTGAGGGCCGCGGTCCTCGTGGCGGCGATCCTCGCCGGGGGTCCCGCCGCGGCCCAGACGCCGGCGCCCGTCCCGGTCGCCCCGGTCGTCCCGATCGCCCCCGGCACGACCGAGTTCACCTTCCCGCTGTTCAACGACACCTACCAGGAGCCCGGCACGGTGATGGCGCCGATCCGTCAGGGCGGGATGACCGTGCGCCTCTCCTCGCCCGAGAACCGGCTCACCCTGCGCACCCACCGGGTCACCCTCACCCCGCTCTCCGACGGCACCCACCGGGCCGAGTTCGTCGCCGACTTCGCCGGCCGCGGCAGGGTGATCGCGCAGGTGTCGATGGGCAGCGGCCCGCCGACCCGGCTCGAGGACGAGGTCGTCGTCCCGCCGCAGACGAAGACCGTCGTCGGCCGGGTGCTGCTGGCCCGCGGCGCCGGCGCCTACGAGATCACCCCGGTCGAGCTCCCCGCGCGGGTGCCCATCGCCATCGAGACCCAGCTCGGCGGCAGCTTCGCCAGCCTCTGCGAGTCGCTCGCCCTGATGATCCAGCTCGACTGCTCCGGCGTGCGCGGCATGCTGTCGACCGCCCAGGTCCCGCTCCCCGCCCCGGGCGAGACCTACCTCCTGCTCGACGAGCGCCTGACGGCGGACGACCGGAACAAGCTGGACGGGTATCTGGCGGCCTTCCGCGAGGCTCTCTGAGAGCGCGGATCGCACCCTAGAAGCGCGGATGGCACGCCATCTCGGGCGGTCCTCACTCTTCGCTCGC
>Ga0299913_10002334_pt1 | contig 14916 bp, 11 predicted proteins | sample RVTome_9_FD_201360 | JGI IMG/M metagenome (GOLD analysis project Ga0299913, IMG submission 201360) | Soil microbial communities from uranium-contaminated site in the Upper Colorado River Basin, Wyoming, United States - RVT155D38 (version 2) ...
GGTCAGGCTGCGATGCAATGCTTTCAGGTGTTCGGCCGGGGAACGCTGGTGGTACAGCACGCCCATGGAAAACACGGTGTCGAACGGGCTGCCGTCCGGAAGTTCGTGCAGGCGAAGCGGCAGCACGTGCGCGGGGGCGGGCGGCATGAAATGACGGATCGCACGGTGCTGAACGACGTACAGGAGCATCGGGTCGATGCCGAGGACCAGGCGGGCGCCAGCACCGAGCATACGCAGGACGTAATAGCCGTTGCCGCAACCGACATCGAGCACCAGCCTGCCGACGAGCGGAGCGATGGCGTTCCGAAGGCGAGCCCACTTGAGGTCTGACCGCCATTCCGAATCGATCAGAATGTCGCCAACCCGGAAAGGACCTTTTCGCCAGGGCTTGAGAGTCATCAGCAGCGCCTTTACCCGCTCGCGCTCCTCCGGAGAGAATGCCTCCGGACCCACCGTGACGGCGGGCGCGCACAGTCGCGGCGCGAACGCCTCGACAGCTGGCAGTGCCGACAATACCGCCCGCCACTTCGCCAGGTCGCCGTGCGCCTCGTCCGAAAGCTTTTGTCGCAACAGCGGCTCCAGCGACCTGTGCCAGTCGCCGATTCCCAGCGACGCCAGATCGGCGAACAATGCTTCGGGTTGCAGCACTCGTTACCTGATAGCGACCAGCGACACGAAATTGAAATAGCGCAGCAGGACGCCGACATGGCGAAAACCGGCCTCGCCGAGGCGCGTGCGGTGCGCCGCGATGCTTTCCGGGATCAGCACATTCTCGAGTGCCGCTCGCTTGCGGCTTATCTCGAGGTCGCTGTAGGCATTTCGCCGCTTGTACTCGTGGTGCAGGTCGATGAGCAGGGCCTCGATGGAGTCGTCCTCGTCCACGACCTTTTCCGACAGCAGGAATATGCCGCCGTTGACCAGCCCATGGCATATCTTCGCCATCAGCGCGACGCGGTCGTCGAGCGGCAGGAACTGCAACGTGTAATTCATAACCACCATTGACGCCCGCTGGATATCCACCGATCTGATGTCGGCTTCAACGACGGCCATTTCCGCTCCGTCTCCTGGCTTCGATGCAATTCGTTGTCGGCAGCGCTCGACCATCGCCGGCGCGTTATCCACCGCGACGATGCTACAACCCGGCTGCGATATGTTGTCCCGCATGGCGAGCGCCGCCGCGCCGAGGGAACAGCCGAGGTCGTAGCAGCGCGTGTCGGCGCGAACGTAGCGCGCGGCGAGCCATCCGATCGCTTCAATCGACGCGGCGTAACCCGGGATCGAGCGTCGCAGCATGTCCGGAAATACGCGCGCCACGTCTTCGTTGAACTCGAACGGGCGGGTGGCGTCGGCGTCGGACGCGTAGATTTCATCCTTTGACATCGAACATAGACTGGTGATTGTCGGGGCCGGGCATTTTAGCGGGAATTGGGGTCCGACGATGGATTGGCCTGGCCCGGAGAGGCCGGGGCCGGCTGCTACGACCGCGCAGGGGCGGCACCCGGGGGTATTCCAGTCGCTCAGACACCGCTTCGCGAACTCGCTTGGTGGAACACCCCCGGGCACCACCCCTGCTTTGTGGCGGGCTGATTCGGGGTGCTTCGTTAATGGATTGGCTTGCTACGACCACGCAGGGGCGGCACCCGGGGGTATTCCAGTCGCTCGGACAGCGCTTCGCGAACTCGCTTGGTGGAACACCCCCGGGCACCACCCCTGCTTTGTGGCGGGTTGAAAGGGGTACTCCGCCGATGGCCGGAGGTTTCGTTTGAACTTCTGCAGCCGGTGCCGGAATTGAGCGCTTGCCGTTCTGTCGTCGTGTGTGACAATCGCGCCGACTTTCCGCAAAATCTCGAATTACTGGAGGGCCTGCCGGGGGGTCGCGTGCTGACGGAAAGCTACCAAAAGCTGCATCGGGAACTCGGGGTTCCGCCCGATTACGCCTCATTGCGCAAATTGCCGCATTATGCGGAGGCGAAGGAATTGATCGACGTGGGCCCGAACCTGGTCGGACGCATGCAGCGTCTGACGCCGGAGGCCGCTGTCAGGTGGCAGCGCATGCAGGCTGCCGCGGGGAGCGACGGGATTCGGCTGCTTATCGTCTCGGGCTTCAGAAGTTTTGACTACCAGGCGGATCTCATAAGGAAGAAGCTCTTGGCCGGTCAGACGATCGGCGAGATATTGCGGGTCAATGCAGCGCCGGGCTTCAGCCAGCACCACAGTGGCGCGGCGGTGGATGTCGCGACGCCGGGAAGCCGGCCGCTGACGGAAGAGTTCGAAGCCTCCGACGCGTTTCGCTGGCTGGTCGATAATGCTGCCGGGTTCGGTTTCTCGTTGACCTACCCGCGTAACAACATCTGGGGATTCGTTTACGAGCCCTGGCACTGGGCGTTGACACCGGGATAGCTTTCTCCCGTCACGCGGTGACATCGGGACGTTTTGCCGTGACACGCGGATGTGCCGGATGCGGGCTTCAGGCCCCGATTCACTGAGAAATTCAGTGGTTTCCGTGTTGACAGTCAGGAGGGACGGTTAGACAATAGCCGGCTTGTGTCCGCGGAGGGGTACTCAAGCGGTCAACGAGGGCAGACTGTAAATCTGCTGGCTTAGCCTACGTAGGTTCGAATCCTACCCCCTCCACCAGAACCCGGAACGTCGGCGGAAGGTGGAGGATTGGTAGAGGTTTGCGATAGCTTTGCGGTCGACATGCGTGGGGCAAGTTCGGCAGCTAAGTTCGGCAACAATTGTCATATGAACGTCATACGAAAGTAGTCGTACCAGTTACTTTATCGAGTATAGCAAGTTTTCGCCTGGCTCTTTTGCGAGCGACAAGAATCCCGCTACAGCTTGTTCAATCGAAATACTCGATCGGAGCGAAAGTGTCGGGCGGCTTCTCAGGGAAGACACACAGAGCGGTTTTCAAGGAAATTCCGACAGTTTGATCGTCAAGGACTGTCGGATTTGCTGTGCGTCCGGTAAGTGGCGCGTTCAGGCTTCAGGGGCTCAAAGCCCGGGAAGACAGATATTCAGGCGGGTGTAGTTCAATGGTAGAACCTCAGCCTTCCAAGCTGATGATGTGGGTTCGATCCCCATCACCCGCTCCAGACTTGGGGGCAGTGCGAATACCCATATAGCGTGTGCCCACATAGCTCAGGGGTAGAGCACTTCCTTGGTAAGGAAGAGGTCCCCGGTTCAAATCCGGGTGTGGGCTCCAGCGGCCAAGGAGTCAGGACAGGGTCGTTCGCAACACATTAACAACACGCAGAGCACAGACAACGGTGCCGTCACGAGAGAAAGGACATGTCGAAAGTAAAATTTGAAAGAACGAAGCCGCACGTAAATGTCGGGACGATCGGTCATGTGGATCATGGCAAGACGACTCTGACGGCGGCCTTGACGAAGGTCATGGCGGAAAAGCACGGAGGCGAGGTCCGCGGTTACGATCAGATCGACAATGCGCCGGAGGAGAAGGCGCGCGGCATCACGATAGCGACGGCGCACGTGGAGTACGAGAGCGCGAAGCGTCATTACGCGCACGTGGATTGTCCGGGGCACGCGGACTACGTGAAGAACATGATCACCGGTGCGGCGCAGATGGACGGTGCGATTCTGGTGGTGAGTGCGGCGGACGGTCCGATGCCGCAGACCCGCGAGCACATTCTGCTGGCGCGCCAGGTGGGGGTACCCTACATCGTGGTGTACCTGAACAAGGCGGACCAGGTGGACGATGCGGAGTTGCTGGAGCTGGTGGAGATGGAGGTACGGGATCTTCTCTCGACCTACGAATTTCCCGGCGACGACACGCCGATCGTGACCGGTTCGGCGCTGAAGGCGTTCGAGGGCGACACCTCGGAGATTGGCGTTCCCTCGGTGGAGAAGCTGATCGAGCAGATGGACAGCTACATTCCGGAGCCGGAGCGGGCGATCGACGGCGATTTTCTGATGCCGGTGGAGGACGTGTTTTCGATCTCGGGCCGCGGCACGGTGGTGACGGGGCGTATTGAACGCGGTGTGGTCAAGGTGGGCGACGAGATCGAGATCGTGGGCATCCGCGACACCGGCAAGACCACCTGCACGGGTGTGGAGATGTTCAGGAAGCTTCTGGACCAGGGGCAGGCGGGCGACAACGTCGGCGTGCTGCTTCGCGGCACCAAGCGCGAGGAAGTGGAGCGTGGCCAGGTACTGGCGAAGCCGGGCTCGATCACGCCGCACACGAAGTTCGAGGCCGAGGTGTACATACTGACCAAGGAAGAGGGCGGACGACACACGCCGTTCTTCAAGGGTTACCGGCCGCAGTTTTACTTCCGCACCACGGACGTGACCGGTGCGGTGGAGTTGCCGGACGGCACCGAGATGGTGATGCCGGGCGACAACGTGCAGATGGTGGTGGACCTGATCGCGCCGATTGCCATGGAAGACGGTTTGCGCTTCGCCATCCGCGAAGGCGGCCGCACCGTAGGCGCCGGCGTGGTGGCGAAGATCCTGGAGTAAGACCGGCACGAACAGACATCAGGACCTCGATCCGGTGCAGACAGGGAGATGAACTGTCTGCCTGGCAGCGACGAACTAGGCCAGTAGCTCAATTGGCAGAGCGGCGGTCTCCAAAACCGCAGGTTGGGGGTTCGATTCCCTCCTGGCCTGCCACTTGAGCGGGAAACGGCGGTTCGGCAGATGCGGGCCGACGCCCAACTGGACGGAGCGAGTGATCGGCGAGTCGATCATCGATGCCGATGCGACCTCGACCACACAGCGACTGAATTCGATTTTTTAAATGAATGCACATACGGAAACAAGCGAATCCGGCGTCCTGGATATCCTGAAGCTGTTCATTGCGGCTGTGGTTTTGACGGGCGGGCTGTTCGCTTATTACTGGTACCTCGAGTGGTCGCAGCCGCTAAGAGTATTGATGGTACTCGGCGGTACGATTGCCGGTGTCGGCATAGCGATGACCAGCACGCAGGGACGGCGCCTGTGGGCATTCATACAGGGATCGCGCATCGAGATCCGCAAGGTCGTTTGGCCGACGAAGCAGGAAACGACGCAGACGGCCATTGCCGTGTTTATTTTCACGCTGATCCTGGCGTTGTTTTTCTGGGGCCTGGATTCGTTTCTGCTGTGGCTGACGCGAACGCTGGTCGGTTCGACCACTTGATTGACACGTCGATAGACAGGAACTTTCAGAGGTAATAACAGGTGCCCTTACGCTGGTACATCGTACACGCCTATTCCAACTTCGAGCACAAAGTGAAGAGTTCGTTGGAAGAGCGCATTGCGCTCATGGGCCTGCAGGACAAATTCGGTGAAATTCTCGTGCCGACAGAGGAAGTCGTAGAGATGAAAGAGGGGCAGAAGCGGCGCAGCGAGCGCAAGTTCTTCCCCGGCTATGTCCTCGTGCAGATGGAGATGGACGATGAAACCTGGCACCTGGTGAAGGAAGTGCCGAAGGTTCTCGGCTTCATCGGCGGGTCCAGCGACCGCCCGGCGCCGATCTCGGAGAAAGAGGCGAACGCGATCCTGCAACGTGTCAAGGAAGGCGTCGACAAGCCGCGTCCGAAGGTACTGTTTGAGCCGGGCGAGGTAGTCCGGGTGATCGACGGGCCGTTCAACGACTTCAGCGGCGTGGTGGAGAACGTGAACTACGAGAAAAGCCGGTTGCAGGTGGCTGTGCAGATTCTCGGCCGTTCCACTCCGGTCGAACTCGACTTCGGACAGGTAGAGAAGGGATAACGCGGGCGGGTGCGACAGGCATTGCGGACCTCCGCATGAGGGCGGTTCGGCAGCGCCGGAATGAACGCCGGAATGAACGAATAGACTATACGGGTGTCTCCCCAGCGGGCGATACCAGGCGAATACGGATTCAACATTGACGGGGAGCCGTGACCAGGCGTTCGAACCCGAAAGGCGGCAAGATGGCAAAGAAAGTTACAGGCTATATCAAATTGCAGGTCCCCGCGGGGCAGGCAAACCCGAGTCCGCCGGTGGGCCCCGCGCTGGGTCAGCACGGCGTGAACATCATGGAATTCTGCAAGGCGTTCAACGCGACGACGCAGGGTACCGAAGTGGGCCTGCCGATACCGGTGGTCATTACGGTTTACAGCGATCGCAGTTTTACGTTCATCACCAGAACGCCGCCGGCGGCGGTGTTGTTGCGCAAGGCAGCCGGTGCTCCTAAAGGTTCCGGCACGCCGAATACCGCCAAGGTGGGCAAGGTAAACAGAAAGCAGCTCGAGGAAATCGCTACCACGAAGATGCCGGATCTGACAGCGGCCGACATGGATGCTGCGGTACGGACCATCGCGGGCACGGCCCGGAGCATGGGGCTCGACGTCGAGGGAGTGAAGTAATGGCCGCCTTGACGAAGCGCAGAAAGCTGGCGCGCGAAACGGTGAACCCCACCGTGACGTACCAGATCGACGAGGCACTGGCTCTGGTCAAGCAGTTCGCCAGTGCGAAGTTCGCCGAGAGTGTGGACGTTTCCATCAATCTCGGCGTCGATCCACGGAAGTCGGATCAGGTGGTTCGTGGCTCGACCGTTTTGCCGAACGGTACCGGAAAGACGGTCCGCGTTGCCGTGTTCGCACAGGGCGAGAACGCAGACAAGGCGAAGGCGGCCGGCGCCGACATTGTAGGCTTCGAAGATCTTGCCGAGAAGGTGAAAGGCGGCGAAATGAATTTCGACGTGGTGATCGCCACGCCGGACGCGATGCGGGTGGTCGGGCAGCTCGGACAGATTCTGGGTCCGCGCGGCCTGATGCCGAATCCCAAAGTGGGCACTGTGACCGCCGATGTGGAGGGTGCCGTTCGCAACGCAAAAGCCGGTCAGGTGCGGTATCGCACCGATAAGGCGGGAATCATTCACTGCCCGATCGGACGGGCTGATTTCGAAGTGGCGGCGCTGAAGGAAAACCTGGCCGCGTTGCTCGCCGACCTCAGGAAAGCGAAACCGTCGGCGTCAAAGGGAACGTATTTGCAGAAGCTGACCGTGTCCTCGACGATGGGGCCCGGTGTGTCAGTCGATCAGGCGAGTATCGAGGTCTGATCAATCATTCACCGCGCCGGCCGTTTTTCGACGCCGGGCGGGAATCGGACCGGCCTTTTTGGCGGTCCGCGTCAAAGACCGTAGGCGATCGGCAGAAACTGCCGATCTTAATTGCAAGGCGGCCTACGCAGATGGTGTTCGCTGAGTCAGAGCGATCTGGCGACAGTCACCGTCGAGTCGGGCGGTAGCCGCAGGATTTCGATCCGCGCTGCCATCCGGGGAAGAGGTGGGCAGGGAAGAGTCTGCCTTGTGTGACCTTTATGCCAGTGGAAACAGCCAGGAGACATTCATGGCACTGAGACTCGAAGACAAGAAGGTCTTTGTCAAAGAGGTGGGCGCGGTTGCGGGCGACTCCGTAAGCGCGGTTGCAGCGGAATACCGCGGCTTGTCCGTGGCGGAAATGACGGCATTGCGCAAGGAGGCGCGTAACGCCGGTGTGTATCTGCGTGTCGTCAAAAACACGCTGGCGCGCCGGGCAGTCCAAGGCACCGAGTTCGAGTGTATGAAAGAGACACTCAAGGGGCCGATTCTGCTTGCCTTTGCAAAGGACGATCCGGGCGCTGCTGCCAGGGTCATCCAGCGTTTCGCCAAGGAGCATGAGGCTCTGAGGGCCGTCTCGCTATCCGCTGGTGGGCGGCTGCTGCCGGCGACCGATCTGGCGAGACTGGCAGAACTGCCGACGCTCGATCAGGCGCGGGCGATGCTGCTCGGGGTAATGCTTGCGCCGATATCCAAACTGGCGCGAACTCTTGCCGAGCCCTCTGCAATGCTTGCGCGCGCCCTCGCGGCGCGTGGAAGCCAGCAGTCGGGCGAGCAGGCAGCCTAGCGGCCGTCCGGATATCTGATCGAATCGTCCAATTGTCCAGAAAAATTTGTATCTGACTCGAAAATAAGTTGAGGAAAACTGAAATGGCATTGTCCAACGAAGACCTGCTCAAAGAACTGAGCGCAAAACCCATCATGGAAGTCGTCGAGCTCGTAAAAATGCTCGAGGACGAGTGGGGCGTATCCGCCGCGGCCCCGGTCGCGGTGGCGGCTGCAGGCCCGGGCGCCGGTGAGGCCGCCGCTCAAGAGGAAGAAAAGACCGAGTTCGATGTGGTCATGACCAGCTTTGGCGCGAACAAGGTTTCCGTCATCAAGGCCGTTCGCACCATCACCGGGCTCGGGTTGAAGGAAGCCAAGGACGCGGTAGAGGGTGCGCCCTCGGTAATCAAGGAAGGCGCCTCGAAGGACGACGCCGAGAACTTCAAGAAACAGCTTGAAGAAGCCGGCGCCACCGTTGAACTCAAGTAGTCGCTCAAGTACTAAAGTTTGAAGCATCTTGTCGATGCAGGCCCCGGTCGGCAGACAGGGGTCCACAAGCCGGGCAGGCAGCCGGCGGACGGCGTCCGCATGGCTGCCTTTTCGCGCGCCCACAGTTTTATCCGCGAACGCCGTCTCGCGGCCTTATCGAGCGAATCTGCGCGAGAACTGCAGTTCGCGAATCATTGCATTTTTTGAAGACGTGGAAGTTTACGAATCTATTCGCCGGGCGAACGACTTACCGCGGCTCCAGGCGACGACTTCCCAAACGAGGGTAATCCCGAATGGCCTACACATTCACTGAAAAAAAGCGTATCCGCAAGAACTTCGGCAAGCGGCCGACGATTCTGGAAGTGCCTTATTTGTTGTCGATACAGCTCGACTCTTATCGCAAGTTTCTGCAGGTCGATGAGAATGAAGAGCAGCGTACCGACATCGGATTGCACGCGGCGTTTCAAACGGTATTTCCGATCGTCAGCTATTCCGGAAATGCCGCCCTCGAATACGTGAGCTACAGGCTCGGCGAGCCGGTGTTCGACGTCAAGGAATGCCAGATGCGCGGCCTTACGTTTGCCGCGCCGATCCGCGTCAAGGTCCGCCTGGTAATCTACGACAAGGAAGCGAGCGGCACGCCGAAGCCGGTCAAGGACATTCGCGAGCAGGAAGTCTACCTCGGCGAAATGCCGCTGATGACGGATCACGGCACTTTCGTGATCAACGGTACCGAGCGCGTGATCGTTTCACAGCTGCACCGCTCTCCTGGCGTTTTCTTCGACCACGACAAGGGCAAGACTCACTCATCCGGCAAGCTTTTGTTTTCCGCGCGAATCATTCCGTATCGCGGATCGTGGCTCGACTTCGAATTTGACCCGAAAGATTCGGTGTTCGCACGAATCGACCGCCGGCGAAAGCTGCCGGTCACGATCATTCTGCGTGCGCTCGGCCTGACCAATCAGGAAATGCTCGACATCTTCTTCGAGACCAACGATTTTATTCTTTCGCCAAAAGAAATCCGTATGGGCCTCGTGCCGCAGCGCCTGCGCGGTGAAACCGCGATCTTCGACATAAAGCTCGGTCGCAAGCTTATCGTTGAGGAGGGCCGGCGCATTACAGCGAAGCACGTGCGCGAGATGGAGCAGTCGCAGGTGGATACGCTGGTCGTTCCGCCGGAATATCTGGAAGGCAAGATCCTGGCGCACGACGTCGTGGACGAGGAAACCGGCGAGCTACTGGCGGCGGCGAACGATGAGCTGACTGCGGAGCTGATCCAGTCGCTGGTCGACAAGGGCGTTGCCAACATACGTACGCTCTATGTCAACGATCTGGATCGGGGGCCGTACATCTCGAATACGCTGAGGATCGACCCGTCGACCACGCGCCTGGAGGCGCTGGTCGAGATTTACAGGATGATGCGCCCGGGCGAGCCGCCGACCAAGGAAGCGGCAGAGAACCTGTTTCAGAACCTGTTCTTCAATTCAGATCGCTACGATCTGTCGGCTGTCGGCCGCATGAAATTCAACCGGCGTGTCGGTCGCGATACGTCGGAGGGCAGCGGCGTGCTCGAAAACGAAGACATACTCGATGTGTTGAAGACGCTGATCGACATCCGTAACGGCTACGGCACGGTCGACGACATCGACCACCTCGGTAACCGTCGCGTGAGGAGCGTTGGCGAAATGGCAGAGAACGCATTTCGCGTCGGCCTCGTGCGCGTCGAACGCGCCGTGAAGGAGCGCCTGACGCAGGCCGAGACCGAAGGCTTGATGCCGCAGGAGATGATCAACGCCAAGCCGGTTGCGGCTGCCGTCAAGGAGTTTTTCGGTTCCAGCCAGTTATCGCAGTTCATGGATCAGAATAATCCCCTGTCCGAAGTGACTCACAAGCGTCGCGTGTCGGCGCTGGGGCCGGGCGGGCTGACGCGGGAGCGCGCGGGCTTCGAGGTGCGGGACGTACATCCGACGCACTACGGGCGCGTATGCCCGATCGAGACGCCGGAAGGACCGAATATCGGCTTGATCAATTCGCTCGCGGTCTATGCGCGCACCAACGAATACGGCTTCCTGGAGACGCCGTATCGCAAGGTAATCGGCGGCAAGGCTACGACCGAGATCCAGTATCTTTCGGCGATCGAGGAGAGCCAGTTCGTCATAGCGCAGGCCAACGCCGAGCTGGACAAGGCCGGCAGGTTCGTCGAGGACCTGGTTTCGGTTCGCCACAAGAACGAGTTCTCGCTGGCGGATCCGTCTACGATTGAATTCATGGACGTATCGCCGCGGCAGATCGTCTCCGTTGCGGCGTCCCTGATTCCGTTCCTCGAGCACGACGACGCCAACCGCGCGCTGATGGGATCGAACATGCAACGCCAGGCCGTGCCGACGCTGCGTTCCGAGGCGCCGCTGGTCGGCACTGGCATGGAACGTGCGGTGGCGGTCGACTCCGGCGTTACGGTCGTCGCCAAGCGCGGCGGAACGGTCGACTCCGTAGATGCTTCTCGCATCGTGGTGCGGGTCAACGACGAGGAAACGGGGGCGTCGGAATCGGGTGTCGATATCTACAACCTGACGAAATACACGCGGTCGAACCAGAACACCTGCATCAACCAGCGTCCGCTGGTGAAGGCAGGAGACCAGATTTCGCACGGCGACGTGCTGGCCGACGGGCCCTCGACCAACATGGGCGAGCTGGCACTGGGACAGAACCTTCTGGTCGCGTTCATGCCGTGGAACGGGTACAACTTCGAGGACTCGATTCTCATTTCCGAGCGCGTCGTCAAGGAAGACCGCTTCACCACAATTCACATCGAAGAACTGTCATGCGTCGCGCGCGACACCAAGCTCGGCCCCGAGGACATCACCTCCGACATACCGAACGTCGGTGATGCGGCGCTGGCGAAGCTCGACGAGTCCGGAATTGCGTACATCGGCGCTGAAGTCAATGCTGGCGATATCCTCGTCGGCAAGGTTACGCCGAAGGGCGAGACGCAATTGACGCCGGAAGAGAAACTGCTGCGTGCAATTTTCGGGGAGAAGGCGTCAGACGTGAAGGACACCTCGCTGCGGGTGCCGCCCGGCATGGACGGTACTGTTATCGATGTGCGCGTTTTCACGCGAGATGGCGTTGAAAAGGATGCACGTGCACTGTCTATTGAAAAGTCTGAACTCGAAGGCGTTCGCAAGGACCTGGACGACACGCTGCGAATTCTGGAAGAGGACATCTACGAGCGCATCGAAAGAATGCTGATCAGCAAAGTCGCCGAGGGCGGGCCCAACCGGCTCAAGGCGGGCAGCAAGATCACCAAAGCCTACCTGGACGAGGTGCCGCGCGAGCAGTGGTTCGAGATCCGGATGAAAAACGATGAGGCCACCGAGCAGCTCGAGAGAGCGGCTGAACGTCTGAAGACCCAGCGAGCCGAGTTCGATCGCCGTTATGACGAGAAAAAGGCGAAAATCACGGCCGGCGACGACCTTGCTCCCGGCGTGCTCAAGATGGTCAAAGTCTATCTTGCCGTCAAGAGGCGCATTCAGCCGGGCGACAAGATGGCCGGGCGGCACGGCAACAAGGGCGTCATCTCGACCATCGTGCCGATCGAGGACATGCCGTATCTGGCAGACGGATCGCCGGTGGATATCGTCCTGAACCCCCTGGGCGTACCCTCGCGGATGAACGTCGGACAGGTGCTGGAAACGCATCTGGGCTGGGCTGCCAAAGGCCTCGGCCGGAAGATCGGCGCCATGCTGAAGGCGCAGGAGTCCACGGTAAAAATCCGGCAGTTCCTGGAAACGGTGTACAACAAGACCGGCGGCGGCGTCGTCGAGGACATCAAGTCGCTCAGCGATCAGGAAGTGATCGAGCTGGCGGGCAATCTGGTCAACGGCGTGCCGACGGCAACACCGGTTTTCGATGGCGCCAACGAGGCCGAGATCAAGGCCTTGTTGCAGCTTGCGGATCTTGCCGACTCCGGCCAGTCCCGTCTCTCTGACGGGCGCACCGGCGAGCCTTTCGATCGGGAAGTGACGGTCGGTTATATGTACATGTTGAAACTCAACCACCTGGTTGACGACAAGATGCACGCGCGTTCCACCGGGCCTTACAGCCTCGTGACGCAGCAACCGCTGGGCGGCAAGGCGCAATTCGGCGGACAGCGATTCGGTGAAATGGAGGTTTGGGCGCTCGAAGCGTACGGCGCAGCCTACACGCTGCAGGAAATGCTCACAGTCAAGTCGGACGATGTGCAGGGCCGCACCAAGATGTACAAAAACATCGTGGACGGCGAGCACGAAATGGATGCCGGCATGCCCGAATCCTTCAACGTACTGGTCAAGGAAATCCGGTCGCTGGGAATCAACATTGAATTGGAAACAGACTGATGAAAGATCTTCTGAAACTATTTAAGTACCAGAATCCCGTTGACGATTTCGATGCGATCCGCATCGGCCTTGCATCGCCGGACATGATCCGTTCGTGGTCGTTCGGGGAAGTAAAGAAGCCGGAAACGATCAACTATCGTACCTTCAAGCCGGAACGCGACGGGCTTTTCTGCGCCAAGATATTCGGTCCGATCAAGGATTACGAATGCCTTTGCGGCAAGTACAAGCGCCTGAAACACCGCGGCGTCGTCTGCGAAAAATGCGGCGTCGAGGTGACCCAGACGAAGGTGCGTCGCGAGCGCATGGCGCACATCGAACTTGCTAGCCCGGTCGCGCACATCTGGTTCCTGAAATCACTGCCGTCACGCATCGGGCTGATGCTGGACATGACGCTGCGTGAGATCGAGCGGGTGCTGTATTTCGAGGCATTCGTGGTCGTCGAGCCCGGCATGACGCCGCTCGAGCGTGGGCAGTTGATGACCGACGAAATGTATCTCGAAGCGATCGAGCAGTACGGCGACGAATTCGATGCCCGCATGGGCGCCGAGGCCGTGCGCGAGATGCTGTCGACGATCGACCTGCAGCGCGAAGTGCTGCAGGTACGCGAGGACATCGGCGCGACCCGCTCGGAAACGAAAATCAAGCGCCTTTCCAAGCGGCTCAAGCTGCTCGAGTCTTTCATTGAGTCGGGCAACAAGCCCGAGTGGATGGTTCTGACCGTGCTGCCGGTGCTGCCGCCGGACCTGCGTCCGCTCGTGCCGCTCGATGGCGGTCGTTTCGCGACCTCCGATCTGAACGACCTGTATCGCCGCGTCATCAACCGCAATAACCGGCTGCGGCGGCTGCTGGAACTCAATGCGCCCGACATCATCGTGCGCAATGAAAAGCGCATGCTGCAGGAATCGGTGGATGCGCTTCTCGACAACGGCCGGCGCGGCCGCGCCATTACGGGCACCAACAAGCGCCCGCTGAAATCGCTTGCCGACATGATCAAGGGCAAACAGGGCCGGTTCCGTCAGAACCTGCTCGGCAAACGTGTGGATTATTCGGGCCGTTCGGTCATTGTGGTCGGGCCGACGCTGAAACTGCATCAGTGCGGACTGCCGAAGAAAATGGCGCTGGAGCTGTTCAAGCCGTTTATTTTCTCCAAGCTGCAATTGCGCGGCGAGGCGACGACGATCAAGGCGGCCAAGCGCCTGGTCGAGCGCGAAGGCGCGGAAGTCTGGGACATTCTCGAAGAAGTCATTCGCGAACACCCGGTCATGCTGAACCGCGCCCCGACCTTGCACCGACTGGGCATACAGGCCTTCGAACCGGTGCTCATCGAAGGCAAGGCCATCCAGCTGCATCCGCTCGTCTGTACCGCTTTCAATGCGGACTTCGACGGCGACCAGATGGCCGTGCACGTCCCGCTGTCGATCGAGGCACAGCTCGAAGCGCGCGCCTTGATGATGGCGTCGAACAATATCCTCTCGCCGGCCAACGGCGATCCGATCATTGTCCCGTCGCAGGACGTGGTGCTGGGTCTTTACTACATGACCCGCTCGAAAGTGTTCGGCAAGGGCGAAGGCATGGTGTTCAGCAACATCGATGAAGCCCGACGTGCCTATGACAACGGCGATGCGGAGCTGCAGGCAAGGGTGAAAGTGCGCGTTCCGATGCACGATTCCAGCGCCGATGGCGAAACAGCCACGGTTACGCGTGTCGTGGAGACGACGGTAGGGCGTGCGCTGCTGTCGAATCTGCTGCCGGAAGGCTTGAGTTTCGACCTCGTCAACCGCGACATGACCAAAAAGGCGATTTCCAACGTCATCAACGCCTGTTATCGAAACCTCGGTCTGAAAAAGACCGTCGTTTTCGCCGACCAGCTCATGTACACGGGATTTCGCTTTGCGACGATCGCGGGTATATCCATCGGCGTCAACGACATGGTCGTGCCGGATGAAAAGGAATCGATCCTCTCCATCGCGGAGTCCGAAGTAAAGGAAATTCAGGACCAGTACGCGTCCGGACTGGTAACGGAAGGCGAACGCTACAACAAGGTCGTCGATATCTGGTCGCGCACCAATGACCAGGTGGCCAAAGCCATGATGGACAAGCTCGGTTCCGAATCCGTGATTGACGCAACCGGCAAGGAGGTCGATCAGGAATCGTTCAACTCGATTTACATGATGGCAGACTCCGGCGCGCGGGGTTCCGCGGCGCAGATTCGTC
>Ga0299913_10002335_pt1 | contig 14915 bp, 13 predicted proteins | sample RVTome_9_FD_201360 | JGI IMG/M metagenome (GOLD analysis project Ga0299913, IMG submission 201360) | Soil microbial communities from uranium-contaminated site in the Upper Colorado River Basin, Wyoming, United States - RVT155D38 (version 2) ...
CGTCGTGTTATCCATTCTCGGCTGCGACAGAGACCCGGACAGCGTCGCAGCGCCGGCTGCGAATGCGGCCGGCGGCGAATCCGCCGAAGCGTTCGTCGAACGAATCAACAACGAGCTCGATGAGCTGAACTCGGAGATGGGCGCCGCCGCCTGGGTAAGAGCGACCTACATTACGCACGACACAGCCATTCTCAGTTCGCTCGCGAACGAACGTTACGCCGCGTGGCACAGCCGTTCGGTCGCGGCATCGCTCGGCTTTGCGGACCAGGATGTGGCGCCGCGCACGGCGAGGGCGCTTCAGCTGCTGAAGCTCGGAACCTCCGAACCGGCGCCCGACGATCCGGCAAAGCGCAGAGAGCTTGCAGAAATCACGACCAGCCTCGCCGGCATGTATGGCGAAGGGAAGTACTGCCCCGACGACGGTCGAGACTGCCTGACCTTGCAGGATCTCGAGCGAACCATGGCGGCAAGCCGCGATTACGACGAGAACCTGGATGCCTGGGTCGGCTGGCGCACCGTATCGCCTCCCATGCGCGAGAAATACCGGCGCTTCGCCGAGCTCGCGAACGAGGGCGCGGCGGAACTCGGCTTCGCCGATCTCGGCGAGATGTGGCGATCCGAATACGATATGAGCCCGCAGGCGTTCGAGCAGGAATCATTGCGCCTGTGGGAGCAGGTCAAGCCGCTCTACGATGCGTTGCATTGTCACGTTCGCGCGGAGCTTGCCGGGCATTACGGCGAGGACAAGGTACCGCAGGATCAACCGATCCCCGCGCATCTGCTCGGCAACATGTGGGCTCAGGACTGGGCCAACCTGTACGACCTGCTCGAACCCTACAAAGGCGTTGCCGAGCTCGACCTCGACAAGGCACTCGAGGAACAGAATTACACGCCGGAGCGGATGGTCCGTTCCGCCGAGCAATTCTACGTATCGCTCGGCCTGCCCGAGTTACCCGAGACGTTCTGGGAACGTTCGCTGTTCCGCAAACCCTCGGATCGCGAAGTGATCTGCCATGCCAGCGCGTGGGGTCTCGAGGGCGGCAAGGACCTGCGCATCAAGATGTGCATCAACGAAACCTACGAGGACCTGCGCACCATCTATCACGAGCTCGGTCACAACTATTATCAACGCGCCTACAGCGACCAGCTCCCTCTTTTCCGGGGCGGCGCGCATTCCGGCTTTCACGAAGCGATCGGCGACACAGTGACCTTGTCGATGACCCCAGATTACCTGCAGGAGGTAGGCCTGACGACGTCGGCGGAAGTGAGCGCAGAGGCCGTGATCAATCGCCAGATGCTGCAGGCGCTCGACAGCATCTCCTTCCTGCCGTTCGGCAAGCTCATAGACGAGTGGCGCTGGGGCGTTTTCTCGGGACAAATCGGCCCGGAGGATTACAACAAAGCGTGGTGGGACCTGCGCACTCGCTACCAGGGCGTGGCGCCGCCCGTAGAGCGAACGGAGGAACATTTCGATCCGGGCGCGAAATATCACATTCCCGGCAACACCTCCTACACGCGCTATTTCCTGGCGCGCATTCTGCAATTTCAGTTTCAGCGTGCGTTGTGCGAAACGGCCGGCTTCGACGGGCCGCTGCATGAGTGTTCGGTTTACGGCAGCAAGGCCGCGGGTGAAAAGCTGCATGCGATGCTGGCCGCTGGCGCCAGCGAACCGTGGCAGGACACGCTGGCGAAGCTCACCGGCACGCACGAGATGGATGCGACGGCAATCATCGACTACTTTCAGCCGCTGATGAGCTGGCTCGAGGAACGGAATTCCGGGCGAAGCTGCGGCTGGTAGCGGCATGCACTGCCCGCGCCTGACCCGAAATCGGTGGCGGCGGCGGGCCGGTCTGACCAGTGCGCCGACTGCGGCGATGGCGAAAACCGATCACTGACCCAGGCATACCCCTGCGTACGCGAGCGTCATTCCGGCGTTCTCGAGCTGGCACTGATTTTCGTAGGTGTTGCCGTCCAGGCCGCACACCGGCTGGTAGACCCGCGGACAGTTCTTCCCCTGAGATTCGCAAAGCCCGGCATGCAGGATGCGCACGCCGCTCCGCTCGGCCTGACAGGCATTGCCGTAGGTCATGGAGTCCGAGCCGCACACCGGTACGTACATGCCGGGACACGGCCGGACGTTGCAGGCGCCTTCCGTAAAGGTGGTCACGCCGGCGCCTTCCGCCCGACAGGCGTTGGCGTAGGTCTGTCCGTCCGGGCTACACACGGGCACGTAAACTTCAGGACAGCTCGCGACATCGCAGGCGCCCTGCCGCTGCACCGGGATGCGCTCCCGTTCCGCCTCACAGCGATTCCTGTAGGTTCGCGCGTTCATACCGCAGACCGGGTCGTAATCGTCCGGACATCCATCGTTCTCGCAGACGCCCGGACTCGCAATCTCCACGCCGGCCCGCTCGGCCTGACAGGCGTTGCCAAAGGTGCTGCCGTTGACGCCGCAGACGGGCGAAAAGTCATCGGGACAAGGCGCGCTGGCCCCGCCACACATGCCATCTGCTGCAACCTCCACGCCCGACGCCTCGGCAAAACAGGCATTACTGTAGGTGTTGCCGTCCGCTCCGCAAACAGGTTCGAAGTCGCCGCTACAGGCCGCCGCCCGCGGACAGGGACCGGCCGATTCGACTTCCGCGCCGGCTTCCTCCGCCACGCACGCGTTGCCGTAAGTCTTGCCGTCAACGCCACAAACCGGGACGAACTCGTCCGGGCATTCCGCCGCTTCTGCCTGGTCTTCGTCCTCGGACTCGCACTCGCCGGGGAACGCGACCTCCACGCCTTCACGCCGGGCGACGCAATCGTTGCTGTACGTCCGGCCGTCGACTCCGCAGACCGGGTCGTACTGCATCGTGCAGGCGACATCCCCCGATTCTTCGGCGAACATCGTGCTCACCTCGGCCTGAGCCACGAGAACCGCAAGCGGAAGGAGGGCCAGCAGGAAGGATGCGTTCTTGTTCATGCGATCGACTGTGTGCTTGTCCGTTTAGAGTGGCGGCCGGGTCCCGGGTTCAGTGGCGCCCGCCATTCGCCTGCCTGGCAGCCTGTCGGACGCGCCGCTCGCCACGCGCAAAGACCTCGACTGCCGGGCGACGTATTCTCCGATGCCGACCAGTTCGTAGCCCTCTTCGGCCAGTTTGGGGAGCTCGGACTCCAGAAACCCGAGCGTGGCAGCGTAGGGATGACCGATTCCTACCGCCATTCCCTGCCGACGCGACAAATCTTTAAGCCTGTCAAATTCCCGCCGCAGCGTCTCCGGCGAGCGGTCGGGATCCAGGAAGACGTCCCGGCGTACCGCCGGGACTCCGCTTTCGCGGGCGAGAGCCAGTGCGATGCTGCGATGGGTCGTATAACTGTCAACGAAGAAGAGGGCGCCCTGCGCTTCTATTTCCTCCATCAGCCAACTCATGTGACCGGGATGCTGCGTCAGCAGGCTGCCCTGGTGGTTACTGACACCCACTGCGTGGGGAACCGAGGCCATACTCGCCGCAAAGGAGCGCGCGAACTCGGTGCGGCTCATGTCGAGAAGTATCGCGCCAGGCTCCGCCTCCGCTGACTCTGCCATTGCCTGCAGCGGAAGGTGCAGCAACACGTCTTTTCCCTGCGCAAACGCGGCCCGGGCCAGCATCGCGCCGCGAGGCGTTTGCGGGAGCACCGCACACGCAACCGGGCCGGGCAGGTTCACCGCCCGTTGGCCGGCAGCAAGCTGATATCCGAGATCGTCTATGATGATCGCAATGCGAGGCGCCTCGGCGAGCGCGGTGGAACACCACAGGGCGAGCGCCACATTCAACACGCCTGCCGCCGCCACGGCGACGCCTCCGAGTCGACGTCCGGCTGCGCCGCTCACATGGCTTTACTGTGCATTACCCCGAGACTTCGGAGGCGGTCCAGCGCCTCGATGAGCTGAACGTCGTCCTCCCGATCGACGAAGGCGGTCGACGGCAGGCCGCCGGGACCATCGATGAAGACATCCGGCGAAATGCCTTTCTTGTGTATGGAGTCTCCGGACGGCGTGTAGTAGCGCGACGTGGTCAGCTTGATGGCGCGTCCCTTGGACAGCGGCATGACCGTTTGCACGAGCCCCTTGCCGAAGGTCTCGGTGCCGACGATCAACGCTCGACGATGGTCCTGCAGGGCGCCCGCGACAATCTCGGACGCCGACGCTGAACCTCTGTTCACCAGCACGACGATAGAGGCGCCGTCAAGTATGTCGCCGCGTCTCGCCCGCTTGGTGAACCTGGCTTCGGGCGTTCGTCCGTCCGCGGTCACGATGACCCCGGAATCGAGGAACAGATCGGACACGTCAACGGCCGCGTCCAGTATTCCACCGGGATTGTTGCGCAGATCGAGAACGAGGCCCGACATCATGGAGCCGTCGCGTTTGCGAATCTCCTCCATCATTTCGTCGATGGCGCGGCTGAGCTCGTCGGGCGTGGTCTCGTTGAACTGGCTGACACGCACGTAGCCGTACGAAGGATCCAGGATCTCGTGGCGTACACTCGCGACGTGAATGTTTTCTCGCCGGATCGTGAATTCGAGCGGCTCCGGCGCATCGTCTCTCTCTACCTTTATCGCCACGTTGGAGCCGGGCTTGCCACGCATTCGCTCGATCGTGTCATGCAAGCGATCCGCGTCGACCTCGACGCCGTCTATCGAAACGATCGTATCGCCGCTCAGGATGCCGGCGCGCTCGGCAGGGGTATTGTCTATCGGTGCAACCACGCGAATTGCGCCGTCCAGAGTACTTACTTCGATGCCGACGCCGGAGTAGTTTCCGGTGGTGCTTATGCGAATATCGTGATATTCGGATTCGTCGAGATATTGCGAATGGGCATCCAGATCCGCGACCATGCCGCGGACGGCGCTCTCGAGCAGCACTGCGTCGTCGACCGGCTCTACGTAGTCGCGCTTGACGCGTTCCATCACCTCCGCAAACAGCCGCGCCTGCTCCCAGGACAGGTCCCTCTCCGGCGGCGCATGCCGTCCCCCCAGCAACGCACCGCCCACGGAAAGGCTGACGCCCAGCAAGGTACCGATGACGAGCACCAGAATCCCTCTGGTTTTCAAAGACATTTGCATCTCCTGGAAACGACCCGGCCGAGCGCAAAGGATGTCGACTCAAGATATCACAGCGTTCTGGCCATTTCTGCCTGCGGACGCGGGCATTATGTTCACAGACCAGATACGCCGCGGAAGGTTGCAGCGCGAAGCCACCCGTATGGGCGGTTACGGCGCCGCAGTCATGAATGCGGAGGTTGGCGGTTAGAGGCGCCCCGAGCGGGGGGAGGACTTTTCAGGAACGCCGCCCCCACCCACCGGCAAGCCTTCGTGGCATCAACGCCCGCCCGTTCATGAATACAGCGCACAGCGCTCGCCAATATCGGGGCAAACGGTAAGCCGGGCTAGCTGCCAGGACGTGGCTGGCGGGTGATCCAGGCGCGAGGGTCGATGGCTTTGGCGCCCTGGCGGATCTCGAAATAGAGGCTCGGGCGGGACTGGCCGCCGCTGTCTCCGACGGTGGCGATCACATCGCCGGGCGCAACCCAGTCGCCGGCGCTTTTGAGCGTAGTTTCGTTGTAACCGTAAAGGGTCATGTAGCCCTCGCCGTGGTCGACGATCACGAGGAGGCCCAAGCCGGCGAGCCAGTCCGCAAATACGACGCGACCGTGATAGATCACGCGCACCTCGCGTCCGCGAGGGGCGGACAGCACGACACCGTTCCATTTCAGGGTACCGCCGGCCCGTGGCTGGCCGAAATCGTGAAGCAGGGTGCCCACGACGGGCCAGGTCAGGGCGCCCTTCAGTTCCGTAAAGGGGGCGTCGGAGGTAATGGGGTAGTCCGAAAGGATGCTGGTGAGTTCCGCGATCAAGCGGGTCAGGTCCCTTTCCTCCGCGGCGAGACGCTCGATCTCGGCGCCTTCTTCCTGCATTTTGGCCTTCAGCGAGGCCAGCAAATCTTGTCGCTGCCCCTGCGCCTTGTCGAGTCTCGCCAGTTCCGCCTCCCTGGTCCGCGCAAGGGCAGCGAGACGGTCGCGTTCGCCGGCCGCGTCACTGTGGAGGCCGGCGAGCTCGGAGAGGTGTGCGTTGACGGCGTCGATATTCTGTCCGCGGTGTTCGCTCAAGTAGCGGTAATAGGCCATCATGCGGCCAAGCGACGAGGGGTCGTGCTGGTTCAACAGTAACTTGATGCGTTCCTGGCGGCCGTTGGTGTAGGCGGCCCGAACCTGCGCGCCGAGGAGATCGGTTTCCCGGCCGAGTTCGGCTTCGCGCTCGCGAACCTGCGCCTCGATCTCCGTGATTCTGTTCTCGCTGAATGCCTTCTGGCGTTCGAGCTCCGCAAGCTGAATTCTCTGTTCGGAGATCAGGACCTCCGCCTCCTGAAGGTCCGCGGTGATCCGGTCCCGCTCGGCAGCGCGATCGTCCATCCGGCCCTTGAGCTCGCTGATGCGCTCCCGCACCCGCTCGAGTTCACGCTCTTTCACCCGGGCCAGGCCGTCTTCCTCCGCCATTCCCGGCGCTGCCTGCAACAGCAGCAACGGGAGGACGCATAGCAACAGCCTGAGTTTCATCGATCCGGAGTGTAGCAATTCTTGTACTTTTCACGAGGCCAGACCCGGCGCGGCGCTGGTATACTGGCGGTTTTTCGCGAAAGGGCGTCCCTTTCCGATTCTCAACCCACGGGTCGATGCAAGGGTCGATGGAACAATACCTCGAATTTGTGGGCAACCATACGCTGCTGGTGGGCGGCCTGGTCTTTACGTTTTTTCTGCTTGTGTTTACGGAACTGAGGCGTAAGGCTCTGGACGTCAGCAGCGTAGAACCGCAGGACGCCGTAAAGCTGATCAACAACGACGCCGTCGTTATCGATCTGCGAAGCGCGGAGGCGTTCGCGCGCGGTCACATCGTCAATGCAAAGAACATTCCGTTCGACGAACTTACGGCGCGCAGTGACGCTCTGGACAAGTACAAGTCGAAACCGATCGTCACGGTATGCGACGCCGGCGCGACTTCGAGCAAAGCAGTACAGCTGTTGCAAAAAGCCGGCATCAAGGATGTTTATGGTTTGCGCGGTGGCATTGCGGCGTGGTCCCAGGCGAACCTGCCGCTGGTCACATCGAAGAAGACCAAGAAGAAATCGTGACCCGTGATCGGGTGAACGCTGCGGGGCACAAACACCGGCGATGCGCGCGAGATGGCCCGCGCAGCTCTTTTTTATAGCTCGTTTTTTGTTTACAGGAACAGGTAATGGCAGAACAGGAAAGCAAACCCGCAGAAAAGAGGATCTCCATCCAGAAAATCTACCTCAAGGATTTCTCCTTCGAATCACCACAAACGCCGCGGGTGTTTACCGAAGGCAAGTGGGACCCGAAAACGAATCTGAATCTGCGCAGCACACACAGTGGCGGAAACGGTGAATTCCACGAGGTCGTCCTGACAATCACGGTCGAGACGAAACACGAGGACAAGACCCTGTTTCTGATCGAGTTGCAGCAGGCCGGACTGTTTCAGATCGCAGGCTATACCGAGGAGGAGTTTGCCGCCGTGGTCGGCAGCTTCTGTCCGAACCTGCTGTTTCCCTACGCCCGCGAGGCGATTTCGGGCATCGTATCTCGCGGCGGGTTCCCCGAGCTCCTGCTGCAACCGATCAATTTCGACGCGCTTTACGCGCAGAGCCGCGCTGAGATGCAGAACCGCGCCGCTCAACAGGCGGTGGCGGAGGCAAAGGCAGGCAACGGGGGCGAGAGCCACTGAACGGGCGCGCGCCAGAGCGTCCCGCTTCGGCGCCTGTCGCAGTTGTTGGCGCCGGATCATGGGGTACGGCGCTCGCAGTCCAGCTCGCTCGTAGCGGACGTCCGGTTCGTCTATGGGGTCGCGACGCCGCCGCGCTTGCCTTGGCTGCGGAGGCCCGGGAAAACCACCGTTATCTGCCGGGCGTGACGTTTCCCGCGAGTCTCCTGCCGACTTCCGATCTGCAGTCCTGTCTTGATGGAGTGACGGACATACTCATCGCCGTGCCGAGCGAGGGCTTCCGCGAAACGCTGACCAGAATAGCGCCCCTGCTTCACGGCCACGAGCGAATATGCTGGGCGACCAAAGGTATAGAGCTTGCAACCGGAAAGCTCCCGCACCAGGTCGTGGCCGAATTCATCGGCCAGGACCGTCCGATGGCCGTGTTGTCCGGGCCGACTTTTGCTGCGGAGGTGGGTCGCTGTCTGCCCACCGCGCTGACGATAGCGGCCAACGACAGTACCTTTGCCACCGACCTTGCCGAGGCGCTGTCCGATGGAAACTTTCGTGCTTACACATCGACCGACATCGTCGGCGTCGAAGTCGGCGGCGCAGTCAAGAACGTTCTCGCCATCGGCGCAGGAATTTCGGACGGCCTGGGCTTCGGCGCCAATACTCGCATCGCCTTGATCAACCGCGGACTTGCGGAGATGACGCGCCTGGGCGTTGCCCTGGGAGCGAAGCCGGACACCTTTACGGGTCTTGCCGGGATGGGCGACCTCCTTCTGACCTGCACCGACAATCTGTCCCGCAACCGTCGCATGGGACTTGCCATCGCACGCGGACAGACCATCGCAGAGGCGCAGGCGGAGATACAGCAAGTGGTCGAGGGCGTGCCGGCAGCGAAGGCCGTGCACCAGGTGGCAGACGGTCTCGGCGTCGAAATGCCCATTTCACAGCAGATCTACCGGATTCTTTACGAAGGCACGCCACCGCGGGCGGCCGTAGATGCCCTCATGGGACGGGCGCTGAAGCCCGAGTAAGCAGGGTTCCCGGTGGTTAATGAACGCCTGAGCTGGCCGCATGCGGTGTCTCACCGGGCAGGGGGAGCGCTTTCAGGACCGCCGTGAACCCGTCCATGGGGGCTTTGCGAAAACATCCATGTTTTCGACAATCCTGAAAGCGCTCCCCCTGCCCGGTGAGACACCGCCCGATCGTTTGTGGTGCGTTCATTAACCACCGGGAACCCTGCCCTGCCGTCCCTCACTGAGGTTCCGTGCCGGCGCCGGCAAAGTGCTGCTGGCGCCAGGCTTCGTAGATTACGATCGCGGCGGCGTTGGACAGATTCAGGCTGCGGCTCGACGGTCTCATCGGGATGCGGAGCCTCTGGCCTTCGGGCAAGGCGTCGAGAACCTCGGGGGGCAGGCCGCGTGTTTCGGGACCCAGCAGGAACGCATCGCCGGCAAGAAACGCAGGCACGCTGTACGTCGTAGTGCCCTTCGTGCTCAGTGCGTAGACGGTGGGACGATTGAGTCGCTGCAGGCAACGTTCGAGTGACGTGTGCACGTCGATATCGGCGAATTCGCGGTAGTCGAGTCCCGCTCGCCGGAGCCGGGGCTCGTCGAGCTGGAAACCCATCGGTTCCACCAGGTGCAGCTTGACCCCGGTATTGGCGCAAAGCCGGATGATGTTGCCCGTGTTGGGCGGGATTTCCGGCTCATAGAGAATGAGGCTGAACATTTCAGGTCGTCGGAGCCGTTCCTGTAAACTCCGACATCATCGCACGGTCAGGACAGTTCAAATAAGTGTCAACAGGCCCTAGCCAGTCAGCCTCGGCTGAGTTCGCCCGGTCTACGGAAGCTCCTCTCGACAGCAGGCTCGCGGTCGACTTTTGCGGTCTGAAGTTCGAGTCCCCGATCGTCCTGCTTTCCGGTTGCGTGGGCTTCGGTGAAGAGTACACCCGGGTGCACGGCTTTTCGAATCGTGACGTCGGCGCGATCGTGCTGAAAGGTACGACGCTGGAGCCGAGGCTCGGTAACCCGCCGCACCGGATCGCCGAAACCTCGATGGGGATGCTCAACGCAATCGGCCTGCAGAATCCCGGCGTCGACAAGGTCGTCGACGAGATCCTGCCCGGACTCGATTTCGGCGAAACGAGATTCATAGCCAACGTCTGCGGGTCGACGATCGGGGACTATGCCGAGGTGACGCGCCGTTTCGACAATTCACCGATAGACGCGATCGAGATCAACATTTCCTGCCCGAACATAAAGGAAGGCGGCGTGTCGTTCGGCAATTATCCCGGGATGTCCGCACAGGTCGTTGCGGCTTGTCGCAGCGCCACCGGCAAGCCGATCATTGCGAAGTTGTCGCCGAACCAGGCGGATATCGCCGAGAATGCCCGACGCTGTATCGAAGCGGGGGCCGATGGCCTTGCGGTGATCAATACCGTTGCCGGCATGGCGATAAACGTCGACCGCCGCAGGCCGATACTGGGCAACGTGCGCGGCGGCCTGTCCGGGCCGGCCATCAAGCCGATCGCTTTGTTGAAGGTGCAACAGGTGTATGAAGTCGCCGGTCCACTGGGCATACCGATCATCGGCCAGGGTGGCCTCACGACGTCCGCTGACGCGCTGGAATTCCTGATCGCCGGAGCTACGGCCGTGGGTGTCGGTACCGCACTGTTCTACGATCCGCTGGTCTGCAAGGCAATCAACAGGGGAATTCTCGACTACCTGGCGCGACACGGGCTTTCGTCACCCGCGCTGCTCACCGGTACGCTAGCGATGCCGGCCTGACCGGCAGTGGCCGGGGTTTCGGCTGCTTGCTTTCCCGGGCGCTTTTTTCGCACTTCCATAGCCCTGACTGTCGAAATCGGTCCGGCCCGGACGACTATGCTTTGACGACAACGGCAAGCCGCGGAGTAGGCGATGAAATACTTGTGCCTGATTTATAGCGATGAGAACGCCTTCGACCGCATCCCCCGGAACGAGATCGACGCGGTCCTGGACGGTTGCGACGCGTATTGCGCGGTACTCCGAGAGAAGGGAACCCTGCTCGCTGCGGAGCGCTTGAAGCCGACCTCCACTGCGACAACGATCCGGCTCGAAGGGGAGCGGGCATCCATCACCGACGGACCGTTTGCCGAGACGAAGGAGCAGCTGGGCGGCTTTTTTCTGATTGAGGCGAAGGGCCTCGACGAGGCCATTTCTGTGGCCTCCAGTCTTCCGCCCGCGCGTTTCGGCTGCGTCGAGCTGCGGCCGATCATGGGATGACGCATGCCGGCAGTCGCGGCGCGGATGGCCGGGGCGGTTGACGTCCGATTTCGGCCGGTCCGGAACGGCCGGCCTCTGTAGTTTATGGCTATGGACACAGACACGATTGTCGGACTCAATCTGGATCGTGCCGCGCTCGACCGCGCCAGAATCTCGCGCGACGCACGTTTCGACGGACGCTTTTTTATCGGGGTGCGGTCTACGAGGATCTATTGTCGGCCGATCTGTCCGGCGCCCAGCCCGAAACCGGGGAATATTCGCTATTTTTCGACTGCCGCTGCGGCCGCCGAGGCGGGTTTCCGGCCATGCCTCAGATGCCGTCCCGAAGCGGCGCCGGCCAGTCCCGCCTGGCTCGGTGTGTCGGCCGTGGTGCGGCGGGCACTGCGTCTCATTGAGGAAGGGGCGCTCGACGAAGCATCCGTCAGCGAACTTGCCGCTCGCCTTGGTATCGGTGAGCGACATCTGCGGCGCCTGTTCGTGCAACATGTCGGCGCTGCACCGCTGGCGGTTGCGCAGACGAGACGGCTGCATTTTGCCAAGCGCCTGATCGACGAGACGAATCTTTCCATGACCGACGTCGCGCTTGCGTCTGGATACGGATCCGTCCGGCGTTTCAATGCCGCTTTTCGTTCGACCTACGGACGCGCCCCGACTGAACTCCGCCGACGGGGACGCACAACGAAGCCAGCCGACGGCATCGTGCTGCGCCTGTCCTTTCGCCCACCGTACGACTGGCCAGGGATGCTCGAGTTCCTGGCAGCGCGCGCCGTTGCCGGGGTGGAACTCGTCGAGGGCAATCGCTATTCGCGTACCATTGAGGTTGGCGGAGAGTCCGCAAGCATTTCCGTCAGTCGCGCTGCAGATGCGAACGCCCTCGAATTCGAGGTGCGCGGAGTCGCGCCTGCCGCACTTTTCAACCTTGTCGCACACGCGCGCCGCATGTTCGATCTTGCGCTCGACCCGATTCGCCTCGAACTCGCTTATGGAGGCGACCGGCTGCTTGCACCGCTCGCCGCGCGCTACCAGGGATTGCGCATACCGGGAGTGTGGGACGGTTTCGAATGCGCGGTGCGTGCCGTGCTGCACGAAGGCTCGATCGAACGTGAGAGAGAGCTCGTCTCACGACTGGTGCAAATCTGTGGCGTTCGGCTCGGAGCGTCCCATCGCCGGGCAACGCGTCTCACGCACCTGTTTCCGCGGGCCGGCACAGTCGCCGCCGTGGAACTCGAACGGGAAAGTTTTACGCAACGTCAGGCCGGTGTGCTGAAGGCACTCGCGACGGCGGTGGTGAGCGGCGCTATCGACTTCGATGCGCCCTCCGATGAAGTCGCCCGGGCGCTGGCCCAGGTCAAGGGTATCGACGAGAGCACCGCGCAGTACATCACCCTCCGAACGCTCGGTGAACCGGATGCATTCCCCGCAATGGATCCGACCCTGCAACGGCAGGCAGGAACATATTGCAATGGCCGGTCACTCGCCGACATCTCGGAGGCATGGCGTCCATGGCGTGCGTATGCGGCCCTGATGCTGTGGCGCGCCGACGCCGAAAGTGCACTACCACGGCATCCGGGCTAGTCGAGATTCAGCGCGCGCATCTTCCGCGTCAGCGTGTTCCTGCCGCAACCGAGCAGCTTCGCAGCTTCCTGGCGATGACCGCGTGCTTTTTTCAGCGCAGCGCGAATCAGCGTTCTTTCGACCTCGGGGAGTGCGGCCGGCAACAGCGGCCCGCCGGTCGTCGAGGCGAGTTCCTGTTCCGCCCAGTGCTCGAGGCCGCGCGACCACTCCTGCAGCGCACCTTTCTGTGAACCGCTTCCGCCCAGATCCTCGCCGATGTCGACCGCGGTGATGACACGTCCGGGCGCCGTCACAGTCAGGCGTCTCGCAGCGTTCACCAGTTGTCGCACATTGCCGGGCCAGTCATACGCTTCGAGGATCTCCAGCGCTTCCGCACTCAGCGTTTTCGGTGGTGCGTCGAGCTCCCTGGCCGCCTCTGCGAGATAGTGGTTGAGCAGCAGCGCGACGTCCTGGCGGCGATGTCTGAGCGGCGGCGTGTTGATGCGCATGACATTGAGGCGGTGGAAAAGATCGTCACGGAAACGACCGTCGCGCACTGCGCTGGCCAGGTCCTGATTGGTGGCTGCAATCACGCGGACGTCGACGGTGATGGAAGTCTGTCCGCCGACCCTGAAGAATTCGCTTTCCGCCAGCACGCGCAACAATCGCGTCTGCAATCCCGGAGACATGTCGCCGATCTCGTCGAGAAACAACGTGCCGCCGTCGGCCTGTTCGAAACGACCGATGCGCCTGGCGTCGGCGCCGGTGAACGCACCGCGCTCATGACCGAAAAGTTCCGATTCGAGCAACTCCGATGCGATGGCCGAGGTATTCAGCGCGACGAAGGGTTTGCCTGCGCGCGGACTGTGAAGGTGCAACGCGCGCGCGACGAGTTCCTTGCCCGTGCCCGACTCTCCGGTGATGAGCACCGTCATGCTCGAGCGGGCCAACCGGCCTATCGAGCGAAAGACCTCCTGCATCGCCGGAGCCTTGCCGATCAACGCGGGAAGGCCGGCCGTTCTACCGTGGCTTCGGGCAGTCTCTCCCCGGCCGTTCTGTCGCGCGGCTTTTTGCACGAGCGCCATCGTCTCGTCCAGGTCGAATGGCTTCGGCAGGTACTCGAAGGCACCGCCGTGATACGCCGCGACCGCATTGTCGAGATCGGAATGCGCCGTCATGACAATGACCGGCAGGTCGGGATAGTCGCGTCTCAGTTGCGTAAGCAGCGCCAGCCCGCTCATGCCCGGCATGCGCACGTCGGTGATGAGGACGTCCGGCTGGCTGCGCTCGATGGCCTCCAGGAGGTGTTCCGCACGCTCGAAGCTGCGCGGCTGCATCTCCGCCTGCTTCAGGGCTTTTTCCAGCACCCACCGTACCGACTGGTCGTCGTCGACAATCCACACGTTGATTTCCGCGCCGCTCATACCGACTCCCGGCTGTTTGTGAGCGGAATGCGGACGAAGAAGACGGTTTTGCCGGGTCGGCTTTCGAACTCGATCAGGCCGCCGTGCCTGCTTACGAGATCCTGCGCAACCGGCAGCCCCAGGCCCGTGCCGTCCGGCCGGCCCGTCACCAGTGGGTAAAACACCGAATCCTGCAACTCCGGGGGAATACCGGGCCCATCGTCCTCTATTTCGATGCTTGCAATCGCCCGGTGACGCACTTCGCCGATGGTAAAGTTCGTCGTTGCCCTGCTTCTGACCACGATCTCGCCGTCGCCCTCGAGTGCGGCCGCCGCATTCTTGAGCAGGTTCAGAAACGCCTGAACCATCTGGTCGCGATCGAGGTCGATCAGGGGCAGGCCGGGATCGTAGTCGCGGCGAATGCGAATGCCGCGTGCGGGCCCGGACTGGACCAGCTTCAGCACATACTCGAGCAGTTCGTGCACGTTCACCGGTCTCTTGTCGGGCGGGCCACCGGGCCCGAGTAAGGTGTCGACGAGCGCGGCCAGCCGGTCGGCCTCGCTGATAATGACGCTGGTGTATTCCTTGAGATCCTGTTCCGGCAGCTGCCGTGCCAGAAGCTGCGCGGCGCCACGCAGCCCGCCCAGCGGATTTTTGATCTCGTGCGCAAGCTGCCGGATCATCTGGCGGCCTGCTCCGTGTTGTACGATCAGCGCATTCTCCCGGTTAATGCGTAAGCGCCGCGTCACATCGCTCAGCTCCACGAGCAGCAGATCCTCCCCGCCTGCATGCATCGCCGATACTCGGCAATCGACGATGCGATCTTCGCCGTTGACCTCCAGCGGACCCAGCTTCAGCTCGTCGGCGAAGGTCATGCCCGTCGACTTGACCCGGTCCAGGACGTCGCTGAACTTTCTGTCATTTCCGAGGAGATGCAGCAGGGAAC
>Ga0299913_10002337_pt1 | contig 14909 bp, 12 predicted proteins | sample RVTome_9_FD_201360 | JGI IMG/M metagenome (GOLD analysis project Ga0299913, IMG submission 201360) | Soil microbial communities from uranium-contaminated site in the Upper Colorado River Basin, Wyoming, United States - RVT155D38 (version 2) ...
GATCCCAGCGCGAGAGACGCCGCCAGATACGTCGCCGGCGTGCCGATATCGAAGAACGAGGCCTCCGTCGTCCAGCCGCGGACGCTGCCGTGCCGGCGCGCTGCCAGCGCGTCGTAGACGCCCCCGATGCTCCGTGCCGCCACTCCGTCCTCGAGATCGAGGAACGCGTCCCGCCGCACCATCTGGACGCCGAGGAAGTGCCAGCCGGAGGGCGAGCCGCCCCGCTGCGTGGTGCCGGCGTAGGCGCCGCCCGCATCGAGGCGGACGCCGCCGTAGCGGGCCGGGTCGGGGTTCGCACCCAGTGCCAGCGTCACGAGCGATCCGGATGCATGGTGAGCGGCCGCCAGTGCGGACACATCGACGCCCGTCAGGGTATCGCCGTTCACGAGCAGCAGCTCGTCTGCGGCCGTCAGCGAGAAGGCACGGCGCGGTCCGCCGGCGGAACCGAGGACTGGCGCTTCCCACGAGTACCGCACGCGCAGGCCGAACGCGCCCCCATCCCCTGCGATGGCCGTGATCGTCTCGGGCCGATGGTGCAGGTTCAGGATCGCCTCCTGCACGCCCGCCGCGGCAAGCCGGCGCAGGATTCGGGCGATCAGCGGCTCCGCGCCGACGGGCACGGCAGGTTTCGCGCGGATCCAGGTGAGGGGCCGGAGGCGGGTGCCCAGGCCGGCCGTGAGGACGAGTGCGGCCGGCGCGGTCACGCGTCTTCGAAGAGCATGTCGGTCGGAGGCAGCCCGTGCGCGCGGCAGTACTCCATGAAGAGGCCCCGATAGGAGTCGAGCAGGTAGTCGTCGGGGGTCCGGCCGAGCACCCGCGCGGTGTCCCCGATCCCCTGCTCGCCGCCCTCGATCTCCACGAAGACGCCCACGGGCGTTTCGTCGACGGCCAGGATCACGTCGCCGAGCGCGTACTCCTGGCGGTACTTCTGGTACCGGAACCACACGCGATAGCCGAGCTGCTCGAAGCAGCGGAGGAGGGTCTCCCCGTCGCCCACGACGGTTTCGATCTCCTCACGTACTTTCATGTGAGAGGGCTGCACGGGACCCTTGAACGTGAGCAGGCTCTTGCTGGACTCGATCCGGATGCGAAGGACGCAGCGGCGCCGCCGCAGCGTCTCGCCCGCATCGTCGAGCAGGTAGTCCTCCTGCAGCCTGCGGCAGCGAAGCGATGTGGCGCCGGTGAGCTCAATCGCTGCCAGCGCGTCCTCGACGGTGTCGAAGCGGAGCTTGACTTCCCGCTCGATGGCCACGCTCATAGTCAGGCGCTATGTATCGCAAAGGGGGGAAGGATGCAAGCAGAGGCAGGGGAGAAGGGAGAAGGGAAAAGGGAAAAGGGAAAAGGGAAAAGAGGTCCCTTCTCCCTTCTCCTTTTTCCCTTAAGAGTGTCTACTCCTTCGGCACGGTCAGGAACCGCTCGGTCCCGGGGCGGCCCTGTGGTCCCGCTTGCCAGACGAGCAGGAAGGCGGCCTCGCCCGAAGGCACTTCCTGGAGCAGCCGCCGCGCCTCGGCGGGCGACGAGACCGGCTGCCGGTTGACCTGCAGGATGATGTTGCCGGGCCGGATGCCCGCGCGGGCCCCCGTTCCGGCGGGATCGACGTCGGTGACCAGCGCCCCCGTCGTGCCGGCGGGAACGCCCAGGCTTCTCGCCGCCTCGGCGGTGAGGCTGCCGATAGTCAGGCCGAACCCCGTGCTCTCCTCGCCGCTGTCGCCGCGCGCCTCGAGCCCGGCCTCCTCGTCGAGATTGAGCTCGCCGATGGTGACGTTCAGCGTGGTCTCCTTGCGATCGCGCAGCACCTTGATGGGGACCGTGGTGCCCGGCTTCAGCGCCACGACCTCGCTGACGAGGTGATCGCGGTCCTTGACCGCTACGCCGTTGACCTCGACGATCACGTCGCCCGGTTGCATGCCGGCCTTGCCCGCCGGCCCGCCCTCGTTGACCGACGAGACCACCGCGCCGCGCCGCTCCTTCAGCCCGAACGCCTCGACCGCCTCGCGCTGAACGGGCGCCACCTCGACGCCGATCATGCCGCGCGTCACCTTGCCGGTGCGGAGCTGCGGCAGGAGACGGCTCACGGCGTTGATCGGCACGGCGAAGCCGATCCCGATGTTGCCGCTCTGCACGTTCGCGTAGATCGCCGTGTTCATCCCCACCACCTCGCCGCGGATGTTCAGCAGCGGACCGCCCGAGTTGCCCGGGTTGATGGCGGCATCGGTCTGGATCATGTCCTGGCTCCGACCGGTGGCGACGGGGAACGGCCGCTTGACGGCGCTGACGACGCCCACGCTCACGGTGTGGGCGAGGCCGAACGGGTTCCCGATCGCCATGACGAAGTCTCCGGGCGCGATCTGGCCCGAGTCGCCGAACCTCACCACCGGCAGGGTGTGGTTCGGCTTTTCCGTCAGCTCGATGAGCGCGCTGTCGGTCAACTGGTCGCGCCCGACGATCTTCGCGACGTACTCCTGATCGTTGTCCTCGCCGTAGAGCGAAACGACCACCCGGGTGGCGCCCTCGACCACATGATTGTTCGTCAGGATGAGGCCACCCTCGCTGATGATGAATCCGCTGCCGGCGGCCTGGACGATCCGGTCGCGCGGCTGCCGCCTCGGCGTCTGCTCGTTCGGGAAGAAGCGCCGGAAGAACTCGTCGCCGCCGAAGAACTCGGTCAGCTCCTGGGCCCGCTGCCGCGATTCGGTGCGGATGTTCACGACGGCGGGCATGACGGCGGCCGCCGCTTCGCGGAACGTCCCCGCGTTCAGCGCGCCGGTGAGCGGGGCGCTGTTCATCGCGGGGACGGCCATCGGCTGGGCCGACGACTGCGGCGAGAGATCGAGACGCGAGGCAATCACCATCCCGACTGCCAGCGACGCGACTGCGATGAGCAGGGCGTAGAACAGTGTGGTCTTGCGCGTGGGCATGTCTCTGCTTCCTCCAGTGCTCGCGATCGCTCGCCGTGCTAGGCGAGCGTGAGAATCTGCGTCTGGCGCGGACCCGTCACCGCAGCGTCTCCGCTGCCGAATACCATGTTGATTTCGGTCCGTACGCCGAAGGTCTCGAAGTACAACCCCGGCTCGATCGTGAAGCCGCTCCCGGGAAGCAGCCGGCGGTCGTCATGCGTCTCGTAGTCGTCGAGGTGCACGCCGTTGCCGTGCACCGACTCGCCGAGGCTGTGGCCGGTGCGGTGCACGATCTGCGCTCCGTATCCGGCGTCCTGGAGCACCTGGCGGGCTGCGCGATCGACCTCCCAGCCCCGCAGATCGCCGCCCCGCTGTGCGGCGGTCCGGACCAGGTCGACCGCGGCATCCCTCGCGCGCGCGATTGCGCCGAAGGCGGCCGCCGGCTCGGCGGGGACCGGTGCGCCGGTGTATCCCATCCAGGTGATGTCTGCATAGACCGCGCCCGGCCGATCCAGTTTGCCCCAGAGATCGATCAGGACGAGATCGTCGCGGCCGACCTGCGCGCTGCCGCTCTCAGGGGGCATGTAGTGCGGGTCGCCGGCGTTGCGATTGACCGCGACGACCGGCGGCGCGTCACTGATGAGCCCCTCCTCGGCGAACCAGCCCAGCATCAGCCGCTGGATATCGTGCTCGGTCGTGGGCGTCCCGCGCGCGACACGCGCGCCGATCTCCGCGAACGTGCGGTCCTTGATACGGTACAGACGGTCGGAGGCCGCGCGGTGGCTGTCGATGGCGGCCGGATCCCAGCACGCCTCGAAGCGCTGGACGAGATCCCCCGACGAGACGACCTCCACGCCCCGGGCCCGGATGCTGTCGATCGTGCCGGCGTCGACCCGGCCGAGGTACGGAATGGCGCCGCCGGGCGAATACTCCATCGCGACGCGCCGCACGGTCGCCAGCAGTTCGCTGAGCGCCGACTGGAGCTGCTCCCGCGCCGCATAGCGGCGCTTGAGGCCGGGCAGCGCGTCGAGCGTATGCGGCTCCATGGCATGGACCAGTCCCTGGGGTTCACCCTGAGCCGGCACGAGGTAATACCAGCGCCGCGTTGTCATCTTGGCGCCGTCGGCGAGCCCCGCGAGGTGACGCGCAATCGGGTTCGAACCGTGGAAATCGTAGAGCAGCCAGCCGTCGAGCCCTTCCTCGCGCAAGGCATCCTGGACCGCGGGGACGTCGATCGGCATATGTGCAATAAGTATAGCTACCCTTAGGACTGCGGAAGGAGGCGTTCGGTTTCGCCATGCCGTACCGGTTCTTCGACCACACCGGCGACATCGGCGTGGACCTGTGGGCGCAGAATGCGGAGGGGCTCTACACGGCGGCCGCAGACGCCCTGGCCGAGACCATCACGGACCCGCAGCGAATCGAGCCCCGGGCCCGCGTGACCGCGTCGCTGGGCGCCTCCGGCCCGGATCTGCTGCTCGCCGACTGGGTGAGCGAGCTGGTGTACCGGTTCGACGCCTTCCAGTGGCTCACGCGGCACGCCACGGTCACCCTCTCGCGCAGCGGCGAGCGCTGGATCCTGCATGCCAGCATGGACGGCGAGACGCGCGATCCGGTTCGCCATCCGCTCAAGGTGCTCGTCAAGGCGGTCACCTATCACGAGCTGCGCGTGGAGCAGATGCCGGACGGATGGCGCGGACGGATGGTGCTGGATGTCTAGCGAGGCCGCCTTGCAGGCGGCCCTGCGGGCTTCGGGCTGCCGGCTTCGGGCTCCAGGCCCCTCTGGGCCCCGGGGCCCAGACATGGCCCGGACGTCCGAAGCCCGAGGCCGGAAGCCCATGAGCATCACGCTCGAGCGCCTCGACGCCAACCGCTGGCGCATCCCGCGCGAGGGCGGGATGCGTGTCGACGGCCTCGTCTACGCGAGCGACGCCATGATGGCCGACCTGCGCGGAGATGCGAGCCTCGTGCAGGTGAAGAACGTCGCGCACCTGCCTGGCATCGTCTCGGCATCGATCGCCATGCCCGACATCCACTGGGGCTACGGGTTTCCCATCGGCGGGGTGGCGGCCATGGACGCCGAGGAAGGCGTCATCTCGCCCGGGGGCGTCGGTTACGACATCAACTGCGGCGTACGCCTGCTTCGCGCCGGCGTCACGCGCGACGCGGTCGCCGACCGCATGCCGGCCCTCATCGAGGAGATGTTCCGGCGCGTCCCCACGGGGATGGGCGCGCATCGCCGGGAGTCGCTGCCGGGCGGGGATCTCGAGGAGGTGCTGCGCCGCGGCGCGGCGTGGGCGGTGGAGCGCGGGTGGGGCACCGCGGCCGATCTGGAGCGCATCGAGGAGCGCGGCTGCCTGGCGGGCGCGGATCCCGCTTCCGTCTCGAAGCGGGCGCTCGAGCGCGGGCGCCCGCAGCTCGGCACGCTCGGCTCGGGCAATCACTTCGCCGAAGTCCAGTACGTGGAGGAGGTCTACGACGACCGCGTGGCCGGGGCGTTCGGACTGGCGAGGGGACAGGTCACGGTCATGATTCACAGCGGATCGCGTGGACTGGGCCATCAGGTGTGCGAGGACCACCTGCGGCTGATGCTCGACGCCGCCCGCAAGTACCGGATCGAGCTCCCGGACCGGCAGCTGTGCTGTGCGCCGCTCGGCTCGCCGGAAGCACGGCAGTATCTCGCCGCCATGGCCGCGGCCGCCAACTTCGCCTTCGCCAACCGGCAGGTCATGACCCACCGCGTCCGCGAGAGCTTCGCGGCCGTGCTGGGCGGCCGGCCCGCGGACGTCGCCATCGAGACCGTGTATGACGTCTGCCACAACATCGCGAAGTTCGAATCCTTCGAGATGGACGGACGCTCGAGGCGCGTCTGCGTGCACCGCAAGGGGGCGACGCGGGCCTATCCGCCGGGACATCCCGATACGCCGGCGCCGTACCGCGACGTCGGCCAGCCCGTGCTCGTGCCCGGCGACATGGGACGCGCCTCGTACGTGCTGGCGGGCACGGCCCGGGCTTCGGCGGAGACGTTCGGATCGTCGTGCCACGGAGCGGGGCGTCGGCTCAGCCGTTCCCAGGCAAAGCGCAGCGCCGGCGCGCGGAAGGTGCTCGACGACCTCGCGGCCCGGGGTGTGGTCATCCGGGCCGCCGGCCTGTCGACCGTCGCCGAGGAAATGCCGGAGGCCTACAAGGACGTCTCGGACGTGGTCGGGGTGATGCACGCGGCCGGCATTTCGCTGAAGGTCGCCCGGCTGCGTCCGTTAGGCGTCATAAAGGGGTGAGAGGGTATGATGGTGGGCCAGCCAGCCTGCCCTGTTGCACCTATGTCCAGATATCTGTCTGCGCTCGTGCTCCTGCTCCTCGCGGTGTCGGCGGTGCCCGCGGCCCAGCAGCCCCCATCCGAGTCCTCCGCTGCCGAACAGCCGTCGGTCACCTTTCGCGTCGAGGTGAACTACGTCGAAGTCGACGTCGCCGTGTTCGATCGGCAGGGGCGGTTTGTCAGTGACCTCGGCCGGGATGACTTCCGCGTTCTCGAGGACGGCGTCGAGCAGGACATCACCGCCTATAGCCTCGTCAGCATCCCCATCCAGCGGGGCACGGACCAGCCGCTGTTCGCGACCAACCAGATCCCGCCCGACGTCGCGACCAACGAGCGGCCGTTCGAGGGACGGCTGTATGTCATCGTGCTGGACGATCTGCACACGGCCCCGTGGCGCACGGCGCAGGTGCGGCGTGCCGCGAAGGAATTCGTCGAACGGCACATGGCGGACAACGATCTCGCCGCCGTGGTGCACACCGGCGGGCGTACGACGGCGGGCCAGGAGTTCACCAGCCGGAAGGACCTGCTGCTGGCGGCCATCGACCGCTTCACGGGGCGCAAGATACGCTCCGCGACCGTCTCGCGTCTGGAGGACTACCAGCGGCAGCGGATCATCCCGTTCGAACGCGACATCACGCGTCTCAGCGACACCGACGAGGCGGAGCGCGGTCGCAATGCGCTCTCGACGCTGGACGTCCTGCGCGCGATTACCGACTGGGTGGGCGGAATCCGCGGCCGCCGCAAGGCGATCGTCTTCCTGAGCGAGGGCATCGACTACGACGTGTACGACTTCCAGAAGCGCGAGGCGAGCTCGATCCAGGACCGCATGCGGGACATCTTCGCCGCGGCGGCGCGTTCGAACGTGAGCATCTACTCGGCGGACCCGCGGGGACTCACGACGCTCGGCGACGAGTCGATCGAGGTGTCCGGCGATTTCCCTGAGGACCCGCAGCTCAACCTGCGGCCGACGTCGTTCCTCGACGAGCTGCGGCTCGGCCAGCAGAACCTGCGCAGCCTGGCGGAGGACACCGGCGGCTTTGCTGCCGTGGACACCAATGCGTTTGCCGATGCCTGGCGCCGCGTGGTCGAGGACAACAGCCAGTACTACGTGCTCGGGTACTACTCGACCAACGACCGCCGGGACGGGCGTTTCCGGAAGATCGACGTGCGCATCACCGGCCGGGAAGGGCTGGAGGTCCGCGCGCGCAAGGGGTACACGGCGCCGCGCGGCAGGCCGAAGACGAGCGAGCCGCCCCCCGGCAACGACAAGACCTCGCCCGAGCTGCGCGAAGCGCTCGACAGCCCGGTGCCGCTGCCGGGCATCACGCTGCGGGCGTTCGCGGCGCCGTTCCGCGGCGAGAAGCCGCACGCCTCGGTCGCCGTGGGCATCGAGGCGGACGGCGCGGATCTGCAGTTCGAGTCGAAGGACGGCAAGTTCCTGAACGACCTCGAGATCTCCGTGATCGCCATCGACGCCGGCGGCAAGGTGCGCGGCGGCGATCGCAGCATGCTCAACATGGGGCTTCGGCCCGAGACGCGCGCCCGGGTCGCGCAGGGCGGCGTCCGCAGCCACACGCGGATCGACCTGGAGCCGGGGCGCTACCAGCTGCGCGTCGCCGCGCGCGAGAGCGGAGCGGGCCGGATCGGGACGATCAACTACGACCTCGAGGTGCCGGACTACTCGAAGCGGACGCTCGGCATGAGCGGCGTCGTGCTCACGTCGGTCTCGGCCCAGCAGATCATGACGGTGAAGCCGGACGAGGAACTGCAGCAGGTACTGCCCGCGCCCCCGACCGCCCGGCGCGAGTTCGTCCAGGGCGACGCGCTTGCGGTGTTCGTGGAGGTCTACGACAACGTGCCGGCGCCGCCCCACTCGGTCGACATCAAGACGTCCGTCCTGACCGACGACGGCCGCATCGTCTTCGCGACGGCCGAGGAGCGGACGAGCGCCGAGCTCGAGGGCCGGCCGGGCGGATACGGGCACACGGCGCAGATCCCGCTGAAGGAATTCGCCCCGGGCCTCTACGTGCTGCAGGTCGAGGCGAGCCGCCGCGGAGACAAGGAACCGCCGACTCTCCAGCAGGTGCCGTTCCGCGTCCGGCCGCCTTCATGACCGCCAGCCAGCCGCCTCCGGGCCTCTCGCCGCGCGCGCTGGCGATGCTGTCGTACCTGGGCGGATGGGCCACCGGCGCGCTCGTATGGCTCCTCGAACGCGAGGACGTCACCGTCCGGTTTCACGCCGCGCAGTCCGTGCTGCTGTTCGGGGGGCTGACAACGCTCTGGCTCGGCGTCTGGGTCGGCAGCTTTCTCGTGCTCACCTTCAGTGCGGGCGGGTTCACCGCGCTCCAGTGGACGGCGCGGGGCGTGCTGGCGGCCATGGTGCTGCTGTGGGTGGCCGTCCTGTGGCGATCGTGGCGGGGCCAGGCCTGGCGGCTGCCGCTGCTCGCCGCGCCTGCCGAGCGCGCGGCCCGCTGGCGGCTCCGCCGGGACGCGCCACCCGCCAATCCGCCGGGTCCGCGGCCCGCTTCGGCGTGACGCGGGACCCGGCCTACATCTCTCCGTTCCAGTCCTCCGGTTCGCCCGTGGCCGCCCGGAAGATTTCCAGGTGCCACTTGCCGCCGCCCCACGGCTCGATCACTTCCGTGGCGACGACGTCCACCAGGATCTCCGAGAAGCTGCGTCCCTCCGGATCCCCTTCGAGGTGATAGGCCGCGTCATCCCAGGAGAAGGTGGGATACAGGATCAGCGACAGGAACAGGTCGTAGCCATCGTCCACGACGATGAGCTGTCCGCAGGGACGCTTGAGCGTGGAGTGGTAGATCAGGTATTTCTCGGCGCTGTGGGCGCGGATGTACCGCTTCAGCGCGAACTCACGGGCGACGATCTCCTCGACCGCGATCTTCTTGTCCCAGCAATCCCGGCAGTACTTCTCCTCGCCGCGCGGCTCCGAGACGTCCTTCGCGCCGCACAGCGCACAGCGGGACTTCGCAATCGACTTTCGGGACATGGAACGATTGTAACCCGTTACTTCACGACCTGCTGCCGCGCGGCAGGCGCGTACATCCGGTCGACGTATTCCTTCACCATCCGCCGCGCGCTGAAGCGCGGCGCGACGGAGCGGATCGCCTGCCGGACCACCTGCAGCCACCGGCGCGGGACGTTGTCGCGGCCCCGGTCGTAGAACGTCGGCACCACCTCGGTTTCGAGCAGGTGATACAGGGCCTCCGCGTCGGCGTCGTCGATTGCCTGTTCGTCGCCGGCCGCTCGGCCGTCGATCACCCAGCCGTTTCCCCCGTCGTAACCTTCGGCCCACCAGCCGTCGCCGATGCTCATGTGCGGCACGCCGTTGATCGAGGCCTTGATGCCGCTGGTGCCGCTGGCCTCCATCGGCTTGCGCGGGTTGTTCAGCCACACGTCGCAGCCCTGCACGAGGAAGTGCGCGACGTGCAGGTCGTAGTCCTCGACGAACGCGATGCGCCCGGCGAAGGCCGGGTCCGCGGCGTGGCGGTAGATCCGCTGCAGGTGGTGCTTCCCGATGTCGTCGGCGGGATGCGACTTTCCGGCGAACACGAGCTGGACGGGCCGGCCCGGCGTCGTGAGGATCCGGGCGAGGCGGGCGGGGTCGCGGAAGATCAGATCGGGCCGCTTGTAGCCGGTGAACCGCCGGGCGAAGCCGATCGTGAGCGCGTTGTTGTCGAGCAGCGTTCCGGCGACGAGCACCCGCGCGGCGCTGACGCGCTCCTCGGACCAGAGGGCGCGCGCGCGTTCTCGCATGAAGCCAAAGAGATACTGGCGCAGCGCCTCGCGCACGCGCCACAGCTCCTCGTCGGGGATCTCGAGAATGCGATCCCACAACGCCGGGTCGTCGTGGCGCTCGATCCAGTCCGGGCCCAGATGCCGCTCGAAGAGCTGCATCATCTCGGCCGACACCCACGTCGGCAGGTGAACGCCGTTGGTGACGAAGGCGACCGGCGCGTCCTCGGCCGCGGTGCCCGGCCAGATCGGCGCCCACATCCGACGCGTGACCTCGCCGTGCAGGCGGCTGACCGCGTTGGTGGAGCCGGACGTGCGCAGGGCGAGCGCGGTCATGTTGAACTCGGAGCCGTGGCCGTTGTCGTACTCGCCGAGCGCGAGGAAGCGCGCGCGATGCGATCCGAGCGAGCCCCACGCGCCGGCGAGGTGCTTCTCGACCAGCGAGAACGGAAACGCATCGTGCCCCGCGGCCACCGGCGTGTGGGTCGTGAAGACCGTGGTTCGCCGCACCTCGTCGACGGCGCTGTCGAAGCTCACGCCCTGCTCGATGAACTCACGGATGCGCTGCAGGACGACGAAGGCGGCGTGCCCCTCGTTCAGGTGGTAGACGGCGGGGTGCGAGCCGAGCGCCCGCAGCGCCCGCGTGCCGCCGATCCCGAGGATGATCTCCTGCTGGACGCGCGTCTCGCGGTCGCCGCCGTACAGCCGTGCCGAGAGCGACCGGTCCCAGGGGGCGTTCTCCTCGAGATCCGTGTCCAGCAGGTACAGCTTCACGCGGCCGAGCCGCACGCGCCAGACCGCGACGAGCACCGTCCGGTCCCCGAGCGGCACCGCCGTGATGCAGGGCTCGCCGGAGGCGGTCCGCGCCGGTTCGATGGCGGTGTCGGCCCAGTTCAGCTTCTCGTAGCTCTCTTCCTGCCAGCCCTCGGTGGAGACGTGCTGGTGGAAGTAGCCCTGCGGGTACATGAAGCCTACGCCGATGAGCGGGACGCCGAGGTCGCTGGCTTCCTTGCAATGATCGCCGGCGAGCACGCCCAGGCCGCCGGCATAGATCGGCAGCGACTGGTGCAGCGCGAACTCGGCCGAGAAGTAGGCGATCGACTGCGCGCCGAGATCGGGAAAGCGCTCGGCCCACCACGTGTGATGCGCCGCCCGGGCGGCGTCGAGATTCTCCAGCGCCCGGTCGTACGTCCGCAGCCAGGAGGCTTCCTGCGCGGCGCGCTCGAGCGTCGCGCGTGGAATCATCCACAGCATCCGGACGGGGTTGTGCGCCGTCGCGCGCCACAGCGGATAGTCCAGGCTGCGGAACGTGGCACGCGCTTCCGGGTGCCAGCTCCACCAGAGATCCAGCGCGAGCTCCGGAAGCCGCGCGATGCGGTCCGGAAGGGGAGGAAGACCGGCGTAACGCTCCATAGGGGATGGGAACTCCAACCGTCGGAACGGCCATGCTAAACGACGGGTCCGGGCACGTCAACGGACGAGCCGGCGCCGCGCGCCTCAGTAGTGCCGCCGCCGCTGCCGCGAGATGTCGAATGTAGCCGTGTCGGCCACCGCCATGACCGCCATGACGCCCGCCTGCAGCGGATCGGTGACGACCAGATCCGCCGCCTCGCGCACGCTGCCCACCATGTTCAGCGCGATCACGGGGATCCCGTGCGCCTGGACCTCGCGCACGGCGCCGGTGATGGTCCCGCCCATGATGGAGCCGGCCAGCACCAGGGCGCGCGCGCGCGGCAGGCGCGCCACCGCACGGACCGCAGCCGCCAGTTCCGCCTCGCCGACCAGCGTGATCGTGTCGACCGAGATCCGCTCGCCGCGGATGTTGTGGCGATCCGCCTCGCTGATGGCGCCCACCGCCACCTGGCCGACCTGCGCGCCGCCGCCGATGATGATCACGCGCTTGCCGTAGATCGCCATCAGCGGCTCGGCGCTCTCGACGCTCCGCACCACCGGCAGGGCCCGCAGGCGCGCGACGAGCGCCGCGGGATTGTCGAGCCCCTCGATCTCGAGGTACAGCGTGGCGCCGCCGTCCCGCGGGCTGAGCGTCTCGATCGAGCTGATGTTGACGCGGTGCTCGGCGATGACGCGCGCGACCTCCGACAGCACGCCCGGCGAGTGCTCGGCCTGGACGATCAGCGTGTGCGTGGACGCCATGGCGGCCTCCCGCCTACTCGGGCGGCGGCAGGTCCGCGTCGACGTGGCGGGACCGCTTGTGGCAGGTCGAGCACAGGACGCGCGGCGGTTCGTCCATATCGATGGCCTTGAACTGCTCGTTCGTCTGCATCGCCGCCCGCAGCATGATCCGCGACGTCTCCTTGCGGGTCTTGTCGTCGGCGGCGAAGTCGTAGGTCGAGAGCGGTGCGCCCCGCTTGCCGACATGGCAGAAGACGCACTCCACCCGCAGCGCCTCGTTCCACGCGCGCATGATCCGCATGACGTCGGCCGGGGGCATGTCCTTCGGCAGCACCGTCAGGTTCGTCACCGTCTCCGGAACCCAGTCCTCCTCGGCCGTTGCCGCCGGCGCATCCTGAGCCGACGCCCCGGCGGGGAGGATCATGAACAACACGAACACGTACGCCAGTCGCGTCATGAATGCTCCTCGCTGTCCGTTGTTGGAGTCGAATGCCGCGGCACCGACCGGCCTGCGGGCGCAGACCGTCCGGTCCGCGTGCGCCGGAGGATTATACGGGAGCCTCGGGCGGCCGCTCCGGCGAGGCGGTCCCGGTTCGTCGGGGCACCGGATCAGGCGGACGCGTCCGGGACGCCCGGCTGCCTGGCCGCAAGCGTGCCGGCGAGCGCCCTCGCCTCGGCGATGCAGGCGTTGAGCGCCAGCCCGCGATAGCTGTTGCCCGTGAGCAGCACCCCCCGCAGCCCCTCGAGGCGTTCGGCGATTCGCGCCAGCCTCGCGGGGTGACCCACCTGGTACTGCGGCAGTCCCGGCACCTGCCTGATGACGCGGATGAACGAAGGAGCCCCCTCGAGGCCGCAGACCGTCCGCAGATCGCCCCTCGCCAGCTCCACGATCGCCTCGTCGCCGAGCGCGGCGGCGTCGGGATCGCGTCCCCCCCCGACCAGCACGCGCACGAGCGAGTGTCCTTCCGGCGCCCGGCCGGGGAACACGGACGAGTCCCAGACGGCGCCGAGGATGCGTGGTCCCTCGCCCTGTGGAACCAGGAATCCGAAGCCGTCGAACGCCGCGCCCTTCTGCGACGCTTCGTAGCCGAGGCAGACGACGGTGATCGGTGCGGACACGATCTCGCGCAGGTGAGAGGCCAGGACGGGGTCGAGGCCCTCGACGAGACGCGCCGCCACCGCAGCGCCGGTGGCGAGCACGACGCCATCGGCCTGGTGCACGGCGCCGCCCGACGTCCGCACGGCCCACCCGGCGCCCGTCGCGCGTTCGATTCGTTCGACCATCGTCGACAGCCGCAGGTGCGAGCCCAGCGCCCGGGCGAGGGCCGCGGGCAGCTCCTCGATGCCGTCCCGAAAGGAGGTGAGCCGTCCGAACGCGCTTCCGCCGGATGCGCCGCCGGTCTTCGTCCCGGGAGACCGCGAGCGGGCGCGCCGCCGCGCGATCAGCCCGCGCACGATGCCGCCGTGATCCGCCTCGAGCTGCCAGACCTGCGGCAGGCACGCCCGGATCGAGAGATCGCGCGACCCGCCCCCGAAGATGCCCGTCGTCATCGCGTCGGCCATGACGCTCGCGGCCTGGCCCCCGAACCGCCGGCTCACGAACGAGTGGACCGACTCGTCCTCTCTGGCGGCGCCGCGCACGAAGGGCTCCAGCAGCATGCGCAGGCGACCCCCGACGGGGAGCACGTCGCCCGTCAGGAACGAGCCCGGGCCGGTCGGCAGCGGCCGGAGGCGGCCGGCCCGGTAGATGAACCGCCGCCGGGCGCGGTCGTCGCTCGGGACGACGCGGTCGCGAATGCCGAGCTCGTCGATGAGCGCCTGGGTGTCGGCCGCGCTGTCGATGAAGCCGTTCGGCCCGTGCTCGCACAGAAAGCCGTGCACGCGCTCCGACCGCACGACCCCTCCCGCGCGGGAAGCGCCATCGAGCACGAGCACCTCGGGAGCCTCCGTCCCACGGGAGAGGAGCGCATGGGCGAACGACAGGCCGCTGATACCGGCGCCGACGACGATGATGCGCATGTGGCCGATCGAGTCAGGCGCGGCCGAGATGCCGCTCGACCAGACCGGCGAGCGCCTCGATGAAGATCGGGTGCGTATTGAGCGCCGCGGGCCGCTTGTACGTCTCGATGCCGTGCTTCTGTGCCTCTTCCGCGAAGAGCATGTCCACCTCGTACAGCGTCTCGATGTGATCCGACACGAACGACAGCGGCACCAGCAGCAGGTCGCGCACGCCTTCCCCTGCGAGCTGCGCAATCATCTCCTCGGTGCCGGGCCCGATCCATTCCACCGGCCCCGTGCGCGACTGGTACGCCAGCTCGTGACGGTTCGCCACGCCCAGCCGCTCGAGAATGCCCCGCCGCGTCGCCTGGATGTGCTCGACGTACGGATCGCCGCGGTCCACGAAGGACTTCGGCAGGCCATGGGCGCTGAAGAGCAGCACCACGCGGTCCCTCTTCTCCGGCGGGAACTCCTCGTACGCCCGCCGCACGGTGTCCGCCATCGCGTCCAGGTACAGAGGGTCGTCGGCGTACGACGCGATGCCGGTGATCTCGAAGCGGTCTCGCCATCGGGGCCGGGCCAGCGCCCGCTGCAGCTCGCGCTCCGAGGAGCCCGTCGTCGCCCGGGAATAGTGCGGGTACATCGTGAGCGTCACGACCCGGCTGATGCCCTCGCCGCGCATCGTCGTTAGCGCTTCCTCCGTGGACGGGTGCCAGTAGCGCATCGCGACGAACGATCGGAACCGATTGGCGTTCCGGTTCAGGCGCCGCTCCAGCGCTTCGCCCTGCGCGCGGGTGAGCCTGAGCTGCGGC
>Ga0299913_10002338_pt1 | contig 14906 bp, 15 predicted proteins | sample RVTome_9_FD_201360 | JGI IMG/M metagenome (GOLD analysis project Ga0299913, IMG submission 201360) | Soil microbial communities from uranium-contaminated site in the Upper Colorado River Basin, Wyoming, United States - RVT155D38 (version 2) ...
CAGGTTGAGGATGATCAGGCGGGTGGCGGCGTTGAACGAGAGCATGGCGATGGCGAAGTAGGCACCCCGCAGTCTCAGGGCGGGCATGCCGACCACCACCGCGATCGCGGCGACCAGCAGGGGGCCGATAAAGACCCACAGTGGGACCGGGACGGCCACTCCCAGCATGCCGATGGCGATACCGGCCACGTAGGTGCCCAGCCCGTAGAACACGACGTGTCCGAAGTCGATGTACCCGGTGTACCCGGTGATCAGATTGAGACTGAGGGCGAGGACTATCGCCTTCATCAGATTGAACCAGAACACCAGGGAGGTCCCGGGCAGCAATGGCTGAAGGGCGAAAATGACCGCGGCGACCATCCCCCCTCCGATCAGCACCAGGTTCACGATCCGGGCGGGGTCTCGTCTCTCGATGAGGAGCGGTGTCTCCTCAACGGTCTTCATCGCGATCGGAGCGGCTTGAACAGCCCCTGGGGACGCACGATGAGCACCAGGAACAGGAGGACGAAGGCAACCGCCGGGGAGAGAGAGAAGGTGATCCACAGGGTGGACAGGCTCTCGGCCAGGCCGAGAACGATCCCCGCCACCAAGGCGCCCACCGGATTACCCAGGCCGCCCAGCACCACGACGGCGAACGAGCGCCCGGCATAGGCCACTCCGAGGGAGGGGCTGAGCGGGCTGATCAGAGCGATCAGGGCGCCGGCTACCCCGGCGTACGCCAGGGCGATACCAAACGAGACCGCCGACACCCGGTCGGGATCGATCCCCAGGGCTCTTGCCGCGTTGCGGCTTTGCGCCACGGCGCGGATCGCCTTGCCCCAGTAGCTCTTCCGGAAGAACCAACGCAGTCCGAGCACCAGGCCTCCACCGATGAGGAAGGCGGCCAGACGGGTCCCGGGCACCGCCACGCCCATGACCTGCAATGTCGGCAGTGGGATAGGCAGGGAGCGGAAGTCCGAGCCCCAGAGGTAGGCGGCGATCCCGTAGATGATGGCGGAGATCCCGAAGAAGAGGACCAGGGACATCAACTCGACCTCGCTTCGGCGGATGAGATGGCGGACGAGTAGGTGGTACAAGCCCATACCGAGCAGAAATCCCACCGGGATGAGTAGCACGAGGGCGAGGAACGGGGAAAGGGTCTGCAGTGAAACCATCGCCCAGGTCATGTACGCGAAGAAGATGAGCATGTCGCCGTGCGATACGTTCACCACCGACATGACACCCCACACCAGGCCCAGGCCAAGAGCGGCGATCCCGTAGACCCCCCCGATGAGGAGGCCGTTGAGGAGGACTTGGGCTTCCATCGACGCCTAGCGACCCGTCACAAGTCTCTCCTCAACGCCCTTTCCTCTCTATTGGTTAGCCGGGTAGACCGGCTCGGCGTTGGCGAACTCGCTTGGAGCAACGATCACCTTCTCCCCGTCCTGCCACTGGATGGTCACCATGTCGTGACCCACCTGGATGAGGGTCTCGGGGTCGATGGCATATCCACCACCAAAAGTCTGGATGTCCAGCTCTTTGAAGGCATCGATCACCGCCGCCGTGTCCACGGTGCCGGCATCTTCTATTGCTTGCATCAAGGCAAGCCCGGCGTGAAACACAAGGCCCCCGCGGTAGTCGGGCTCGTATCCGAACTCGTCGGCGAACATTTGGGTGAACTCCTCCGATGAGATCTCGGGGCCGACCCAGTTGTCCGCGTCGAAAGCAGCCGGGTCCACCGCCTGTGAGGTCTCCCATTGGGCGGGCCCGAAGGTGGCTTGGGCGCTCTCGCCCAGCTCGTCCCACCAATCGGTGGTCGCTGCCCCCGAGCCGAACGATGCCGCCATGGGGGTGATGCCCAGCTCGTCCATCTGACGAGCGGCGAGGGCACCGTCCTGAAAATGGGCCGAGACCAGGACGACGTCCGGGTCGGTGGCCCAAGCCTGGGTGAGAATTGGGGAGAGGTCGGTGGCTTCCACCGGGTACTTGTCGAAGAAGACCACGTCGAGCCCGAGTTCCTCCGCTTTGGCCTGGGCCCCTTCGGCCTCGGAGACGGTGAACGGGTCGTCCTTGTACACGATGGCCACGGTCTCGGCGGCGGGCTCGGCCTCCGTGACGAAGTCGAGCAAGCTGTGGTCGTACTGGCTGGCCGGGGTGTATACACCGACCACCCTGGTGAACCCCTGTTGCCAGATGTCGTCCGAGCTGGCACCCCACGCCATGGTCGCCACGTCGAGCTGTTCCATCAGCGGTCCCTGAGCCAGGGTCAATCCCGAGGAATACGAGGCGAACATGAAATGCGCCCCGTCCTCCTGGACCAGCTTCTCGAAAAGACGGAGGGCGGTGTCCTTGTCGCTGCGATCGTCGCCATAGACGATCCGCACCGGGAGCATCGTGCCGCCGACGTCGATTCCACCTTTTTCGTCATTCACCCAATTGGCCCACATGTTGAGCCCGTCGAGTCCCTGCTTACCCAGAGCTTCATACTGACCGGTCAGGGAGGCGGGAATCCCGATCACAATCTCCTGAGGCAGCTCCCCGGCCGTGCCCTCTGTGGTGGTGGGCTCTTCCGCTCCCTCGGTTCCCTCGGTTCCCTCGGCGGAAGTGGTGGTAGCCGCATCTCCGGTGGTGGTAGGAGCCTCGGGCAGCTCCTGTCCGCCGTCGCCCCCGCACGCAGCGAGCAGCATGGAGAGGGCGAGGAGGGTCGCCGGCAACGTCCGATTCATGAGTCACGCCTTTCACTCGGGTTCGAAGCGTATGACCTAGACTCTGGCGACTATACGCGGACGCCTCACGGCGTGCCCGCGGTTCTCCTGATCGGTGCTGCGATACTCGGGGTATGGCGGCCATACGGAGATGAGGATCGCGGTGCTCGGCGGAGACGGCGTTGGGCCGGAGGTCGCCGCCGAAGCAGTCCGGGTGTTGCGAGCGGTGGCGGGAGCCGGACGGTTCGAAGCGGAGATCACAGAGTTCTCCTGGGGTAGCACGTGGTACTTGGAGAAAGGAGAGATGATGCCTGCCGACGCCTTGGACCAGCTCGAGCAGTTCGATGCCATCCTCCTCGGAGCCGTGGGCTCACCCCGGGTACCCGACCATGTCAGCCTGCGGGACATGCTGCTGCGGATCCGGTTTGGCTTCGACCAGTATGTCAATGTGAGGCCAGTCCGGCTCCTGCCCGGAGCTGAGTCGCCATTGGCCGGGAACCACCGGGTCGACATCGTCTTCGTCCGGGAGAACAGCGAGGGTGAGTATGCGGGGCTGGGAGATCGCCTGTTCCCGGACACTCCTCGGGAAATCGCCCTGCAGACTTCGGTGTTTTCCCGCCGGGGTGTGGAGCGTGTGGTGAAGTGGGCTTTCGATCACGCCCGGGATACCGGACGTCAACGGGTGACCAGTGTGAGCAAGGGAAATGCGCTCAACTACAGCGCCGTGCTCTGGGACGAGGTGTTCGCCGAGGTGGCCACCGCTCATCCCGACATCGAGGCCGACTCGGTGCTCGTCGACGCAGCCGCCATGTACCTGATAACCCAGCCGGAGCGTTTCGACGTCGTTGTCGCCTCGAACCTCTTCGCCGACATCCTCACTGAGATCGGGGCGGCTCTCCAAGGTGGTCTCGGGCTCGCCGCAAGCGCCAATCTAAACCCGGATCGGGCCTTTCCGTCCATGTTCGAGCCCGTCCACGGCTCTGCCCCTGACATCGCCGGGGAAGGGATCGCCAACCCCGTCGGAGCCATCTGGAGCACATCGTTGCTCCTCGCTCACTGCGGGTATCCGAGCGAGGCGGAGGCGGTGCTTACGTCGATCGAGCACGTACTCGGCGCTTTGGGACTCGGCACGCCAGATTTGGGCGGCTCTTCGACCACAACCGAGGTGGGCACTGCAATGGCCGACAAGGCCAGCGAGCTCGTCTCTGCATTCTCCTGAGGAGAAGAGTCAACTCCATCTGCCCCGAGCATTTCGTTGCAGGCGTGGCCGATCCGGTCCTTACTCGTTGGGATAAGGTCAATCCGGTAATCCGTTTGGCTCGATGGCTACGAATAGGGGGCATGACGATGGTTCGAGACGCATCAGTCCCACGCGAGACCGGCCGGCGCCTCAGGCGTTACAACGTTGGGATGGGTTTCCTCCACGCCATCCAGGGAGTGCTGGTCTTGTGGCTGAGCAATGACTTCACACTGCCGGTGGTGGCCACATACATGACCGGACCACCCGGGTTGGAGCCGCCGCAGGTCGAGCCGCTGTTCAGCGTCTCGATCGCCTGGGGCGTGGCGGTGTTCCTCTTTCTCTCCGCATCGGCTCACTTCGTGATCTCGGCACCAACCGTCTACGAGTGGTATCTGCGCAATCTCGCCCAGAAGAGGAACTACGCCCGATGGATCGAGTATTCACTCTCCTCGTCAGTCATGGTGGTGCTCATCGCCATGCTGGTCGGAATCGCCGACATCGCCGCACTCCTCGCCATCGCCGGCGTCAACGCATCGATGATCCTGTTCGGGCTCCTCCAAGAGAAGTATGAGACGCCGGGTCAGGCTGTGAGTTGGCTTCCCTTCTGGTTGGGGGTGCTTGCCGGTGCCGTGCCCTGGATCGCGATCGGCTGGTATCTGTTCAGCCCCGGTTTCGGAGCCAGCCCACCCGGATTCGTCTACGCGATCTTCTTCTCCCTATTCGTCTTCTTCAATGTCTTCGCGGTGGTCATGGTCCTCCAATATCGGCGAGTCGGGCGGTGGGCGGACTACCTGTTCGGGGAGTCGACCTATGTCCTGTTGAGCCTGGTGGCCAAGTCTGCCCTGGCCTGGCAGGTGTTCGCAGGGACGCTCGCGGCCTGATCGAGACCGTGCTGGGGCGTCTTTCGTGCAATGCATCCAGGCTGGGTGAACACTCAGGGTCTCGCCAGTTCCCTATCGATTCCGACGTCCGGTCGGATCAGATCCTAGGCCTGCCGGTCTCGACTTCACCCACCACCCAGGCGTCGACCTGGGACCACAACTCGAACAGCCAAAGCTGCTGCCGCGCTCGGTCGACGGGTATCTGGTGCCGGGGAACACGCCAGAAGGCGATGTCGATGCGTGAACCCACGATGTCACCCGACCACAGGTCGCTCACCCGGGCAAACCCCTCGAGTCCGCGGTGGGCGAGAACGACGACGTCGGCGTCGCTGGACTCGATCATGGCCAGCGTGCCGGCCGGACGGGGAGGCAGGACTCTCCGGTAACTGCCGGCAATGTCACCGAGCGGATCTGGCTGGCTTCTCCACGGCTCGATGTACCGGAGTCGTTTCGCCTCGCTGAACCGGGTGCCTTCCGGATAGATGATCACGCCTTCGTCGGTATCCATAGTGGTAGCGAGCTCACGTAGGGCGGCGAGCTCTTCGGTGGTGTTGCCGCCGCGATCGATGAAGTGATTGGGAAGACGGTGCCCGCCGAGGTCCAGGGCCGGATCGAGCAAGAGCTCCTTCTTCAGGACGTAGCGAAGCCTTATTCCATGTGGCTTCACCACGTAACGACCGGGAAGCATCGTGTCGATGATCGACGCATGTCGAGAGAGGACCAGGATCGGCCCCGGGGAGATGTCCTCGCTACCCGAGACCTCGAAGCTGAGATCGAAGACCAGACGCAGCGCTTCGAAGTTCCAGTCGAGCCAGAGGCCCTGAGCCCGGTAGGTGGCGGCCAGCGACTCTTCCCGGGGTCGTAGCCCCAAGACGAACAGCAAGAGCAGCGCCCATGCCTCGCCAACCAGATAGATCCAGGCAAAGGTCGTGAGCCGTAGGGCCATCGCCGGTCTTCGCGCCAACACCCACCGTGTGGCATCGACGATTGCAGCCAGGGGGAGCAGCAGCGGCAGTAGGAGGGTCAAAGCCAACAGTCCGAGATACAAGCCGGGGAAAGTCACCAGCCGACGAGTAGTGCTGTTTTCGAAGAACCCGTGCATGTCAACATCTATTCGGTGCGGGGCCTCGTCAGAGACGAAGCTCCTCTGTGAGAATCGACTCCTGTCACGCCCGAAACTGTGGCGGGACTACTGGCGCGTAGCCACCGCCACCAGATCGCCTTCACTTTCGACGACCCCTCCGGCGTCCTCACGGGTAAGGGCAAAGCCCGATACCGGCCCCGACCAGGTGAAGGCAGCCACCGTCGGTTCGTTGCCGAGCACACCACCTGATATGACACGTTCATCTGGTGTCATTACCCAGAGTTGGTAGGCCCGATCGCTCGAAAGTGGTTCAAGACCGTCACCTGCCACCACGTACCCTCTGCCCTCGATGGTGAGGACCACACTCGCAACGGACTGGCCATCGACAATGAAATCACCGACGAACGATCCCGATTCGCCCGCTGCTCGCGCGGCCACGAGACCCAAGTCCTCGACGGGATCTTGTGACCAGCCGGCGATGGCGAGACCAGCGAAAACAATGGCAACGGCTGCGGCGACCGCGGTCAGCCATTTCAGACGTCCCCGTGTTGGTCGGGCGAGCCTCGATGACTGATCGTCTGCTGAGGGGGAATGGTCGTCAGGGTGGTCTTCGATAGCGGCCACCATGCGATCCCACACACGACGGGGCGCCGGCCCGTCGCCTGCCAGCGCGGCGCCAACCGACTGGTATCGGGCGAGCTCCCGCCCACACTGATCACAAACCCGGGCATGCCGTTGGGCCCGATGCATTTCGCAGCCTTCCAAGGCGTCGAGAGCGAGTAGGGGGATGAGATCCACGACAGAGTCGTGATCGATCATCGCGTCACTCCCGCCAGCGAAACCGCGAGCTTCTTCATCCCGATCCGGATCCGACTCTTGACGGTCCCTTCGGGCTCGCCGAGACGACGGGCGACCTCGACGTAGCTGAGGCCGTTGAAGTAAGCGAGAGCAATGGCATCACGTTCTCCCGGGGCAAGCCCTTCCAGAGCGTTCCGCACCGTCTCGGACAGGCTCCGCGACAAGACCTGCTCTTCGAGGTCGAAATGATCCCGTTCGGGAGGCTGCTGTTCCCGGCGTGACCGGGCAACTTCGGACCGGACTATGTCCACGGCCCTTCGGTGAGCGATGGTCACCAGGAAGGTCCGCAGAGAGCCGCGGCCCGCCCGAAACCTCTCGGGTGCGTTCCAAAACTGGACAAAGGTCTCCTGGACGACGTCCTCAGCCAACCCCTCGTCGCGTAGGACGCGGGCGGCCACCGACTTGACTGCACCGGCGTATTGATCGAAGACGCTCTCGAGAGCTGCCTGGTCACCGTCGGCGACACGAGCTGCCAGAGCGGCGTCGCCGTTGGTCACCTCGTCTGACACGAGGCGCATGGCTTCATGGATCGATGATACGTACCCGTCCGATCCTGGCTCCGTGGCCAGCACTCGAGGTGCCGCCATCAATGAAGGGCTCGGAGGTTGATGCTCACGGCCGGTATTCGAAGCCGGCTGCAGTCGCAGATGGCGAACCCCACGACATCCGTTTTCGGCTCCAGCTCCGAAGAAAGGTCATGGGACAACACATCGCCATCATCGGTAGTGGCATCTCCGGGCTGGGTGCAGCCTGGGCATTACACAGACGAAACGACATAACGGTTTTCGAATCCGAGGCACGAATCGGCGGCCACTCCAACACCGTCGATGTCATGGGCCCTCGGGGGCCAGTCGCCGTGGACACCGGTTTCATCGTCTACAACGAGATCACTTACCCCAATCTGACCCGGCTCTTCACTGCGTTGGGGGTCGAGACACAACCCAGCGACATGTCGTTCTCCTACTCCCTCGACCGTGAGTTCGAGTATGGGGCGAGTCTCTCCGGCATCCTGGCCAAACCTTCGAACCTGACACGCCCGGGCTTCGCTCGCATGCTCTGCGACATCGACCGATTCAGAAGAGTGGGCAGCCATCTCGACCCATCACCGGGAGAGACGATCGATGACCTGTTGAGACGTTGTGGGTTCTCGAAGGGTTTCAGAGGGGACTATCTCTATCCGATGACCGCAGCGATCTGGTCGGCCCGTCAGGATGAGATCTCCCAATTCCCGGCCCGCCCCATCCTGGACTTTCTGGGAAACCACGGTTTGATCGAAATCAAGGGCCGTCCCAGTTGGCGGTCCGTCACCGGTGGCAGCCGGGAGTATGTGACCACCCTGGTTGCGCCGTTCGCCGACCGGGTACGCACCGGCTCACCGGTGCGGCGTGTCGTGAGAGCGGGTAGTCAAGTGATGGTCGAGAGCGTCAATGGTGTCGAGATGTTCGACCAGGTGATCCTGGCCACCCACTCGGACCAGTCCTTGATGATTCTCGGGGACGATGCGACAGACAGCGAACGTTCACTGCTCGGGTCGATCCGGTACGAGCCCAATGTCGCGGTTCTCCACAGCGACCGCGAATTGATGCCGAAGAACGAGAGGGTTTGGGCGAGTTGGAATGCCATGTCCCGAACCGACACTGCCCATCCCCAACCCGGGGCCTCGGTCACATATTGGATGAATCGACTCCAGAGCCTGGATCCGTCGTTTCCCCTGTTCGTGTCGCTCAACCCTCAGACCATGCCCAGAGACGATCTGGTCCATGCCAGCTTCGAGTACGCCCACCCACAGTTCGGCGCCGTCGCCATCGAAGCGCAGGCCGGTCTGGCCGACATTCAGGGTTCGAACCATACGTGGTTTGCCGGAGCCTATCTCGGATATGGCTTCCATGAGGATGGACTGCAGTCCGGTTTCAACATCGCCGCCGCCTTGGGCAGCCCGGTGCCGTGGCACGGCACGTTTCGCCCGGCCAGCTCGGCTCCGCCTGTCGCCTCGCTGGTGCGATGAGTTTCCAATCGGCGCTCTATCAGGGACGGGTACGTCACACCCGTCTGCGGCCGGTAAGCCACGACTTCGAGTACCGGGTCTTCTACATGCTGTACGACATCGACGAGTTGGACGGCCTCGACCGGGACCTCTCCTTGTTCTCGGTTGGGCGACGAAACCTCTTCTCGTTCGACCGATCCGACCACGGTTCGGGTGAGGGGATCTCGCTTCGCCCCTGGGTGGAACAGGTCCTGGCGGCAGCCGGAGTGAACCTGGAAGGGGGTGTGATCCGACTTCTGGCCCACCCCCGAATCCTCGGATATGTGTTCAACCCCCTCAGTGTCTGGTATTGCTACGGCCCGGAGGGGGATTTGAGGGCCGTGATCCACGAGGTGCACAACACCTTCGGCGACCGGCATGCCTATGTGGTGCCGATTCTCGACGACGAACGACGTTACGACTTCGACAAGAAGATGCACGTTTCCCCGTTCAATGACCTGGACCAGGCCTACGCCTTTGCCATCAACGATCCGGGTGAGCGGGCGCTGATATCCATCGAAGTCCGCGGCAGCGACGGTCCGTTGCTTCGCGCCGGGATGCGTCTGTCCCGTCTCGAGTTGACCGACGCCAACATCGTGCGGCTGTTCCTCACCCACCCGCTGATGACTTTGAAGGTCATCACCGCGATCCACTGGGAGGCGTTGAAGCTTTGGCTCAAAGGCGCGACCTACCATCCTCGTCCGGAGCCGCCCGCCGGTAGCATCAGCGTCGTCGGCACGAGGAGCACGGTCCGGTGAGAATGGGCGAGAGGCTCGGGCTCGAGGTTTTCTCGTGGCTGGCGCGGGACGGCACTCTTGAGCTCACCCTCCCTGGTGGCGAGTCGTCCCGGATCGGCATGAAGGGCCCATCGGCGGACCTAGTCGTCCACGACTACTCGGTCATACCATCGATATTGAAAACCGGGTTGACCGGATTCGCCGAGGGGATCATGGACGGTCGCCTCGAGACCAGCGACTTGAGAGCGTTGCTTCGCTGGGGTGTGGTCAACCAGAAGGCCTGGTTCAGCCACCCGATCGCCAAGATGACCTCGCCGCTACGCCGGGTCTGGCAGCGGATCCGCCCCGAGCGAAGACATCCCCTCGTCCAGACGATGAACGACCACTACAACCTGAGCAACGAGTTCTATCAGGCTTGGCTCGACGAGACGATGACCTACTCGTCGGCCCGATTCGCCACGCTTGATCAGTCCTTGGACGACGCGCAGCGAAACAAGTACCGGACCATTGCCGACCATGCCGGTCTCGAGCCGGGGATGGCCGTTCTGGAGATCGGTTGCGGCTGGGGCGGCTTCGCCGAGTATGCCGCCGCGGAGAGGGGCTGCCGGGTCACCGCCATAACCCTCTCCGAAGAGCAGGCGGCCTACGCCGAGAAGCGGATCGCACAACGAGGGCTTGCCGACCTGGTGGAGATCCGGGTTCAAGACTTCCGCGACGTCACCGACAGCTTCGATGCCGTGGTGTCCATCGAGATGATCGAGTCGGTCGACGAGAGTCACTGGCCCGCCCTCTTCACCACTATTGCCAGATCATTGCGGCCGGGAGCGAGGGCGGTGATGCAGATCATCACCATCGACGACGCCGAATGGGAGCGATACCGCTCGCGCGGCGACTTCATCCAACAGTACATCTTCCCCGGCGGGCAGGTCCCCGCCCCCAAAGTCTTACGACGCCTCATCGACGACGCGGGGCTGAGTGTCGGACAGGTGGAGACCTTCGGGCTCGACTATGCCCGCACCCTCGCCGCCTGGCGCGACCGATTCGTTCGAGCCTGGCCGAAGCTGGAGTCGAGTCACGGCTTGGACGAGCGCTTCCACCGCATGTGGGATCTCTATATCTGTTTGTGCGAAGCCGGGTTCCGCATGGGTCGGCTCAACGTCGAGCAGTGGGTCTTCACCCGCTAGTCCGGACTTTTCCCGAAGGGTCATCCGGATCCCCAACCTGATCCGAAGGATGGTCAAACGCATAGCGACCATCAAACGAGGTCGTACAGGAAGGAGATCCAAATGCGAAAGACAATGGCCCTAGCGGCCCTGATGGCTCTGGCGGTTTTCACGGCCGCCCCGGCTCTGGCACAAACCGACGAGGGACAGGTAATCGTGGTTCACGGTGTACCCGACCTGGACGTAGACGTCTACGTCAATGGCGAATTGACCCTCGAGGGGTTCCAGTTCGGTGACGTGGCCGGACCCCTGAGCCTCCCCGCGGACACCTACGAGATCGAGATCTACGGTGCGGGTGCCGACCCGTCGGCCGACGATCCGGCGTTGGCCGGGTCGGCTGATCTGCCCGCTGGTGCGGCAGCGACCATCGCCGCCCACCTCGAGGAGGGTGGTAGCCCGACGCTTGGCGTCTTCGTCGAGAACAACGCGACGATCGACGCGGGCAACGCTCGGGTGACGGCACGGCATCTCGCCGATTTCGGCAACGTCGACATCCTTGCCAACGACTCCGCCGTGTTCTCCGGCGTGGGCAACGGCCAGGGTGGTGACGCCGATGTCCCGGCTGACACCTACAACATCAAGATCACCGCTGCGGGCGATGCGGACACGGTGGCCTTTGACTCCGACGTCCCACTGGCCGAAGGAGTCAACACCATCGCATACGCAATCGGTTCGGTCGGAGGCGAGAGCTTCCAGGTCGTGACTGCGGCGCTTGGTGATCTCGGTGAGGCGCCTCAGGGCGTCCCCACCGGAACCGCTGGGCTCAGCACCGACGGATTGTCGTGGATGGCCGTGCTTTTCGCCGGTCTGGCCATGGTTGCCGTCGGGGGCGGAGCCCTCGTGGTCGCCAGGAACGAGCGATAGCCGAGGGTGACCGAAGGGAGGCCCTGACCCGGGCCTCCCTTCACTGACGACATGAGACCCTTCAAGAAGAGATTGCCTCGCAGCATCGCACTTGTCGCTCTTTTGGTCGGCGCTGCTCTGTTCGCCCTGGCAATCATCACCTACACGACAGGTGTCTCCGACCTTGGAGACCCGGCGGCCATCGAGGAGTCCCTAACCGGCCCGCCGCCTTCTTCACAGCCGGTGCCGGTTCCCCAAACCGCGACTGAAACGACTGTTGAGACGGAGTCTCCGTCACCACTGTGGGAGACCAACGAGAAGACGTCGTTTGCCGACTTGGCTGACACGTCACCCATCCCTGTGGGCCTGTCCATATCGGTCATCGACGTGGAGGCACCGATCGACCCATATGGCGTCGATCCCGATTCCGGGCTCATGGCTGTGCCAGACAACGTGACCGATGTCGCCTGGTACGAGCACGGGCCAAGCCCTGGCGAACCGGGGTCGACTGTACTGGCCGCCCACGTCGACCTGGCTGACCAGGGGCCCGGAATTTTCTTCGATATCGGTGACCTGGAGCCGGGTGATCTCGTCGAGGTGAGCTTCGACGACGGAAGTCAGCAGGACTTCGAAGTCACCGCAACAGCCACCTACCCGAAAACCGAGCTGCCATTAGATGCGATCTTCAGTCGGTCGGGACCTGCCGTGCTCACCCTGATCACCTGTGGCGGCGCTTTCGACCCGGATGCATCTCGCTACGACAGCAATGTGGTCGTCTACGCGACGGCTACGGCTCCTCCGACACCGGCCGTGGGGGACTGATGCGATCGAGCCCACGGTTGGCACTGTCCTTCCACAACTACGCTGCCGGTGACCTGTGATGGAAGACCAAATTACCGAGGCCCGTCTTGCGATCATTGCTGCTGCGCTCAGTGGAGATTCGGGGGGTCTGTATCACATCGTGTCCGGTCTCCTCGGAGACGGAGTCACTTTCGAGACCGTTCTCTTCGACCTGTTGATCCCCACCGAGAAAGAAGTCGGACACCGCTGGCAGACCGGGGATTACCTGGTTTCGGAAGAGCACGCTGCCACCGCTGCCATCGAGACCGTCATCTCCGTTTTCGCCGGTGCTTTCGATCGACCAGAAGACGGGCAGCAGGTAGTGGTCGCCACCGCGGAGGGAGACAACCACTCGCTACCGGGGCGGGCGGTCAACGCCCATCTGTTGTCTCTCGGCTATCGAACGACCTTCCTCGGCGCTAATGTCCTGTCCTCAGACCTGAGGGACTATCTGCTCGTGGAGCAGCCTGACGCGGTGGTGTTGTCCTGCGCCATGACGACACATCTGCTCGGCGCCCGCCAAGGCATACATGAGAGTCATGACGCCGGTGTGCCCGTGATCGTCGGTGGCGGGGCGTTCGGTCCCGGAGGGGCCTGGGCCGGTGCAGCTGGAGCGGACGCGTGGGTGCCTGAGCCCCGCCTGGTGCCCGAGACGCTGGAGACCTGGCAGCCAGATCCCAGCCGAGCGGAGGCCGAGGCGCGCAACCCTTCACCGGATCTGCTCGATCTGGTTTCCCGACGTGCCGCGATCATCGGGCGCGCCCAGGAGCTGTTCGAGGACCGGGTCGGCGGGCAGCGAGATCCACGTCTGGCCGAGACCCTCTTCTTGCTCCAGGGTGCCGTCGAGGCCTCTCTGCTGGTGGGGGACGCGACGTTGGCGGCGGCACACTTACGCTGGCAAAAGGTGACCCTAGAAGCACACGGATGGGACGTGTCCGATGCTCTCGTCGACTCCATGGTGCAGGCTCTCGGAGGGGAGTCTTCGTCGGCAGCGGCCCAACTCTCCCAAGCCGCCGAATTCGGAGGTGGGGAGAACCCCGACATCGCTTAGCGACCGCATGGGGACGTGGTGCGTGTCCATTCCGGCGTGCCAGGAACGTTGCTGTCTCCGCCTCATCCGGAGTGGTCAGAGTCCCCGGAATCATCGATCGAGACTCCCACAATTCGCAGAGACGGCCTCACGCGTGCCCTCGGCGAGGCGTCAGCCCGGACCGGGTGAGACGATCGCCGCTCTCAGCCTCATGTCGAGATCGGGTGGGATCACCGAGTCGGGATCGCGTAGGCCCGTCATGGTCCGGTGGGCATCGACCAGTGCGGCGTAGAGAGGAGGACAGGTGGGACATGTTTTCAGATGTGCCTCCACGGTTTCGGCGATCTCAGGTTCGAGGACGCCGTCGAGATATTCGGAGATGTGCTGGCGGGCGTCCCAGCATCGCATCGGAACCCCTTTCATGAGGTGACGTCGCTCGTGTCCCTCTGCCAGGGCAGTGACCAGCGACATCCGGCCTCTCCTCAGACGCTGCTTGGCCGCGGGCAGATCGATGTTCTGGACTTCTGCGATGAGACGCACCGGCCAGTCTTCGACATCGTGGAGGATGACCGTGGTCCGGTAGATGAAGGGCAGCCGGGCCAGGGCATCTTCGATCTCGTCGGTGTCCTGCAATCTCATGGCCACCATCTCGGGGTCGACGGTGTAATAGTCGTCATGCCATTTGGCTTCGACATCCTCGACCACCACCTCGTGGGCCGACCGCCTTGCGGTGTCGACGGCGAGGTTGTGCAGGATCCGCCGTAGCCAGGCCCCCAACTTGTCGATGTTCCCGTCGAACTGATCGAGCTTCTCCATCCCACGCACGATGGCGTCATGGGTGAGGTCCTCCGCCTTGGCCGGGTTGCGGCTGATGCTGAGGGCGAAACGATAGAGATCCGGGTACTCGGCAACCATCTGGTCTTGGATCGATCCCATCACCAACCTCCCGACAATCGACCAGCAAAAGGTAGGTCAGCCAGCATGCTCGAACTCGGCCGGCTCTCGGTTGGTCCGGAAGCCAAACAAGGCATATAACGGACACCAACCGACGAGCCCGGTCAGGAGTGGCACAAATCCGATGACTCTAAAAGCGGTACTCCATCCGCCTGCGACGACATCGGCCCAACCGAGATAGAGCATGACCACTCCCAAAACGATTCTGGCGGTCCTGTCCCAGGTTGCTTCGTTGACAAAACTCATGATGCGCTCCTTTCGCTCTTCAACTGCGCATGACCCAACAACGAACGAAGCGACCAAATGGATACATCCTTCGTCGCCGGCGCTATCACGGCCCTACCGATTGGAGTAGACGACGTGCTGGCACGGCAAGGGCTCTGGGGAGGAACGAGCCACCGATAGCATCGATATGTGCGTCGCACTCTCACTCTCGCCGCCCTGGCCAAAGAGACCGAAAGCGAAACCGGACTTCTGGAGCGCCTCGCCGCGGTCGGCGTGATCACCCC
>Ga0299913_10002339_pt1 | contig 14901 bp, 13 predicted proteins | sample RVTome_9_FD_201360 | JGI IMG/M metagenome (GOLD analysis project Ga0299913, IMG submission 201360) | Soil microbial communities from uranium-contaminated site in the Upper Colorado River Basin, Wyoming, United States - RVT155D38 (version 2) ...
GGCAGCAGGGGTACATCCGCTGAAACCCGCCACGCCAAATCCAGAGTGCCCAACGAGATCAACAGCGTTCCGATGACGCCTGAAGCGACGACGAACGCGTCGCATACTCGACCAGGACGGGCGCCCAAGTCCCCCTTCGGGAACTCGCGCACGAACAGCCAGAAGAAAAGTGGCAGCAGGGGGTCAAGCTGCTGATGAGCAAAGATGTGAATGACAGCGCTCGAGACCGTCCAGTCCTCGAGACTGCTGCCCGGCCGCCGAGCGAACGCGCAAGCGATCAGGCAGAAGGATGCTCCCAGGTATCGTGCCCGCAGGTCGCGGCGGCCTGTCAGCAGGAGGATTAGTCCAGCCCCGAAGAATCCCATGAACAGCAGCGTGTGCATGGGCGATCCGAACGGCGCACCTTCAGGCGCCACCGGATAACCCGCGACCCAGGCGCCACATGCAACTGCGGCTTTTCCTGCTATCAGAGGTAGCGTTATTCCTATCAGAAGCCGCAGCAGCCGCGGCTGATGCGGGGAACTGCTTGCCTGAAGCAGGGATTGGATCACACAGAACTGACGGTCCAACCCTGCGAGCGTGCGCCCTCCTCGTGATGGCCCTGATGGCGGGTGAACGAGCGCGCTGGCCCCAGTACTCATCCAGCCGGGCGAGAGCCCATCGATGGTGGGTCGGGGCGGGAGCCCGTCGACTCGAGGCGCTCCATCTCACGGGCAAGCGCGCTTAAGGCACGGGCAAACGCCACCCTCGCGGCATCCTCGGACGGTTTGCCCGTCAAGGCCGCCAGTCGGCGAAAGCTGAGATCTGGCTCCGACAACCTCAGCAGGACGAGGCGGCGCTCGGCAGGCCGGAGTCGCGCGAGAGCAACCCGGCATCGCGCGAGATCCTGGCGCGTCATCGAGTGCTGAAGCTGGCCCGGCGAAGCCGAGGGTAGCCGGTCCGTCAGTTCGCATCCTGGTGGCCGCCGCAACGCACGCTGGACTTCGTCAGTAATCCGATTCCGAATCGCGTGACGCATATACACCCGTAGGGACACATGATGCTGCATCCGGATGTTCTGCAGATTCCGGAAAGCATTCAGCAGTGTCTCTTGCACCAGGTCCTCGGTGTCGTGAACATCCCTGGCCCATCCCGGCAGCCGCCGGCTCGCCCATCGCCGCAGGCGTGCGAGATAACGCACCATCAGGCGATCCAGGGCGAGGCGGTCTCCAGCCTTCGCTTGCGTGAGAAGCCCGAATGACGATTCATTCTTCATACGAGATGCCTCAGAGGCACCAATCATACGCGAGGGTGGTTGAAGACGACATTCCGGAGCGATCGCAATCCCGGAGCACCGCTCGACAGCTCCGGCTGGTCCTGGAGCTTCCCACGACTCTGCACTGTGGCGGCCCACACCGAAGTCAGGCCCGGGGGCGATCGACTGAGGGCCCGAACACCTGCCGGCGGTCGTCCGAGAGTCGCAACAGGAGGGGAACACATGGAGACCGTCGAACTATCCGCATCCCTCTCTGTCGAATGGCAATGTAGCTGAGGCCCCGGACAAAACGCAACCAGGAAGAAAAATTGTTCGGTTCGGCGCCCCGGAGCGTCTCTAGTAGTAGCGAAATGCCCGGTTTCAGGTGGCACTCAGCCTTGTGGCGCCCGTGGAGCGGGGCTCTCCGCTCATGCAACGTCAGCGGAGCAACGGTCACAGTTTGCGGATGGAAGCCTCACTCGGGCGGCTTGTGCTTTGTTTTGTAACGGGCTATGCAGGGTTGCGCTGACGGCATGTCATCGACGTTCCTCCCGCTGGGCCGCGCAGATTGCGAGAGCTTCCAGAATCGCAACCGCTGGGGCAGTGGTCCTTCCAGGATTCCCGTCACCTCGCCTGAACAACTCGGAACGACTCCCGACCTCCCTTGGCGTCAGTTCCATGCGTCCCCTCGCCAGTGAAGGAACGGGCCAGGCTTCGCAACGGTAGGATGCCCACGCTGTTGCTGGTGGACGATGAGCCGTATGTCCGATACGTCGTCAGAGGAATGCTCCGCGGCATGGGCTATGTCGTTCGAGAAGCCGCGAACGGCCGCAAAGCATTGGAGGCGGTGACGGTCGCCCGACCCGATCTGGTCATTCTGAACATCGTGATGCCCGAGATGAACGGCCTGACGGTGCTCGACCGGTTTCGCGCCCTGGGTCTGGTCGAAGAGCTCCCGGTCCTGGTGATCACCGGCTCCCTGACGCCGGATCACGTGATCCTTGAAAAGGGTGCTCGCGGCGTGCTGCGCAAGCCGTTTCGGACCCGGACGCTGCGATCGGCCGTACGCATCATGGCTCGCGGGGGTACGCTGAACACGCAGTGGATGCTGCTGATGACACTCTTGAGCGGGTTCGGCGAAGCCTTGAGCCTGAGTTGAAGGAGGTGTGGTGCTGAAGAATGCACGCGTGCTGATACTCGAAGACGATCACGCTCTGCCGAAAAGGCTGGCGCAGCTGATTCAGCAAGATGGCTATACAGTCGACATCGTCGGAAACGCGAAGCTGGTCCTGAACGCGATCGCTCACCAGCCTCCCGACGTGATTCTGCTCGACGTGACGCTCTCCGAGATGGATGCTTTCGAGATGTGCCGGCGGCTGAAATCGGAGTGGCGCACGCGCTTGATTCCTGTCGTGCTCATGAGCGGGTCATCCGAACGGCAACTCCGGATCCAGGCGTTCGAGGCCGGCGCGGACGATTTCTTCACCGAAGATGTCGACCAGCAGGAGCTGCTCGCGCGTTTACGGTCGCTCGTGCGCATGAAGCGCCAGACCGACGATCTCGATTCCGCCGCCTCGATCCTCATGTCTCTCGCGGTGCTGATCGAAGGCCGTGACGGACATTCGGAGGGCCATTGTCATCGCATGGCGAACTATGCCACTGCGCTCGGGCGCAGGCTTGGACTGGCCGAAGACAATCTCCTGACGCTCCACCGTGGTGGATTCCTTCACGACATCGGAATGCTCGCGATCCCCGAGGCGGTGCTGAACAAGACAGAGAGACTGGGAGCAGAGGAGTACGAGCTCGTGAAGGCGCACACGACCGTGGGCGAATCGCTTTGCGCATCGTTACGGTCGCTGACGAGCGTGCGCCCCATAATCCGATCGCACCACGAGCGCCTGGACGGATCAGGGTATCCGGATGGGTTGCGGGGGGATGCTATCCCGCTTCTCGCCCAAATCATGGGGCTCGTGGACGTCTACGAGGCGATCACGACTCAACGATCGTACCGGAGGGCGCAGTCGATCGAACAGGCGCTCGACGTGCTCTGGGGACAGGCGGCGCGTGGCTGGCGGCCGCGAGAGCTCGTACAGACATTTGTCACGCTCGTAGAGAGCGGCGGCCTCGAGACCTTTGCCGTGACGAGTCATTAGCTGGCCCTCGGCTCCGTGGACGCACGATGCCGGCAAGGGCACGCCGAAATGTGCTTACCTTCGCGGCTCTACGGCGCGATCACGCCCGGCAAGCACGCCCCCCTGTGCCCAAGGTCGAGTTCAGCCTACCGGGGTGGCGTCTCCACGTCGGCGAGAGCGGATGATCCGGACGTGCCTGGCCGTACGACGCTGAACGATCCGTCTGTCTCCAGCACCACGGCTTCTGCCTCCTCGAGCGCGCTCAGCCCCGCCGAGCGCACCGCCGCCCGCACTTCGTCTTCGGTCACCCGCGCGCTTCGCAGATTTTTCGGCAGGCACGTCCCGCGATAGAGGAGCAGTACGGGCTCCCCAGTAGCGAGTCGCCGGACCCAGCCTGCCCTGACGCTCGACCACGTAATGATGTACTGGAGTCCCACCAGCAACCCGAAGGCGACTGCGCCTTCGGCCAGTGCCACATCCTGATTGAGCAGGATGGTTGCCAGCGTCGAGCCGAGGGCGACCGTGACGACCAGGTCGAAGGCGTTCATCTTCGAAAGAGTGCGGCGCCCCGACACACGCAGGACTGCTACGAGACTTCCGTACGCCAGGACTCCGACAACCACCGTGCGAAGCAGCCCGTACCAATCCTGGAAGAAGGCGCTGTCCATGCGATTGTCGATCTTCGTCGTTGGAGTTCTGGAGAGCGAAACGAATACTGTTACGTCACTCGTGGTGTTCCACGTCCGCGACCGGCGCGTTCGGCAGCTCGCGCTCGAGCGCTTCGCGGTAGCGCACGCATCCGCGCAGGAACCTGGGCCACGGCGGAACCGCGATCGCAGGATCGAGCTTCTCCGGCAGGAGACCCCAGAGAGCAGGGTGATGCCAGCACAGATCGTGACCGGTGGAGTCGCGGTGCGCCCGTATTCCTGCCCGAAGGCACTTCACTTCGGTTACGAGCTCGTCGCGGCTCATTGCTTCGAGATCATCATCCACAAGAATTTCCCTCGAGGGATCAGGCGTCTGCCCGCTCGGTCGGCTACGACTGAGGTTCTGGGCAGCCCTGAGAAAGGGCTGCCCTGCGGCAGCACAGGGCTTCAGCCTGCCGCCTTTTCTGAAAAAGCATCATCGGACCGCGGCGCGCGCCTCCGTAGTCGTCTCCTCGCCTCGTTCATCGGTGGTCACCACGATGATGACGAGCGTTCCCGCACGCCTCGTGCCGCACCCGAACGGAAACGTGAAAGGAAAGGCTCGCCGGGACCGGGCCTCGATCAGCGTGGAGCCGAACTGCTGAGTCAGCACCGGCGCGGGCAGCGTGACTGCCGGCGCGGTGAGCCCGACGCTGTCGGTGAACGTCATCCGTACCTGCTGGAGCGACACGCCGAAATTGCCGGTCGCCTGAACGTTCAGAATCACCGAACCGACAAACGGCGGGAGCGTCGGACAGCTTGGCTGACCGATCGTTTGCACCGTGACGCTCGACGGCTGCACGCCGACCGTCGTGGCGCCGGTGCTGAGCGGGGTCGGGTCGAGCACCCCCTGTTCCGTGCCGTCACAGGCACTTGTGACCAACGCCGTCGCCAGAATTGCCGCAAGCGAAGCAGCTTTCTTGCACATCTTGCACCTCACGCCCGCTGCTAAGCAATGCCGCGGCCACTGCGTGGATCAGCTTGGTGCACGTTCTCAACCACCGGGAACCATCTGCCTCCACGCGGCGTCGATCCGTGGCATGGCGAAGATGTACGGCGAGCTCGCGTCATGGTGGCCGCTGCTGTCCGCGCCGGCCGATTACGAAGAGGAATCCACTTTCTACGCGAGCACGCTGGCGGCTGCGTGCGATCGTCCTCCCCGCACGGTCCTCGAGCTGGGCAGCGGCGGCGGCAACAACGCCTCGCACATGAAGTCGCGGTTCGCGATGGTTCTCGTCGAACCATCGCGTGGAATGCTCGAAGTGAGCCGGATGCTCAACCCCGATTGCGAGCACGTCGAAGGCGACATGCGGACGGCGAGGCTCGGCCGTCAGTTCGACGGCGTCTTCGTCCACGATGCCGTCGTGTACATGACTACCGAGTCCGACCTGCGGATGGCGATCGAAACCGCATTCATGCACTGCAGGCCGGGAGGAGCCGCACTCTTCGCTCCAGATTTCGTCCGGGAGAACTTCCGGCCCTCCACCGATCATGGTGGCCACGATGGCCAGACCCAGGCCCTTCGCTTCCTCGAATGGACGTGGGATCCCGACCCGGCCGACACGACTTACCTCGTCGACTACGCGTACCTGCTGCGCACGCCGGACGGAGCCGTCCGTGTCGAACACGACCGTCATGTCGAAGGTCTGTTCAGCCGCGAGGACTGGCTCCGGCTGCTGTCGGAAGCGGGGTTCGAGCCTCGCATCGTGCCCTTCGAGCATTCCGAGCTGGAACCTGGCTCCCACGAAGTGTTCGTGGCGAAGAGACCAACCGCTCCATGCCGCCCGTCTCATCGTGTGAGGGTGTAGACCCGGTAATCTTCGTCGCCTTCAGAAGCGCGAAACTCTGCGACAAGGCTCGTCGAGCTCCGGAACTCGTCGGCCTCGGCGGCTGTCCATGAGAATACCTTCCCGTACATGTATCTTTGCTCGCCTGGACCGTTCAGATTCGCATTCGAGCCGAGGACGATCAGGACGTCCCGGCCGGAGCGGGTCCTGACATCCCGGGCAGCCGACAGCAGCTCGCCCAGGCTGAGACTGAGACTGGAGTCGGTCGTCCAGGAGACCGTCCTGCTGAAACGACGCTCCCTCGGAAGATAGATCGCATTGTCCGCATAATACGGCAGCGACTCCAGCATGAAATCCGGTTCGGGAACGATCACCGCGTCTGCATGTTCCACCGATTCGTTCAGAAACTCGCCCAGCGCCCTGCTCGAGCTCCTCTCACCGGCGATATCACCCCAGACGAGCCGGGGCGCTCTGGCCAGGTCCACCACGATCAGCATGAGGACCGCCAGGTAGAGGCCGCACCGGAACAGGGTCCGTCTGACGCCCTCGAAGGTTCGCGTACCGACTGAATCGACGAACAGCCAGTAGAGGAACACGAGGAACAGCAGATAGAGCCCCTGGTGCCGATACCAGCCCGGGTAGGCCAGCCGGAAGAACACGCCAAGGGCTGTCTGTGCGGCGAGCGCCGCAAGGAGCAGATTCGGACGCAGCCAGAGACCGAACACGGCACCATACAGCAGGAGGAACGCCGCCTTCGGCGGAAGCCACGCCGGAACGAGCTCGGAGAACGTCTCGTCGGGCCGCAGCAGGGCGCCCCGAAGCGAAGATGCGACATCCGACAGGCTCAGCGAGCTCCGGACGGACGTCAGAATCGTGTTCTCGCGCGGCGCGGCGAACGCGACGCACATCACGACGCCGGCCAGGACGATGGCGAGCGGCAGATAGCGGGCGACTCCGCGTGGGACCGCACCCTTCTTCTGATCGACAGCGATATCCCACGCCCAGACCGCCGCCGCCAGGCACGCGAACATCGCTGAATGCACGTTCGTGTTCGCCAGAAGGGCCAGAGCGAACGCCAGCCAGTACGGGTGCGTGTTCCGCTTCCGGTAGAGCGCGGCGGCGGCGAACATCAGGAGCATGCTGATGCCGTAGTTCCGCGCCATGACCGAATACTCGTAGAGAGGCAGCGCGCTGAAAATGAAGAGGCCCCGGAACCAGAGTGGGAACGGCGCGGCCCTCATGAACACCGTCACGCCGGCGAAGCCGACGAGCAAACTCGCGATCGGCAGCACGAGCGGCGTATCGACGATCGACGTGCCGACATGGAGCAACAGGTGCCACAGGACGGGATGGCCGTCGTATTGGACCAGCTCGTAGAGCTCGAGGGGAGACGACGCAGCCCGTGCAAGGGAGAGCGCCCGCACCTCGTCACGCCAGAATTCATGTCTGGTCGTCGTGAACACGACGACCGCCAGCCAGACACAGAGCAGGATGCCGGTGACGATCGCGGAGGGTCCGGCCGCCGGGGCCGGGCGCGCGCGTGGAGATGGTCCAACCCGATTGTCGGTGCCCGTGGCAGTCATGTCGAAAGCGTCCGGTGCAGACGCCATTCTAAGCGGCTCCGTGATACGGCTGCATGGTCGCGGGTATGATTGGTGAACGGCCCCGTACAACTGACGGGACTTTCTCTGGAGATTCGCCCATGATCACGCGACGAGCCTTCCTCGGCGCTTCGGCCGCCGCCGCTGCCCTCGCGAACGGGCCGGGACTGCCGGCACAGCGAGGCGGGCAGCCCGCCGGTGCGATGCCGCCATCCATCCAGGCGCTGACGTCGATGCGCAGTCAGGCACGGCCGATTACGGCCGACGAGCGCCGCGCGCGCATTGAGCGCGCAAGGCGCCTGATGGCCGACCAGAAGATGGACGCGCTGGTGCTCTGCAGCGGCACCTCCCTCGTGTATTTCACGAACATCCGCTGGAGCGGCGGCGAACGCCTGTTCGCCTGCGTCGTCCCGGTCAAAGGAGAACCGTTCTTCGTGTGCCCGGCCTTCGAAGAGGAACGCGCCCGCGAGCAGATCGCGCTCGGACCCTTCAGCGGGGCGGCCGACGTGCGCACGTGGCACGAGCACGAGAGTCCGTACGATCGGGTTGCGCAAGGCCTGAAAGACCGCGGAATCAGCACCGGCCGCATCGGGATTGAAGAAACGGTGAGGTTCGTGTTCAGCGATGGTATCGCACAGGCGGCGCCGGGCGTCGCGACGGTCAGCGGAACGCCCGTCACAGCCGGCTGCCGCGGTGTGAAGGATGCCCACGAGCTCGAGCTGATGCAGCTCGCCTCCACCGTCACGCTGAAGGCGTACGAAGCGGCATGGAAGGCGCTCGCTGATGGCATGACCCAGAACGACTTCGCCCAGCTCGTGTCGGCCGCGCACGCGCGCCTGGGATTCAACGGCGGCGCAGGGGTTCAGGTCGGCGAGTACTCGGCCCTGCCCCACGGATCGATCCAGCCGCAGATCATCAGGCAGGGTACGATCCTGCTCATCGACGGGGGCTGCAGCGTCGAAGGGTACGCCTCGGACCTCAGCCGTACGTTCGTGCTCGGCAGGCCGACCGACAGGATGAAGCGCGTCTTCGAGATCGAACGGCGGGCCCAGGATGCCGCACTCGCTGCGGCGAAACCGGGCGTTCCGTGCGAAGCGGTGGACGCAGCTGCACGGAAAGTCATCGTCGACGCGGGGTTCGGGCCGGATTACAAGTACTTCACGCACCGCGTGGGGCACGGTATGGGCATGGACGGGCACGAGTGGCCGTACCTCGTGCGGGGCAACACGCTCCCGCTCGCCCCCGGGATGACGTTTTCCGACGAGCCCGGAATCTACATCCGAGGTGAGTTCGGCGTGCGGCTCGAAGACGACATGTACATCACCGCGGACGGCGCGAAGCTGTTCACGCCGCAGTCGGACAGTCTGGAGAAACCGTTCTGATCGGGATTGCGCGGGTCTGATACCATCGCGGCGCCGGTCATCTCACGTTGTGCCCCGCTACCGCTTCAGCGATTTCGTTGTGTCGCCGCAGCGGCGGCTTCTCGTCCGTGCCGGGCGCGAGCTGCCGCTCATACCGCGGTACTTCGATCTCCTCGTTCTCCTGATCGAGCGCCGCCACGAGGCGGTGCACCGCCGCGACATCTTCGATCGCGTCTGGACCGACGTCATCGTCTCCGACAGCGCGCTCAGCCAGGCCGTCCGCACGATTCGCCGCACGCTTGGCGACGACTCCCGGGAGCCGCGCTTCATTCGTACAGTCTCCCGCCATGGCTATCGATTCGTCTTCCCGGACGTCGTCGAGGAACAGGACGACGGGGCGTGGCCGGATCCAGAGACGAACGCGTCAGAGCTGCCGGCCGGCAGCGAACCATCGCGTGATGAATACGAACCACTCCTGGAGCGACTCACGCGGGTCACCCGCACTCCGATCGAAGAGGAAGAGCGGCGAGAGGCCGCCGAGCTGCTGCATGTGCTCGGGACGTCCGAGGCCGTGAGGCGTCTGGGCACCCGCCCCGGCCACGCGTCGGCGCGGGCGCTGCTGCGCGATACGCGTTGGGACTCACCCGGCGCGGGCGAGGTCCCCGTGCTCGGCGCGCCGGCCCCGCTTGCCGTCGCGCGCGAGCTCGTGGCGCTTCGCCTGCGACGCGGGGCGCGAATGGTGGCCAAGCGGTGGGCAGGCGCGTCAATCGGCGGCGGTCTGGCGGGCATCGCCGCCGGCACTGCAGGTGGACTCATCCTCGCCGTTGCGCCTCACAGCGACGCGCCGATCGGAATCGTGCCCGTGCTGGCCGTGATCGGCGGAGGCTGTGGGGCAATCGGCGGAGCGGGCGTGGGCGCAGGCCTGTCGATGGCGGAAGCGACGGCTCGCTCCCGAAGGGAGCTGGCGCTGGTCCTGGCTGCCGCCCTGAGCGGGGGCATCGTCGGGTCGGCCGTCCAGTGGGTCGGGCGCTGGGGCCTTGCGGCTCTGGTGGGCCTGAGGCTCGACATCGGGGGAGGCGTGGAAGGTCTCGTCATCGGCGGCGCCGCCGGAATTGGCTACGCCCTCGCGACGCGGCGCGCCGAGGGCGGAATGGCCGCGCCCCGGGGCCGGCGGCTCCTCCTCGCCGCCGGACTCACGGCTGCGTTGTGTGGATTGGGAGGGCTCGCCCTCACGCTCTCGGGGCGGCCACTCGTTGGCGGCACCGTGCACGCGATCGGGCGGGCGGCCGACGGCTCGCAGGTGTCGCTCGCGCCCCTGGGTCAGCTGATTGGCGAACCGGGGTTCGGGCCCGTGTCGCAGGGGATCATCGGGTTCGGCGAAGGCGCGCTGTTCGGTCTCGGGCTGGCCCTCGGCTTCATGCGGCGCCCATCCTGAGCTCATTCTGCACGTCGTCACTCGGCAGGCCATCAGTCACCGACATCTCACGCGATGCTCACGAATCGCTGAAGACTGCAAGTCCCTCCGCGTCCGATGCTTCTGGCCGACCATCGCACGAACGCGTGTGGTCCCGTGGAGGACAGCCAATGGAAACATACGCAACCGGTTCGACCTGCCGGCACACCAGCATCCGGATCGCCACCGAACATCCAACCCAGTTCGTCGACCTGACCGAGCAGGTGGAAGTGCTCGTCGCCGAGGCGGGCATCAACACAGGGCTCGTCAACATTCAGACCCTGCACACGACGACGGCGATCGTCGTCAATGAACACGAGCCGTTGCTGCTGGCTGACTTCGAGTCGCTGTTCGCGGCGGTTGCGCCGCTGCGTGGACCCTATCGGCACGACGATGCGAGCGCTCGTACGGTGAACCTGGCCCCGGGCGAACGCCCCAATGGCCATGCGCACTGCCGGGCGCTGCTGCTGGGCACCTCGGTTTCCCTCAATGTGTCCGACGGCCGTCTGCGACTCGGCCGCTGGCAGCGTGTCTTCGTCGTAGAACTGGACGGGCCGCGGATGCGTGAGATCTCGGTGCTGGTCCTTGGCGAGGCGACCCGATGAAGGTCAAGCTGATTCTGCCCGCCCTGACCGAGGCGACCAGCCCGTTCTGGCGTCCGATCAAGTACTCGCTGTTCCCGCCGCTGGGACTTGCCACGCTCGCTGCATACCTGCGGGATGATGATGACGTCGAGATTCAGGATGAGCACGTCGAGCAGCTGCGCCTGGACGACACGCCAGACCTCGTCGTCATTCAGGTCTACATCACGTCCGCCAGCCGCGCCTACCGGCTTGCGGATGCCTACCGGCGTCGGGGGGTTCACGTCGCCCTGGGTGGCCTGCACGTCACGTCGCTGCCGGAGGAGGCGGCGCAGCATGCGGACACCATCTTTCTCGGGCCCGGCGAGGACACGTGGCCACAGTTCCTCTCGGACTTCCGTCGGGGCCATGCGCAGCGAACATATCGATCGCTGACGCGAACGCTTGCGAGCGTTCCACCCATCCGCCGCGATCTGATCAGGCGCGGACTGTATCTGGTCCCAAACTCGATCGTCGTCTCGCGCGGGTGCCCGCACGTCTGCGACTTCTGCTACAAGGAGGCCTTCTTCGAGGGCGGACGATCGTTCTATACACAGACGGTCGATGCCGCTCTCGCCGAGATTGACCGCCTGCCCGGGCGACACCTGTATTTCCTCGACGACCACCTGTTCGGCGATCGGCGCTTCGCCTCGGCGCTGTTCGACGGCATGCGCGGCATGGGACGACTCTGGCAGGCGGCCGGCACCGTGAATGCGGTGCTCGCTCCGGGACTCCTCGAGCGGGCGGTCGATGCGGGCCTGCGCAGTCTTTTCGTCGGGTTCGAAACGCTCACGCATGCCGCCCTGGTCGAGCAGCGGAAGTATCAGAACCTTCGGCGCGACTACGGGGCGGCGGTCCGGCGCCTGCACGATCTCGGCGTGATGATCAACGGAAGCTTCGTCTTTGGAATGGATGCGGACGATGGCACGGTGTTCGAGCGGACCGTGGAATGGGCGATCGAGCACGGAATCGAGACCGCGACGTTTCACATTCTCACTCCCTATCCTGGCACGGTGCTGTACAGCCGGCTCGCGGCACAGGGACGGATCACTGTTCACGACTGGGATCGGTACGACACGCGCCACACGGTATTTCGTCCGGCACGGATGTCGGCCGACGAGCTCGAGCGCGGGTACTGGCGCGCCTACCGCGATTTCTATCGGTGGGGATCGCTCCTGCGGAGCGCGTCCGCCCACGACACCGTCCCCGGCAGCCTCCGACACCTGGCGTACGCCGCGGGGTGGAAGAAGTTCGAGCCGCTGTGGGATCTGGTGATCCGCGCGAAGCGGGCCGGGATGATGCTGCCGGTCCTGGAGACCGTCCTCAGCGAGTTCGGCAGGCGCCCGCCGGAGGAACCCTTTTCCAACCTTTTCGCGCGAAAATCCCCGGAAATCCAGGCTCTCGGCTCCCGCCTCCGGCCCCGGCCGGTTCGCGGCATGCCGCAGCCGGAAACGGGCGTGCCCGGGCACTGCACTTCCGGTGCCTTCTGACCGATAGGAAGGGGAGATTTCCTGTCGCCGGGCCGCATGAAAATTCTGTATGTAGCAAACGAACGCCGGGCCGCGCAGCTCGCTGCCCAGGCGCTTCGCGACATTGCACCGGATGTCAGACTGACAGGCGCCGTCACCCTGTCCTCTGCCCTGCGCTGGGTCCAGGACAACCGCGATGTCGGGGCGCTCATCGTGGAAACAGAGGTGCAGGGATTGAGCTGCACCTCGTTCGTGGAACAGGTCCGCGGCCTCGGGCTGACCGTTCCGGTGGTGGTCGTCGCGCCGGAACACCAGGGCGCGCCGCTTGGCGAGCTCAAGGCTGGTGCCGACGACTACGTCGTCAACAACCCATCGAGCCTGTCTGACCTGCCTCGCGTCCTGACACGCACGCTGCAGCGGAAAGGGGCGGCGCCGGCGACGGCCACGACCTTGCGCATCCTTTATATCGGGGATGGCACGCTCGCGCGGCGGTGTCTGGACGCTCGAGGATCCATCGAGATCACCGAGGCGATTCCGGAGGCGAACGGCACGTTCCCGGCGCTTCTGCAGCGGTCTACCGGCGGTCCGCTTCCGTTCGACTTTCTGCTGGTCGAGTACGACCATCCTCGAGTGGATGCCTTCGCGATTCTCAAGGACATCGCAGGCCGGGAACCGCGCGTCCCAGCCATCCTCGTTGTCGAGTGGGACGAGAAGCTGGCGATTCCGGCGTTCAAGCTTGGCGCGGCCGACTACGTGGTGAAGGCGCCGGATGCCTTCCGCGCGCTGTTCTTCAACCTCCATCGAGTCCCTGCGGCTTCCGCGCCGGCTGTAGGACACCCACACCCCAATCTGGAGGAGGTGGCCAGCCGGGAGCGAGTGGAGGGACAGCTTCGCGATGCGCTTGCAGCCGCAGCCGAAACCCAGCGCGGCTTCGACACCGCGGCAGAGCATTTTCGCCAGATCGAAGCCCGCCTCCGGGCGGGCCTCGATCTCGAGCGCACCAAGAGGGAGAGGCTCGAGGCGAAACTGGCGGCAACAGAGGCGTCGAGAAAGAACGCAGAGCAGCAGCTCGCGCTCGAGGTGACCGCCCGTTCCGCGCAGGACGCCGAGCGGCAGGCGAGCGACGCCGCGGAACTGGCCCGGTCGGCCACGGCTCGAGCGGCGCTCGAGGCAAGAGTGGCGGAGCTGGAAGCCGCACTCGAGCGCGCCGGCGCGCGCCAGGTTGAGACCGCTGCCGCCGCCGACGACCTTACCAGGCGGAATGCTGAGTTGAAGGCCGGCCTGGCGGACGTGATCCGCGGGCGCGACGATCTGAAACTCGAGTTGGGCGAAGCGAAGGCGGCGCTCGCCGAGGCCGGGCGGATTCGAGAGTCACAAGCGGCAGCTGCGGCCGAGCAGGTCAGGCGGCGTGAAGCAGAGATCGGTGCCACCCTGGCTGAAGCCGTTGCGGCCCGCACTGCACTCGAACAGCGGCTCGCGCAGGCGAACCAGGCGCTCGAGCAGGCCGAGGAGCGCGCGGAGGCCGATCGAGCGGCGACCGCTCGAGAGGAAGCCAGGCGACGGGAGGAGCACGACGAACTGCTCGCTCGGGAAACCGCGCGGCGCACGGCAGTCGAGCAGGACCTCGCGAACGCGGAAGCCGCCCGCGAGCAGGGTGCGTCGGATCTGGCCGCAGCCGCAGCGCAGCTCGCCGACACTCAGGCACAGCACCACACGGCGATGGCGCGCGCCGCACGGATCTGCGCGGCACTCGAACAGAGGGTCCTGGATCTCGAAGGGGCGATCCGGCAGGCTGAACAACAACGAGCGTCGGACGCGGCGGCCGCGGTTGACCGCCTGGCGCAGCGGCATGCGGAATTCACCTCCAGCCTCGCCCAGGCCGCTCACTCGCGCGACGCCATCGCGCAGCAGTTGAGCGCCGCGATGGCCTCGCTCGACGAGGCCAGACAGACGCAGGCGTCCGAAGCGGACGCCGCGGCCGAGCACCTCAGGCAGCGCGAAGCGGAGCTCGGTGCAAAGCTGTCAGAGGCTGGTGCCGCACGCACGGCGCTCGAGCAGAAACTCCAGGAGCTCACCGCCGCGCTCGATCGCGCCGGCGCGCGTCACGCGGAGGACCTGGCAACCGCCGGAAAGCTTCGCGCAGAGCGGGACGCGGTCGCGGCGAGTCTCGCGGAGATCACTTGCGAGCGTGACACGCTTGCGCAGCAGTTGAGCGACGCCGCGCGCGCGCTGGACGATTCACGAGAAGCGCGGGCGTCGGACGCCGCTGCCGCCGCCACGCGGCTCGCGCAGCGCGAAGCCGAGCTCACCGCAAGCCTGACGGAAGCCGTCGCGGGCCGGACTGCCCTCGAGCAGTCACTTGCCGAAGCGCACACGGCGCACCAGCAGGCCCGGGAGCGCGCCGCAGCCGACCTGGCCGACGCCGCCGAGCGCCAGGCAGAGCTCGAGACGCGGCTCGCTCAGGCAGCCTCCACGCGCACGACCCTCGAGCAGAATCTGGCAAAGGCACAGGCCGCGCACCGCGACGCGGAGAAGCGGCATGCGTCGGAGCTGGCGGG
>Ga0299913_10002340_pt1 | contig 14898 bp, 12 predicted proteins | sample RVTome_9_FD_201360 | JGI IMG/M metagenome (GOLD analysis project Ga0299913, IMG submission 201360) | Soil microbial communities from uranium-contaminated site in the Upper Colorado River Basin, Wyoming, United States - RVT155D38 (version 2) ...
GCGCGGTGTGTACGAGACGGCTGAGTTCCGGATCGATCGGCACGCCTTCGTACGGTTGCACGTGCGGATGGAGATCCGGCAGGGCGGCCGCCACGGCCGAGGCGACGGCTCGCAGCCGGCCCTGGTGCTCCGGGTGGCCCCATCCGGTGTCGTGCAGGCTGCACGCCGCATGATGGTAGAAGCGCGTTCGATCCATCGAGCCTCCGGGTTGTCCGGCGCCGATATTGTACGCCGCCGCGCCGGCGTCTAGCTTTCCCGCTCGCGGCGGCGCGGTCCCTTACGCGGGAGACATGGGAATCTACGGTCACGCAGCTTCCAGTTCACGATGGGCGCTCGCCCTCGCTCTCGTGTCGCTGCTCCCGCTGACGGCGTGCGACGTCGAGTGGGGCGGCGCCACGCTCGCGTTCGTCAACCCCGCCCCGACGCCCGAGCCGTCGGAGCAGGCGACCCCGGACGTCGTGCTCGTCGAGCCACTTCCGGAAGGCGATCTGCTGTATCTCGTGCACCTGGGTGACGGCGCCGACGGTACGGCGGCGGGCGGAACCGCGGACGAGGGTGTGGCGCGAGCCCTGCCGATCGCCCGGATGGTAGACGGCGCGCCCGTCGAGCTCGGCGTGCCCGAGAGCATCGACGCCGCCTACCGGGCCCGATTCGATTCCGCGTTCTACGCGGCCGGCACGGAGCTCCCGTTGCATGCGGGCGGGCATCGGGTAGGAACGCTGATTGTCGGCGGAAGCGCCGGTCCGGCCGCCTCCGGCTGTCTGTCGATCGGGACGGGTCGCGTGCTGCTGCTGCCCGACGCCGACGAGCCCGAATATGCGTTCGCGTGGGCGGGCGAAGGGGCATACGGCGCACCGATCACCTACGACCTCGCCGCCACGGACGCCCGCATGCGCACGTTCGGACCCGTGCTCACCGAGAACCTGCTCCGTCAGGCCGGGGAGACACGGCCGCAACTGGCGCAGCGGGTCGCCATGCGCGCCGTCCCGTGGCCGGGTGACGAGCGGCCGGCGATGGCGGCCACCTACCTGGTGAACGACGATCTCGGCCCCGAGCCGCCCCGTAACGCCGCCAGCTCGCTGTTCTTCCTGGCCCGGTTCGACGGGGGGCAGTACGTCCCCGAGTGGTGGGAAGTGCGCCGCTACGACGGCGCCGAGGGCAGGCAGGCGTTCGTGTACTTCGGCGCGATCGCGGGGCCCGACGGCCGCGTCGATTTCGTCACGCGCCATGGCGGCTCGGCGCCGCGACTCGCGGCAAGCGTCGACCGCGAGGGTGACGACCGCCGGCTCGACTGGGTCGAGCCGGCCGGCTGCCCGGCCGTGTCGCAACTGGGTCCGGGCCCGACGATGCCGGCGGGCGGTGGATAGCCGTATGACCGGCTACCGCTGGACGAGCGCGACTCGCAGCGATGTCGGACGGGTGCGTGACAGCAACGAGGACTCGGTGTTCTCGAACCGCCAGTCCGGCGTGTTCGTCGTGGCCGACGGGATGGGTGGGCATGCCGCCGGCGAGGTCGCCAGCGCGATCGCCTCACGGACGATCGGCGATTCCGCCTGCCGGGAGTGCGGCTCTCTCGAATCCCTGTCCGAGCAGATGGTGAACGCCTTCCTCGAAGCCGGCCGCGAGATCTCGCGTCAGGTGGATCAGGACCCGTCGCGCGCGGGCATGGGCACCACGGCCACCGTATTGCGACTGCGCCGGGACGGGACCTTCCTGATCGCGCACATCGGTGACAGCCGCGCCTACCTCAGCCGGAACGGTGATTTCCGGCGCGTCACGCACGACCATTCCTGGGTGCAGGAGCAGGTCGACCGCGGGCTCCTCCCACCCGAAAAGGCGGCCGGCCACCCCCAGTCGAACATCATCACCCGCGCCCTCGGCACCGACCCGAGCCCCACCCCCGACCTGTATCCCGGCGAACTGCACGAAGGTGATCTGTTCCTGCTCGCCACGGACGGGCTCACCGACATGGTGAGCGAGGACGAGATCGCGGCGATTCTGCGCGACGGCGGTTCGCTGGAGGAAACGGCCGTTGAGCTGGTCGCCGCCGCCAACCGGGCGGGCGGTGTGGACAACGTCACGGTGCTGCTCGTTCGGGTGGTCGCGGCGGACGACCCGTCCTGAGCCGCGGGGTATCAGCCGCCGACCAGGGGCCTCTCCTCGGCCAGGCGCGCTTCCGCTTCGGCTTCGCTCATTCGGAACAGGGCGAGCAGGCGCCCCGGGTCCAGGATCGGCTCCGCAGCGCCGAGCGTGAACACGCGCAGAACGCGCGTCGTGTGGTGCAGCGCCCGGCCGATCCGCGGCAGATCGATCAGCCCCTCCTCGCCCGACGACGTGAGTCGCAGAACGTCCCCGCGCCGTCGGACGAGCAGCAGCCGCAGATCGAGCATGCGCGGATTCGACGGATAATCGACCAGCACCTCGCCCGGCCGCCGTCCGAGGTCGGCCGCCAGCCGGTCTTCTACCCGGCGGACGAGGTCGCGCCGTCCGGGGATCCAATCCGCGAGGTCGGTCGGGAGCTCGTCACCGTACAGCTCGAGCACCCGCTTGGGCAGCCGGCGATTGCCCAGCCCGTCGAGCAGCGACCGGAGCACCGGGATCGACGCCGCCGATCTCTCGTCTCGACCCGCGGAGCTCTTGTCTCGGACCGCTGAACCCTCGCCTCGACCCGGCGGGACGCCGCCTTCCGTCATGCGGCCTACGAGCCGCGCCAGCAGCTCCTCGTCGGTCGGTCCGGCAAGCTCCTCGCGCTCGAGCAGCCCGGCATCGAGGGCCCCCTCGATCAGGCGCCGAAACGCCACGGTGGCGGCGCGCACCGCGTGGTGCCAGTAGACGTTCCGGAACATCTGGTACTTGGCGAACAGCAGGGATTCGAGCGCGCTGATTCCTTTTTCGGTCACCGCTACCTCGAGCGGCGCCCCGTCGGTCTCGCGTGCCAGCGTCAGCGACTCGAGCAGCCGCTCGACGTCGACGGCACCATAAGGAACCCCGCAGAACAGCGAGTCGCGCCGCAGGTAATCGATCTTGTCGAGGTCGAGCGAGCCCGAGACGAGCCCCTGGAGCGGATGATCCGAGGTGCCGCGAATCAGCGCTCCGATCCGTGCCGCGGCGTCCGGGGCGACACCGGCCAGCACGCGGCGGATGCCCGGAGCCGCCATGAAGCGCTCGGCCATTTCCTCGTGATGACCCGGGATCGCGCCGGCTTCGAGCTCCTCCATCGCGTGCGAGAACGGATAGTGACCGATGTCGTGGAGAAGAGCGGCGAGCCGCACGACGGGCAGGCCGGAGCGTTGCTCGTCGGCGAGCGCGTCGAGGTCGCCGCGTCCTTCCAGCGCGTCGATCGCCCGGCTCGTCAGGTGATGGACGCCGAGCGCGTGGAGAAACCGGGTATGAATCGCCCCGGGGTACGCGAGGTGAGCGAAGCCGAGTTGTTTGACGCGACGAAGGCGCTGGAACTCGGGCGTGTCGACGATCGCGGCGGCCGCCGCGTCGAGCCGGATGTTCTGCCACACGGGATCCCGGACGGTCCGCTCCCCGTCGTGCGTGTCCGCTGGCTCACTCCCTCGCGCGGGATCGGGCTGGCTCATGCGGGGCACGCTGCGGCAGTGTCGTCCCCCTGTCCACCCTGAAGCCGGTCGACGCCGTCACGGCACCCCATCCGCTTGCCCGGATTCGGCCCCCCGGGCAGTATGCCGGCAGGCATTCCGTTCCTTCGGCGCTGGAGAACAGAGCGTGGATATCCGTCCGGCTCGCATGATCTTCCTGGGCTACGGCAAGTACTGGCGTTCGGATCACATCGTCGGTCTGCTTCCGATCGACAACGGGCGCGGGCCCGGACGCCGCACGGAGGTCTACGTCGCGACTCGCGAGGAGCCGGTCGTCGCGTCACGGTCGGAGCAGACGATTCTCGGCGACATGGCGCATCTGCCCGACGAAACCGCGCGCATCGCCCGGCTGTCCGAAGCCCTCGAGCTGCTGCTGGAGGAGATGGAGGCCCTGCCCCCCGTGCTGCGCCGCATGGTCGAGCGCGAGGGCGGCCTCGATCTCGACGTGTGGATCCGCCGGCTGCGCGTCCTGCGCGCTCCGGCCGGCGGCGCCGGCCCGGGGCCGGGACCGGGACAGGAGGACCTGTTCGGCACGGAGTGATCGGTCGCCGGGAACAGGCTTAGGTCCGTCCCGGCGCCTCGAGGTGTACACATGTACAGCGAGAGGGGCGCGGTCCGCGCACGCGAATCGAAACCCCGCGCGCTCTCGGCGGTACTCCGAGACGTGACCGAGCCCATCTCCTCCCGCTTTCGCGGCCGTCTCCTCGTCATCCCTGTCGTCCTGCTCGGCCTGGCGTCGCCTCCGCGCGCCGCCGCCCAGGCCGGGCCGAGTGGCGACTGGAACGACGAGCGCACGCTCGAGGTCGTGCGCCGGGCGATCGACGCGCGACGCCTGGGGCGCGACAACGACCTCGAGCGGTTCGGCGCCTACGCGGAGGGCGAGGTCCACTACGTGGCCGAATACGGCGATCGGCTCCGCGACCAGATCGTGCGGTCCGACCGGGTCGCCCTCGAACTCAGATGGCGGCGCGGCGTCGGGTCGCTCCAGACCATCGTCGGGCGACGCCACGTGAGCTGGATGCCGACTTCCGTGCGCTACCACATCGACCACCTCAGCCTGGTGGTCGAAAATTTCGGCGATCGGATTCACATCGGCGACGGCGACGAGGTGCGTGACGTGCTCAACCCCGTCGCTCCCGGCGCCCTGTCGTTCTACGAGTACCGGCTGGCCGATTCCCTGAGCCTGCTGGTCAACGATCGATTGACGGAGCTCTACCGGCTCGAGGTCCGGCCCATTCACGCCGACAGCTCCGGCGTCGTGGGAACCATCGATCTCGAGCGCCGGTCTTTCGCGGTCGTGCGGCTCGCCGTCACGTTCACGCCCTCGTCCTACGTCGACCCCACCGTGCGCTCGGTGAGCGTCGACCTCCAGAACGCCCTGATCAGCAACCGGGTGTGGCTGCCGTCCGAGCAGCGCACCGAAGTGAGGCGACAACTCCGCTTTCTCGAGATGCCGTTCGGTGGGACGATCCGCTCGAGCTTCAAGGTGCTGAGCTGGGATCTTTCGCCGCCAAAGGATGCCTGGACTCCGGTGGGCCATCGCGTGCGTGCCGTCCAGGAGCACGACCTGAAGCACTACGTCGGCTGGCGCACCTGGGATCCCGACGGAGCGTCGGAGCTCATGCGAGCCGACTCCGCGCTGTTCGACGGTATCCGTACCGAGGCCGTACGGGTGGTCCGCGGGCGCTATCTCGGCGGGGCGTCGCGTCTGCGCCTGCACGTGCCGAGCGTATCTTCCCTCATCAGGGTCCGCCGGGCCGAGGGCGTGTTCGCCGGACTCGGGGCGCGCTACGACGTCGACGGCCACTGGGCGGCCACCGTGCACGGCGGCTATGCCTTCGGCGCCGAACAACCTCAGCTCTCCGGCGGGATCGCCGCCACGTATGCAAGCATACGCTTCGGGGCGGACGGCTGGCTCGACCGGGCCTCCGACATCGGCCCATGGACGGCCGCCGCGGGCCTCGTGTCGACCGGGGGCGCCCTGCTGCGCGGCGAGGACTACGTCGACCCGTTCTATGCATCCGGCGGACGAGCCTGGGCGTCGGTGCCGGTCGGAGGCGGCGTGGCGTCACTGGGGCTGGCAACGGAAGACCATGAATCGGCCGAGCTGCATCTCGATCCGCTCGGTGATGCCGAGGCCCGCCCCGTCATGCCGATCCAGCCGGGCCGGGACACGCGCATCGAGGTCGGCTGGAACCGTCAGCTCGGCCCGCTTGCCGGCTCGCGACTGTACGCCGATATGGACGTCGACCTGGCCACGTTCGGCACGTTCGACTACACGCGCTGGGTGCTCGACGTAACCGCCCTGCCCGCGGAACACGACGCCGCATGGACCTGGGAGGGCCGCGGCGGGTTCGGCATCGTGACGGGCAACGAGCCCGTACAGCGCACGCTGCGGATCGGCGGACGCGGTACCGTTCCCGGGTACGAATCGCGCCGGTTCAGCGGTGAGCAGGTGGCGTTCCTCAACCTCGCACTCTCCCGCAACGTGCTCTACCCGTGGCTGCGACTCCGCGCATTGGGTGCTCTCGGCTGGAGCAACATCGGCGACGTCGTCGTCGGCCTGCGGCATGCGACCTCGGGCGAACTCCTCGATTGGCGCACTCCCGACACGGGTGGCCTGCGCCCTGCCGTCGGCGGCGGCGTGTCCGTCGTGTACGATCTCGTGCGCTTCGAAGTCGCGCGCGGCCTGAACGACGGCGTATGGGAGTGGATGCTGTCCGTGAATCCCCAGTTCAGGCCGCCCCTGTAGCGGCAGATCGTCGTCGCACTCTTCCGCTTCCGTTGCTTCCCGGCGAGTCGCGCCAGATGTTGGAGCCATGACGCACGACACCACGCTTCTCGCGCACTTCTACAGGGCCTCGATGATGCACGCCGATGTCTGGCGTCAGCGCCTGGACGCGACGACGAACTGGGCCGTCATCACCACCGCCGCGGTTATCACGTTCGCGTTCGGCGAAGCCCAGGCTCCGCACTTCGTGGTCCTGATGGGTCTCGTGTTCACGGCCTTCTTCCTGCTGATGGAATCGAGACGCTACCAGGTCTATCACGTGTGGGAGGTGCGACTCCGATTGCTGAATCGCTACGTCGTCGCGCCGGCCCTGCGCGGCGAGTCCCCGGGTGAAACCGACGAGCTTCGATCAGCGGACGAGCGGCCAGCCGCGTACGGGATCAGCGCGGAACAGGGCCTGGCGGAAATCGCCCTGCATCTCGGAAGCACCCTTCCGCGGATCTCGTTGCTCCAGGCCATCGGCTACCGCATCCGGCGCAACTACGGGCCCCTGTTCACGATCGTGCTGCTGGCCTGGGGACTCAAGCTCTGGGCGTCGCCCGAGCCCGTCGCCGGTTTCGAGGCATTCGTAGAACGGGCCTCAGTCGGCGTGGTGCCGGGCCCCTGGGTGCTCGTCGCCGCCGTCGGCTTCCTGTTCCTCGCCGTGCTGGTCGCGCTGGCTGCACCCTCGGAGCACCTGGTGGACTGGAGCGAGGAAGCCTCTCCCGCAGGGAAGCTGATACGCCACACGCGCGTCGTACCGATGCCCTGGGTAAAGGACTGAGGCGCCGACAGGGCGCCGTGCGGACGGGGGAAAGCCAGCCGGAACTACCGGGAGCCGCGCCACGGGGCACGCACGCGGCTCCCGTTCCTGCGAGGTACCAGTCGTACTACTTCTTCTTCTTCTTTGCCGGCGCTTTCTTCTTGGCCGGAGCCTTTTTGGCCGGAGCCTTCTTCTTGGCAGCCGGCTTTTTCGCCGGAGCTTTCTTCTTCGCGGTCGACTTCTTGGCCTGAGCCATCGCACATCTCCTGAGAAGGAGTGACTGCGCCCCGCGGCATTTACGAATACATACTCGAACCGGTCACGCAATAGGTAGACGTCGGCGGCGATGCTTGACGGATCGAGTTGGCTGCACAATATTCCGCACAGTGCTGGAAAATGTGCACATTCTGGCTTGTGAGAACCTCGATGAACGGAGAAGTCGTACGCACCCGTCAGCGGCAGGTGCTGGATATCGTCTATCGTCTCGGCGAAGTCTCCGCCGCCGATGTACAGCGTGCGCTGAGGGAGGACATAAGCTATTCCGCCGTTCGGTCCGTGCTGCGTACACTCGAGGAAAAGCGCCTCGTCAAGCACCGCGAGAGGAACCTGAAGTACGTCTACTCACCGGTCGTGCCGAAGTCGCGTGCCTCGCGTTCGGCGCTTTCCCATGTGATTCGCACGTTCTTCGATGATGATCCGACGCACGCGATGAAGGCCCTGCTCGACGTGTCCCATTCCCGAGGATACGACGTGAATTACTCGGCGCTCAAGCGACTGATCGACCAGGCGAGAAAGGAGGGCCGCTGAGGTTCGACGGTGCCCCCGGCCGGCCCGTAGGGTTGCTTGCATTCGAGCGCGATGACGGGCTGCTGCTGACCTTCCGCGAGGACGCGTCCGGCGAGATCACGCACCCCTTCGTGCGGCAGACCGTCTACGAAAAGCTCGAGGACTGAAGCCCGCCGTCCAGCCTGGTTCAGCGCGCGCAGGACACATCTCACCCTCAGGTTCCCTTGCTGTCGTACCAGCTCCTCCCGATGCCGAGGTCGACGCGCAGGGGAACGTCGAGCTCGATCGCGCCTTCCATCAGGTCGCGCACGATGACGCCAAGCTTCTCCGCCTCGTGTTCGGGGGCTTCGAACAGCAGCTCGTCGTGGACCTGGAGGAGCATGCGCGAGCCGGAACCCGACAGACGCTCGTGCAGACGGATCATCGCCAGCTTGATCAGGTCGGCGGCCGTCCCCTGGATGGGCGAGTTCGTCGCGGTCCGCTCGCCGAAACCGCGCATGCCGGGGTTCCGAGCGCGGATCTCGGGAATGTAGCGGCGGCGACCGAGCAGGGTCTCCACGTATCCCTGCGTCCGCGCCTGCTGCTTCATCTCCTCGAGGTAGCGCGCCACGCCCTCGAAGCGCTCGAAATACGCGTCGATGAACTCGTTCGCCTGCGTGCGACTGATCCCGAGCTGGGTCGCCAGAGCCACCGGACCCTGCCCGTAGATCGTCGCGAAGTTGATCGTCTTCGCCTGATCGCGCATCGCGGCGGGTACGTCTTCCGGCGGCATGCCGAAGATGCGTGACGCCGTCTCACGATGGATGTCGCGGCCCTCGCGGAACGCCGTCACGAAGGCCGGGTCGGCGCTCAGGTGAGCGAGAACGCGGAGCTCGATCTGCGAATAGTCGGCGGACACGAAGACGTGGCCGTCGGCGGGTATGAAGCCCTTGCGGATCTCGCGGCCGAGCGACGAGCGGACCGGGATGTTCTGGAGGTTCGGATCGCTCGAGGACAGCCGGCCCGTGGCGGCCACGGTCTGATTGAAGCTGGTGTGAATCCGCCCGGTGCGTGCATCGACCATTTCCGGGAGCTTCAGGACATACGTAGAGCGGAGCTTATCGAGCTCGCGGTGCTCGAGAATCAGGCGGGGAACGGCGTGGCCCTGTGCGGCGAGCTCGGTGAGCACCGACTCGTCGGTCGACGGGCCCGTCTTGGTCTTGCGCAGCACGGGTAGATCGAGCTGCTCGAACAGCAGCTCGCGGAGCTGCGGCACGGAACGCAAGTTCACTTCGCCGCAAGCGATCTTATAGATCTCCTCTTGCACGAGCTCGAGATCGCGCGACAGGCGCTCGTCGAGTCTCGCGAAGAACGCCGTGTCGATTCGCACGCCGAGTCGCTCCATGTCGGCCAGCACCTCGACCAGCGGAAGCTCGACATCCTCCAGCAGGCGGGTCATCGCGTAGCGGTCGAGGTCTTCGAGCATTGGTCCGCCGAGCACGAGCAGGGCCTCGGCCCCGCCCGCCGCGTGCGCGGCTGCCGATTCGGCCGGAACGTCGGCCGGCGCCACGGCCGAGCGTCCCGACCCGCGAAGCTCGGCCGGCGACGGCACGTGACGCCCCAGCCGATCGAGGGCCACGAGCTCGAGCTCGTGGCGGCGCTTCCCGGGATCGAGACAGTAGGCGGCGAGCGACGCGTCGAACGAGACGCCGGACAGGTCGCCTCCGGCCGCGCGCAAGGCGTGCAGATCGTGCTTGGCGTCGCCGCTCCACTTCGGCCGATCGGAATCTTCGAGCAGCCCGCGCAGGCCCGCGAGCTCCGGCGCGTCGAGCGGCGGGAGGTTGTGCGGGCCGGCGTCGTCGGGCAGGTCCCCCAGCGCCAGGACGGGGTTTCCGTCGGGGTCGGTGGCCTGCCGGATCACCCGATGGCCGAACGACAGGTACCAGGCCTCTCCCGGCGAGGCTGCGAGCCCGAGCCCGATGAGTTGTGCCCGTGGACCCTGGCCGACCGCCAGAGCACGCACCGCGATGGCCGGCGCCCCGCGCAGCGCGGCCGTGATCTCGTCGATCCGATCGATGCGGGTGACCACCTCGAGCTCGACGGCGGTGTCGTCGCCCGACGCGACGGCCGGGTCCGCTCCGGCTCCCGTCCCGTCGTCCAACGCGACATCGGCGGTCACCTCTCCGACCACTTCCACCGGCCCGATGGGCGCATAGTCCCGCGCCAGGGTGTGGAACTCGAGGTCGAGAAACAGTTCGCGCAGCCGGCCCCGGTCCGGAGGCTCGCGGCGCAGGGCATCGAGATCGAGCTCGATCGGCGCATCGCGACGAATCGTGACAAGCCGTTTCGAGAGCAGCGCCTCGTCCCGATACTCCAGCAGCGCGTTGCGTACCCGCTTCGACTCGATTTCGCCGGCGTGCGCGAGAATCTCCTCCAGCGACCCGTAGGTCTCGATCAGTCCCGGCGCCGTCTTCGGACCGATGCCGCGAACGCCGGGGATGTTGTCGGAGCTGTCGCCGATCAGCGCCAGGTAGTCGGTGACGTGCTCGGGCGCGACGCCGAGCCGCTCGCCGGCGTTCTCGGGCGTGATCTCCGTCTCTTCGATGCCGGCCGCGCCACCCCGGCCCGGGTTCAGCAGATGGGTATGCTCGTCGACGAGCTGATAGAAGTCCTTATCGCCGGAGACGATGACAGTTCGGATGCCCCGCTCGCCCGCCTGCGCCGCCAGGGTGCCGATCACGTCGTCCGCTTCCCAGTCCTCGATCTCGATCACCGGCACCCGGAAGCCTTCCACCACTTCCCGGCAGCGTGGGAGAGAGAGCTCGAGCTCTTCGGGCATCTTCTCGCGCGTGGCCTTGTAGTCCGGAAACACCTCGGCGCGGTAGCTGTCGCCCGCGTCGAACGCGACCCCGATGTAGTCGGGCCGGAAGTCGTCGAGGATGCGGATGAGGAAGCGGGCGAGGCCGAACGGAGCCGAGGTGTTCTCGCCGCTGGAGGTGGTGAGCGGCCGGCTGATCATGGCGTAAAACGCCCGATAGACGAGCGCGTGCCCGTCGAGGAGGTACAGCGTCTTCAGTGTGCCGGAACCGTTCGTATCAGAGCTTGACGACGTTGAGCGCGCGCGGACCCTTGTCTCCGTCCTGCAGCTCGAATTCGACTTCCTGCCCCTCGGTCAGCGTCTTGTACTCGTCGTTCGTGATCGCGCTGTAGTGAACGAACACCTCGCCTCCACCCTCGGTTTCGATGAAACCGTAACCCTTGGAATCGTGGAACCACTTCACGCGACCTCTGGACATCGGCGAGCCTCCTGATCGGACGTGGCATCGGGCGAAGGCGGCCGGAATTCAAGGCGTCGGCCACCGTTCGATCCTACTTCGCGGCGAAAACTCCGTCAAACTTTCGGCGGCGCTCAGCGCGACGCGAGACCGGACCCGTCATCGCCGCCGAGTCCCCACAGGCGCTCGTAGATGTAGCGGTACGCGAAGATCGTCTTCACGTAGATCCGTGTCTCGGTGAACGGGATCCGCTCGATCATCAGCTCGGCGTCGGCCCGGAACTCGGGGTACTCCCGCCAGCGTGTGTAGCGATGCGGGCCCGCGTTGTACGCTATCAGGGCGGGCGTCACCGATCCGCCGTACCGGTCGAGCATGTCGCGCAGGTAGCGGGCTCCGAGAGTCATGTTCACCTCCGGCACCGCGAGCTGGTCCTGCCGGAACTCCGCGAGCTGAACGCGCCGGGCGACCTCGGAGGCCGTGGACGGCATGAGCTGCATCAGGCCCGTCGCTCCAACCGGCGAGCGCACTTCGCGGTCGAATTGCGATTCGCGCCGAATCACGGCAGCCATCAGCGCGGGGTCGAGACCCTCGAGCTCCGCGACGTGGGAAAGCACCGGCGCGTAGATCAGCGGGTAGACGGCCCGGAGCAGGGCCTCGTTCCACAGGCCGCCGCGCGTTGCCAGCACCTGTTGCGCCAGGCCGGTGCCCTGCCACGACCAGCCGTTCTCGTTCAGGCCGATCGCGAGGGCGAGGAGCCGCTGCTGAGTCTCGCCGGCGCGATCGCGGTTCCACAACTCCCGCAGGCCGCGCTGGCGCCAGCCGAGGCTGCGCAGGTCGTTCATCCGCCGCACCATCTCGATCTGCTCGTTTGACATGGTCGGGACGGCCGGCATGCTCCGGCGATCGATGAACTCCCACGGATCGAGCGAAAGGGCTTGTGCGGCGCGGATGCCGTAGTAGGACAGCGCATCGTAGCCGATCGCCTCGCGGTACAGGGCCCGCGCAGCTGCGCTGTCGGCCGCCGCCTCGCGCGCCCGGGCTCCCCAGTAGATCGCGGCGTGGTACCAGTTCCCGCCGGGCGACCGGCGGCGGTAGGCGTCGAAATGCCGGACGGCGCCTTCCGGGTCCTCGCTGAGCATCGCGAGCATGCCGAGCCGGAACAACGCCGTGCCGGCATAGGAAGAGTTCGGATAGCGCGTGACGTTCAGCTCGTACGCCTCGATCGCCTCCGTCGTGCGGCCGGCGTCATGGTGCATGTCACCCAGCATGAACGCCGCATATGCGCCGTCCGGCGCGCCGGGAATGTTCACGACGCGAATCCACAGGGCGGCGGCGTCCGACAGCAGCCCCCGCCGGTAGCGGCTGCGACCTGCCAGGAAGAGGGCCCGGGCCTCGAGCTCGTCACCGGCGACGATCGTCCCGTCGATCCAGGGTGCCAGCAGCAGCTCGACCTGGCGATGCTCGCCCCGATTGAACCGCATCCAGGCCATCTCGTAGGTCAGACGGGGCCGTTCGGCCGCCGGGGCCGACGCGCGAGCACGTTCGTACAACTCATAGGCGCGCCCCTGGCGGCCCGCACCCGCGTCGGAATCGGCCACCCGGACGAGCGTCCGCCAGTCGCCGTCGAGCCCGGTGAGCCGCTCACCGGTCGCGGCGTCGGCCGCACCGCTCGCCAGTGCCTGGCGGGCCCGGGCGAGCGCAGCCGACGTATCGCCACGCGCCAGCAGGGCGGGAGCGATCCAGCGCCCCGTGATCGTCGCGGCGGTTCGGGCGCTCAGGCTGTCGGCAAACCGGAGCGCCGCCGATGTCTCGCCCGCCTCGAAGTGGCTGCGTACGACCTCGATCCATGCGGAGTCGCGCGGGATCACGTCGTGGCGCCGCACCGCGCGGGCGATCTCCAGGACGGCTCGCGGCACTTCACCGCGTGCCGACGTCTGGAGCGCCGACAACAAAAGCCAGGGCTCGAGCGCGGGATAGCCGGTGGCCGCCTCCGCGTAGCGTGCCGCGGCCTCGGCGTGCCGGTCGGTCCGTTCGTAGGCCTGGGCGAGCCCGACCAGGGCCTCCATGCGCGCCCGGCTCGTCGGCGCCAGATGGGCCGCGTTCTGGGAGGCCAGAGCCTGCTCGAACGACTCGATCGCCGAGCGCGGATCGCCCTCCGCGTTGATCGCGTGCGCGAGCAGCAGGCGACCTTCGCCGGCGTTGACGGAATCGAGCCACGAGCGTTCGGTCAGCAGGCGGAGCACCGTTGGCCACGCCCTGGCCGAGGCGGCCGCCCGCGCGGCGAGAAGCACCTGGCCCGGAGCGGCGTCGCCGTTGGCCGTGCTGAGGCGCCCGGTCAGCTCGCGGGTCGCCGTCAGGGCAAACCCGTCGCGCAGCATGACTTCGGCCGGGTCCGCCGGGCGGGTTGCCGGAAGCAGGCCGGATTCGGGAGGCAGATCCTGGGCCGACGCCGGTGGCGCGAGCAACGACGCCGAGGCGAGCAGGGCAATCCCGACCGCGCGCGCGAACGGCCGCGCCGTCTTACCCGGCGTCATCCCGGTCCTGCCTCGGCCATCTCCCGAACGAGGCGGCGCAGCACGGCCCGGCTGCGGGACGTCATGACGAACACCCCGAACTCGCTCGCGTCCTCGAAAACAATCAGGGCCGGCGAAGGTAACGATTCGTCGTACTCCCATTCTATGCGTGGAACATCGTTCTGGCGCTCGGGACGGATGAAGCGCTGCCGCCGGGGCTCGCCCAGCTTGACGAGCACCTCGCCCCGGTCGGTCTCCCAGCCCGCCCGGCCCGGTTCGTCGAATCGGTCGTTCGCCCTGCTCATCCGATCGAAGTACCGGGCGAGAAACTCGTTCGCCGGCGTCGCCGGATCGGGGTCCGTCCGGGCCTGAAACCGCTGCCACGATGGGGCGTGCTCCCCGGGAGGCGCGGTCTTCCAGGCCTCCAGCGTGTCGGGATCGAGCGCATGGACCAGGTGCGCCACCGACTCTTCCCAAGTCGGGAACACCCACTCGGGGCTCAGACCGATATACAGCGGAGCGGGCGTCGCGGTCCCACTGTCCGGGCGCTCGGCCCACAACGTAGCCCGCCCCGGGGGCAGAAGATGCACGGGTAGTGCCGCGACCGCGGACGGCGGACCCCGGGCACCGGCTTCGAGGGGAAGGGCATCGCTCCACAGCTCGACACCGCCGCGTTCCACCCGCATCCGCACGGGGTCCGGGTGGCCTTCGACACCTTCCACGAACACGAGCGCCTGCCGCTCGCTGGCCGTCACGGTGTTGCGGCCGTTCAACAGCATGTCGGGCGGCTCACCGAGCGACGTCCGTCTGTTCGCGCGATGTACGACGAGCGGCGTCGAACCGCCGCCGGCCTCTTCCAGTCGGAAGCTGCGTTCGGCCTGCTTGCGCGCCGTCAGCTCTCGTACGGTCACATCGAGCGCGGTAGCCCCGCCACGGACGAGCGCGAAGCGCTGAAACAGCACGCGAGGCTCGCGGCTCGACGCCTCCTCGAAATCGGCGACGCGGACGATCTCGCGCCGATCGATGCGTGCCAGAGTGTCGGACCCCGCACGCACGAGCATCGTCACCTGGTAGCGGGCCGTCACCGTGGCGCCGTCCCGGGCGAAGCGCAGTGCCGAGGGCGGCATCGAGGCCGCGAATCCCACGAACACCGAATCGCCCGGCCCCGACAGCACGACCGACCGCCCGACGACGGGAAAGTCGGGAG
>Ga0299913_10002341_pt1 | contig 14894 bp, 17 predicted proteins | sample RVTome_9_FD_201360 | JGI IMG/M metagenome (GOLD analysis project Ga0299913, IMG submission 201360) | Soil microbial communities from uranium-contaminated site in the Upper Colorado River Basin, Wyoming, United States - RVT155D38 (version 2) ...
CAGCATGGCGCCGTCCTTTCGCCTCCGAGCGTAGGAGGGGCGCCCATCTCCGTCAACGGCCATAGAGCCCCGATCACCCACATTCCGGGTATGCAGCCGGAGATGGTCGCGATCCGATGATTTAGTCGATGTAGGTTGACCGGGCTACCCCGGAAGGAGGACAGAACGGATGAGTCGGGTGCTGGTCGTCGACGACGAGCCTGATGTCCTGCTCCTGTGCAGGCTCAACCTGCAACAGCGCGGACACGAGCTGCTCGAGGCGTCCACCGGAAGGGTCGCCCTGGAGCTCGCCCGGGAGCGACACCCCGACGTGATCGTGCTGGACCTGATGCTGCCGGGGATGACCGGCTACGAGGTCCTCGAGACCCTCAAAGGGGACGAGCAGACGTCGGACATCCCGGTTCTTATCCTCACCGCGAAGTCCCTTCGTGCCGATCGGGAGCGTTCCCATGGGCTGGGCGCCGCTGGGTTCCTCACGAAGCCGTTCCTGCCGAGCGAGCTGTGTGAGCTAGTCGAGTCGCTGGTGATGACCGCCGGTCGCAGTTGACACCCGGTCAGGGCTCCCCAGCCTGATCCTCGCCGAGAACCACGACCACGTCCGCCGACTCCGCGACGGCGCTTTCGAGGCTCGCCGGCATCGGCTTCACCGGCACGCCGCCCAGGTAGGTATCCGAGAGCAGCTGCGCGTCCGCGCGGTTCTGCGCCCTGTGGTCGTCCCGGCGGAAGTAGACGATCGAGTCGAGCACCGGCTTGTCGGGGGCGTCCGCGGGCTCTCCGGCCCGCAAGTAGCCCTCTTCCTCGAGCAGGATCTGGAAGTCGCCCGCGTACCCAGCCTGCGACGTCCCGTTCAGCACCTGCACCAGCACTCCCTCCTGGTTCGGGACGAGCGACGGCTCTGGGGATCGAGCGGGCGAGGGACTCTCGGAAGGAGACGGTGACGGCGAGACCCCGGTGGGAGAGGCCGCGCTCTCGCCGTCGGCGAAGCCGTTGGCCAGGAGGGCGACACCTCCGATCACAAGGGCGATCACGATGGCGAGCCGAGCGACACCAGGGTTCACGGGCCCATCCTACCGTCGGATCCACTCTCGCCCGTCAGACGCGGAGTCCGAGTCCCGAGGCCGTCCGGGCGCGCCGCCGCACCTCTCGCACCCGCCGCAACCGGCGAACGAGCATGGGGTCGTAGACGAGAGCCTCCGGGCGATCGATGATCCTATGAAGGACCTGGTGGTAGCGCGACGGGGAGAAGCCGAACCGCTGGCGGATCGCGCGCTCCTTCGTGACGGAGAGCTTCCAGGCCTCCCGTTCGAAGTCCAAGATCTCCCTCGAGCGGTGGTCGAGATCCGAGGGCGGACGCATCTCGCGTCGTTTGTCTCCCATGCGGCGAGGGTAGCTTCCATGAAGCCTCGTTCAAGCACTGCCTCCGGTCTCCCGACACCTAGAGTGATGGGAGGATGGGGAGGTTCGGGAAGGCCCTGGCCCATGGCAAGAGGCGAAGACGTCGAAGAGCGTGCCGCGCCTGCGGCTGATCTCCGCTTCGTCGCACAGCTCAACATGCTCCACAGCATGGCCGCGGCCTTGGCGAGCATGAACGACGTGTCGGAGATCGGCGCGGCCATCACCAAGGAGCTGCGAACGATCCTCGACTACCACAACTGCCGCGTCTATGTGATGCAGGACGACGGCTCGACCCTGCTGCCCGTCGCTTTCCGCGGCGAGATCTTCTACGAGTACGAGCACGAGACGTTGGAAGAGCTCATCACCCACGTCGGTGAAGGCATCACCGGCTGGGTAGCTGAGCATCGGACCTCCGTCCTCACCCCGGATGCGAGGCTCGTCCCCTTCGCCGTCCAGATCGCCGACACCGAAGACATCTTGGAATCGATGCTGGCCGTTCCGATGACCGTCGGCGACGCGGTGCAGGGCGTCATCGTCTTGTCGAGCCTCGGCTACGGCGCGTTCGACGAAGAGGATCGACGGCTCCTCGAGGTGCTGGCATCGCACGCCGCCACCGCGATCTCGAATGCCAAGCTGCTGCAAGCCCAGCGTGAGGCCGCGGAAACGTCCTCGGCGCTCCTCGGACTCTCGAAGCGACTCACCCAGCTCAGGTCGGTGGGCGACATCCTGCAGGGAGCGATCGAGACCGTGTCGTCCCTGATCGACGCCGCGGCAGTCGTGTTCCACGTCCGCGATGAGCACACCGGCGACTTCCGGCTCGCGCGACTCCTGACGGTCGAACCGGCAACGATCCGGCCGTGGCAAGAGATCGGGGACGTTCCCGAGTCGGTCGTGGCGTCCATCGTGTTCGAGAACGACGACCCGTTGGTCATCCCGCGGGACTCCCCGCTGAGCAAAGACCAGGACTATGTCGTGTCCAAAGAGCCCCGCGAGGTCCTGCTCGCACCCGTGACCTGGGAACCCGACGGCTCCGGCACGATCGCGGTCATCGGACGGGAGGGCGACGGGAACTTCGCCGATCGCGAGCTCCGGCTGATCCGCGGTGTTGCCGACCTCACCTCACTCGCGTTGGGCAATGCCAGGCGAATATCCGAGCTCGAGCGGTTCCATGAGCTGGTCGCCGGCCTCGACGCCGCCTTCTGGGAGGCATCGCTTCCCGGGGTGGTGTTCACGTTCGTCGCCGGCGCGACCGATGACCTGCTCGGCGGCGACATCGAGTCATGGCCCAACGAGGGTCGGGCGTGGGGTTCGCACATCGACGAACGGGACCGCGAGGAAGCGATGGAGGGACTGCAGCGGGCGATCGACACCGGCGTGGGCGAGGCCCTCGAATACCGGATCCCCAGCGAAGACGGGGCACCTCGCTGGATCCGCGACCTGCTCCATGTGATCCGTGGCCGCGGCGGCGGGGCCACGATCCTTCGAGGCCTGATGGTCGACATCACCGAGCGGAAGCGGGCCGAACGAGCGCTGCGGGCGAGCGAGCGGAAGTACTCTGATGCCTTCAAGCGTGAACGAGAAGCAGCGCAACGGCTCCGGATGCTCGACGACATGAAGAACACGTTCCTGGAGGCCGTCTCCCACGATCTCCGCACGCCCCTCACCTCCATCCTGGGCTCGGCGCTCACGCTCGAGCGAACGAAGCTCGAGCTCCCCGGGGACGAAGCGCTCGACATGGTGAGCCGGATCGCCGCGAACGCCCGGAAGCTCGAGCGGCTGCTCTCCGACCTGCTCGACCTCGACCGGCTCCAGCGCGGGATCGTCTCACCGAAACGACACGCGACCGACCTGGCGGACTTCGTCCGTCGTGCCGTCGATGAGATGGAGACGCACGGTCGGGTGATCGAGCTGGATGTGCAGCCGGGAAGCGCGCAGATCGATCCGGCGAAGACGGAGCGGATCCTCGAGAACCTCCTGTCGAACAGTCTTCGACACACCCCCAACGACGCCAAGATCTGGGTGCGAGCGCGGCTTCAGGACGACGGCGTCCTGTTCATCGTCGAAGACGACGGACCGGGTGTGCCTCCCGAGCTTCGCGAGGAGATCTTCGAGCCCTTCCGTCAGGCACCGGGGTCGTCGTCCGTGCACGCGCCGGGGGTCGGCATCGGGCTGTCCCTCGTCCGCCGGTTCGCCGAGCTCCACGGAGGCAACGCATGGGCCGAGGAGCGCGAGGGCGGCGGAGCCTCGTTCCACGTCTTCTTGCCCGTTTCGTGACCTCGATCCGTCAACGCTCGTGAAACGCCTACCATCGGGTGATGCAGCGGAGCGGGACCACCGGTGACGACTGAGGAAGGTTCTCGACGGCCCTCACGCCGCATCCTTCTCATCCTGGCGCTGTTGTTCCTCGCGCTGGCCGCCGCCGGAACGGCCACGGTGACGATCGTCGCCCTCGGCGTTCGGGAGGAACTCGAGGAGGGCCGCCAAGCGGTCGATCGAGCCCGGAGTGCGCTGATCGAGGGGCGCATCGCGGACGCCACCCGCTCATTCGAACACGCACGTCGAGCGTTCCGGATGGCCCATACCGAAGCGACGTCGGGGGCATCGACCCTCGGCCGCTTCGTACCTGTACTGGGTCGCACGCTCGACGTCGTCGTCGCGCTCGCCGATGCAGGCGAGCACGGAGCGAGGGCAGGGCTCGAGATGACACTCGCGCTCGAGCAACTCCCGGGAGGGATCGATGCGCTCGCGCCGACAGATGGTGCGCTCCCGTTCGAAGCGTTCTCCTCGCTCGCCGACCCGCTCGAGGAGGCGCGATCCGAGACCGCCCTCGCGGTGGAAAAGATCCGTTCCTCGCCCTTCGGTGCCCTTCCCGGCCCAGTGGCGGACGCCCGGCGTCAAGCTCTCGAGCAAGTCGAGAAGGTCGAGCAGGCACTCGAGTCGTGGCGCGCGTTCGCGCTCGGCTTACCGGAGTTCCTCGGCGTCGAGGGACCGCGTCGGTACCTGGTCTTCGCCGAGAACCTCGCGGAGCCCCGGGGCACCGGCGGGCTCTGGGGCGCGTACTCGATCCTCCACGTCGAAGAGGGCCGGCTTTCGTTCTCGCGCTTCCGCGCCGTCTCGGGTCTGCGGATCCTGCCACCGGACGCCACGCCGGCGCCCAACCCCGACTACCGCCGCAACTACGCTCGGTGGGGTGCCCCCGGCTACTGGTTGAACATGAACATGACGCCCGACTTTCCATCGGCCGCGCGGGCTGCGCTGGCGAACTGGGAAGCGATCAGTGGCGAATCACTTGACGGGGTCCTCACCTCGGATCCCTTCACCCTCAAGCACCTCCTTCAGGTGACGGGCACGGTCCGTCTTTCGCGACCGCCGCTCGTGGTGACGGATGAGAACGTCGTCGCCCTCCTCTCGAACCGGGCATTCGCACTCTTCCCCGATCCGCAGATCCGCAAGGCGCTATCGGGCGAGGTCGCGCTCGCGGTGTTCGATCGGTTCTTGAGCCTCGAAGGGCGCGCCGTGCCCAGGCTCCGTGCGCTGGGCAGAGCGATCGTGGAAGGGCATCTGAAGATCTATTCGGTCGACCCGTCGATGCAAAACGCATTGGTCGGAGCCGGGCTGGACAACGGCCTGCGGCCGCCTGGGGGCGATCTGCTCGGGGTGTTCGTGAACGCTGGGGCGGGCGGGAAGGTCGACTTCTTCGCACGACGATCGGTCCGCCACGAGGTAACGCTTCTCCCGGGTTCGCACTCGGTGGCACTCACCCTCACCACGATCGAGAACGGCGCGCCAACGTCGGGGCAGCCCCGCTACGTCATCGGCCCGCACCTCGGTCGAGCGGGAGACAACATCCCGCTCATCTCGGTGTTCTGCGGCCGACGCTGTGGCTTGATCCGGGCTGAACGCGACGGGGAACGAGTCTCTCTGCGCACCGGCTCCGAGCTGGGCTACCCCTATTACCAGGACTACTTCACGATCCCCTCCGGGGAGACCGGCGTGCTCGCTGTCCACACAGAGACACGCGGATCATGGGAAGGGGATCCGTTGGGCGGTTCCTACAGGTTGACCATCCATGGTCAGACGACGATCCAGCCGACGTCCGCGAACATCCGGATCTTGGCGCCGGACGGTATGCGATTCACCACGTGGAGTGAGGGTATCCGTATCCACAACCGCACGGCGGCGACGTGGGAAGGTGTGCTCCAAGGCACCGTCGAACTGGAGGTGTCCTTCGAAGCACCACCGCTCCCGGTGCGTCTATGGCGAGCGATCTCCGACTGGTTCTGAAGGTCGAGGCGAGCCCCGACCTGGACCCAGAAGCTGACTGCCCGCTAGGCTTCGATCCGGGAGGTCACCATCCGTCGACGCGAGAACACCACGATCGTCACGCCGACCGCCAGGAGCCCGAAAGCTAGGAACAGGAGCCCCGCGATCTCGGCTCCGGTGAACGCGGTCCCGCCGGCCCCACCGGTCCCACCGATGGTCCCGCCGGTTCCGCCGATGCTGGGCCCCCCAGGGTTGCCAAGAGAGGATCCCTCTTGCGCCAAGGCCGCGAGAGGCAGCACGATCGAGTACACGATGGCCGCGGTACCGGCCCAGATGATGCGCTTCATCGCCTCCGCCTTCCTTCCGGGTCGATCTATCCAAAAATCCAACCTAGATACTAGGCCGGATGGGGGGCAGTCAGCAAGGGAGCATACGACTCCCCGCCCATCTCATCTCCCGCAGCGCACCGTGCGCTGGGGTGGTTCGAGACTCATCCGAGCCGGCGGTCGGACTCGAACCGACGACCTAGCGATTACAAATCGCTTGCGCTACCAGCTGCGCCACGCCGGCCGGGTCCGAGTCTAGCGGGGCGACCGCCCGGTCTTGAACACGAACCCGTAGGTGAAGAGTCCGTAGAGGACGAAGGCGTTCAGGGCGATGGCGAGCAACCCCGGCCCGCCGGTCCTCCCGACCTGCACCAACCCGGTCACGATCCCGAGCGACGCCAGCACGATCCCGAGCAAACGCCCGGCGGGTTGTAAACGCAGGACCAGCCATCCGGCCACGAGCAAGAGGCACCCACTGACGATCAGATAGAGGGCCGCGACCTCCTCGCTGATCACGCCCTCGTCCCCGGGAACCATCAGGCGCGTGTCGCCGCTCAGCGAAACGATGCCGAACAACACGGAAAGGGCGCCGGAGATGAGCAGGATCAGGCCTGCGTAGGTGACCATCCCAGGACGTTGGGCCGGTGCGGGGCGCGGACTGGGCACGCCATGGGCGGGATCCCAGGGTGGCGGAGGCGGGATATCGCTCATGGGTTGGCGCCGAGTGGCCGGCACGGGGCGAGCCTAGCCATGTCGCCGGGGGGAGGCAACGACTCGCCCCGGCAGGACGAAGCCGTAGAGAGCCGCGGCGAGGGCGGCGGAGGCGTTCAGCGAGCCGACGCGGCCGCTCAGCGGAAGGGCGACCAGGAGATCGCAGCGCTCCCGGACCAGCCTCGACATCCCTTCGCCCTCCGATCCGATGACCACCGCGACGCGTCCCTCCGGGGACGGCTGATCGAAGATCGAGTGCGGAGCCTCTTCGTCCAGGCCGACCACGAAGAACCCGGCTTCCTGGAGCCGCGCGAGGGCACGCCCGATGTTGGCCACGACGGCGTGCGGCAGGTGTTCCAATGCGCCGGCGGATGCGCGTACGGCCGCGGGCGTGACCCCGGCCGCTCGGCGGGCGCGGGTCACGAGGGCCTCGGCGCCGGCCGCCTCGGCCGTGCGCGCCGCGGCCCCCAGGTTCTGCGGGTCCGTGATCCCGTCCAGGACGACCACGAGGGCATCGGGGCCGAACGGGAAGGTGGCCAGATCCCGTTCGCCCATCTGCGCGCGGCCGCTGTGGCCCGTGTGGCCTCTCACCGTCCGCGCGACGACGCCGCGATGATCCTCGGCCAAGCGATCCAGCTCACGCCGGTCGGTCGCGCGGACGGGCACCTTGGCCGCGCGTGCCTCGTCTCGAACCGCGCGCAGCCCCTGCGTGTCACGTGCGCCCACCGCGACGAGCACCTCCTTGACCCGCCCCGCTCGCAGTGCCTCGACGACGGCGCGGCGCCCAGAGATCAGCTCGTCGCTCACCCGACCACCGCGAGCGCCAGGCACCCGATGCCGTCACCGACCAAGCCCAATCCTTCCGGGCGGGTCGCCTTCACGGAGACTCGGTCGACCGGGACGCCCGAGATCGCGGCGAGCCGCTCGCGCATCTCTCCGCGCCTGGGTGCGATCTGCGGTCGGTCGCAGAGGACCGTGATGTCCATGGACACCGGCGCGCGTCCGACATCGGAGAGCAAACGGAGCGTTCGAGTCAGGATCTCGTCCCCCGTGATGCCGGCCATCTCGGGAGCCGTTTCGGGGAAGTGCTCCCCGATGTCTCCTAGGGCGACCGCCCCGAGCAGGGCGTCGGCCACCGCGTGACAGACCACGTCACCGTCGGAGTGTCCCGACAGACCGACGTCGCCTTCGAACAACAGTCCACCGAGCCATAGCTCGCCATCGGTCGCGAAGGGATGCACGTCGAAGCCGAGCCCCACGGCAGACTCAGGCATCGCTGCCGCCCATGCGCCGGTCCGCCTGCGCAAGGTCGGCGAGGGTGGTGATCTTCACGTTGTCGGGATCGCCAGGGACCGCGCGAACGTCGAAGCCCGCCCAACGAAGCATCGAGGCGTCGTCGGTGAACGAGGCGCCCGCTGCCTCCGCCTTCGCGTGCGCCTCTCGAAGGACCGACGTCCGGAAGGCCTGTGGCGTCTGGCCGAGCGCCAGCTCATCTCGTGGCTCCACGCCCTCGACGACCTCTCGCCGGACGCGGAGCACCGTGTCGGTGACCGCCAGCACCGGGACCGCTCCGTCGGCACCGGCATCCACCGCCTGCAGGACCTTCACGAACAGGTCGGGTGGCGCGAAGGGCCGAGCGGCGTCGTGAACCGTGACGACGTCGACGGTCCCCGGCACCTCGGCGAGCGCGGCCCGGACCGAGGCCTGTCGCGATCCCCCTCCCACCACCAAGAGAACAGGGACGCCGAGGTCCTCCACGCACGCCCTCGCCCGTCCTTCCCAGCCTTGTGGGAACGTCACGACGAGCCCACGGACCGGAGCCGATGCCGCAGCTGCCGCGGCCGCCACCGCGAGCATCGGGCGGCCGCCGATCGGGAGCAGCGCCTTCGGTTCGGCGGCGCCCAGCCGACGGCCAGCGCCGGCGCCCAACAAGATCACGATCGCGTCGTCGGACTCCACGTTCGAAGCATCGCAGACCGAAGCGGCTCAGGCGCCGGCGTCAGCCGTCGCGGGCGCCTGGCCCGTGACCGCGGCGAAGATCATGCGACCGGTGGTGGTCTGGATCACGTTCGTGACCCGGACATCCACCTGCGACCCGATGCTTCCGACGGCCTGCTCGACGACCACCATCGTGCCGTCGTCGAGGTACGCCACCGCCTGCCCGTGCTCGCGGCCCTCCTTGACCAGCCGGACTGAGATCTCGTCACCGGCGGTGTAGGGAACGCGGAAGCGGGAGGCGAGGGCATTGATCTGGGTGACCGGCACGCGGAGGGCCTCAGCGACCTTCGCCATGTTGTGGTCCACGGTGATCAGCTGCGCACCGCGCTCGCGGGCAAGTCGCACGAGCGCGGCATCGACGTCGATGACCCCGGCCTCCTCCACCAACTGGAATTGCACCGTGGGAGCCTTCTGAAGCTCCACGAGCATGTCAAGGCCACGCCTGCCGCGTGACCGGCGGTGCGGATCGGAAGAGTCAGAGATCGCTTGGAGTTCACGGAGCACGCCCTCGTGCAGCAGGATCGTGCCCCCGACGAAACCGGTGGCGACCAGGTCGGCCACTCGGCCATCGATCAAGGCACTCGTGTCCATCACGTGAAGATCCCCGCGCTGCACACCTGCGGCGCGCGGCTTGATCCCAACGAGCCCGAAGATGTCCTCGTACTTGGTCTGCCCGAGCCGGTAGCCCACCGTCCCGATCGTGAGGTAAAGGAACACGATCGCGGGCCACGACGCGGACGCGGGCAGGAAGAGGAGGGGCACCATCATCAGCGCGGCGACGAGGAGCCCCACGACGAGACCCACCACGCCCCCGGCGAGCACTGCTGGTGGTTTCTTGCCGAGCTCCGTCTCGAGACCGTGCACAGCCTGGAGCGTGAGACGTCCGAAGATCCCTCCCACCACGTAGCCGACGCCGGCCCCGAGGAAGACGAACAGGAGGGCACGGCTCGTGCTGGTCGTACCCGACGCTTCTCCGATCCGAGCACCGACGGTCGCGATCAGGGCGACGAAGATGAGGCGGACGCCGCCGGCGATGCGCCCGCGGACATCACCGCCTCTTCGTCCCTGCTCGTTCTCGGTCACGATGCTCACCCCGCCTCGGGAAGCCCGATCGGGGGGCGGATTGCCCCCTTCAGGGTCTTCGGCGCAAGGGAGACCCCTCCTGAGTTCCGCTCTTGAACCCTTCGGGTGGATCCGGCCTGGAGGGGACTCCGTGAGCGTCAGGCCTGAGCGGCCAGCTTCACACCGTGAGCGCCGTCCAAGACGTCGTCGATCATGATCTCGGCGTCTTCCTCGGTCTTGCCGGCCGCGTGAGACAGCTCCGAGATCAGGATCTGCCGGGCCTTGTGGATCATGCGCTTCTCACCCGCAGAAAGGCCCTTCTCACGATCCCTGATCGAAAGGTTCCGAAGGACCTCGGCCACCTCGAACGGGTCGCCCGAGTGGAGCTTCTCGAGGTTGTTCTTGAACCGGCGACTCCAGTTGGCAGCCGAGATCGTCTCGGCTTCGGTGAGGACCTTCAGGATCTTCTTCACCTGAGCCTTGCTGATGACCGGTCGAAGCCCGACCTGCTCGGCCGAGTCAACGGGGACCGAGAGCGTGAGGTCGCCGTAGACGACACGAAGCACCAAGTACTTGCGCTTCGCTCCGAGGAACTCCTTGTCCTTCAGCTCTTCGATGACGGCCGCCCCGTGCTCGGGGTGGACGACGGTGTCTCCCTTACGGAACGCGGACAAGTGGTTCCCCCTTCGCGAGAGCAGGCGTCCGGCCGAAGCGTGGCCGGCGAGATTAGGAAGGATAACACGGAACCGTCTCTCCCGCAACCCAAAACTGCAGGTCAGAGGCACTTTCGCTTGTTCGCAGTGGGTCCGATGGGGTTATGGTTCGACCGCTCAGGAAGCCCTGCGTTGTGCTCCGGCCTCCCGGGCACCTGCCCAGGAAAGAGCCTCCGACACATCCCGAACGGGAACCAGTCGAGGATGCCGCTGAGGGTCCTGACCTGGTGCTGCGAACACGTATCGACATCCCGCGGCCTCGGCCGCGGCCAGTCGCTGCGGCATCGCCGACGCGGGACGAACGAGCCCCGTCAGGGACACTTCGCCGACGAAGGCCGTGGCCGCCGGCGAAGGCACACCCGTCACGGCCGACGCGAGAGCGGCCGCGACCGCCAGGTCCGCGGCCGGATCGTCGACCCGAAGGCCTCCCGAGGAGGCTCCGAACAGCTCGGCCCGCCCGAGGCGGTAGCCGCCGGCGCGAGCGAGCACGGCCGCCATGAGCTGGAACCGGCGCCCGTCGAGCCCGGTCGTCTGCCGGCGGGCGGGGCCGTCCGGGGAACCCACCAGGGCTTGGACCTCGACCGCGAGCGCCCTTCGACCCGCCAGGGGAAGGGCAACGGCAGCTCCGGGGACGCCGAAGCCCGACAGGAGCACGCCCGCGGGATCGACCTCGTGGAGCCCATCGGAGCCCATCTCGAACCATGCGGTCTCGCCTTCGGCGCCGAACCGATTCTTCCCGCCCGAGAGCACCCGAAGTCCGGATCGAGGGTCCCCTTCGAACGTCAGCACGACATCCACGGCGTGTTCGAGCGCGCGCGGTCCAGCGAGATCCCCGTCCTTGGTCACGTGCCCCGTCATCACGACCGCGACGCCCTCCTCTTTGGCCATCCCGACCAGGGCATCCGTGCAGTTCCGCACCTGGGCGACACCGCCTGGCATCTGAGGGGCAGACGGATCCCGCACTGCTTGGATGGAATCCACCGCGAGGAGGAACGGCGCGCGATCGCGCGCCGTTCCGAGCACCGCAGCAAGATCTCGGCCCGGAGCGAAGCCCACGGCATCGCCCGCGACGCCCAGGCGCCGCGAACGGGCCGCGACCTGGCCATGGGATTCCTCGCCGGACACGAGGAGGCACGATCGGCCCGAATCGGAGAGGCGGGAGAGCATGTGCAGCAGCAGCGTGGACTTCCCGATCCCCGGCTCCCCCGCGAGGAGGATCACCGATGCGGGTACGAGCCCGCCACCCAGCACGCGATCGAGCCCCTGGATCCCGGTGGAAATGCGGGGCTCGGTCCCGGAGGTCTCGCCGAGGTTGAGGACCGGGGCGACGAGGCCCGGGGCTGCGCCGACAGAGCTTCCGATCGTGCCCCACGCAGCACAGCCGGGGCAACGACCGACCCACTGGGCGACCTGCTGTCGACATCCCGAGCAGGTGAAGATGGTCCGGGGACGCGTCATGAGGGCCCGACGCTAGCGACCGGGTGTGACAGCTCCCGAAGGGTGGTGTCGGCGACCCTGGCTACCCTCCTCTGAGTAGGACCAACGGCTCGGATCTGCGGCCGGCGGAGTGAGATCGGACCGCTCCCCTACGAGTTCCGTCTGAGATGCCGATACCGACGTGACGAAGGAGGAGCGGCTGTGGAGGTCGTGAGGATCGGTGGCGGAGACGGCGGATGGGATCCGGGTTCCGATGCGACAGAGATCGAGCCTCACGACAGCCCCGGCGACTCGCCCGAGTTCCCACTCGTCCTCGTGATCTGGCGCGACGCGTGGTTCGACTTCGAAGAGCTCGATCCGGAGGACGCGCGAGCGGACTACCTAGTGAGCACGGTGGGATTCCTCGTGCAGCGAGGGCCGCGCTTCGTTTCCGTCGCTCAAGAGGTGCTTCCCGACGGCGACGGGTTCCGAGCGGTCACCCACATCCCCGTTGCGGTCGTGGAGAAGATCTCGCCGCTCCGTGAGTCTGACGAGGCCGCGAGAGGCGATCTCGCAGCTCCATAGCCCGTATACTCGCTCGGTTCGACGCGGAGGTCGCGTCGACGAAGAAGGAGGGATGGATGATGACTGCGAGCTCGGTCACCGTTCGCGCGTTGCGCCCCTCCGTCTCCCGCTGAGCCGTCCGGCTCTCTCGCGGTAGCTCCCGAAGGACGCGGCGTTCCGGCATGTCCGAAGACCAACGAGCGCCAACATCCCGACGAAGGAGCAACCGCGATGCGAGACGAAGTCATCGAGCACTTCCTCGATGAAGGACTCATCGAACGGGTCATCCGACCCATCAAGAGCGGCAAGGAGGCGAGCGTCCACCTCTGCCGCGCCAACCCGCGCACGACCGGCGAAGAGCTGGTGGCGCTGAAGATCTATCACCCGCTGGACCGGCGGGACTTCCGCGACGAGTCCATCTACCGAGACGGGGAGTTCATCAAGGAGCGGCGGATCCGCGTCGCACTCGACAAGAGAACGAGGTTCGGCCGCGAGGTGCAGGGCGGCATCTGGGTGAATCGGGAATGGGAGACGCTTCGGGCTCTGTCCGAGGCGGGAGCACCGGTCCCGCGGCCGATCGAGGTCACGGACCGGGCGATCCTGATGTCCTACATCGGCGACGAGGGCGAGGCCGCCCCGCAACTCCATCGGTACCGAACGCGCGATCAGGCGGAATCCGAGGAGCTCTTCGAGCAGTGCATCCGCGCGATCGAGCGCATGCTCTTCCACGATGTGATCCACGGCGACCTGTCTCCGTTCAACGTGCTTGTGTGGGAAGGACGGATCAGCGTGATCGACCTTCCGCAGGCCGTCGACCCGAAGAAGAACCGGCATGCCGAGTCTCTCCTGGCCCGCGACGTCGCCCGGGTCTGCGAGCACTTCGCTCGTCGAGGGGTCTCGCGGGATCCGGCGGCGACCGCCGCTGATCTCTGGACGGCATGGACGTTCGCCGATCTCGTGCCGGAGGAGCTGCGACCGCTCCTCTAGACAACGGTCGAACCGGAGCGGCCCACTCCCGGCTGTGTGACGAACGTCACACGTTGTTGGTGCATCCGACGCAGCGGAATCGGGCTACGGCGTGTCTTGATGGCGTCGACGCGAACGAAAGAGCGTCGTGAGACGGAGGAGGTATGTGATGAGCGTCAAGGCAGAGACCCTCGCAGCGCCCGCAAGGCATGTTTCGCCGTACGTGCTGGCAGTCGTCCTGGCCCTCGTCATCGGGGCGGCAGCGGGAAGCATCATCACGCGGGCCTTCGAGGCGGACGTGACACCGACCACCCGAGAGCACGTGGTCGGCATCGCTCCCTGGGACCAGCAGAAGCTCGACGCCGTGGACGGCCGGCAACAGGCCGAGACCGTCAAGGTGGGCGGACCTGGTATCGCGCCGTGGGACCAGACGAAGCTGGACGCCATGGCAGGATTCCAAGCCTCAGCCGGCGATCGGGACAACGGCTAGGACGTCGAGGCGGGTCCGGTCGGCCGCACCACCGATCCGGACCCGCATCGACTTTCCTTCGCATACGGTTCCGGAAGTCGATGCAGCGGGATGGCCCGCTCGCGTGTCCTTAGAGGTGTGGCCCAGGAGAGTCGCGTGGCGCAACCGGAAGCGGCTGTCGGAGCGGGACGGCTCAGCCTCGCCGAGCTGTACGAGCGAACCGCGCCGGGAGCCGTTCGACTCGCCTATCTGCTCACCGGCGATCGTTCGGTGGCCGAGAACATCACGCAGGACGCGTTCGTCGGGTCAGCGGGCACCTCGCCCACCTCCGTGAGGGTGGGGCCTTCGAGCCTACCTGCGGCGGGCGGTCGTGAACCTCGCGAAGAACCACTTCCGTGGCCGATCGGTGGGCGAGCCTTCCTCGATCGCGCGCGCCCGGCGACAACCAGTCCGGGCCACGAGCAACCGCTCGTCGAGCGCGAAGCCACGGGTTTCGTCGAGGCGTATGGGGCTCTCGACGTGGAGCGAACGATCGCCTATCTGGCCGACGAACGCAAACGCTCGTCGGTGTTCGGGTGGCTGGGGGCACAGGGTGGGGGAGGGGCCCTTGGATGAGTTCCGACTGGCGTTCTCCTGCTCGACGCCCAGGGCTATTCGCACGCGCTCGACTCATGTGAGGAACGGGGCAGGTCGGCTTCAGTGACCGATCTTCGATGCTCGTACGATCTCCACTGGCTGCGCTCCGACGAGATCGGACGCGGTCCCTTCAGCGGAAGCCATTTCGACCTCATCGTTCGTGGTTGGGGAGATCGCTCACGTTGCCACCCACTGGGATACCAGGGAAGTCGGACGTCAGATATGGGAGCCCTTCGCTCGATGGGTGTCCAGGAATCACCCGGAGGACGTCGCGGTGATGTACCAAGACGAGACGCAGAGCTTGGAGCGGTTCACCGAGGAGTCGATCCGGCTCTGGGAGCGGTACACGCGCGACTACGTCGAGGAAGTGAACCA
>Ga0299913_10002342_pt1 | contig 14887 bp, 13 predicted proteins | sample RVTome_9_FD_201360 | JGI IMG/M metagenome (GOLD analysis project Ga0299913, IMG submission 201360) | Soil microbial communities from uranium-contaminated site in the Upper Colorado River Basin, Wyoming, United States - RVT155D38 (version 2) ...
GAGGCGCTGAAACGCGGGCACCCGCACGTGGGAGAAGAGCATCTGCTCTACGTGCTCGCCGCGCGTGAGAGATCGATCGCGGGCGGTCTTCTCGAGCGGCACAACGTCCGGGAGGCCGTCCGAGGGGGACTCGGCGCGGCGCTGCCCCAGCCGGACTACCTCACGGGCTCGAACCGCGTCCTCGACGAGGAGGGGAACGTCGTCGGGCACATGTTCCTCGGCCCGGACGGCCTGCCCTTCGTCGAGCTCGAGCCCGACTCCGAGCCCTAGCGGGCGACGCCGGCCGCAACGGGTTCCTCGGCGGCGACGACGTCGAGCCACGCGTCGATCAGGCACGACATCGAATGGAGCGCGCTGAGGCCGATCAGCTCCTCGTGCTCGGGCTCGAGCGGCAAGGCGTCGATCACAAGATGGAGCTCCTCGGCGTGGGCGACGTCGAGCACCGCATGCAGGAGGAGCTGGCGGAAGCCGTCGCGGGGGAGGCCCGTCGTCTCGATCAGCCGCTCGACCGTCGGGGCATGCGGGTGGAAGGCTTCGAGCGCGACCAGACCGAGGACTGCGATCGGGTGGCGATGGTGGATCCAGAAGAACTGGCTACCGATGAGCGCCGCGACGGCTTGTGGCGGAGGACTCGCGACGAGAGCCACCGTATCCACGCCGAGGGCTTCGAGATCGTCGAGGGCCGCGCGTCCCGGCTCGCCGCCGTGCAGCTCCTCGGGAATGTGCACTTCCAGGTAGTCCGCGAGCCCGACCGCTACCGCGTCGTCGGAAACGAGGCCACGTGCACGCGCGAGCGCCGCCTCCATCAGCGGGACCGTTGCGAGCGTCACGTACGCGCTCGCTGCCAGGTATTCGGGACACAGCTCTCGCGAGCGTGGATGCTCGAGCAGCAGCCGTCCCGGCGTCGCGAAGGCTGAGCTCGCGAGCCCGAGCTTGCGCCGCAGGCGGGCGCTGGCCGTCGGCACGGTGCCGGCGCTAGAAGATCATGAAGGTCGTCCAGGGCGGAAGACCTTCCTGAGCGACAGGTGGTGTTTCGTGCCATGCTGCTGCGCCATCGAGCCGCTTCTTTATGGCGATGAGCATGTTGACCTCGTGCTTCGTCAACCCCTCGACAGCAAACCTGTACGGCTCCGGCAACTCGTCCTCGAAGATGATGTCGGCCGCCCTAAGCTTCTGCTCGTTGTCGCCCCCGTTGCTAGGCATCATGCCTACCCCCTTCCTCAGCCCGGCCACCCTATGAACTGACGACGCCTGCCGGGACGTTTCGCGCGCGGGATGCTACTCCCAGTTCGCCGCTCGGGCAATAGCGGCAATCGTCGCTTGCGTTGTCAGTAGCCCGCGCGGGGTCTACGCTCGTGGCGTGGCGATCTGCATCAGCTGCGGGCGGGAGAGCGCGGGCGACTTCGCCTTCTGCCCCTACTGTGGTGCACAGCTTGCCGAGGCGCAGCCCGCCCGTGAGCTTCGCAAGACCGTGACCGTCCTCTTCTGCGACGTCGCAGGCTCGACGTCGCTCGGCGAGTCGGTCGATCCCGAGGCCCTGCGCGCGCTCCTCCAGCGCTACTTCGAGCGAATCAGGGGAATCGTCGAGCGTCACGGCGGAACGGTGGAGAAGTTCGTCGGGGACGCCGTGATGGCCGTGTTCGGCGTCCCCGTGCTGCACGAGGACGACGCGCTTCGGGCCGTGCGGGCGGCCTCCGAGATCCTCGAGGCGCTGCCCGAGCTGGGCGTCGAGGCCCGCATCGGCGTCAACACCGGCGAGGTCGTGACCGGCACCGAGGAGCGGCTCGCGACGGGTGACGCGGTCAACGTCGCCGCGCGGCTCGAGAAGGCCGCCGCGTCGAACACGGCGCTTCTCGGCGAGGATACGGCTCGACTCGTACGCGGCGCGGCCGATCTCGAGCCGGTGCCGCCGCTCGAGCTGAAAGGGAAGGCCGACGCCGTGCCCGCCTACCGGCTCGTCGCCGTGCACGACGAGGCCGAGCCGCGCCGGCTGGACATGCCGATGGTGGGACGCGAGCGGGAGCTGCGTGGGTTGCGCGAGGCCTTCGGACGGGCCTTGCACGACCGCTCGTGCCAGCTCTTCACCGTCCTCGGGTCGGCCGGAGTGGGGAAGTCGCGGCTGGCCGCCGAGTTCCTGGCCAGGGTGGAGGCGCTCGTCGTCCGCGGACGGTGTCTCTCCTACGGCCAGGAGATCACGTACGGGCCCGTCATCGAGATCGTGAAGCAGCTCGGCACGTCGCCCCCGGAAGGCGCGGCGGGGGTGCCGATTCGGTCCCTGCTCGGCGAGACCGACGCGGCGACGTCCGCGGAGGAGATCGCATGGGCGTTCCGCAAGCTGCTGGAGCAGGAGGCGCGTGAGCGGCCGCTCGTGTGCGTGATCGACGACATCCACTGGGGCGCGGAGACGCTGCTCGACCTCGTCGAGCACGTCGCGGATCTGAGCCGGGACGCGCCGATCCTCGTGCTCTGCCTGGCCAGGCCGGACCTCCTCGACCGTCGACCCGGCTGGGGCGGGGGCAAATGGAACGCGACGACCGTCCTCCTCGAGCCCCTCGACGCGCTCGAAAGCGACCAGCTCCTCGATGCGCTCGGAAGCGTGGAGGGCACGCTTCGGCAGCGGATCGCGGCGGCGGCCGAGGGGAACCCGCTCTTCCTCGAGGAGATGGTCGCGCTCGTGCGAGAGTCCCCGACCGGCGACGTGACGATCCCGCCGACGATCCAGGCGCTTCTCGCGGCGAGGCTGGACCAGCTCGAACCGGGGGAGCGAAGCGTGCTCGAGCGCGGGGCAGTCGAGGGCCGCGTCTTCCACCGGAGCGCGGTCGAGGCGCTGGACGGGGCCGAGCCTCAGCTCAACGCGCGGCTCGTCGCGCTCGTTCGCAAGGAGCTCGTGCGACCCGAGCCGACGCATGTTCCCGACGACGAGGCCTTTCGCTTCAGGCACGTGCTGATCCGCGATGCCGCATACGAGGCGCTTCCCAAGTCGGTTCGGGCCGGGCTGCACCAGCGGTACGCGGATTGGCTCGAGAAGCACCGCTCGGACCTCGGCGACGCCGACGAGATCGTCGGCCACCACCTCGAGCAGGCAGCGCGCTACAAGCAGGAGCTCGGGAATCCCGATCCGGAGCTCGCCGCGAGGGCGGGAGAGCGGATCGCGGCGGCCGGCCGGCGCGCTCTTTGGCGCGGCGACAACCTCGCCGCATACGCGCTGCTGGAGCGCGCCGCCAAGCTCTTGCGCCCCACACGTCTCGACGTCGGGCTCGAGCTCGACCTCGCCAGCGTGCAGCCCACACCGCATCAGGCGATCGCGATTGCCGACGCGGCCGTCGAACGCGCCGCTGCCGAGGGAGACGAGGCCGGCCAGGCTGTGGCTCGCGTCGTCGCCACGTACCAGCGCCTGTTCGCGGGTCAGGCGGGCGTCGACGAGCTCGAGGACGTGGCGCGCGCGGCGCTCCCGTTGCTCGAGCGAGTCGGAGACCACGCCGGCCTCGTCCACGTGTGGTCCGCGCTCGGATTCGGCGTCGCCAACATGCGCGGCCGCTACGCGGAGTGGGAACAGGCTGCCGAGGAGGCGCTCCGCCACTCGCGCCTCGCGGGCCAGCGACCGACGCACCTCTTCAATCTCGAGGTGACGCTCATCGTCGGGCCGACTCCGGCCGACGAGGCGCTCGAGAAGCTTGCCGCGGCCGCCCCGGACGTGCCGAACGCGAACGCCCAGCTCTGTCGTGCGCACCTCCTGGCCATGCTCGGTCGTTTCGACGAGGCGTGGCCGAGCGCGCGCGAGGCGAGCGATCGGCTGCGGGAGCTCGACGCGGGCCCGCCGTGGGGAATCGGCGAGTTCCCACTCGCCGAGATCGCCGCGCTCGAGGGCGACTACGCGGCCGCGGTCGCGTACCTCGGAAGCTTCTGCGACTTCCTCGAGGAGCACGGGCAGCTCGCGTTGCTGTCGAGCTTCGCCCCCCTGCTTGGACGCTACCTGTGCGCGCTCGGCCGCTTCGACGAGGCCGAGGCCCAGGCTCGGCGCGGACGCGAGCTCGGGGAGGAGCACGACGTTCACGCGCAGGGGCTCTCCCGCCAGGTGCAGGCGCGGGTGGATTCTCACCGGGGGCGGCACGCCGAGGCGGAAGCGGGCGCGCGGGAAGCGGTCTCGCTTCTCGGGCAGACGGACGCGCTCTACTTCCAAGGTGCGGCGCTCTGGGACCTCGGCGAGGTCGTGCTGGCCTCCGGCCGAGGAGACGAGGCCCGCGCTTTCTACGGTGACGCGCTCCACGCCTACGAGCGCAAGTTGAACCTCGCAGCCGCTGCACAGGTTCGCGCGCGAATCGAGGCGGTCCCCGAGGTCACGCTGCCGGGCTGACGTCGTTTATCTCCGCTTTCGGCCGGGAACGCTTGCGACGTGGCTGCCCCGGCCATCCTCGCGCTGAGCAACTCCGCGAAGGAGCTCCTGCTCATCGGGTTCATCGTGCTCGTGCCGACCGTTCCCGTGACCATCTTCGCCTGGAACTTCCTGAGCAAGCACCGCAAGCGCCCCGGGGTCAGCGAGGAGCGCGAGATCGAGGCTGGACGCTCGGCGGCGACGCCGTTCGCCGTGATCTCCATCGTCGGCACCGTCATCGCCGCGGCCGCCGTGGCGGCTCTGCTCCTCGTGATCGCGGTTCGAGCAGTCGCGGCCTAGCCCTAGCGCGGTAAGCGCAGGCCGAGGCGACGCGGGAGGGAGGCCACGAGGGCCGTCACCGCCCCCGGCTCGCGGCCTTCGTCCTCGGCGGCGTCCTTCGCGACGAGCGCGCGTCGGATCAGCGAGCCGCCGACGTAGCGAAACGGCTCGGGCGGGAAGAGCTTGCGGGAAGGCTCGACGAGCGCGAGCGCCGTCCGGTCGTCACGCCGGTCGAGCGCGAGCCGCGCGAGGATCTCCCCGCCGAGGTACGACGGGCCGACGCCGTTCCCCGTGAAGCCGAATCCGTGGTGCGTGCGCCCACGGCTTCCGAAGATCGGAAGGTGCGTGGGCGACACGTCGATCGGGCCGCCCCACGCGTGCGTCACCTCGCGGTCGCGCAGCTGCGGGAAGAAGCGGACGAGGCTCTTCCGCGCTTGCGCGACCGTGCGCCGATCCACCTCGAGCCGCCTCGACCGGCGGGCGTCGAAGCCCATCGTGCCGCCGCCCCAGCCGAACGCGATGCGGCCGTCGCGCGTCGTCCTCGTGTAGTGAACGAGCGTCCTCGAGTCGACGATCGCCTCGCCCCCCGTCCAGCCGAGCTCCTCGAGCACGTCCGGGACCGGCTCGGTGAGGACGATGTGGCTCGAGGCGACCGCGAGCGCGAGCCGGTAGCCGGGAAACCGGAGTGCCGAAGTGTTCACGGCGAGGACGGCCGCGCCCGCGAGCACGTGGCCGGCACGTGTCTCCACTCCTCCGTCGCGATGGAGGCGCGTCACCTCGGTGCGCTCGTGGATGCGGACGCCACGCTCGAGCAGCGCCGCGCGGAGTCCCAGACCGAGACGCGCAGGCTGCACGGTTGCGTTGAGCGCGTGGACGCAGCCGCCGAGAAAGAGCGGCGAGTCGCAGCGCTTCCTGATCTCGTCGGCCCCGGCCGCCTCCACCGCTTCGGGCGCGCCGAGCTCGGCCGCGGCGCGTACCTCGTCGTTCCAGGAGCCCACCTGCGACTCGGTGGTCGCCACGCGCAGCATCGGCGCCGGGCCGTACCATGCATCGACGCCGTTCTCCTCGCACCATGCCCCGATGCGGCGGACGGCGTCCTCGGAAGCACGGCAGACCGCGAGCGCGGCGTCGTCTCCGACTCGCTCGCGGAGGGTCGGCGCGTCGGGCCACAATGTCTCGCAGAAGCCCCCGTTGCGCCCACTCGGACCGTGACCGCAGACCTCGGCCTCGAGGACGAGCACGTCGAGCTCCGGTTCGAGCTCACGTAGCTGCCACGCCGTCCAGAGCCCCAGGTAGCCGCCGCCGACGACGACCACGTCGGCGCTCGCGTCACCGTCGAGCGGACGGGTCGGAACGACGTCGCCCGCCTCCTCGAGCCACCAGCCGTGTCGTGTATGGCCCATCAGGGGACCCTACTTCGGCCGTGATGCTTGGATTGCGGCCGCGAAGCGGACGCCTTCAGGGTTTTTCGCGCGACCGGAATCCGCGCTAGCGGATTGTGGTCTTGCGCACGATTCAGCTGAGGTGGCGAACGGGATTCAGTTGCCGATGATGCCCTCGGTCTGCCAGAAGTGGTCGCAGTTTGTCGGACCGCTCGTGCTTCCGATGGATGGCACAGGCTCTGACTTCGGACCGCCGCCCGCCACGAGGTCGATCTGTAGCTCGTCCCAGACGTGCATGCAGTTGGCTTCGGCTCGTGCCTGTCCGGGCGCGTCGCCTGACTTCCCACTCCCGTTGGACTGCGCTGAAGCGGACCCAGTGAGGATCCCGAGTGCCAGCGTGGCGAGCACGGTCGCCGCTGTCTTGCGCCGCATGTTGCCTCCCCTTGTCGCTCCCGCAGGACGTCTGCCTGCGATCGCGTTGCACTCTTTCACGCCAAGCGCATCTCGACAACCGCGCGATCAGCGATCACCCACGACCATGCCTGCACCGCGGTTTGGGTGGAGGTGGACGCCTAGGGGTGGCGGACGGGATTCGAACCCGCGACCACCGGGACCACAACCCGGGGCTCTACCGACTGAGCTACCGCCACCACGCCCGGGACAGGATAGCGCCCTCCGGCTCGGCTCCATCCGCGTCTTCCGTCCAGCGAGTTGTGGCCGAAGGCCGATTCATTCGGCCGTAGGCCAGACGAGATCTGTCCGTGCAGCAACGTGAAGGAGGGGGCTCGCGGGGACCATGGGTTCCGCCGCGCAGAAGCCGGGGCTCTACCAACTGAGCTGGACCCACCACGCCGCGACCGGAGAGCGCCGGCGAAAAGCGACTCCCTCCTCAGCGAGGTTCGCTTTCGACGTTTTCCGGCGTGGCGTTATCAGGCAACGCGGCGGAACGGGGCCGGTTATACTCGCAGGCACCTCATGAGCCTCATCCGGACGCGCGGCTTGCGTCGGCGGCCCAGAAGCACGAGGACTGGTCGTCCGACTTTCGTAGGGTATGCGGTGCTGGTCGCCGTAGCGTCGCTCACTCTCGCGGGCTGTCTGCACGGCGGCGACGACGGCGAGGCGAACCTGCTCGACGAGGTGAACGAACGCGGGACGCTTCAGTGCGGCGTCAACGACACCGTCCCAGGCTTCGGGTTCGTGACCGCCGGTGGCGAGTTCCAGGGCTTCGACATCGACTTCTGCCGCGCCGTCGCGACCGGCGTGGTCGGCGACGCGAACGCTGTCGACTTCCAGGTGCTGACCGCGGAACAGCGGTTCACCGCGCTGCAGGCGCGCGAGATCGACGTGCTCATCCGGAACACGACGTGGACGTCGAGCCGGGACGGGAGCGAGGGCGCGACCTTCCTGACCACGACGTTCTACGACGGGCAGGGGATGATGGTGCGGGCCGATAGCAACTACCAGGAACTCGGAGACATGGGAGGCACGACGATCTGTGTCCTCTCCGGCACGACGACCGAGCTGAACCTGGAGTCGGTGTTCCGCTCCCAGGGGATCGAGTACACACCGCTCTCTTTCGAGGACAACGACACGTTGCAGCCGGCGTTTCAACAGCGCCGGTGCGACGGCTGGACGTCCGACAAGTCGCAGCTGGCCGGTATCCGCTCGGCCTGGCCGCAAGGGCAGGGCGGTCCGGACGCGTTGCGGATCCTCGACGAGACCATGTCCAAGGAGCCGCTCGGCCCGGTCGTCCGGGACGGCGACAGTGGCTGGGCCGCCGTCGTGGACTGGATCGTCCTCGCGACGATCCAGGCCGAGGAGTTCGGGATCACGCAGGCCAACGTGGAGGAGATGAAGCAGAGCGACAACCCGGAGATCCAGCGCTTCCTCGGCCAGCCCGTGGAGGGTGAGGCGTTCGATCCGGGACTCGGCCTCGATCCGGATTTCGCCGCGAACGTGATCGCGGCGGTGGGCAACTACGGCGAGATCTACGACCGCAACGTCGGCGCCGATGGTCTCGGTCTCGAGCGCGGCCTGAATGCGCTCTGGACCGAGGGGGGACTGCACTACCCGCCGCCGTACCGCTGATCGACCGGTGTGAAAGCGAAGCCGCGGGCCGAATCCGCGGCACTCCACCGATCCCCCACGACTGCTCGTGACGACGCTCGAGTCCGTCTCGCGGCGCCCCCCGCCCTGGCGTAACGTCCGCGTCCTGCGCATCGCGTTCCAGACGGCGTTCGTCTTCGCCGTCGCCCTGTTCGCGCTCTACCTCTTCGCCAACCTGGTGAGGAACCTCGACCGGCTCGGGATCGACACCAGCTTCGACTACCTGAGCCAGCCCGCCGGCTTCGCGATCCCCGACTCCGACTTCCGCTCGACGGAAGATCTCTTCGCCGCGCTGCTGGTGGGAGCCAAGAACACGCTGTTCATCTCTCTCCTCGGCATCTTCTTCGCCACGATCCTGGGCGTCGTGGTGGGCGTCGCCCGCCTCTCGAGCAACTGGCTCGTCCGGCGAACCGCGGCGCTCTACGTCGAGAGCCTGCGCAACGTGCCGGTGCTCCTGATCATCCTGTTCTGGTACCTCGGAGTCCTGCTTCAGCTGCCTCCGATCGGCCGTGCTGTCGAGTGGGAGGTGCTCGTGGTCTCGAATCGAGGCCTCGTCGGTCCGGGGCTCAGGCAGACCGATGATCTGCTCGTCTTGGTCGTCGTCGCAGCGGCCGGCATGGCCGTCGCGGCGGCCCTGTGGATCTGGCGGACGCGCCGTTTCGACCGCACGGGCGAGCCGCACCAGCGAGTGCTCTGGAGTGGAGGCGTACTGCTCGGGTTCCTCCTCGTTGGCTACGTCGCAGGCGGTATGCCGCTCGCCGTCTCGCTGCCCGAGCGCGGCGAGCTCGCAACGACCGGCGGCTTTCGGCTCAGCCCCGAGTACGCCGCGCTCCTGCTCGGGCTGACCCTCTACACGGCGAGCCACATCGCCGAGATCGTCCGCGGCAGCATCCTCTCCGTGCCGAGAGGGCAGACCGAGGCCGCCGACGCTGTCGGCCTCTCGAGCTTCGACCGCCTGCGCTTCGTCGTCCTCCCGCAGGCGTTCCGCGTTGCGATCCCGCCGGTCGGCAACCAATACCTGAATCTCGTGAAGAACTCGTCCCTCGGCGTCGCCATCGCGTTCCCGGAGGTGACACGGATCACCCGCATCACGATCTCCCAGGGCGGCCCTGCGCCGCAGGCGATCATCGTCCTGATGGGCGTGTACCTCGTCTTCTCGCTCTCGATCTCGCTCGTGATGAACCTCATTAATCGACGCCTGGCGCTGAAGGGGCGCTGATGGACACGACGACGCTCGAGCCACTCGCGGTATCGGAGAGGACGCCGCCGAAGCGAGGCCTGCCGCCGCGGCGCTGGGTGAAGGAGAACCTCTTCAGCACCTGGTTCAACGGCATCCTCACCGTTCTGCTCGCCGCGATCCTCGGCTGGGCTCTCTACAAGGTCGCGCGCTTCGTCTTCGTGGACGCGCGGTGGGAGATCATCGAGGTGAACGTCACGAACCTCCTTGTCTTCCGCTTCCCGCGGGAGGAGTTCTGGCGGCTGTGGGTGGCGCTCTACGTGCTCGCGGCGGCTGTCGGCCTGGGTACCGGCGTAGCAGCGCGGCTGCGAGGCGAGGAAGAGCGGGAGGGACGCGCGCGCTCGTCCGCGGCGCTCACGACGCTGCGCCGCGCCGCGCCGCTCCTCGCGGTCGTCGGGGTCTTCCTGTGGTTTGCGAAGTCGCCCGAGGGGACGGTGCTCGTGGCAGGAGCCGCCGCGACGTGGATGGCCGCGCGCGCCGGTGGACGCTACGTGCCGCCGCGTCATGCGCGCCGCGCCGGCGCGGTCGTCCTTCTCGGCGTCGCCGCTTCCTACCTCGTCGTCTCGGCCTTCGGCGGTGTGGGGTGGGAGCGCTGGGGCGGTCTCTTGCTGACCGTCTTCTTGGCCGTCGGCGGCATCGTCATCTCTTTCCCGCTCGGGGTCCTGCTCGCGCTCGGCCGGCGTTCGAGCCTTCGCGCTGTCCGCCTGGTCTGCGTCGGCTATATCGAGCTCGTCCGCGGAGTGCCGCTGATCACGATCCTCTTCCTCGGCGCCTTCATGCTCGGCTTCTTCCTGCCGCCGGGATCGGACACGCCGAGCCTCGAGTCACGCGCCCTCGTCGGGCTCGTCCTGTTCACCGCGGCCTACGTCGCGGAGATCGTCCGGGGCGGCCTGCAGTCGGTACCGCGCGAGCAGACGGAAGCGGCGCAGGCACTCGGTCTCTCGCCGCTCAAGACGACCCGTTTGATCGTGCTGCCCCAGGCGCTGCGGGCGGTCATCCCCGCCCTCGTCGGCCAGTTCATAAGCCTGTTCAAGGACACGTCGCTCGTCTTCATCATCGGTCTCACGGAGCTCTTGGCCGTGTCCGAGCTCATCACGAAGCAGCCGGAGTTCCTGGCCCAGGGGCTGATCATCGAGACGCTCGTCTTCGCAGGGTTCGTGTACTGGGCAGGGTCATACTGGATGTCGCGAGAGAGCCAGCGGCTCGAACGGCGACTGGGGGTGGGAGAGCGATGACGGATTCGGCGCTCGGATCCGGCACCGTCCCGGGAGGGACCGGCGAGCCGATGATCGTCGTCGAGGGAGTCGAGAAGTGGTTCGACCACTTCCAGGCCCTCGCCGGCGTCGACCTCGTTGTCGGGCGCCAGGAAGTCGTCGTCGTCTCCGGCCCGTCGGGCTCGGGGAAGTCGACGCTCATCCGGTGCATCAACCGGCTCGAGAAGCACGACCGGGGCCGCATCGTCGTCGACGGCATCGAGCTCTCGGACGACATCCGCCACATCCAGGAGATCCGCCGCGAGGTCGGCATGGTGTTTCAGCAGTTCAATCTCTTTCCGCATCTGAGCGTGCTCGAGAACATCACCCTGGCGCCGCGGCAGGTCCGCCGGTGGCCCAAGCAGCAGGCGCTCGAGAAGGCCTACGAGCTGCTCTTGCGCGTGCACATCCCCGAGCAAGCGCACAAGTATCCAGGACAGCTCTCCGGCGGCCAGCAACAGCGAGCCGCGATCGCGCGTGCGCTCGCGATGGAGCCGAAGATCATGCTCTTCGACGAGCCGACCTCGGCGCTCGATCCCGAGATGATCAAGGAAGTTCTCGACGTGATGGAGGAGCTCGCAGGTTCCGGCATGACGATGATCGTGGTCACGCACGAGATGGGCTTCGCGCGTGCGGTCGCCGATCGCATGGTGCTGATGGCGGACGGGGAGATCGTCGAGGTCGGCACTCCCGAGCACTTCTTCGTCAACCCCCGCGAGGAGCGTACGAAGCAGTTCCTGTCGCAGATCCTCTGACCCGGCGAGTCGGCCGGTCGCCGGACGTTGACGTCGCCTCGTGCGGCGCGTACCCTGCTCGGGTCGTCGTCGAGCGAGAGGAGGTCGCCATGAAAGTTCAGCTCTTCAGCTTCCTCCGGCTCGACACGCCCCTCCGCAAGTAGCGCGGTCAACGCTCGGGGAGGCCGTCGAGTCGCGGCCGGTCCACATCGACCCGAGTGAAGGAGTCTTGCGTTGTCCGATGGAACCCTGGCCGTCCTGGGCTGGACCGACGAGCTCCAGGCGGCCTTCACACCCCATTCCGAGCGCGGCTTCGAGCCCGCTCGCGTCGTCGCGGAGCACCGCGGCGGCTTTCTCGTCCGCGGCGCGCGCGACGAACGGCTCGCGCACGCCCGCGGCAAGCTGCGCGACCGCGAGCTCTGGGGGAGCATGCCCGCGGTGGGCGACTGGGTCGCGGTCTGCGACGCGCCCGGAGAGACGGCGGCGATCGAGGCCGTGCTCCCGCGGAGGTCGAAGTTCTCGCGGAAGACGCCCTGGCTCAAGGCCGAGGAGCACGTGCTCGTGGCGAACGTCGACACGGTCCTGATCGTGTCCGGCCTCGACGGCGACTTCAATCCGCGCCGGCTCGAGCGCTACCTGACCGCCGCCTGGGACAGTGGCGCGGACCCGGTGCTCGTGCTCACGAAGCTCGACGTGTGCGACGACCCCGGGAAGCTCGTCGAGGCGGAGGCGATCGCCGTGGGCGTACCCGTCTACGCGGTGAGCAACGTCACCGGGGAGGGAATCGAAGAGCTGCGGGAGCTCCTCCGCCCGCGGCGGACATTCGCCCTGCTCGGCTCCTCGGGCGTCGGGAAGTCGACGCTCGTGAACCGGCTCGCCGGGCGCCGACTCATGCCGACCGGCGACCTACGCCGCGACGGTCGCGGCCGCCACACGACCCGGCACCGGCAGCTGCTCGTTCTCCCGAGCGGAGCGCTTCTCGTCGACACGCCGGGGCTGCGCGAGCTGCAGGTCTGGGAGGGCGACGTCGACAGCGCCTTCGCGGACGTCGCCGAGGTCGCCGCGCAGTGCCGCTTCAACGACTGCACGCACGACACCGAGCCCGGCTGCGCCGTGCAGGAAGCCCTCGCCACGGGCGAGCTCGACCCCGACCGCTGGGCGAGCTACCTCAAACTCCAGCGCGAGCTGAGGTCGATCGAGGTGCGGTCGAGCTCGCGCCTGCACCGCGAGGAGAAGCAGCGCTGGAAGGCGCGGGCACGCGAGTCCCGCGCGGCGAGGCGCTATCGGGAACGCATGGAGTGACCGGCGAGACAGCGTCATCGCCGGTCACGACTACTTCCGGAACTGCGTGATCCAGTACTCCGTCGTCGAGCTGCCCGGAGTGCCGAAACGGGCGTTGACCGCGTAGAGGCGCCGGCCGTGATCCGCGATCGTCGTCGGCACGTCGAAGCCGTCGTTGTCGATCCGCGTCAGCACGCGTCCCGACCCGAGCTTCGGCGCGAGCGCGATCTTCGCGACGACGTTCAGCTGGTTTTGCACGACGTACAGCGTGCGCCCGGCGAGGAGGATTCCGTCGCCGTTCGGCACGCTCTCGCCGCCCGCGAGTGTGATTTCGTTCGCGGTGCCGTTGGGCGCGACGGTGAAGAGCTTGCCCGGGGTCGACTGCACGATGACGAGCGTCTTGCCGTTCGGAGTCGCGTCGATGCCGTTGACGTTGAAGCCGGGCCCGTGCACGTAGTCGCCGCCGAGGTCGACGGTCTGCACCGCCGAAGGCGCTCCCGGCCGCCCGTTTTGCCCGAGCGGAACGCGGTAGAGGACGGGCTTGAACGAGTCGGTGAACCAGGCCGCGCGCTTCGTCACGACCACGTCGTTGATGAAGCTCCCTCCGGTCGAGAGCTGGTAGCTCGTGACGTTCGCTCCGGTGCGGGCGTTGTAGACGAACGCCATCCCCGTCGGGCCGCCGGCGACGAACATCCGTCCGCGATCCACCTTCAGGCCGATCGCGGCCCGTCCGCTCTGGGGCTGGACGAGCACGCTGCCGGTGCCCGTGCGCAGGTTGCCGCGGTAGACCGCTCCGGTCGGGATCGAGCCGACGTAGAACTGCGTGCCCGCGGTCGAGATCCCCTCCGGCTGGAAGCCGTCCGGAAGCTCGATGCGTTGCGGGAACGCGCTGCCGCCGGCTGACGCGGTCGTGGCCACGACCGCCGCACAGATGCTGAGCGCCAGGAGTAGCCGAGTCATCAGAACCCCCTTCCCTGGGTCGGTCCAAGGTAGCTACGGGATCAGGGGTGGGGTCGGATCGCCCTCCCCGGCTCAGACGTGGCGCGAGATCGCGAAGCCGTGAATGATCCCGTCGATGGACGACTGGTGCTACGAGCTCGACCACGACGCGGTCGAGGTCGCCGACTCACGTCTCCCGGCTCCTGTCCTGACCTTTCTCGGCGGTCGCCAGTGGCGTCTGGAGCAGGACTACGCGTATCGCGACGGGCCAACCACGATCACCGTGCCCGCGGGGTTTCGGTTCGATCTCTCGTCCGTTCCGCGCCTGCTCTGGTGGCTGATCGCGCCCTTCGAGCTCTCGATCGCCGCGCCGCTGCTTCACGACTTCCTGTACCGGAACAGGGGCATGCCTCCGACGGGCTCGGCCGAGCCGCCGCGGACGTACACGCGCTCCGAGGTGGATCGGATGTTCCGCACGCTCATGCGGAAGGAGGGCGTCCCGACGTGGCGCCGCGTCGTCGGCTACGCCGCCGTGCGTCTCCTCGGGGGCGGAGACTGGCGCAGCTGAGCCGGCGCCCCAGGGCAGAGCCGCGTGTTTGCTCCCTGCTGCCGGGTACGTCGTACCTGTCGTGCGTCGAGCGACGGAAGGAGTCCCCTTGGGGTTGCTCGATCGGTGATGGAGAAGTACGGCGACGACCCTCGACCAGCGGAAGAACAAGGCTGAGTCCTCCGGTCTCGGTGAAAGGTCACGTCCTGGATCGGGACGCGCGAGAACGAGTCGATCAGCCGTGACGAGATCAAGTAGGGGCTCGGCCAGGACGAGATCGACCGCATCGCCCGGGAACCGGGCATCACGGCCGACGGGGCTGCGGACGAGCTCCCGCGCGAGCTGCCGCGCGCGATCGACCGGGCCACTTTGGCCGGTCAGATCCCGAGCGCGGCCGAGCGCGCATGTCGTCGCCGACTCGATAGGAGCTCTCGCGCGCCGCGAGCCCGCGAATGCTCGAGGCGCGCCTCGATGCTCGGGCGTTCCGCGTGAGTGGCCCCGGGAGGGCTCCAAGCGTCCTGCAAATCGGCATGTTTTCGGCGCCGAGGTCTGCACCGGAGTCTGCACCGTGTCGCACGAATCGGGCGATTTCGCACGATTGCGCGTCCGCGAGGAGCAGGCATAGTCGACTTCGGCCTTGTCGAGGAGGACATTCGAGCGATGCGCGCGCAGACGCGCGATGCGTGCGAACAAACACCGATCGGGGACGCATCGCCACCTCCATTGTCGGGATGCGTCTCCGTTTCACAGCCAGACT
>Ga0299913_10002343_pt1 | contig 14885 bp, 21 predicted proteins | sample RVTome_9_FD_201360 | JGI IMG/M metagenome (GOLD analysis project Ga0299913, IMG submission 201360) | Soil microbial communities from uranium-contaminated site in the Upper Colorado River Basin, Wyoming, United States - RVT155D38 (version 2) ...
TCACTCCGATCACCGCACCACCGGACACCGTGACCAGTCGCATGTGTTTCTCGGTCGCTCCGATGGCGGCAAGCATCCCGAGCTGGCGGAGACGACGCTGGGCGATCACTGCGAATCCGGCGGCGGCGACGAGAGACACCAACAGGAGCAACACGGTCGCCGCGGTGAGAATGGCCACCGCGGCCATCGCACCCTCGTTGGCCGGTCGGGCCCTGGACTCAGGCGTGGCGCCGCTCGGCGGGCGGAAGGCGAGCAATTGGTCGTCGCTTCCACCGACCACGAGGGTCAACTCGTCCGGCGTTCCGCCGTGCGACGGCGCCACCAGCGCGAATTCGTCACCCAGGTCGCTGGGATTCTCCACGAGGCCCACCACAGACCAGGTCTCGCCGACGTACTGCAGGGTGTCCCCGGCGGCGACCTCGAAAATCTCCCCGACCCCGTCGGTCACGGCGACTTCGCCGGATGTTGCCGGGTACCGGCCCTCCACCAACGCCAGCATCGGTTGGGCAAAGTGCCCGGCGGGGTCCTGAGCACGGAACTCGACTGGCTCGAACAGCCCTGCAACCGACACGAACCGACGGCTGATCACATCGACCGCGTCGAACCAGTCGTCGGCGGCGGCGACATCGGTCGCCATAGATCCTGGATCGGGGTCCTCAAACCGGAGGGCGTGGTTGGCGGAGCCAAACTCGGCGTTGCCGGCAGCTGGTGCCAGGTTGTAAGCCGCGGTCGCCCCGCCCACCGCCGCCGCCACAGCAAGTGTGAGCAAGGCGAGTACAAGCGCCTGGCTCCGCCATTGGCGCCGAAATAGCCGCCAAGCCCAGCGGACAACGGCACGACGAGCGGGCACACCACCATCGGCGGGTAGGGGTTTTGTTTCGTGCTCAGCCTGCTTGGTGGACGTCACTGGCCCGGACCCGACAGCACAGATTCCGGTCCGGGTGGCGGCATGGTGTTGTCGACCATGCGACCGTCCCGCAGGAAAACGACTCGGTCGGCCCATGCTGCCAGCTGGGCGTCATGGGTCACCACGACACCTGCCATGCCACGCCGGCATGTGTCGCGTAATAGCCGAATGACCGCCTCCCCGTTCACCGAATCCAACGCACCGGAAGGTTCGTCGGCCAGGAGCAGGCGCCGACTGCCCACAACAGCCCGGGCTATGGCCACACGCTGCCGTTCGCCGCCGGAGAGATCATCAGGAAAGTGGGCGGCCCGGTCTTCCAGACCAAGGGAGCGAAGCGCTTCGAGTGCAGAGGCAATGGCCGTTCCCGAGTTGACCCCGTCCAGCTCCAACGGAAGGGAGACATTCTCGGCAGCCGTTAGTCCGGCCAGCAGGTTGAAATCCTGAAACACGTACCCAATGGAGCGACGACGCATCATCGCTCGATCATTGGGAGACATCTCTGACAGATCGGCTCCGTCCACCATCACCTTGCCTCCGGTCGGATCCTCCAAGCTCCCTGCGATCGTCAACAAGGTGCTCTTGCCGGACCCGCTCGGCCCCATGATCGCTACCAGCTCCCCCCGATCGACCGACAGATCGATGTCCATGAGGGCCCTCACCTCGGTCGCACCTGTCCCGTAGACCTTGGACACTCCGAGCATTTCGAGCATGACACTCATCGTCTGCCCAAGACGTTCGTCTGCTGATCCGACACGTCCGTAACCGGCAGATCCGGAATGATTCCAGCCTGAGAGACCCGGGCGTCAGCGGCATCAAGCCACCGCACCACTCCATCCAGCCGGAACAACTCGGCGTCCACGACGATCGCCAAACCCAGGTCGTTCTCGGCAGCCTCGGCCTTGATATGGGTGTAGCGCTGCATCACTTCGACGAGATGGCGACGATGTGCCTGGATGACCGAGTGAACGTCGGTCCCGGGGACTCTCATGGCAACCAGCACCTTGATCACCAGCTCGTCTCTAGGCGGGGCATCGGCATCGGGTGGGGTCCGTAGCCACACCCCCAATTCACGGCGCCCATCGACGGTGAGCCAGTAGTCCTTCTGAGGCCCCTCGCCATCCCCCGCCCCGGACTCCACCAGCCCATCACGTTCGAGACGCTGCAAGGTGGTGTACACCTGACCAACGTTCAGTGGCCAGACCTCCCCCGTCCGCATCTCGAACTCCTGTTGCAACCTCAGGCCGAACTTCGGACCTTCCGCCAACAACGCCAACAAGGCGTGCCGAACACTCACCGCACAACACCGAGATAGAACATACCGGGTAGTATACGCAGTATGGTGACAGGAGATCAAGGGGCAATTCGACGGAACGAGGTGTCCGAGTTCTGCCCGAGGCGCCACATCGGGGTCGGGCGGTTCCCATCAATCGTGGTCGGTACGGCCCACCACTAGTTGCCGGGTTCCCTCCCGGCGGTTTCGTCGAGAACCCTGACCATCAGATCGGCGAACATGTCCGGTCGGTCGAAGTTGGCTCGGTGCCCGGCACTCGGGAAGACGATTCGATCTTTCGCCGGTGCGTCGAGTATCTGAAACCAATCCTCGGCCGGAACCGCACGTCCCCGTGCCTCGTGTTCGCCGAGCACCATGTAGAAAGGAACCTCAAGACGGGTCAGATCCTCGCGGAAGTCGAGATTCTGCAACTGGGGATACTGAGTAGCGGCGACATCGAGAAAGCCCCGCAGGCTGTTGATTCGGTCCATCCAGGTGTACTCGGGAACGAAGAGGATGGCTGGCATCTCGTTGTCGAGGTCGAGCTGTGGATAGTTGTTCCAGTCGTGCTCCTTGCTGATCGCGGACTCGTACAACCTGATGTCCTCGTATGGGGGTGGCCCGATCTGACGGAGGGTATCGGCGAGGGTCGTATCGCCCGTATGCTCCGCCCAGGCGAAGGTGTCCTCCCAGAACATGATGTCGGTCTCACGTTGGCTGACCATCTGCCCGACCCCGACGAAAGCCTGATAGAGCTCGGGATGCTGTTCGACGGCGAGTGCAGCGATGGTGGTGCCCCCGGACTGACCGACCAGATAGATCTGCTCCTCATCGAAACGGTTCCTCAGGTAGTTGGTGACTTCGATGGTGTCGGCCACCTCCTGATCGAGGGTGAACGTATCGGTGGGGTCCAGTGCCGGGTAGGACTTGCCGGAGCCGCGTCGATCCAAGGCGACGACGACGAAATCCTGTTCGAGAGTGGTGTCACGGCGCATAGCCCCGAGATCGGTTCCACCTGGAATCCCGGCAAGATAGAGGAGCACAGGGTTGTCGACACTCCGACCCCGGATCATCATCGTCAAGTCGTGTCCGCCGATAGGTACCGCAACCAACTCGGCGACGCTGCCAGGAAGCGGTTCACCGCCAGAGCCGCCGATGGGGGCCGTAGCAGCCGGCATGGCGACGAAGACCGCGATGGTGGCCAGGACAATGGTGGTCAACCCGCTGGTTACCAAGCCAATGGTCCCCATGGTCCCCGTGGCTGCGTTGCCAACACGGCCGGCCAACCAAACCCCATAGCCGGCACCGAGAGCCATCGGCGCCAACACCAACAACCCATGCACCACCCTTCCCAGCACGAAGGCGACGACTCCGTATAGGGAGCCAAGGTTGATGGCGTCCACCGTCGGCCCGACGATTCCAATGCGAGCGACTTCGAACACCACGGCGAATACCACCGGTGTTACCAGCAGGCTCCACCTGTTGCCAAGCGCCAAACCTGCGCCCACGCCAACCATGAGGGCGAGCGCCATCGACATCAATGCCTGACCTGTGGTGGTGGGGCCCCGCGGGGTGAGCCAGGCGCTGATCAGGGCGGCCGCAGCGGTCAAGGCAATGACGACGACCAGCGCCACCCGCCAGTCCGACCAGAGCGCCTCCATCAATCTCATCCCTTTTTTGGTTTGCACCCCCGAGGATTGGATGTGCCCTTCATTCGTCTTGGGGCCCGGGTCTTTCCGCACGCCCACATCAGAGACACTCATGGCTTCTCCAGTTCAATTTCGCTAATGATCACCCCATCGACACGTGACCGACAGAGTCCAACGCCCTGTCGTGAGAGCAAAACGTCCTAGTGTTCCCACCATGGGCAGCGACGGCGATTCCGAACGGCTACTCGTCTCATATCTGACCCTGAGGAAGGCGATCGGATACCTGGGGATTGGTCTCCCCGTGGTACTGATCGTAGGTGACCTTCTTCTGAGCGAGAACCCGGGGCTACAGCCGACAATCAGCGACTACTACCGCACAGTGATGAGTGGCGTTCTAGTGGGGATCTTGTTTGGAGTGGGCGTGTTCCTGTTCTCCTACGACGGGTACGAGAAGGCGGACAGAATCGCGGGGTGGGCTGCCTGCGCGTTTGCCGTCGCAGTTGCGTTGTTTCCTGTGTCATCGGAAAGCGACTTTGTGCGAAATGTCCATGTGGTGTCGGCAATAGCCATGTTTCTGGTCCTCGCCTACTTCTCGCTGTTCCTCTTCACGAAGAGCAAAGAGAGCTCGAGCCCGACTCCCCGCAAGCTCGTTCGGAACAGGGTCTATGTGACTTGTGGCGTTGTCATCGTCGGGTGTTTGGGCCTAATCGGTATCTACTACTGGCTTCTCGATGAAACTGCCATTCAGGACCTGAACCCGGTTTTGTGGTTGGAGTCAGTCGCCTTGTGGGCGTTTGGTATCTCCTGGTTCATAAAAGGGGAAGCCCTCCTGGGCGACAAGTCCAAATCGACCACCGAATGAATGGTGGGCCTCCCGTGCAACCGGCCCGTGCAACCGACCATTTGAGTGGAGCTGAGGGGATTTGAACCCCTGACCCCTTGACTGCCAGCCAAAGTGCCGCTTGCGTACCGGTGTTCGAGAGTGTCCACCATTGTCGCCGTTTTCCCTTGTGCCGATTGGCGAACTCGCCCGCGCCAGCCGAATCACCCGATGGCCGTTGACGATCCGGAATCACCCGTTTTCGGACAAGTAGGCACCCAACTAGGCACCCAGGAATCAGAGGTCCAGAGCGTTGTCGCGGGCCACCCTGATCGAAGGTGAGACCTGGTGGCGGTAGTGCTTGTGGACCATCCTGGTGTCACGGTGTCCGAGTAGGTCGGCCAACAGTTCTGGTGCCACCCCCGACGCCGACAGGAGGCTCGTGGCCGTGTGCCGCATGTCGTACGGCGTCACCTTCCCCTCGATGCCTGCGCGGTCGGCGAGTTTCGAGATCAGCCGTCGCAAGTTCGACGGGATCAACGGAGTGCCGGCTTCGGAGACGAAAACGAGATCAGTCCACTCCACCGGCCAGCGGTCACCCATGAGCAACTTCTCCTCCGCCTGTGCCCTGCGATGCGCGCGCAAGGCGTCGACGGCGATCGGAGGCATGTCCAGGGTCCGGGTCCGGTTGGTCTTCGTGTGCTTGATGATCGGCCGCTTGCCCACCCAAGACAGCGACCGGGAGACCACCACGACTCCCCCATCGAGGTCGACCGATGACCATGACAGCCCGGATACCTCGCCAGGACGCATTGCCAGACTGAACGCGGTGACCACCCAGGCCCCGAGGCGATGATCCGCGGCGACGTTGAGCAGGGCGCGCATCTCGGTCCTGGTGAGGGCCCGACCCTCGCGCGGCGTGTCGTCGCTGGGCGGGAGCAAGGCCACGCGGGCCGGATTCCAGTCGATGACCCGGCGTCGTATCCCATGATCGAGCGCAAGGGCGAGCTGGGATCGAATCTTGATGACGGTCGACCGGGCCAGCTTCAACTCTGCCAGCCATGACTCCACCATCTCGACATTGAGGTCATCGAGACGGACATTGGAGAACACCGGGAGGATGTGCTTTTCCACCAGGGTCGTTGATATGGCCTGCCAGCCATCGCCGCGGCGGGACGGTGCCGCGCGGTACAGCCAGTCGGAGACGAGGCCGCCCACCGTGGTGATTCCCGCGGATGAGTTGGCTTCGATGCGCTCACGCAGCTTGGCGGTCACTTCCTTCTTGGAGTTCCCTGACACCTTCAGCCGCCGTCTTCGCCCCGTGGTCGGATTGATGCCCGCGCTGTATTGGCCGATCCACTTGCCACGAGTCTCGTCGTAGTAGGCCGACCCTTCACCTTGTGCGCGTCGGCTCACGTCTCCTCCTTCGTTGATTCGCCCGTTTCTGTTTTCGGCTTCCGACCTGGTCGGCCCCTGGGTACGACATCAGCACCGTGGGTCTTCCGAAGGTCTGCGAGATGCGCCGTGAGGCGGTTTGGCGTGACCCCGAGGTCGGCGGCAAGGTCGGAGAGGGTCCCGCACCCATGTTCTTGGATGTGTCGCCAAGCTCGGATCAGCCATTCGTTCATCTCTTCGGTCCATCGGGTTCGTCCGAACTCGGACGCGGCAAATCTCACCGCCTTGGCGGTCTCGCGCCAGCCCTCACCGGAACCGGACCCCAACCAGACACGCCCAATGCGGCGCATCATTGCGGCATATCCGCCCCGGGCGATGGCGTCTATCGCGACAGTTCGCATGTCGAGTTGAAGGTCCTCAGTGAACGGCTGGCCGTCACGGCGCACGATGCGGACGATTTCCGAAATGACCGGACGGTCGGCTTCGGTCAAGGGCCAGTCACCGATTCCGTGTGACACCACCACGTCAAGCTCGTAGTCGTCAACGGCGAGACTTTTGACTTTGATGTCCGGCGCCAAATACCACTGACACTCCGGGTTCATTGCTCGATCAGGTATCGGCATTCCAACCGCAGGAATTGCTCAAACTCTGCATTTTCTAACCATAGTATTGCCGTGAGCGTCGATGTACATTCATAGCCATGCTTGAAAGAGTCGCTTATTCGCCGGACGAGGCAGCGCAGCTTCTCGGCGTCCATCGCGGCACCATCTACAACCTCAAGAAGCGCGGCGAGATCGAATTCGTCAAAATCGGTCGCCGCACTCTCGTGCCTCGCTCCGAGATCGAACGTCTCACCGCCACGGAAAGAAGCTCAACCAGTGCCACGGCTACTATCGAGTGACTATTCCGAGCGTGGCGGCTCGGGTGCGGAGCCGGGCGGGTCGGGGTTGGTTGAGCCCCCGGCCCTTCCGGCGTCTCGGAAGAGGGCTCTATGAGCCCGGCAATGGACGGACGTCGGCGCCGATGGGTCGCTCTCGATGTGGAGTTCACCGCCACACCCTTGGGGGCTCGGTTGCTTGGCGAGTTCGGCAATGAGGGGCTCCTCGTCTGGGTCGCCCTACTCGCTGCTGCTAAGCGCAGCCCCATCGAAGGCACGGTGAGGTTTCACTCCGAGGCTGACCTCTGGGGCCAGCTCGGGATCGAGGCTCCTCCCTTCCCGATTGATCGGTTCCTGATGATCACTGGAAGGCTGAAAGAGACCCGTCGAAGGACTCAGGGACGTGCCACCTACGTGAGGTTGACACGTTGGGAAGACCTCCAACAGATGACGCGCAGAGCACTAACAGACGTTCGACAGACGCCCAACACATCGCATTCAGAAGCGGAAACGGCCACGTCAGAGAACCTTTTTACGTCAGGAAAAAGTCAGACGACCAGACCAGACCAGACAAGACATGACAAGACCCCGACCGGACCAGACAACGGTGCAGGAATTGATATTGCAGTCGAAGAAGTCAAGAGAGAGAACGACCCAACGATTCGGAGTGTCGAGAAGGTGGCCCGACACCGGTACAACCAGAGGCCCGGCTTTTACGACGGCGAAGCCATGAAGCGGCAACGGCGTGCTGCAGACCTGGAGGCCATCGCCGAGTGCCCAAAGTGCGACGACCAGGGCCTCGTCGATATCGATAACGATACGCGGGCGCGGTGCTCACACGTTTCGCCGGTTTCCCTCCTCGCGGAGAAATGGAGCGCATCATGAACCACGACGAGTGGCGAAACGCCTTGGCCCAGATCGCCACCGACCCGGAGTCAAGCGATCGCGTCCGTCTCGATGCGTTGCTCACGTTGGGAAGAGACCGAGGATGGATTCTGAAACCGCGGCGCAGCGTGTTGCTGAGGTTGCTCGACAAGCTGATACCAGAGGAGGAAAGAGAATGACGACGCGAAAGAACCGCTACACCTGGGACGAGCTTCAGGAGATCGCACAGAAGCATGGCCTGATCGTCGAGCCCCCACCGGCACCGAAGCGAGCGAAGCCGGACCCCGGCGTCTCGAATCTCAAGGCGGCGATCAAGGCCAAACGGGAGGCAAACAAACCGAAGGCCACCACCCCGGAAGCGTCGAGAGGGCTGCCCACGACCAAGGTTCACTACGTCAAGGATGGCGGACGCTTGGAGTACGTGAGGGGCGAATGGGTCGAGCGGGATGAAAAGCACTGGGAATTCCATGGCCGATACGGCTACCAGAAGCTCCTCGAAGTCATCGAGCCGGGACCGCCGACGGTCCTCGAAGATGGATTCATCAAGCGTGGCTGTCTGGTTTGTGGCCGCTCTGAGATCGTCGCCGACAAGGTGAAGTTCGGCCGACACTGGGGCGGTATGTGTCTGGAATGTCACCCGGCTTGGTCGAAGCTCGACCCACCACAGAAGAAGGGCTTTGAGAATCTCGGCCGCTTCGCCAGCTTGCGACTGCAGCAGGAGGGATTCCTCACCGAGGACCTGGAGCGAGAGGTCGAGGACGAGTCCGGCCACACCCGGCTCCAGCCGCTCTACCTCCGACGCTGGAAGGACCGCACCTGGTGCTATCGCCTGCACTCAGATCGCGTGGCCGATCCGACCATCCAGGAGCCACCGCCGACGAGTTTCGGCTATCTGAGCAAGGCCAAGGTCGCCGAGGGAGTCGAGGAATGAAGGTTTCGGAGATTCGCAGCCTTGGGTTGGTCTCTCCGATCGAGGAAGGCCGGGTGAGGTCGATAGACCTTGGATTGGTAGCCCGGTCGAGGGGCGGCCGGCGTCATCCTTCAGTGGGTCCAACGTCGGTCCCCCCTCCCCTCGAAGAATGTCGGGAAATGCCGAGTGGTGTTGGCATGGGGCCGGTGAAACGGGGTCGCTTAGCAGGCATCCTCCGTCCCTCCCGGCCCTCCCCGACCACAACGTGAAAGGAGACTGATGGCCGGTCTCGATGAGATGAGAAAGCAGCTTGAACGGAAGACGCAGCGCGTCGCCGACATCGTCGCTCGACAAGCTGTGCGGCAGTTGCAAGGTTCGGTCCCGATCGAGTCGGGCGAGTTGCGACAGTCGATCACCGCCGCGGTCAAGGCTCACGCCACCGGAGCCCGCATCGACCTGTCCATCGGCGTCCCTTACGCCTTCCGGGCGAGACCTGAGTGGGATCAGCTCATACGAGATCTACCCGGCATGATCGAGAGGGCATGGCGGAGCGCACGTTAGGGCTACGAAACCAGCAGTTTGTCGAGATCGAGTGATCCGACAGTCACGTCCCCACGGAAGTACGAACTGTGGGTCGTTTCAATAGTCGCTTGCGAGTCAGCACCGATGAGAACTATCTCAACGTCGTTGGTCTTGAGGTGTTCTCGCTCCGCCTGAACGTAGGCCTTCATTGCCTCAGTGACATGATCGAATTCCTCGCGCCTGAGCAGCTTCTGATCGGCCAGTGAGTAAACAAGTAAGACATGAACGCTAATTGCCATCTCTTTCAAGCTCCTCTCTTTCCATGGTCATTATAGTCATCAACTCCATCACTGAACCTGCGCGGCCAACTCGCGCAGACGAGTCCGCGTTTCATCATCGACCACTCCGCCGGCATCCTGTATGGCAAACGTCTCGCCGAGATACTCGAGGAATGCCTTCATCTCGCCCGGGCCTTCGCCCCACTTGAGTTCTGCTCCAGCCTGGCGCGCAAGCGCCTCATTCAATTGCGCCCATGTGTTCTGCCTTTCTGTCCGCAATTGAATCTCGATTGGATAGCCGTCTCGCACTACGACGATGTGGACGGCTCGATATCCGGAGTCCTGCGGTTCAGCTATGTAGTCGTACAGCTCTCGAATCCCGGGACCCCAACGTTTGCGGATGTGCCGCTCAAGCTCCCTCAGAGCGTCCAGGCTAGGAACGACAACCCGAACCCCTCCGATGTCTTGCATCGTCGTGAGCTGCATCTTGGGGTTGAACCGTTCAAGCTTTGCGAGAATCCGGTTGATCCGCTTTAACCGCTGTCCGAGCTTTGCGTCCTCAATGCCGCAAGTCGAGACAAACGAAGTCAGGCCCATACGAACCTTCAACATCGGCTCGGAGAAGTACGAGCGGTACTCGATCACAATGTTGACCGCAGCCTCAGCGGCCTCGATCTCCTCTGGTGTGAGTTCCAGCGTAAGGCGCGGGTCCATCCACCAGTCACGCGCCACCTTCCCCGCTCGCTTCACTTGATTGTTGCTCAACGCCATCGCGTTCCTCAGGCTTGAGTTTCTAGCAGGGCACCCCCCGCGCCAGGAGCCTTTATAGGTTCTGGCTTCCCCCGCGCTCTCGTGACCGTGGGATTTCCAGGCTGAGCCCATAAGGCCCCACACGCACGCAGGGAGCCACAGAACGGCCGGCCCTGGCACCGGGTGGCCCCCACCCCGTGTCAAAACCCAATCGACCCCTCCGCGAGTGTCCGCGCCTGGCTTCCCCCGCGCTCTCGTGACCTGCGAATCGGACGGGTCTTGGACACCGACGGGAGCTTTAACGCCCGTTCCAGCGATCAATTGCAGTCACCGCTACGCGAATGTCGATCGCTTCAGTTAACCCAAAGGGTTCTACGCGCTCATCGTCATGGCCGCTCGTGATCACTCCTATGACCTGGGGTCTGTTGGCTTCCTTCATCCAAACGACGGGACCGCCCGAAAAGCCCGGGTGGGGAAACGCGTCGATGAACCAGCGGTTCACGTTTTCAGCCCCACTGATTTGCCATCGCCCGGAGAGAATGCCCTTTCGGATCAGCGGAACGGCCATCCCGATACTTGCGTGTCCAGGTGTATGGAAATGAAACGGAAACCCGAGCAGATAGACGTCGCCACCCATGATTGAACCGTCGCTCGATAGTTCTATGGGTAGTTCGTCCTCAGCCCAGCCTTGCTGATCGAACTGCAGAACTGTCACATCCACGGGCAACGTCGGTAGTGGTCTGTAAGGAAAGGTGCCGATCGGCGCGGCCCCGTCGTAGAGCGTAACTGGGTCGCCAATCACCAGACCCGCAACGAGATGATCCGCGGTAACTATGAACGTCGCTCCACCTCGATGAACCAAGAATCCGGTCCCGGGAGCCGAGCCCGAAATCCGAAACGTTCTACGCAAGATGTTGCTCGTTGGTGAGACCACGATCGCCAACAGTATGGCTCCAGCTCGGTTGTGGTTCACTACGACGACGGTCGCCCGATTCGGCGGCGTCGATTACTGAGCGTTACCAGAGTGACCTAGTGCTACCGTTCGGTTGCACGTGGCGTTGACCTTGAAGCAAGAGCGGTTCATCGACGAGTACCTCGCCAACGGTGGGAGGGCCAAGGACGCCGCGGTCGTGGCCGGGTACGCGGAGGGGTCGGCGAAGCAACGCGGATATGAGCTATTGCGGAATCCTCAGGTGGCCGCGGTGATCGCATCGAGGGAGATGGAGCGCCGCGAAGGACTGGACATCGACTCGGTCGAGCTGGTGGCAGCGTTGTGGCGGTTCGCCAAGGGCGCCGAAGAGGGGAAGTACCCCGCAGGCGTCGGGGTCCGGGCATTGAGTGAGCTGGCCCGGCTCTCTGGCCTGTACCGAACGATCACCGAGACCCGGTCAGAGAAGGTAGTCGTAACGATGAGTCTGACCCCCGGCGAGGATGCGGCATGACGACGACCGTGATCGAGTACCGGCGCCCCCGGCTATACGACGCTCAGGAGGCGGCGATATTCGCCCCGACAAGGTTCGCCGCGGTGGAGGCATCGACCAAGGCGGGCAAGAGTGTGGGATGCCTGGCATGGATCGTCGAGGAAGCCCTTCGAGGCCCCGGTGATGGAGCAACCTATCCGTGGATCTCCCCGGCCTACTCACTGAGCCAGAACATGTACCGACGGACCAAGCGGATGCTGGGCTCCGAGGCCGTGGCAGCGACGAATGAGAGCGACCTGGCTTTGACGTTGGCTAACGGCGCTCAGCTCTGGTACCGGTCGGGTGACAGGCCGGATTTACTCTACGGGTTCGACTCTCACGGCCTGGTGATCGACGAGGCGTCGCGGGTGTCCGAGGAGTCATGGCACGCCGCGTACTCGACGCTCTCGGCGACCAATGGCCGCGCCCGGCTGATCGGCAACGTTTCGCTGAAACGGGACTGGTTCTGGAAGCTGTGCCGGGAGATCGAGGCCGGCGACCGGCCCGACTGGTCATACGCCCGGCTCACCTGGGAGCACGCGGTAGACGCCGGAGTGATACCCCTCAGTGTCATCGAGGAGGCTCAACGCTCGCTGCCCGGGCCGGTCTTCGAGGCGCTCTACGAGGCCCGCCAACCGTCCGAGGGTATGGGCCTGTTCAACACGTCGCGGCTGATCGCCGACGAAGATGTCGAGGAGGACCCGCTATGGCGGAGGGTCCGCGCCTGGGATATGGCAGCGTCGGCCACCTCGCGCAGCGACTACACCGTCGGCGCGCTCATGGCCCGGGGCCTGGGCGAGGAGGTCACCGTCCTCGATCTCGTCCGCGGACGGTGGGAGCCCGAGGAAGTCTTAAATCAGATCGTGGCGACTGCAATCGCGGACGGCCCCACAGTGGACATCATCCTCGAAGAGGAAAAAGGCAGCTCAGGACGGCTACTCGCCGAGGCGGTACGACGACGGCTCGAAAATGCCGGCGCGGGCATGGTGCACTGCGCGAAGATCAGCGGAGACAAGACCACCCGGGCCTACGGGCTCGCCGGGTGTATCGGCGCCGGGAACCTGATCCTGGCCCGAGCGCCCTGGAACGACGACGTAGAGCGGGAGATGCTCGCGTTCCCCGGTCCCGAGCACGACGACATCATCGACAGCTTGTCGCTGGGCTTCAACTGGTTAGACGAAAACCCCCAAGTGCTCGGCAGCGGCTGGGTACCTGGTCAAGACGGATGGAGGAGCTAATGCTGATCCGCAAGAAGAAGACTAAGAAGACCCAACCCGAGAAGCCCAAGCCCGCATACGACCCGAATCTCGGAAGCGGCTGGGTGCCCGGCGTCTCCGACGGGAACCACCTACTCCCCGACTGGGTGCGGAAGCAACGGGTCGAGAAGGGCAACGACGGAGTCTTTCGGCTAGTGAGTGACGACTGACAGGCACCCAACTAGGCACCCAAACCGACGCCGACCGCCGAAAAACCTAGTGGAGCTGAGGGGATTTGAACCCCTGACCCCTTGACTGCCAGTCAAGTGCTCTGCCGAACTGAGCTACAGCCCCATGATCAGGAAGCAGTCAGATTACCGGATCACCAAGCCTGGCCGAAGTTGGTAGTCACGGGCTCTGACTCAGGACAGGCGGACCGATCGCTAGGTTTGAAGACCTTCGGCTCACAGAAAGGAGATGTTATGTGCGCCCCAGGTCTCTCCAACCTCCATCACCACTCCCACGACGACGAACAGGTCCCCTCACCCGGCCGCCGGAGGTTCCTCAGGTCGGGTCTGACCATCGGCGCCGGCGCTGCCTTTGCCGCGGTATCGCCGGCGCTTCCGGCCGCAGCCTTCCCCAAACGCGCCCAGCGTGTGGCTGACCTGACCCATCGCCTGGTGAAGACCTTTCCATCGTTCTTCGGTCCGCCGGTTGTCTTCAACCAAGTGCTGACCAACTACGACCCCGATGGCTTCCTCTCCAAGGAGTGGACGCTGGTTGAGCACATCGGTACCCACATCGATTCCCCGGGCCACTTCGACGAGGGAAACACCCTTGTCGACGCCATCAACCCCGACGACCTCATCGCACCCATCGTGGTCGTCGACATCACCGAGAAGGCCATGGAGAACGCGAACGCGACTGTCGAAGTCGAGGACTTGATCGCATTTGAGAGACGCCACGGCCGCATCCCGACACGGGCACTCGTCTGCATGAACTCGGGGTGGGCCGACAAGGTTGACGACAGTGAGGCCTTCCGTGGTGGAGCCGGATTCCCCGATCTCAACTTTCCAGGGTTCTCTCTCGATGCAACAGACTGGCTGATCTCCAAACGCAATCCCGTCGGGATTGGTCTCGACACCATGAGCCTCGATCCCGGAGACTCCAGCACCTTCGACGTCCACTTCGGATTCCTCGCTACAGGGCGATACGGGATCGAGAGCATGGCGAACCTGGAGCAGATTCCGCCAAGGGGAGCCCTGGGCTTCATCGGTGCCGTTCCATGGGAAGACGGATCCGGCGCACCGTGCCGGGTCTTCGCCACCTGGTAGAGCCGTCAACTGTCGGTGACGACGGGCTCCTCCCATTTGATTCGGCTGGCGTCGCCCCAGAGACGTTCCAGCGAATAGAAGTCACGTGGTCCTGCCTGGAAGACGTGCACGATGATGTCACCAAAGTCGACCAAGACCCACTCCCCTTCGGTGCGCCCCTCGACCCGAAGTGGATTGACGCCGTATCGCTCCTTGAGTCTCTCTTCGACGTGGTCGGCCAGCGCTTGGACATTGATCCGCGAGCTCCCCGTCGCGATGACGAAGACATCTGAGAGAAAGAATGCCTTCTCGACGTCGAGCAAGACAATGTCGGTTCCGTTCTTGGCGTAGATGGCATCGGCTGCCGCTCGGGCCAATTCGACACTGTGCTCTATGACGAGATCTCCACCTGCATGAAGGCTCTAACCATATCGTCTCAGGGAGACTCCGCATAGAGGTTGGTTGCCTCGATGTACCCGTAGACCGGGTCGGTTACCAAATAGCGATAGGGCTTTCCCGCCGCGACGCGCCGACGGATGTCCGTGCTGCTGATCGCGAGGGGTCCCATGTCGAGTCGTAGCGCCCCCAGACGGTCGCCGACATCTGTGGCGATGCTTGCGCGTGGCGCTTCGACCAAAGTCACGCGCTCGAGA
>Ga0299913_10002344_pt1 | contig 14883 bp, 13 predicted proteins | sample RVTome_9_FD_201360 | JGI IMG/M metagenome (GOLD analysis project Ga0299913, IMG submission 201360) | Soil microbial communities from uranium-contaminated site in the Upper Colorado River Basin, Wyoming, United States - RVT155D38 (version 2) ...
CCCCACGACGTCTCGGCCCCCGGGATCAGCCACCGCATGAACGGCTCCACCGCCGCGCGCGGGGCGACCTGGATCAGCCCCAGCTCGGGGCGGATCCAGCGCAGGTACGGTGCCCAGCGCCGCTCGCGCAGCCACGCGACCGCGGGCGTCATCAGGACGAGCCGTCCGATCCGCTCGGCGTGCCCGAAGCCGAACTCGAGCGCCACCCGTCCGCCCATGCTGTGGCCGACGAGGTGCGCGCGCTCGATCTCGAGCTCGTCCAGCAGGTGCTCGAGCCCGCGGGCCTGGAAATCCGGGCCGTAGGAGGCGCCCAGCGGCTTGTCGGAGTCGCCGAAGCCGAGCAGGTCGACGGCCACGGTCCGGAACGCGGGCGCAAGCGCGGCGATCGTAGGCAGGAAAGAGGCCTTCGTGCCGCCCAGCCCGTGCAGCATCAGCACCGGCGCGCCGGTGCCGGCCTCGATGATCGAGTAGGCGCCCGAGGCCGTGCGCACCCGCCGGAAGCGGAACTTGCCGGGGCCGGACGAGCCGGCGGTCGCGGCCAGGAAGCCGACGCCCAGGTGCAGGTTGCGCCGCACCTGCAGCCGCCCGCGCCGGAAGGCGTCCATGCCGCGCGCCACATCGGCGGCGATCGCGTCCCAGGTGGCGGGATCGGCGCTCAGGAGCGCGTCCGGCCGGCCGCGGCCCGGCGCGACGAGCCGCACCCGCCCGCGCTCCACCACCACGTCCCACCGATCATCGCCCGCCTGCGCGCGGATCACCGCCCGCCCGCCCGGGAGGTCGAAGGCGGCGTGGTCGAAGCGCTCGACGAGCGCGACGAGGCTGGCCGGGGCGGCGTGTGGCGCCGCTGCGGTCACCGTTGCCACGCCCGCGTTATATCGGGTAAGCCGCGCCGGCCTGTGAGCCTGTACTGGCCATTTGCGGGATGATGCGCGGTGGGCAGACGCACCACAGCCCCCTGAAAGGAGATGCCCATGAGACGCTTTCCCCTTCTCCTGCTGCTGATCTGCGCCGTCGCGGCGCTGGGCGTCGCGAGCTGCGGCGGGGACGACGACGGCGGCGGCACGGATACGGCGGCCACCACCGAGACCACCGACACGACCACCACGGAGGAAGGCGGCGGCGCGGCGAACGCGATCGAGGTCTCCGCCGACCCGGGCGGCGACCTCGCCTTCGAGCAGGACTCCCTCACCGGCGCCGTCGGCGAGAACCGGATCGACTTCACGAACGAGGCGTCGATCCCGCACGACGTGAGGATCGAGCGGGACGGAGAGGAGATCGGCGGCACCGAGGTGATCACGAACGACACCGCCGAGGCGACCGTCACCCTCGAGGCCGGCGAGTACACGTTCTTCTGCTCGGTGCCCGGCCACCGCCAGGCCGGCATGGAGGGGCCGCTGAACGTCGAGTAGGCGCGCCGGCGGCGCTGGGTTCACGAAGAGGGCTCGACGACCGATAATCCCACCCAAGGGGATGAACGGTCATTTCACTAGTCCGGCCCTGCGCCGGATGCAGGATCTGCTGCGCGAGCCCTGGGCGGCCCCGGCGCTGCTGCTCGCGGTGGCCGTGATCGTAGGTGCCGGCGCCTTCGCCTACGTGAGTCGCGTGAACGACGACGTGGATCGCAAGGAGGAGGCGGCCCAGATCCTGGCCCGGATGCAGACCTCCACCGCGCGGCTCGGCAACCTCGCCGCGCTCGGCAACGAGCCCTCGCTGCGACTCCAGGCCGCCGGGGACGCGTTCGCGCTCCAGGCGACCCTCGAGGACCAGCTGCGCCGCTGGGAGGAGGTCTACTGGGAGGACGAGACCCCGCCGGCGATCGTCGAGCTGGGTCGCGCGCAGCGGGTGCTCACCAGCCGCCTGCGCCAGGCGCTGCGCGGGAACGCCCGCGCCGGGCGCGCCACGCCGGCCGAGCTCGCGCAGGGGAATCGCCTCTACCACCGCATCGACGCCTTGCGCTCGCGGATCGCCACCGAGGCGGCCGACGCGAACTCCGCGGGGGACACGAAGACCGCCATCGTGACCGGGGTCGCGATCGCATTCGTCGTCCTGCTGCTGGCGCTGTTCCAGGCGGGCCGCGTGCGCCTGCTGCGCATGCGCCGCGACACGACCATGCGCGAGGCCCTGCACGAGGCCACTCGCGAGAGCGAGGAGCGCTACCGCTACGTCACCGACCTGGTGCCGGACCAGATCTTCACGATCGGGCCCGACGGCCGCTTCGACTACATGAACGAGCGCACCGTCGCCTTTCTCGGGCGGGGCCCGGAGGACCCGACCCGCTGGCTCGACCTCCACCACCCGGACGACACCCTGCACGTTCAGGTGGCGTGGGCGAACGCGCTGCATGCCGGCGAGCCCGTCGAGGTGGAGTCGCGGATGCTCGGCGCCGACGGCGGGTACCACTGGATCCTCACGCGCGCGATCCCCCAGCTCGACGACGACGGCTCCATCGTGCGGTGGTTCTGCTCGGGCACGGACATCACCGGCCGCCAGCGCCACGAGCAGGAGCTGCGCGAGGCGCGCCAGCGGCTGGCGGAGGCGCAGGCGATCGCCCACATCGGCAGCTGGGAGTGGGACGTCGCCGCCGACGAGGTGCGCTGGTCCGACGAGCTCCACCGTCTGTTCGGGGTCGACCCGGACGCGCGGCTGGGCTACGAGTCCTTCCTCGAACTCATCCATCCCGACGATCGCGCCCGCGTCGAGGCCGTGATCGGTGCAGCGGTCGCGCACCGGCGCTCCTACGAGTTCGAGACGCGCGTGATCCGGCCCGACGGCGAGGACCGGGAGTTCTTCTGCGCGGGCCAGGTGCTGACGGGCGACGACGGGCAGCCCACCCGCCTGGTGGGCGTGGCCCAGGACGTCACTGAGCGGGTCCGGGCGGAGCGCGAGCGCGACCGGCTCGAGGCCGAGCTCCAGCAGGCACAGCGCCTCGAGAGCATCGGCCAGCTCGCCGGCGGCGTGGCCCACGACTTCAACAACCTGCTGTCGGTGATCCTGAACTACACCGAGTTTGCCAAGGGGCAGGTCACCGATCCGCGGGTGCGCGAGGACCTGGCCGAGATCGAACGGGCGGCCGAGCGAGCCGCCGCGCTCACGCGCCAGCTCCTGACGTTCGGCAGCCGGGACGTGGTGCGCCCGGCGAACCTCGACCTGAGCGCGGTCCTGCGCGACCTCGCCGGGATGCTGCACCGCACCGCCGGGGTCGGGGTGACGGTGGAGATGCGCCTGGCGGAGGACCTGTGGCAGGTGCACGCCGACCGCGGGCAGCTCGAGCAGGTGCTGATCAACCTCACTCTCAACGCCCGGGACGCGATGCAGCCGGGTGGCGTCCTGCGGATCGAGACGTGGAACGTCGAGGATCGTGGCGGCCGCGGCGCGCGCGTGCGCCTGGTCGTCCGCGATAGCGGGGCCGGCATGAGCAACGAGGTGCGCGAGCGCGCGTTCGAGCCGTTCTTCACCACCAAGGAGCCCGGCGAGGGGACGGGCCTCGGGCTGGCCACCGTCTACGGGATCGTGAAGGGCGCCGGCGGAGACGTGACGATCGAGAGCGAGCCGGGCCAGGGCACCGTGGTGACGGTCGAGCTGCCGGCCGTCACGGGACCGCGTGGCGACCGCGACGGCCGCGACGGCGCGAGCGGAGCCCTGACTACGGCCTGAAGCCGCGCCGCTTCGGCCCGGCCCCGAGCTCGTGGCCGACGATCTCGTGGGCGCGCGTGGCCCAGTCGCAGAGGATCGGCCGAGTGTCGCGCGGGTCGATGATCTCCTCGATGCCGAACCGCTCCGCGGTGCGGAACGGTGAGCGCACCGCGTTCAGGCGCGCCTCGATCTCGGCGCGCAGCGCGACCGGGTCGTCCGCGGCTTCGAGCTCCCGCCGGTAGGCGGCCTCGATGCCGCCCTCGATCGGAAGCGATCCCCAGTCGCCCGACGGCCAGGCGTAGCGCAGGTTCAGGCGCTCCGCGTGCCCGTGCGCGGCGCCGGCGACGCCGTAGACCTTTCGCACCAGGACCGAGACCCACGGCACGGTCGCCTGGTAGGTGGCGACCAGCGCGCGCGTGCCGCGCCGGATCGTCCCGCGCCGTTCCGCCTCCGTCCCGATCACGAAGCCGGGCTGGTCGACGAAGTTCGCGACCGGGAGCCGGAACTGATCGCACATGTCGACGAAGCGGACCAGCTTCTCGGAGGCGTCCGCGGTGAGCCCGCCGCCGTAGTGGTTGGGATCCGAGCTCAAGACGCCCACGGGCCGCCCACCGAGCCGCGCCAGCGCCGTGATCAGCGGCCGCCCGTAGGTCGCGCCCAGCTCGAACACCGAGCCGCGGTCGAACACCGCCTCGAGGATGCGCCGGGCCTTGTAGGGCTTGCGCCGGTCGCGGGGCACGATCGCCACCAGGTCCTGCTCGCGCCGGTCCGGCGGGTCGTCGCTCGAGCGGAGCGGAGGCAGCTCCCAGACGTTCTGCGGCAGGTAGGACAGGAAGCGCCGCAGCTGCGCGAGCGCGTCGTCCTCGTCCACCCCCTCGTTGTCGACCGCGCCGGCGCGCGTCTGGGCGCGGGCGCTGCCGAGCTCCTCCTTGTCGGGCGCCTCACCCATCGCGGCCGCGACCACCGGCGGCCCCGCGACGAAGAGCTGAGCGGTACCGCGGACGATCACCGAGAAGTGCGAGGCGACCACGCGGGCGGCGCCGAGGCCGGCGACAGGGCCGAGGGCGGCGGCCACGACCGGCACCGTCGAGAGGTTCTCGGCGGCTGTCTCCCATCCCGGGATGAACGGCACGTAGGTGAAGCCCATGGTCTCGAGGGACTTCACGCTCCCCCCTCCCCCGGTCCCGTCCACGAGCCGCACGAGCGGGAGCCGCAACTCGGCCGCCATGCGCTCCGCGTAGACCATCTTCTGCCAGATTGCCGCGTCCGCGGCGCCGCCGCGGACGGTGAAGTCGTCGGCCTGCACGACCGCCCCGCGCCCGTCCACGCGGCCCCGACCGATCACGACGTTGGCCGGGAGGAAGTCGACCAGCTCGCCCTGGTCGTACGTGCCCCAGCCCGCCAGGGCGCCCGTCTCGTGGAAGCTGTCCGCGTCGAACAGGCGCTCCACCCGCTCCCGGACGGTGAGCCGGCCGCTCGCGTGCTGGCGCTGCACGCGCTCCGTGCCGCCCATCCGCGCGGCCAGCTCCGCGCGGCGGCGGAGCTCCTCGAGCTCAGGCTCCCAGGACATGGCGCGACGTTATTGGATCCGGCGAAGGGAGCTAGCTCGGCGCTGACTCCCGCACCGGCGGTGCGAGGCGGGTGATCATCGCGCGCAGCCGGTCGTTCAGCGTGCGCGGCTCGACCCCCAAGGTGGAGGCGATCTCGCCGATCGGGGTGCGGTCCACCCGCATCCCGAGGATGGCGAAATCCTCCGGGTTGAGTCGTGCGGCGCTGGCCTGAAGCCGCTCGGCAGCGATCGCAGGGAAGACCGTCCGCCCGCGCGCGACCCTGCGGATGGCGTCCACGAGCACGTCCGGGGCGGTCGCCTTGCTGACCACGCCGTCCGCCCCGGCGATCAGGGCCGGCACTGCCAGCTCCGCCTCAGGGTAGGCCGAGTACATCAGGACATGCGGAGCGTGCTCGAGCTCCTGCAGCCGGTGACACAGGACCAAGCCGTTGTCCCCCGGCAGGCGGTAGTCGACCAGCATCACGTCGGGCCGGATGGAGGCGGCGTGCTCGAGCGCATCGTCCGCATCGGAGACCGCTCCCGCCGGCTGAAACCCCGGCTCCACGCGCAGCATCGACCACACGCCCGTCCGCAGCGCGGGATGGTCGTCGACTATCAGGACACGGATCACGTCGTCCTCAGGGCTCCACCAGTCCGATGCGGATCGCGTACCGGGTGAGCTCGACCCGGTCGCGCATCCCCAGCTTCTCGAGCACGTTGGCGCGATGGCGCTCGACGGTCTTCTCGCTGATCACGAGCGTGGCCGCGATCTCCCGGCTGGTGTGGCCCTCCGCGATCAGCTTGACGATCTCCGACTCCCGGGGCGTGAGCGGGTCGCGGCCGACCGCGTCGCCGTCGCGGAGGCGCTCGAGGTGGTCGCGGATCAGCGCGCTGGTGGCCTTCGGGTACAGGAAGGGCTCACCGCGCATGGTCGCGCGACATGCCTCCACCAGGTCGCGGTCCGCGGAGGCCTTCAGCACATAACCCGACGCGCCGGCCCGGAGGGCCTCGAAGAAGTACCGCTCGTTGTCGTGCATGGAGAGCATCAGGACGCGCAGTCCCGGGACCCTGCGCGACATCTCATGTGCGGCCTGAAGGCCGGTGAGGCGAGGCATGCTGACGTCGAGAATCGCCAGATCAGGCTGCTCGGCCAGCGCGATCTCGACCGCCTCTGCGCCGTCGCCCGCCTCGGCCACGACCTCGAGGTCCGGCTCCGCATCCAGCACCATGCGCAGGCCCCGCCGGACCATCGCATGGTCGTCCGCGAGCAGGATCCTGGTCTTGAGCGGGACCGTCACCGCGCGGGCTCGATCGGTATCAGCAGGCGCACCTCGAGCCCCTGTGGCGCCACGGGCCTCATCTCGAGCGTCGCGCCGACGAGCAACGCGCGCTCACGCATGCCCCGGATGCCATTGCCGGGCGCCGCCCCGTTCAGCCCCGACCCGTCGTCGCTGACGGCGAGGCACACGGCGCCGTTCTCGCGGGTCAGCGACAACGTCGCACCGGACGCATGCGAGTGCTTGATGACGTTCGTGAGGCTCTCCTGGGCGACCCGGTACACGACCAGCTCCTCCTCCGGGGTGAGCAGCGGAAGGTGGTCGTCGAGGCGCACGGAGATCGGCAGCCCGGTGCGCTCGCCGACCCGATCCGCGAGCGTCGCGAGCGCGCTCGGAAGGCCGAGGTCGTCGAGTGCTTCGGGGCGCAGCTCGCGCAGGATGCGGTGCAGGGACTCGACCGTGGAGCGCGCCGTCTCGGTGGCATCGGCGAGCGACTCCTTGATGCCCGTCGGGGCGTGACGGGCCGTGCTCCCGAGCTGGAGCATGAGGGCCGTCAGCGTCTGGCCGATCTCGTCGTGGAGCTCGCGGGCTACTCGCCGTCGCTCGTCCTCCTGGGCGGCCAGCGTCCGCCGCCCGTAGTCGAGCCGCTCGGATTCGATCCGGTCCAGCATCCGGTTGAACGAGCCGGTCAGCTCGACCACCTCCGATCCGCCCCCGTAGACCGGGATGCGCCGGCCGGGCCGCAGTGGATCGACCGTCTGCATCAGGCGCGCGAGCCGCTCGAGCGGCTGCCAGGCCCGCCGCATCAGCAGCAGGTTCACGACCAGCAGGAGTGCCAGGCCGCCGATCAGCACCAGCACCTTGTCCAGCGAGTCCGGGAAGGGCAGCGTCGCGGGCGAGATCGAGAGCACGGCCGTGGCCGTGCCGAGGAGGAGCGCGTTGGGTAGGTATAGCCGCCAGAAGAGCGAGTGTCTCCAGCGCCCCTTCTCGCCGCCCGGGTTGTCGATCGCCTTTCTCACCGTACGCGTGGGCAGATTTGCACGATATGCGGTCATCACGACGTCCGGAATACATGCGGCACCCCATATCCGGCCGCGCCATTCCGGGCACCGTTATCAGCATGGGATCCATGCGCCCGCCGCAGCCCGTCGACCCCCGAGGAGAGGAGCACGCATGCCCAGGAAGCTCGTGATCGTGGGGCTCGCCTCGCTGGCCGGTGCGCTGGCGGTGGCGAGTCTCGCATACGCCGCCGTGACGGTGTCCTTCAGCGCCAAGGCCAGCCCGAACAGGGCAGGCAAGCCGACCGGGCTCTACGTGAACGTCAAGTCCAGCGACCCCGCCGCCGCGCAGCCGCCGATCATGACGCGGCTCGTGATCAAGCTCCAGCGGGGCGGCAAGTTCAACGCCAGGCGGTTCACACGCTGCAAGCTGGCAAGGCTTCAGGCCCGCGGCCCGAAGGGCTGCTCGCGCAAGTCGCGCATCGGGACCGGCAACGGGGTCGGCCTGGCGCGCCCGGTGGTCGAGGACCCGGTCAACGGGAAGCTGATCCTGTTCAACGGGGACAGGCGGGGCGGCAGGGACACCGTGCTCGTGCACGTGTTCCCCGATCTCGGCCCGACGTTCGTGACCGTGTGCAAGGTCCACCGCGCGCGCACGATCGACTGCACCATCCCTCCGATCAAGACGCTGCCGTCCGCTCCGGACGCATCGGTGGTGTCGGTCAAGACCAAGACGCCCGTGAAGCGGGTGACGAAGAAGCGCGGCAAGCGCAAGCAGAGGCACTACCTCATGGTCGCCCCGCGCAAGTGCAAGGGGAAGTGGAAGGGCTCGGGGACCTTCTACTTCGCCACCGGCGAGAAGCAAACGGTCAAGGTGTCCCAGAAGTGCAAGCGGGCCAGGAAGCGGTAGTCAGGCCCGCGTAGCGGCACCGATCCCCTCCTCCGGAGTCCGGCCCGCCCCCGGCGGCGGGCCGGACGGGGTCTCGCCCGCGGGGCCCTCGCGCAGCAGCTCCATCTGGCGGCCCGCCTCCGTCCCCCGGACACCGCGCGCGGCCGCCTCGTGCTCGATCCGTCCCAGCAGTTCGACCAGGCGCGCGGCGACGACGGGTTGACCGTCCGCCGCCACGCGCACCTGGTCGAACCCCAGCCGGATCAGGCTGTCGAGGTCCGGGACGATCGCGACCAGGCGCGGCGTTCCCCGGTCGTCGAGCCGGATCGCCGCGGGCGGCTCGTTGCGCGCGTGCCTGATCAGCATGTCGGCAAGGGTGTCCATGGCGTTCTCGGCCGTCGTGGGGTCGTTGAGGCTCGGCGAGAGCGCCCTCAGCGCCACGTCGGCGAACTGGCGCACCGGGAAGGCGACGTCCTGCAAGAGGGTGCGCTCCTGCTCGAACGCGAACGCGCCGGCCACGCGCCCCACCACCTCGTCGCTCACGGCGTGCGGTGACCAGACGTCGGCCAGCGGCATCCCCGTGACGGCGAACTCGCCGATCGCGAGCCGCTGGCGCACGAGCAGGTCCTCACCGGCGGCGACCTCCATCAGGTGCTCCCCGTTGACCGTGACGAGGAACCCGGCACGCTCTGCGCGCACCTCGCGGCGCGTGCCGGTGCGCGACCGGTGAGCAACCTCCGCGGCCGCCTCCGCCGCGTCGCGTGGCCCGTCCCCGATTCCGGAAGGGTACGGCGCGTCGAGCACGCGCTGCGCCTCCCCCGCGATGCGCCTGATCATCGTGGAAGCCTGGAGCGACTCGACGATGTTGTGGATGAACGCGACGAAGAAGCCGAACGCGACGATCGCGAGCGCGATCGCGACCGCCACGGCGAGCTCCGGCACCGTGCCGCTCGCGCCCGAGTCGAGGGTCATCAGGACGACGATGCAGTAGACGAACAGGCCCAGGAACAGCGACAGGACGAACTTGTTCAGCGAGTCGGCCTGGAACGTGCGCAGCACGCGCGGCCCGAGCTGCTGCGAGGCCAGTTGGAGCGCCACGACGGTGACGGAGAAGCTGATGCCGATCACCGTCACGGTCACCGTGGCGATCGTCTCCAGGAGCCCGCGTGCGCTGTCCCGGTCGCTGAGTGACACGACGCCGAAGTCGAGCCGGACGCTGCCGTCGAGGTTGCCGATCCCCCAACCGAGCAGCGCCCCGAGCGGCATCGCGATGGCCGGCAGGAACCAGAAGCTCCTGCGGAGCGCGTCCCAGCGCGCGGCAAGCCGAAGGCCGTTCACCCGCGCGGGCCCTGCCGGGGGACCGGATCGGGGGGCCGCTGGCGGTTGAAGGCCACGGCCGCAGGGTACCCCCCTTCCATGCTCCTGCTGGCGCTCAGCGAGACCGGCACGCGGGCGATCGCGACCGGTGCGATCGTGGCCGCCGCGATCGTCGTGGTCGCGGTCGGACGCGTGATCATCGCGCGCCGCGTCGATGACCGCTTCACCGCGTACCACGGCCGCAAGGTCCTGCGCAATCTCACCCTGATCGTGGCGGTCGTCGCGATCACGCTCACCTGGCAGGCCTTCGCCGGGCGCGGCGGGCTGGTGATCGGGCTCGCGACCGCGGGCGTCGCGTTCGCGATGCAGGAAGTGATCGGCGCGGTGGCGGGCTGGTTCAACATCGTCTCGGGCCGCGTCTTCCGGGTCGGCGACCGGATCGCGATGGGCGGCGTCGAGGGCGACGTGATCGACATCTCACCGCTCCGCACGAAGATGATGGAGATCGGCGCGGCCGCCGGGGAAGGCGCCGAAGGCGAGCCTGGCACGCCGTGGGTGCGCGGGCGCCAGTACACGGGGCGGATCGTGACGGTCTCCAACAAGGCGACGTTCACGCAGCCGGTCTACAACTACTCGGCGGTCTTCGAGTACATCTGGGAGGAGCTGATGCTCCCCATCCCCCACGACGCCGACTGGCGGGAGGCCGAGCGGATCCTGCTCGAGGAGGCGCAGCGGATCTCCGCCTCCGCGGGAGCGCGAGAGGCGATCGACAGGATGGCGCGCCACTACCCGATGCCACGGCAGGAGGTGGAGCCCCGCGTCTTCCTGCATGCGACCGACGACTGGATGGAGCTGCGGGCGCGCTTCGTGGTGCCGGTCCGCACCGCGCGCACCAAGAAGTCCGACCTGACGAGGGCCGTGAAGGAGCGGCTCGACGAGGCCGGCATCGAGGTCGCGTCCAGCACGGAGGACGTCACGGTGCGCATGGCCCCTCAGGGACCGGATTCGCGCCCCACGAGCCGGCCGTCCACGTAGTAGCGCGGCCTGCGGGTCACCGGCTCGTCGCCATCGGTGCGCTGGCGGAAGGCGACGGGGCCTCCTCCCGATCCGCGCGGCCGCGGAACGCCGGTCAGCGGGCGCGGGCCGTTGCGGAAGCGGAACACCCATCGCCCGGCTGAGTCGGCCGGGAACCGCGCCTGCTTCGCGATCAGGATGCACACCCGGCCCGGCGGGCAGTAGACGCCGTACGTGGCGGTCACCTGCCGGCCCGGGATCCACCCCGAGCCCGTGAAGCGGAACACCGTGTCGGTGGTGCCGCGACGGGGCTCGACGCCCACGCAGAACCGCGTGCAGCGACCGGCGCCGTCGGGGTCTGGCGACCCGCCGCAGCCCGCCGGCAGGACCGCCGCCGCGGCGCCCGCGCAGGCCGCGAGGGCGATGCGCGCAAAGCGGCGCGGCCGCCCGGGGGCGGCCGCGCCGTCCGTTCGCCTCAGGAGGGAGAGGCTTGGGAGGGGAGGTCTGATCAAGGTAGGCCGGGGTCCTGAGCGTTCCCTGAAGGAGGGGTGTAGCACGGGTTAAGCCACGTGCCGGCCCTTGCCCGGCGCGGCCCCGCGCCCACGCCTGACGACGAGGCCCTTGAGGAATGCGCGCACCTTCTCGCGCCACGGCGGGCCCGGCTCGAGCTCCTCGTGGCGCAGGGTCTTCCATTCCGCCGACGCCTCGGCGCCGAGCAGGAAGACGTTCGCGCCGACGAACACGAACACCGCGAAGGCCACCACGGCTCCGATCGACCCGTACACCGCGTTGTAGTTGCCGAAGCTGTCGAGGTACAGCCCGAACGCGAGCTGGGCGAGCTCGAAGCCGCCCGCGGTCAGCAGCGCCGCCGGCCACACGTCGCGCAGCCGCACAGTCGTGGCCGGGAGCACCCGGTACAGGAACAGGAATGTGCCGAATGCGAGCACGAGCGACGAGAGCGGCCCGAGCTCGAGGAGCAGGCGGGGCAGCGCGGACCCGACGCCACCCAGCACCTCCTCGAGCCACTCGCTCACGGACGCGGCCGCGCGGCCGGCCACCGCCAGGGCGCTCGACAGCGCGATCACGACGCCCACGCCGAGCACGAGCAGCACGTCGAGCGCCTTTCCCTGCAGCGGCGGGCGGCGGTCCTCGACCTCCCAGGCGCCGTTCAGCCCGTTGCGGATCGCCCCTATCAGGCCGCTGGCCGTGAGGACCAGGCCCGCCGCGCCGATCACGCTCAGGGCGCCTGCGCTGCGGGTCACCCCGGCGAGCAGCTCCTCGAGATCGCGGCGCCCGGCCTGCTCGTCGAGCGGCAGGTTGCGCAGGAGGAAGTCGATCACGCGCTGGCGGGCCGCCTGGTCGTCGACGACGATCCCGAACACCGCGACCATCACGATGGCCAGCGGGAAGATCGACAGCAGCGCGTAGTAGGAGATCGCGGCGGCGATCTGCGTGTCGCGGTGGTTGAAGAAGCGGGCCAGCGTGCGCTCGGTGAGCGCGGGCAAGCGCCGCCCCAGCGCCCCGATACGCTCCGCCGACCGGTACGCGAAGGGGTTGGCGCGTCCCATGGGAACGGCATACCCCTGCGGCACCGGGCAAACCATCGAGCGGACGCTTAACCCCAGCTTCAAGAGGAACGGGCAGACCTGTACGGGAAGCATCCCGCGAAGAGGAGAGACCGATGACCGATGGAAGCCTGATAGTGATCGCCGTGGTCGTGGTGATCCTGGCCGGCCTCGCGATCGGGCTGTTCACGCCCTATGGAAGTGGCATCTCCCCGCGCCCATGGGGGCGGGGGCGGAGCGGAGGACAGGCCGGCGCCGAGGGACCGGAGGAGCCGTCCGGGCGCGACGAGGGCGAGCACGCCCCCTTCCAGCACGGCACCCGGTAGGGCCCGCCGGCCGGCCGCCGCATCGGCACCGCCGAGGGCGTAGATTCCGCTCGATGGCCCGTCGCCTCCCTCCGGTCCCGTTGCTGCGCCAGGCGCTCGGCGAGGATCGGCTCGGGCTCGGGGCGGCGGCACGCTCGCGGCGCTCCGAGCGGCTGCGGCCGCGCACCGCGACCGCCGAGCGGGTGGTCGACTCGGTCTGCCCGTACTGCGCGGTCGGCTGCGCGCAGAAGGTGTACGTGGCGGACGGTCGCGTCACGCAGATCGAGGGCGACCCCAACTCCCCGATCTCGCGCGGGCGCCTCTGCCCGAAGGGGTCGGCGTCGCGGTCGCTCGTGAACAGCCCGACGCGGCTGACCCATGTGCGGTACCGACCGCCCCACGGCACCGAGTGGCAGGACCTCGACCTCGACCGGGCGCTGGACATGATCGCCGACCGCGTGCTCGCGGCCCGGGCCGCGGGCTGGGAGCAGGAAGACGCGGACGGACGCACGCTGCGGCGCACACGCGCCTTCGCGAGCCTCGGGGGTGCGACGCTGGACAACGAGGAGAACTACCTCATCAAGAAGCTGTTCACGGCGCTGGGGGCGATCCAGGTCGAGAACCAGGCGCGCATATGACACTCCTCCACCGTCCCCGGTCTGGGGACGTCGCTGGGGCGAGGAGGAGCGACCACCTACCAGCAGGACCTGGCCAACTCCGATTGCATCCTGATTCAGGGCTCGAACATGGCGGAGTGCCACCCGGTCGGCTTCCAGTGGGTGATGGAGGCGCGCCGCCGGGGGGCGCAGGTGATCCACGTGGACCCGCGCTTCACCCGCACGAGCGCGCTCGCCGACATGCACGTGCCGATCAGGGCGGGAAGCGACATCGCGTTCCTGGGTGGGCTCATCCGCCACGTGATCGAGAACGGGCTCTGGTTCGAGGAGTACGTGAAGGCGTACACGAACGCGGCCACGATCCTGCGCGAGGACTTCCGCGATACCGAGGACCTCGACGGCCTGTTCTCCGGGTGGGATCCCGAACGCGGCGAGTACGACCAGGGATCGTGGCGGTACGCCGGAGACTCGCCGGAGGCGCCGGTCGCCGGCGAGCAGGCGCACGGCGCGCATGGCGGCCAGGGCGGCGAGGACCAGGCCACGGACCCCACGCTCGAGCACCCGCGCTGCGTGTTCCAGGTCGTGCGCCGCCACTTCGCCCGCTACACGCCCGAGCTGGTCGAGGAAGTCTGCGGAGTTCCGTGCGAGACCTTCCTGGCGGTGGCCGACGCCCTGACGGAGAACTCCGGCCGCGAACGCACCGCGGCGTTCGTCTACTCGGTGGGCTGGACCCAGCACACGGTGGGCGTGCAGTACATCCGCGCCGCCTCCATCCTCCAGCTCCTGCTCGGGAACATCGGCCGCCCCGGCGGCGGGATCATGGCGCTGCGCGGCCACGCCTCGATCCAGGGCTCGACGGACATCCCGACGCTCTACAACATCCTGCCCGGGTACCTGCCGATGCCGATGCCGCGCGAGACGCCGTCGTTGTCCGAGTACATCGAGACGAACGCGCCCAAGACGGGCTACTGGGGCCACGCCGACGCGTACATCGTGAGCCTGCTGAAGGCCTGGTGGGGCGACGCGGCCACGGCCGAGAACGACTACTGCTTCGACTGGCTGCCGCGCATCACCGGCGACCACTCGACCTACCCGACGACGCTCGACATGCTGGACGGCAAGGTGAGGGGCTTTTTCCTGCTGGGCGAGAACCCCGCCGTCGGCTCCGCGCACGCGCGCCTGCACCGGCTCGCGATGGCGAAGCTCGACTGGCTCGTGGTGCGCGACCTGCAGGAGATCGAGAGCGCCTCGTTCTGGCGCGACGCGCCCGAGATCGAGTCGGGCGAGCTGCGCACCGAGAACATCGCGACCGAGGTCTTCCTCCTGCCGGCCGCCGCCCACACGGAGAAGGACGGCTCGTTCACCAACACGCAGCGCCTGCTCCAGTGGCACCACCGCGCCGTCGAGCCCGAGGGCGACCGCCGCTCGGACCTGTGGTTCATCTACCACCTCGGGTGCCGGCTGCGCGAAAAGCTCGCCGGGTCGACCGAGGAGCGCGACCGCCCGATGCTCGAGCTGACGTGGGACTACCCGGTGGAGGGCGAGCGCGCCGAGCCATCCGCGGACGGCGTGCTGGCCGAGGTCAACGGCTTCGGTCCGGACGGGCGGCCGCTCGACGGCTACACCGAGCTGCGCGCCGACGGCTCGACGTCGTGCGGGTGCTGGATCTACTGTGGCTGCTTCGCGGGCGGCGAGAACCGGACGGCGCGCCGCCATCCC
>Ga0299913_10002345_pt1 | contig 14877 bp, 15 predicted proteins | sample RVTome_9_FD_201360 | JGI IMG/M metagenome (GOLD analysis project Ga0299913, IMG submission 201360) | Soil microbial communities from uranium-contaminated site in the Upper Colorado River Basin, Wyoming, United States - RVT155D38 (version 2) ...
CGCCTCTCCGGGCCGATCGCTGAGAGGGAAGCGAACCGACAGAGACGGGTCCACCTTCTCCTGGTAGACGCCCGACTGGCCCGTGATCTCGTGCTGGGAGATCGAGGTCCCACAGCGTGGGCACCACTCCGTCGACCGATGTCCGAGGTAGAGCCATCCCCGCTCGTCGAGGGTGGCCAGGAAACGCCAGATGTACTCGATGTTGTTGTCGGAGAAGGTGAGATAGTCGTTGTCCCAGTCCATCCACATGCCAAGACGCTTCGAGCCACGGCGAAGCTCCTCGACGGACCAGGCGACCTTCTCACGACACCGGCGGGCGAACTCCTCCAGGCCGAACTCCTCGATCTCCTTCTTGGAGTTGAGCCCGAGCTCTTGTTCGACACCCACCTCGATCCAAAGACCCTGACAGTCGAATCCGTTCTGATAGCGGAGGTCGTGGCCACGGGCTGCTTTGTAGCGCTGGAAGACGTCTTTCAACGTTCGTCCCCAGGCGGTATGGACTCCCAAGGTCTTGTTGGCCGTCACCGGCCCGTCGATGAAGCTGAACGGCTCGGCACCTGTGTTCTTCTCCCGCAGTTTGGCGAACGTGCCGTTCTCGTCCCACCAATCGAGTATCTGGCGCTCCAGCCCGCCATGGTCGGGCTGACCGGTCAGAGGGGTGAAGGTCTTGGTCCGTTCCGGGAGTGACATTGAGAACGGCAGGGTAATGACGAGGCCTGGGGTAGCACATCTTCGGGAATGCGGTGGCCATGGAAAGCGTTTGAGGGCATTCCTGAGGAGTTGAAGAGACTTTGCCGTGCCTTCGCGGCCGGAAACCCGGCCCTCAGTTGACGGCGTTGGTAGGGTTCCCCGCTTTTGAGAGGTACCTAGTGGCACGAAAACTGGCCAAATCAACCCTGGAGCGGTTTCGCAAGCGGCTCGAGGAAGAGAAAGCCCGGCTCGAGGAGCAGGTCGAAGACTACGAACGCGACCTGGAAGAGGCGCGTCTCACCGAGAGCTCGTCCGATCGCAGCCCGGATCCGGGCAACGCCGAGGCGAGCTCGATGAAACTCGAGTACGCCAAAGAGCTCTCCATCGAGCAGAACACCCTCGATCTGCTGAACAAGGTGAATAGGGCCCTGGAGAGGGTCGAAGCAGGCACCTACGGGATCTGTGAGTACTGCGGGAACGCCATCCCCGTGGAGCGTCTCGACGTGCTTCCGTACTCGACGCTTTGTGTCGAGGACGCCTCCCGGCTCTCTTGACACGCCGATATGTGACGGGCCTGGCCATCGCGGCCGGGGTCGTCATCGCCGATCTCTGGGCCAAGCGCTACGCCGCGCTCCACTTCGAGGGGAGCCCTGTCGAGATCATCCCCGGCTTCTTCGGGTTCACCTACATCGAGAACCCGGGTGGCGCGTTCGGCTTCTTCCAGGACGGAGGGACGATCATCGCCGTCGCCGCCATCATCGTCACCGGCATCGTGCTCGTGGCCCTGGCCGCCCCTCGCGCTCGCCTGGAGACGGTGGCGTTGGGGTTCGTGCTGGGTGGTGCCATCGGTAACCTCGTCGACCGGTTCGCCCGTGGCGAAGGGCTGGTAGATGGGGCGGTGATCGACTGGATCGAGCTTTGGATCATCCCGACTTTCAACATCGCCGACGCATCAGTCACCGTCGCGGTCGCCCTGCTACTGATACACGCGTGGCGGAACAGATAGAGCTCGAAGTGCCGGACGCACTCGATGGCCAGCGCGTGGACAAGGCCATCTCCGAGCTGCTCGATCTGAGCCGGGCGCGGGCGTCGGCCCTGGTGGGCTCCGGTGTCGAGGTGGACGGCGTCCGGGCGCGTTCGTCCGATCGGGTCAGGGCGGGCCAGGTGATCGTCTGCCCCCTACCGGAACGCGTTCTCCAGCTCGAGCCGGAGGAGGTCGACTTCGAAGTCCTCTACGAAGACGGCGCCGTCGTCGTCGTCGACAAACCGGCGGGCCTGGTCGTTCATCCCGGGAGTGGCCGGCAGCGAGGGACGCTCGCCGCCGGGCTCATCGAGCGATACCCCGAGCTCGTCGGGGTAGGGGAAGCCGGCCGTTGGGGTCTGGTCCATCGACTCGACAAGGACACCTCCGGAACACTTCTCGTGGCGAGGTCTGACGACGCATTCGAGGCCTTGGTCGAAGAGATTCGCGAGCGGCGCGTCGGACGTATCTACACCGCACTCGTCGAGGGAGTGCTCGGTGCACCGACAGGAACCATCGAAGCATCGATCGGACGAGACCCGGCCCGCCCCACACGACGCACGGTCACCCACACCGGCAAACACGCCCGCACCCACTACGAGGTGGTGGAGGAGTTCGAGGACTCCAACGTCTCGTTGCTCGAGGTGAGGTTGGAGACGGGGAGGACCCACCAGATCAGGGTGCACATGTCGGCGATCGACCACCCCGTCGTCGGCGATCTCACCTACGGCGCGACCCGAAAGGACATCGCATCCCCCCGCACTTTCCTACACGCTGCCCGCATGGAGTTCACCCACCCGACAACCGGCGAGAGAGTCATTGTCGAGTCTCCACTTCCACCAGACCTGAGCGGCGTCCTCGGGCGACTGTCCTAATGCCTCATACCCAATACCCTCTACTCCTGTGACCCAGGACCACACCACCGCGGCCCCGGTCTGTTACCGACATCCCGACCGTCACACCCTGCTCCGTTGCAGCCGCTGTGAGCGGCCGATCTGTGCGTCGTGCTCCATCGACGCCACGGTGGGTCAACGTTGCCCGGAGTGTGTGAAGGAGGAAGGGACCCAGAAGGTCATTCCCACCGGGTCGAGACGAACCGGTACCTCCGGTGCCCCGGCGACTATGACCTTCATCGCCCTCGCTGTGGTCTTCTTCGTGCTCACCGGTTTCGGTCGCAATATCGACGGGGCCATCGGCCGCGCCCTCGCCCAGGTCAACTTCTTGGTCGAGGCGGGGGAGTGGTGGCGAATATTCACCCCGATACTCCTCCACGCCAGCATCACCCACATCCTCTTCAACATGTGGGCCCTCTGGGTGCTGGGACCGCAGATCGAGCGTGGTGTCGGCACCTGGCCGTTCGTGGGCGCATATCTGGCCTCCGCCGGCGTGGGTGGGGCTTTCGCCTACCTGATGGGGAACCCCGGTGACATAGCCGTCGGCGCCTCGGGGGCGATATTCGGGCTCTTCGGCATCTGGTTCAACTTCGCCGTTCGTCGGCGCAACACCGCACAGGGCCGCTTCTTGCTCAGACAGATCCTGTTCCTTCTGGTGCTGAACGCCGCACTGCCTTTCATCGTGGGAGGGATCGCCTGGGAGGCGCACCTCGGCGGCCTCATAGCCGGTTTCTTGATCGGCGAGCTCTGGTCGAGGGTGCCCAGAGCGAACGCGATGGCGGGACGGCTTGCTGTCACGATAGCAATCGGGGCGCTCGCCATCGTGGCTGTTCTGGTGCTGCCCGTGGGCATGATCTAGCACAGTTTTCGCGACGTAGACCGCTCGGGCGAGCGGTGCTACATTCTGAGAACTACAAGCTTGTAAGTTGATCTGAGCCGTGTCTTTCGCCCATCTCCATCTCCACACCGAATACTCACTTCTCGACGGTGCGGCACGGATCAAGGACGTGGTCGCCGAGGCCGCGGCGATGGACCAGCCCGCAATCGGGATCACAGACCACGGAAACCTCTACGGAGTGGTCGACTTCGTCAAGGCCGCCCGGCAACACGACATCAAGCCCATCATCGGCATAGAGGCCTATTTCACCGACGGCTCCCGCTTCGATCGGCCACCCTCCGACCAGAACAAGCGATATCACATGATCCTCCTCGCCGAGAACGACGTGGGATACCGCAACCTCCTCCAACTGTCGTCCAAGTCGTTCATGGAGGGCTACTACTACAAGCCCCGGATGGACTTCGACCTTCTGGCCCGGCACTCCGAGGGGATCATCGCCACCTCGGGCTGTCTGGGTGGCGTCGTTCCCCAACTACTCGGTCCCGACGCCATGAGCGAGGAAGGGAACAAAGGCACCATCCGTGACTTCGACGCCGCAGTTGCCGCCGCCGGGCGATTCCAGGACATCTTCGGCAAGGACAACTTCTTCATCGAGGTCCAGGACCACGGTCTCGAGGCCCAGGGCCGGATCATGGACGATCTCATCGAGATCTCGAAGGTCGTCGGGGCCCCACTGCTGGCGACCAACGACGCGCATTACACGAAGCGGACCGAGCACGATGCACACGACGCCCTCCTCTGCATCCAGACCGGGTCGTTGCGAAACGAGCCGGGCCGGCTTCGCTTCGAAGGCTCGGAGCACTATCTAAAGTCGGCTGAAGAGATGCGTCGTCTCTTCCCGGCCGATCGATTTGCCGGGGCCGTGGACAACACCCTGTGGATCGCCGAGCGAGCCCAGGTCGATCTCGAGTTCGGCAAGCTGCTGTTGCCTCACTTCCCGGTGCCGGAGGGCGAGACCGAGGTCACCTATCTCCGCCAGCTGGTGGAGGCGGGCACCAGAGAGCGCTACGGGTCAGACCCGGGCGCCGAGGTCTGGGAACGGGTGGAGCACGAGCTGAAGATCATCGAGGAGATGGGCTTTCCCGCCTACTTCCTCATCGTTTGGGACCTCATCCGCCACGCCCGGGACAACGGCATCCGGGTGGGTCCCGGACGTGGGTCGGCCGCCGGGTCCATCGTCTCCTATGCCCTTCGCATCACCGACATCGACCCGATGAGGTACGGGCTCATCTTCGAGCGCTTCCTCAATCCCGGGCGAAGGTCGATGCCGGACATCGACATGGACTTCGACGAGCGCTACCGCGGCGAGATGATCCGCTACGCGGCGGAGAAGTACGGCCAGGACCGCGTCGCCCAGATCATCACGTTCTCCACCATCAAGGGAAAGCAAGCGATTCGCGACTCGGCCCGTGTGCTCGGCCACCCGTACTCTCTGGGTGATCGGGTGGCAAAGGCGATGCCTCCGTCGATCCTGGGCAAGGACCCGTCCCTCGACCAGGTGCTCGACCCGCCCGAGCAGGGTGCGCCATCGGATGTGCGCGACTGGTATGCCAACGCCCAGGGCCTGAGGGAGATGTACGAAGCCGACCCCGCGGTTCGGGAGGTGGTCGACGTCGCCAAGGGCCTCGAGGGTTTGCGCCGCCAGGATTCGATCCATGCGGCCGCCGTGGTGATCGCCCCCGAGCCGCTCACCAACATCATCCCGGTGCAGCGCAAGGGCGAGGATTCCGAGACCGTCACCCAGTTCGAGATGCACGGTGTCGAGGACCTCGGCCTGCTCAAGATGGACTTCCTGGGCCTGCGCAACCTGTCGATCATGGAGAGATGCCTCGAGCTGCTCGAGGAGTCCCGGGGCGAGCGGATCGACATCGACAATGTCCCGCTCGACGATCCCAAGACCTTCGAGCTGCTCCAGTCGGGCAACACCATCGGTGTCTTCCAGTTGGAGAGCCCGGCGATGCGGGCGCTGATCCGGTCGCTCCAGCCCGACCGGTTCGAGGATGTCATCGCGGTCAACGCGTTGTTCCGTCCCGGGCCGATGGGCGCCAACATGCACAACCTCTACGCCGACCGGAAGAACGGAAGAGCCGCCGTCGACGAGTTGCACCCGGCGGTCACCGACAAACTCGCCGACACCTACCAGATCATGGTGTATCAGGAGCAGGTGATGATGGTGGCCCAGGAGATCGCCGGGTACTCCATCGCCGACGCCGACAACCTGCGCCGGGCCATGGGCAAGAAGATCAAACAGGTCATGGCTGCCGAAGAGGAGAAGTTCGTCTCCGGCTGCATCGAACAAGGTCATCCGGAGAAGACCGGCCGAGATCTCTTCGCCCTGATCGCCCACTTCGCCGGCTACGGGTTCCCCAAGGCGCATGCCACTGCCTACGGGTTCGTCGCCTATCAGACCGCCTACCTCAAGGCCCACTACCCGGCGGAGTACCTGGCCTCGTTGTTGACGGCGACCAAGAAAGACAAGGACCGCACCGCCATCTATCTCAACGAATGCCGGCAGATGGGCATCGAGGTGCTGGTGCCGGACGTGAACGAGAGCGAGACCGACTTCACCGTCCACGACGGGCGGATCAGATTCGGCCTCTCCGCGGTCCGCAACGTCGGCGAGTCAGTGGTGGAGAAGGTCGTCGAGGCCCGTCGCGAGCGCCCATTCGAGTCGTTCGTGGACTTCGTCGATCGCGTCGACCTCTCGGCTCTCAACAAGCGGACGGTGGAGTCGCTGATCAAGGCGGGGGCGTTCGACGCGGCGGGCCACAGCCGCAAGGGCTTGACCCTCATGCACGAGTTGATGCTCGACGCCACGGTCGAGCGCCGGCGCAACGAGGAGATGGGCCAGTACTCGCTCTTCGCCGGGGAGACCGAGGTGGAGACCGGCCATGACTTCGACATCCCGACCGATGAGTGGTCGCAGAAGATCAAGCTCGGTTTCGAGAAGGAGATGCTGGGTCTCTACGTGTCCGATCACCCGTTGCTCACTGTTGGAGCCTCCCTGGCGGCGGCGACCACGACCACGATCGCCCAACTCGACGAGCTGACCGACCGGTCCTCGGTCACGGTGGGGGGAATCGTCGGGGCCATCACCCGGCGTTGGACCAAGAACGGCGACCCGATGCTCTTCTTCCAACTGGAGGATCTGGAAGGGTCCGTCGAGGTGATCGTCTTCCCCAAGACAGTCCACGACTTCGGCCCGCTCGTCGTCGAGGATGCCGTTCTCATCGTCTCGGGCCACCTCGACCATCGTGGTGACGATGTGAAGGTGGTGTCTCGAGAGATCAAAGAGCTGCAGATCAGGGACGACTCGACCGTGCGCCTCGGGGTCCCCGCCCAACGTCTCACCCCCGAGGTGGTGGCCGACCTCAAAACCATCCTCCGCAACCACCCCGGATCGGCCACGGTGTTCCTCAACCTGAGCGACAACGGCAACACCAAGGTCCTCCGTCTCGGCGACGACCACAGGGTGGAGCCCCGCTCCGCCCTCTTCGCCGAGCTCAAAGAGCTGCTGGGCCCCAAGGCCATCCTCAGCTAGCTCACCTCGTCAGTGGCGAACCAGCCGGAGCTTCCCGATCGAGGCGAGGGCGGAGGTGCGGCCGTGTTTGCGGCCGATGACATAGGCAACGCCCGCCGCCGTCATCGAGGCGGCGATCAGGCCGCTGGTCGCAAAGGCACGCTTGGTCCTTCTGGCGAATATCACGATCGGCCAGCCCCGCTCGTGGGCGAGGGTGTCCAGCTCGGAGTCGGGGTTGACGGCCACGGGATGGCCGACGAGATCCATCATCGGGAGGTCGGACACCGAGTCCGAGTAGGCGTAGCTCAGCTTGAGGTCGTATCCCCGGTCCCCGGACAACTTCTCGATGGCCTCGGCTTTGCCGGGCCCGTAGATGAAGGCACCCTCCAGCTCGCCGGTGTAGTGACCGCCGACGACCTTGCCCTCCGTGCCGATCGCCCCCGTCATGCCCAGCGACGCGGCCAACGGTTCGACGATCCTTTTCGGGCTGGCCGACACGATCCAGGTGTCGCGACCCGCGTCGTGATGCATCGAGATCAGCTTTCGCGACTCGGGACGCACCCGGTCGATCAGTTTTGGCAAGACCGCCTGTCCGATGCTGTCGAGGTCGGCCACGGAGGCGCCCTCGATCCTGGCGAGGAACTCACTGCGGATATCCATGGAAATGCCGTCACCCTTGTCGCCGGCGATCAGAAAACTGATTGCCTCCCGGGTCCAGCGTGCGATGTCCGCGCGGGTCGCCATGCCCTGACGCCATGCCTCGACGGCGAAGGGGAACGCCGACGCACCCGAGATGAGGGTTCGATCGAGATCGAAGAACGCTGCGCCTTTGGCCATGCGAAAAGACTATCCCCGTGATCGAGACAGTCACCCTCGCATGACGGTGAGCAACCGAAGTTCGTAGCCAGGTCAGGGCAGGAGACGGTCCCACGGTATGCCGTCGGACTCGTCCAACAGGGCGCCGAGGCCGGCCAGGTCCGTTGGCGGGTGGGCCTGCCAGGGGACCATGGCAACTCTGGCGCCGTAGCGCGTCGAGAACTCGTCACGGGCATCGGCCTGACGCAACGTCTCGGCGCTCCACTGCTCGACCACCCGTGAGACACCGGCGGACCAGCCCGGGTCGATGTCGACGCTCGCCCAAGGAGGGGGAAGGGCCCTGTTGAAGACGACCGCCGCGGGAACTGAGGCGAGGTCGGGCAGCTGCCGGTAGAAGCGAACCGCCTCGGTCACCGGGGCGGGGTCGGCCGTTGTGACCACCAGGATGGAAGCCTCCTTCAGTACGCCTTCGATCTCGCGACCTCGTCTCGCCACCCCGTCGTAGGTCGTGCGCAGGTCGACGAGGAACTCCGAGACCCTCTCCAACAGACCCGACCCGAGTATGGAGTCCGCCACCCGGAGCATCGGTCGCGCGGCCCGGTCGTAGAAGAACCGGCGGCCGGGGAGCGGACCGCCCGTTATCCAGCGAAGGAGGCGACCTCCCACCAGGTCGGCCATCTGCGCCGGCGCTGTGAAGAAGTCGATGCCACCCCCGGAGGGCGGGGTGTCGACGATGACCATGTCCCAGGCGCGGGCCTGGACGAAGGTGGCGGCCTGGTCGGCCGCCGCATATGCCTGGGATGCCGGAAAATGCTCCGACGCCGCCTGAAAAAACTCGTTGTCGGCCAGCCTCGTCGCCACCTCTGGGTCTGCATGCCGCATGGCAACGGCGCGCCATGACGCAGCCGAGTCGAGCATCGCCGCCCAGAGATTGGGCTCGTCGACGTGAGGCTGAGGCTCGTCGCCAAGCTCGGCCACCCCGAGTGTGGAGGCGAGCCGTCGCGCCGGGTCGACCGTCACCACGAGAGTTCGCACGCCCTGCCGCGCCGCGGTCACAGCCAAAGCCGCTGAGAAGGTGGTTTTGCCCACCCCTCCGGCACCGGTGACCAGGACAGTGTGAGTCACGCCAGCGCCTCCAGCTCGTCACTGATGTGGGCGGCTACTTCGGGCGGCGTGAAGAGGCCGAACATGTAGGGGAGAGTCAGGTCGGCAGGCAGCTTCTCCAACCAGGTCTGTTGCTCGGACCACAGTGACTTGTGCAACGCCGTCATCTCGGCGGCGACCCCGCCGGCGGGCGTCTTCACGGTCAGCTCTTCCAGCACCCGGTTGGTGATGATGGTGGGGTTGCTCGCGACGCCGGTGCGCTCTACCCAGTCGATGGTCTCGATGGTCTCGGTGGTGGGCAGCTCCTCGGGAAGGGTCACCAGCACGAGGTCGGTCCGCAACGGGTCACGTAGGGTTTCGGCCATCCAGTCCGCCTGTGCTCGGATTCTTCCTGTTGTCACCAGCTCCGAGATGCTCTGCGGCGCTCTCAGATAGCTGGCGATCTGGCCCGTGGGTGGTGCATCCACCACGACTATGTCCCACCGGTCCTCCCTGACTTCCCACAAGATCTTCCCGATGGTCACGATCTCCCGCACCGCAGGAGCCGCGGTTGCCAGCGCATCGAAGGCTCGGGCGACGGCGCCGAACCGCCCCATGCCTGGCAGCCTCAACCGGATCTGGAGGTACTCGAGGAGCGCCTCGGACCGGACCATCTGCATTGCATGGAGGCCGGGCCTGACCTCGGTCGGCTCGAACTCGAGAGGGCCGATCCCGAAATGGGCGGGAAGACCGACGCCCGATTCCATCTCGATGATGAGCACGCGCAAGCCGCGTCGTTGGGCGAGCAGTGAGAGACCGGTGGCGACCGCCGACTTTCCGACACCACCCTTGCCGGAAACGATCACCAGACGCTTTTCGAGCATCCGGTGGGCCCGTCAGTCGTTGCCCTGAAGCGGGATCTTCAAGACCAGGTGGGCGTCGTCGATCGCCCAGGTGGCGCTGGCGATCAGGGCGTAGTCGGTGTAGTCGGTCTCGGCCTGGTTGATGAACTTCTTCCGCTCCTCGCCGGCCACAGGGGGAAGCGGGCGGTCACGGACTGCTTGGGCGCGCTCCTTGAAGCGCTGGAGCATCGCGTCGACGTCGAATTGGGCCATGCCCGAAACCCTAACCCGGCCCAAATACCATTCTGCGCGGGTCTGTGCGGACTGTGTGCCTACAGACCCGCACAGAACGGGTTGAGAGACCCAGAGTGGGAAACAAGGGGCGGGAAATGACTCGGCTTGGCTGGTGCCGGTCGGTACGGTGACGCGGTGCTGCAGTATCACGTCCTCCTCGAGCGTGTCATGGACGAGGGAGTCGAGAAGTCCGACCGTACCGGCACCGGGACTCTCTCCGTTTTCGGCCACCAGATGCGCTTCGACCTCCACGACGGGTTCCCCGTCGTCACCACCAAGAAGGTGCACCTCAGGTCGGTGATCGGAGAGTTGTTCTGGTTTCTCCGAGGCTCGACGAACGTTAGTTGGCTTCAGGAACAGGGAATCACCATCTGGGACGAATGGGCCGACGAGCGTGGTGAGCTGGGGCCCATCTACGGCTACCAGTGGCGTTCGTGGCCCACGCCGGACGGCCGTCATGTCGATCAGGTGGCCCGCGTCGTCGAGTCGATAAGGGAGCGGCCCGACTCCCGTCGTCACATCGTGAGCGCCTGGAATGTCGCCGACGTGGACGACATGGCGTTGCCACCGTGTCACACCCTATTCCAGTTCTACGTCGCCGAGAACCGTTTGAGCTGTCAGCTATATCAGCGCTCCGCCGACATCTTCCTCGGCGTCCCCTTCAACATCGCCTCCTACGCCCTCCTCACCCACATGGTGGCCCAGGTGTGCGATCTGGGTGTGGGCGACTTCGTCCACACCCTCGGCGATGCCCACCTCTATTCGAACCACGTCGAACAGGCTCGACTCCAACTCGAGCGTGAGCCCCGGCCTCTCCCGACTCTGCGTCTCAACACCGAGCGGCGGAGCATCGACGACTTCGAGATCGACGACGTCGAAGTCCTCGGCTACGAACCGCATCCGGGGATCCGCGCACCCATCGCCGTCTGACCGCCATGCGGACGGTCATCGTGGCCGCAGTGGCGCGGAACCGGGTGATCGGTGTCGACGGTGGCCTTCCGTGGCACATCCCCGACGACATGGCCCGCTTCAGGGACCTGACCATGGGCGGGGCCCTGATAATGGGTCGGGACACCTTCGAATCGATCGGCCGTCCTCTTTCGGGACGGACCTCGATCGTCCTGACCCGAAGCCCTGATTGGTCCCACGACGGTGTGGAGGTCGCACACTCGCTGGACGAGGCGCTGGAGGTGGCCTCATCTCGCGGTTTGGACGCATTCGTCTCGGGGGGCGCGGAGGTATACCGGGCGAGCCTGGAGGTGGCCGACCGGTTGGAGTTGACGGAGGTAGACGCCGAGCCGGCTGGAGACACGCTCTTCCCGTGTGTCGACTGGTCGCAGTGGCAGGAGGTGGCGCGAAGCGACCACGCTGGGTTCTCTTTCGTGACATACGACCGGGTCTGACCGGACGCTTTGCCCGATTTGGCCGGCGTTCCTGGCTACCTTGTTGGCATGTCGGTTTTCTTCGTGAGGTTGGGTGTTTTCCTCCTCGTGGTGCTCGCCGTCGCCATCGGGGTGGTGCCGATCTTCATTCTGATCGACCTGCTCGATGGGGGGACCGGCTATGGGCTGTGCCCCGGCGGGCTCGAGTTCTGTGACAAGCCATACAGCACCGGTGCTGAGCTGGTGATCGTGTTGAGCGTCGCGTTGTTCCTGACCGTCTGGGGCATAAGAATGCTGATGCGTCTCGCCCGTCGCCTTCAAGACGACAGCTATCAGGTCAGTGAGCAGCGGTGACGGCCTCGGCCGCTCGTGATGCCTGATCGCGCTGACGGGTGATGACGACGAAGATGGCGGAGACGATGAGAGCGGCCCCGACCCACCCGGTTACGTCGAGACGCTCACCCAGCACCACCCAGCCCGCACTCACCCCGAACGCCGGCTCCGCTGCGAGAACCACCGCGGCGGTGCTCGGTCCTACGATGGTCTGCGCCCATATCTGGAGGAGGTAGGCGCCGGCGGTGACACCGATGCCGGTCAGGGCGAGAGCCGACCACACCGACTGGTCTGGCAAGCCCACGCCACCTTCGAAGAGCGAGGCGTAGGCAAACGCCAGAATCGACGTCACACCCATCTGCACCATGGTGAAGGGGATCACCGGGTGCTGGTGAGCCCAATGGGCGAGGATGACGATGTGGATGGCGAAGGCCAGTGCGCAACCGACTGTCAACCAGTCTCCGCGGCCCAGGTTCAGGCCGTCGACACCCGTGAGAAGAGCAACCCCGGCGAAGGCGGCCAGAGCACCGGCCACCACCCAAGGGCTGGGCAGACGTCGGCTCAGAGCCGAGGCTAGAAAAGGCGTGAACACCACGTAGAGACCAGTGATCAGCGCCGAGTTCGAAGCCGTGGTGAACTGCAGCCCTGCAGTCTGGAGGGAGAACCCTGCGAAGAGGGCGACCCCGGCGATCGAGCCGCGCCACCAGATCTTCTTCCCCTTGGGCAAAGCCAGCGCAGCGAGGACGACGGCGCCGATGAGAAAACGCCATGCGACGAACTCCACCGGCTGGATCTCCTCGAGCGCCGACTTGACGACCACGAAGGTGGCGCCGAAGAGGAAGGCCGCCCCGATGAGGGCGGCGATGGCGCGTTGTTGTGTGGTGGTGGACACCGGCGGAGAGGGTAGAAGTGATGGATACTCTCTCGTCAATGCCAGGCGACCGAGCTGATGGGACCACGCCGACTCCGGCGGAGCGAGGCAAGGCACGTGCCGTCCTCCACCGCTTGATCGCCCGCTATCCGGAAGCCAGGACCGCTCTCGACTACGACGACCCTTGGCAGCTGCTCGTCGTCACCGTGATGTCGGCTCAGACCACCGACGAGAACGTGAACAAGGTCGCTCCCGGCCTCTTTGCCCGCTATCCGACACCGTCAGATCTGGCCGACGCCAACCCGGAGGATGTCGAGGAGATCATCTACTCCACGGGCTTCTACCGGCAGAAGACGAGGTCGATTATCAGCCTCTCCCAGGACGTCGAGGAGCTGTTCGACGGAGAGATCCCTCCTGACCTCGACCAGCTCGTAAAGCTTCGGGGTGTGGGTCGCAAGACCGCTTCCGTGGTGTTGGCCGAGGTCTGGGAGGTGCCGGCGATCGCTGTCGACACCCATGTGAAGAGGGTGGTGCGGCGACTGGGGCTCACCCAACAGACCGACCCGGACAAGATCGAGATCGACCTCAAAGCGCTCTATCCCACCGACGTTTGGTGCGGCATTTCGATGCGGTACATCCAGTTCGGCCGCGACACCTGTGACGCCCAGCGTCCCCGTTGTGGGGAGTGCGAGATGTTCAAGTTGTGCGAGTGGCCGGGCCGTTTCGAGGCTGCCGGCAAGTCACTCCGGTGACAGCTCGCCTCGGCCCGACCGATCGAGAGATCTTCCGGCTGGCGGTCCCGGCTCTGGGAGCGCTGGCTATCGATCCGCTGCTCACCCTGGCCGACACCGCATTCGTTGCCCGACTGGGCACGGTCGAGCTGGCCGCACTCGGGGTCGACGCCGCGATCCTGACTCTGGCCTTCTTCGCCTTCAACTTCCTCTCCTTCGTGACCACGCCCCTGGTAGCCAAGGCACTGGGAAGAGGTGAGGCCGATGTGGCTCGGGACTATGTCGCGACGGCCCTTGTGCTGGCTGTCCTGCTCGGTGTGGTGATGACCGTTCTCGTGGAGTTTTTCGCTCCGAGCTTTGTCGGAGCGATGGGCGCCGAGGGCGAGGTGGGAACGGCCGCCGTCAGCTATCTGCGGATTCGCGCGGTGGCGACGGTGGCCGTCCTCTTGGTCACCGCCGGTCATGGCGCGTTTCGCGGCCACAAGGACACCAAGACCCCGTTCATCGTGGCGCTCGGCGTCAATGGTCTCAACCTGATCCTCGACCCCATCCTCATCTTCGGTCTCGATTGGGGGTTGGAAGGGGCGGCTGTAGCGACGGTGGTCGCGCAGTGGATGGGTGCCATCTGGTTCGTTCGCCTCATCATCCGCAGGGGAATGACACGCCGCCCCCGTCGGTTCAGCGAGAGCGTCCCGGCTCTCGTGACGCTTGGCCGAAACGGGGGCCTGCTGATGATCAGGACTGCATTTCTCCTTGCTGCGTTCACCTTCGCAGCCTCCACCGCCACCCGACTGGGCGTAGTGGAGATAGCGGCCCACCAACTGGTGGCGCAACTGTTCCTCCTGTCGGCCATGCTCGCCGACGCACTGGAGGTCGCCGCCCAGGCCATGATCGGCGACGAGACGGGACGGGGGGACGTCGATTCCCTGCGGGCGCTATCGCGCCGACTGCTGGGGTGGGGTGTGGTCGTCGGAATGGTGCTGCTGGTGTTCGTCGGCCTGGGGCGGTACGGCCTCCGGCTGCTGGCCAGCGACGATCGGGTTGGGGATCTGGCCGTCCAGGCGGCGGGTGTGGCGGCGGTGCTCGAGCCGGTTGGCGCTCTCGTCTTCGTGGCCGACGGCATCTTCGTCGGTCTGTTCGCCATCGGCACCATGGCCCTGTCGACTGCAACCGGGGCCCTCGCCGCGATCGCGCTGATGCAATGGTCCCCGCTGGGCGAGACGCTCACCGGCATCTGGTGGGCATTGGGCGTTTTCCTCGTCCTGCGTGGGTTGGTCTTCCTTGCCGGCTACCGCCGCGCCGTGCTCACCGCGGTCAGGTCCTGACCACGGGTCTCGGGCAGGGTTGCGATGAGGCCGGCGGCAATGGCTGTGCCCACGGCCAGAAGATAGACCGTCTCCGACAAGCCGAGGTTGTCGATGGTCCAGATGCCTGAGATCAACCCGATCGCAGACCCGACGACGGCGGCATTGGTGGCCGCGGTGTTGGCGCTGGCGCGGAGAT
>Ga0299913_10002346_pt1 | contig 14876 bp, 11 predicted proteins | sample RVTome_9_FD_201360 | JGI IMG/M metagenome (GOLD analysis project Ga0299913, IMG submission 201360) | Soil microbial communities from uranium-contaminated site in the Upper Colorado River Basin, Wyoming, United States - RVT155D38 (version 2) ...
CGTGGGGCGGGCCGTGGGGCGGGCCGAGGGGCGAGCCGAGGAGCGGGCCGAGGGGCGGGAGGGACCGGCGCTCACGACGGTCGAGCAACGCCGCCGGGACCGCGCTGCCCAGGCCGAACCGCTTGTCGATCCGGTCCACGGCACGTTCGACGTCGCCCCAACGCTCGCCTCGGAGCAGCGCGAGCTGCTCTTCGCCCGCAGGAACCAGTCCCGTCGCCGCGACGCCGAGCAGCCTCACGCGACGCCGGGCGCCGGGGAGGGCACGGAAGAGCTCGGCCGCGACGTGATAGATGTCCGCGGCCACGTCCGTCGCCGGCTCCGTGGTCCGAGACCGGGTGAGCGTGGTGAAGTTCGCGAGCCGCACCTTCAACGTCACGGTCCGAGCGCGATAGCCGTCCTCGCGGAGCCGGGCCCCGACCCGTTGGGAGAGCGCGAGGATCTCGTGGAGCAGGTCCTGCGGGTCGTCCAGATCGCGATCGAACGTCTCCTCGTGGCTCACCGACTTCGGCGACTCGTAGGGGACGACCGCCCGGACGTCGCCGCCCCGCGCGAGCTCCTGCAGGTCTTTGGCGTGCTGGTCGCCGAGGAGCCGGCCGAGGACGACGTGCGGCAGCCGGCCGAGGTCGCCGACGGTCCTCACCCCGAGTCGTGAGAGCACGCCCATCGTCTTCTCGCCGACCCCCCAGAGCGCGCGAGCCGGCAGGGGCTCGAGGAAGGCCTGGATCGCATCGCTCTCGACCGCCACGATGCCGTCGGGTTTCGCGTGCTCGGAAGCGAGCTTCGCGATCAGCTTGTTCGGTCCGACGCCCACGGAGCAGGTGATGCCGAGGTCGTCTCGCACGTCGGCGCGAACCCGCTCGCCGATCGTGACCGGGTCGCCGAACAGCAGGATCGCCCCGGACACGTCCAGGAACGCCTCGTCGAGCGCGATCGGCTCCACGAGCGGGGTGACGGCGAGCAAGATCTCGCGGAACCGGTTGGAGTGGGTTCGGTATGCATCGAAGTCCGGCGGGACGAAGACCGCGTCCGGACACAGGCGCCGGGCCCGGACCGCAGGCATCGCGCTCCGGATCCCGAACGCACGCGCCTCGTACGAGGCCGACATCACGACGCCGCGCGCCCCCGCGCCGCCGACGACGACGGGCTTGCCGGCCAGGCTCGGATCCTTGCGGACCTCGACCGATGCGTAGAACGCGTCGAGGTCGACGTGAAGGATCGGCTCGGCCACGCGGTCTCTGGGCACTCTCACGGAGCGTACTCCTGACGTGGGGGGCGGCCGGTGACTCGCACCGCTTGCATCAGAGATGACGGCGCTTTGCGAGACACCGGCCGCCAAAGCCATCTGTGACACGGTCCGCGAGCCGGCCGAGCGCCGGGCCACGTTCTCGCCGTTGCCGATGTTCTCCCGACGTGTGATGTCGGTCATCGGCCGGCGGAGCCGCCGCTGGAATGCCAGAGCTTTCGGGGAACCGCCGCGGGGATGGTGGGGCCTTGGTGGGCGAGGGCTTCGGGGAGGCGGTGAGCGAGACGGGCACGGTGGAGTGCGACGAGGTCCCAGACGTCCTCGGCGACGACGCTCACGCCCTTCCTGCCCGTTCGCCGGACGGTGCCGACGACGGCAAGCACGAACGAGTGGAACACCGTTTTCGCGACCTTCGGCTGGACGCTCTCGAACACCGTCACGTCCACAGGGCCCGTCGCGTCGTCCAGGGTCAGGAAGATGATCCGCTGTCCGCTGCGGATCGCGGGGGTCTGCGAGGCGACTTTGACGCCGACGACCATCACGCGCTCGTCCGAACGGCAGCGATGGAGATCCCTCGCGCGCGTGACGCCGAGATCGGCGATCAACGGCTCGAAGAAACTCACGAGATGGCGGCTGGCGTCCAGGCCGAGGACCTCGAGCTCCGCCCGTACGCGTTCGGCATCCGTGTACTCGGGGAGGGAGAAAGGCTCCGGCGGGCTGCGGTCGGCGATGGGCTGCGAAGCGGGCGCTTCGCTCCATCGACTCGTTGCGCTCGTCGATGTGCCCTTGCTCCGCCCATCGCCTCCCGCCACCCTGCCCGCTCCGTTCCCGGCGCTCCCCCGACCAGCGTTCGCGAGCGACGGGCGCACCGGCGGAAGGTCGAACGTGAGCTGGTCGCCTTCGCGTTGGGGGGTGGTCGTCATCGCCGCGTACAGACGGTCCCGCCGCGTACCCCGATCGATCCCGTCGAACCCGCCTGCATGCGCCAGCGCCTCTACCACCGGCTTCGAAACAACCGTCCGCCTCAAGAAGTCCCCGATATCGCGAAAGAACCGCTCCGCGCGAGCCTCCAGGATCGACCGCACCTCCGCATCCGTGATCCCATGCACATCGTTCAATGCGAGCCGTATCCCATAGCGAGGAGCGAGCGCGCGATCGGATCCAAGCCCACCGACGCCGGAGCCACCGACGTGGCCGGGCACCACGCCGGTCACCTCGGCCTCCACGCGCTCGACAACGTATTCGGGCTCGGATGCGTTCACGTCGAGCGGCAGGATCGGGATGCCGTGCAGCCGCGCGTCCTCGAGGAGCAGGCGCCGCGGGTACATCCCCGGGTCGTGGGTGAGGATCCCGGCGAGGAAGTGCGCCGGGTAGTGCGTCTTCAGCCACGCCGACTGATAGGTCGGGACCGCGAAGGCCGCCGCGTGCGCCTTGCAGAAGCCGAAGCTCGCGAACTCCGCGACGGCGGCCCAGGTTCGCTCGGCGACCTCACCGGAGAAGCCTCGAGCGCTCGAGCGGCGCAGGAAGTCCTCGCGGAGCGAGGGGACCAGGTCGTCCCGGTCGAGGTGGCGACGGATGAAGTCCGCCTCGGTCAGGCTGTAGCCGGCGAACGCGGCGAGCGTCCGCATCACCTGTTCGTGGAAGACGATCACGCCGAACGTCTCGCGCAGCGCCGGCCGGAGCGCGGGGCTCGCGTAGGTGGGCCGCTCCATCCCGTGGCGGCGGCGCAGGTACGGGTTGATCATGTCGGACTTCACCGGTCCCGGCCGGAACAGCGAGATGTCGACGATCAGGTCCTCCCAATGGGTGGGTTGGAGCTTCTGCAGGAGCTCGCGCTGGCCGGGGCTCTCGATCTGGAAGCACCCGAGCGTGTCCGAGGCCCGGATCAGCTCGAACGTCGGCTCGTCGTCCGTCGCGATCGCGTCGAGGTCGACCTTCACGTGCTCGGTTCGGGCGATCTCGTCCAGGGCGTGGCGCATCGAGGAGAGCATCCGCACGCCGAGGACGTCGAGCTTCAGGTAGCCGAGCAGCTCGACGTCGTCCTTGTCCGCCTGGATCACCCGGTAGCCCTGGAACGAGCGCTCGAGGGGAACCCGGGTCACGAGGTCGTCGTTCGAGAGCACGATGCCCGAGGGGTGGAGCGCGATATGGCGAGGGAAGCCGTCGAGACGTTCGGCCACGCGGAACAGGTGCTCGAGCTGGCCGGCGTTCAGGTTCGAGCCGGCGAGCTCGGGCAGGCGCTCGATCGCCACGCGGAGGTCCTTCGCGCCGATGTGCGGGAACGACTTCGCGACCGTGTCGACCTCGGGCTCGGGCAGACCGAGGGCCTTGCCGACCTCGCGGACCGCAGCACGGGCGCGATAGGTGTCGACCATCGCGACGCACGCGCACCGGTCGTCGCCGTAGCGCGACAGGACCATGTCGTAGACGTCCTCGCGCCGAGCGGATTCGACGTCGACGTCGATGTCGGGGAGCTCGTCGCGCATCGGGTTCAGGAAGCGCTCGAACGCGAGGTCGTGCCGGATCGCGTCGACATCGGAGATGCCGGTCAGGTAGCAGACGAGCGAGCCGGCGGCGCTCCCCCGGCATGCGCAGCGGATCCCCATCGCCCGCACGTCGGCGACGATGTCGGCGACGGTGAGGAAGTACGCGGAGTACCCCATCCGGTGGATCATCGCGAGCTCGTGGTTCAACCGGTCGCGGACCTTCGCCGTGGGTCGCATCCCCCGGTGATCGAGCCCGCGCCAGCACCGCTCAGCCAGGACCGAGGAAGCCGATCGCCCGCGCTGCGTCGGGAAGTCTGGGAAGTTCACGCGCCGAAGGTCGAGGTCGAACGTGCAGGACTCGGCGATCTGCAGCGTCGCGGTGAGCAGGTCCGGGCGCTCGGCGAAGAGCGCGCGCATCTCGCGAGCCGGCTTGAGCCAGCCCTCGGCGTTGCGGCGGCTGACGTTCGTCCGGTTGATCGGGACGAGCTCGCGCATGCACTCGAGCGCGTCGGCGAGGAACGCGTCCGAGGCAACCAGGTACCGCACCGGGTTCGTCGCGACGGCTCGCACCTCCGCGCGTTCGGCCAGGCGCAGGAGCGCGCGCACCTCTCTCGTCGAGCTCTCCTCCAGCCGGTGCTGGACGGCGACGAACAGGCGCTCGCCGAACGCGTCGCGGTACGGACCGAGCGCCACGCGTCCCGCGTCGATGCGGCCGGCGAGCGCGTGCGCGCCCGGAGGCGAGGCCGGTCCGAGGAGCGCGACGAGCCCTCCGGCGTGCGCGCAGACCTGCTCGGGGGTGAGCGAGGGGTCGCCGCGCTCGCCGGTCATGTGCGCGTCGGTGATCAGGCGACACAGGTTCGCGTAGCCGGCTGCGTTCCGCGCGAGCAGGATCACGCTCGCATCCACCGGCTTGCGCCCGGTCCGTGGGAGCGGGAGGGTCCCGGCATCGCGGATCGTGACCGATGCCCCGAGGATCGGATGAACGCCCTCGCGCTCGCACGCTTCGACGAACCGCGCGACGCCGTAGAGCCCGTCGCGGTCGGCGATCGCGACCGCCGGCATCTGCAGCTCGGCCGCCCGGCGCACGAGCGCCTCGGGCGAGAGCGCGCCCTCTTTCAGGGAGAAGTACGAACGGACGTCGAGATGCACGAAACCGCCGGGCATCTCACCGCACCGACCGGACGCGCGGATCCGCTAGCCGCGCTCCCAGATCCGGGGGTCGTGGGCGAAGTGCACGCGCATCGGTTCGAGCTCGCGCAGACGGAGCACCGAGCGGACGTACGCATCGCGGTCCGGAGCTTCCGGCTCGCCCGAAGACGCCTCGTCGGTCGCGCCCTCCCACTCCGCGAGCGACTGCACCGCCTGTCCGGCGAGCACGACGGTTCCGTTCGGCGTCTCGATCGCGAGCGACTGGTGCCCCGGCGCGTGACCCGGCGTCGGGATCAACGTGAGACCCGGTGCGACCTCGGTTCGGCCGTCCAGGAGCTCGTACGAAAGACCGGGCGCGTCGACCCACTCGGGGACCGTGTAGTCGGGCACGTTCACCATCCGCCATTCGTCTCGCTGCGCGAAGATCGGCACGCCGGGCGGGAGCCGAACGTTCTGCCCGCTGTGGTCGAAGTGCAGATGGCAGTTGGCGACGCCGGTGACGTCGGCGAGCGCGATCCCCTGCGACGCGAGCGCGTCCTCGATCGGGGTGATCCGAGGCGAGTACCGTTCCTGGATCTCTGCGTTGCCGAACCCCGCACCCGTGTCGAACAGGAACACCCCGTCGCGGTGGACGACGGCATGTGCGATCGTCGGCCACCACTCGAGCCCGAGCGACGCCCGCTCCTCTTCCGGCAGACGTAGCTCGGAGACGAGGAACGGGACGACGCGAGCCTCGGTCACGGCCGCGATTCAATCCCACAGCCGCTCCATGTGCCAGCGGTCGCGCTGGCGGTCGTGATACAGATCCCAGACCGAGCCGCCGCGGGCCTCGATCCGCCAGTACTCGCGGTCGCGGCCGTCGGCCCACCAACGGCCCTCGATCCGCCACCGGCCGATCACGTCGGCGACCTCGTAGCGTCGCCCTCGCCACAGGAACGCCGAAGGCATCCCGGCCTCGCGCTCGACCCGGACCTCGACCTGCTCGTCGTAGCGCTTCGCCATCGCTTCGTGCTCCCCCGACGACCGGCTCCTCCAGGGAATCGAACGTATGTTCGAGAGGGAGGGAGACCGTACACCCGGCCTCGGACGGCGGTCAACCCGGCGGTTCGCCCAGGTCGCGGCCGATAGGCTGTCGCGGCGATGGATACGAACGCGCTCGTCGTCTGCGTGCCGAACTTCAGCGAGGGGCGCCGCGCCGGCACGATCGAGGCGATCTGCCACGCGCTCGCGGGCGTCCCCGGTGTCCGGCTCGTGTACCGCCAGGCGGATGCCGAGCACAACCGGCTCGACACGACGATCGTCGGTTCCCCGGAGGCCGTGCGAGCGAGCGCCCTCGCCGGTGCGACGGCGGCGGTCGAGCTGATCGACATGACGACGCACTCCGGCGGTCATCCCCGGATGGGCGCCGCAGACGTCATCCCGTTCGTGCCCCTTCGCGACGTCTCGATGGAGGAGGTGGTCGAGCTGGCGCGCGGGTTCGCCAAGGAGCTCGCGGACGCGCTCGACCTCCCCGTCTATCTGTACGATCGCGCGGCGCTCGATCCGGCGCGCGCGAGCCTGGCCGAGGTGCGCCGCGGAGAGTACGAAGGGCTTCGCGAGGCGGTCGAGCGCGGCGAGCGCCTCCCCGACTTCGGGCCGCACCGGATCGGCAAGGCCGGGGCGACCGCCGTCGGTGCCCGCAAGCCGCTGATCGCGTTCAACGTCTACCTGAGCGGTTCGGCCGAACACGCCAAGGAGATCGCCAGAGCCGTGCGCGAGTCGAGCGGCGGGCTCCCGGCCGTCCGCGCGATCGGGTTCGAGGTGCCCGAGCGTGGCGGGGTGACCGTTTCGATGAACCTCGTCGACTTCGAGATCACGGGTCTCCGGCGGGCGTTCGACGAGGTGGCCAAGCTCGCGGCCGAGCGGACTATGGAGGTGCGCTCGGCCGAGATCGTCGGCCTGGTGCCACAGGAAGCGCTCGGCGACGGGGATGATGAGCACGTCCGACTGGAGGGGTTCGATGCGGACACGCAGATCCTGGAGCGGCTCGTGAGCGACGGCGAGGGCGACTCGTGAACGGCGGCGGGAACGGCGGGACCATCGGCGGTGGGATCGGCTCGAACACGATCGAGGGGTTCCTGGAGGCGCTGGCATCGGACGCCGCGACCCCCGGCGGCGGCGCGGTGGCGGGTCTTTGCGGCGCAGCGGGCGCCGCGTTGATCTCGATGGTCGGTCGCCTCACCGTGGGACGCGAGGGCTACGAGGACGCCGAGGAGGCGATGCGCCGGTACCTCGAGGAAGCCGACGCGGCGCGCGCCGTGTTCCTCGAGCTCGCGGATCGAGACGCGCACGCGTTCGATGCCGTGATGTCCGCGTTCAAGATGCCCAAGGAGGACGATCGCCAGAAGGCCGAACGCAGCGCGGCGATCCAGCGCGCCTACGAGGGCGCGGCGCGGGTTCCGCTCGAGATCGCGCAACGCGCGGTGGATCTCATGGACTCCGCGAAGGCCACCACGGAGCTCGGCAACGTGAACGCGGCGTCCGACGGTCTCGTCGCGGCGTTCGCCCTGCATGCCGCGACGTACAGCGCGCTCGCGAACGTGGAGATCAACGTCGCCGCGTTGAAGGACGAGACGGTCGCCCGGGAGCTCCGCGGCGAGACCGAGGCGCTCAAGACCCGCGCCGAAGCCCTGCTGTCGGAGACCAAGGCGGCGTTCTCTGCGCGTCTCGCCTGACCCGGTGCGCCGATTCGACGCCGGCCGAACCGTCGCGCTCCGGGAGATCTGGCGCGGGGGCGTCTGGTCGGCTCGGCCGGCGACCGTGGTTGCGGACGACGACGACGTGCACATGTTCTACGTCCCGATCGGCGCGCGATGGATGTCGCCGCGCGACGAAGGCGGCACGGTGCTCCGGGCTCGTCGGGAGCGATGGGCCCTCGGCGAGAGCACCTGGGAGGACCACCACGTGCTCTCCTTCGCATGGCCGGGCGTTGGACACGCCGTCCTGCTGTTCTTCGATCGCGCGTGGTCGCCGACCATCTGGTACGTGAACGTCCAGGAACCGTTGCGCCGCTCCTCGGTCGGGTTCGACACCATGGACCACGATCTCGACGTCCTCGTGGCCCTGGACGGCACCTCCGTGCGATGGAAGGACGAGGACGAGCTCCTCGAGGACGTCCGCCTCGGCAACTACACGCAGGATGAAGCGGCCACGTTCCGCGCCGAGGGCGAGCGCGGCGTCCGCCGGATCCTCGACCGGGAACCTCCGCTCGACCGGGACTGGACGACCTGGCGCCCGGATGCCTCGTGGCCGCCCCCGACGCTCCCCGCCGGCTGGGACCGGCTCCGCGAGGAGTGACCCCGGCCCCGGCCTCCGGGAGGGTGCCGCGGCGTTCGCCTTGTTGCCACCCGCGGCCGTCGCCCGCAAGACTCTGCCGGTGACACCCATCGACCCGCCGCGCGTCCGGTCCTCGTTCCCGTCGCTCTCGCGCGAGATGGACGGGCGTCCGGTGGTGTTCGTGGACGCTCCCGGCGGCTCCCAGGTCCCCGGGTCCGTGGTGGACGCGATGGCGGCCTATCTGCGGACGAGCAACGCCAACACGCACGGCGCGTTCCCGACGAGCCAGGAGACCGACCGCGTCATCGACGAGGCCCATCGCGCCGGAGCGGATCTCCTCGGTGCCGACCCCGACGAGATCGTGTTCGGGCCGAACGCGACGACGCTGATGTTCTCGATCTCCCGTTCCGTCGCCCGGACGCTGCGGCCCGGCGACGAGGTCGTCGTGACCCGCCTGGATCACGACGCGAACATCCGACCCTGGATCCTGGCGGCCGAGGACGCGGGCGCGTCGATCCGCTGGGTCGACTTCCGGCCAGATGACGTCACGCTCGACCGCGATTCGTTCGAGGCCGCGCTGTCCGAACGCACGAAGGTCGTCGCGTTCACGCTCGCCTCGAACGCCGTGGGCACGGTGACGCCAGCCGCCGAGCTCGCGGCGCTGGTCCACGAACGAACGGAAGCCGTCGTCGTGTGCGACGGCGTGCACCTCGCGCAGCATCGGCGGATCGACGTTCGCGCCCTCGGCGCGGATGTCGTCGTGTGTTCGCCGTACAAGATCTTCGGGCCGCACTTGGGCATCCTCTACGGGCGCCGCGAGCTGCTTTCCTCGCTGCGGCCGTACAAGGTTCGACCGGCGCGCGATGCACTCCCCTACGCGTTCGAGACCGGCACGCAGAACCACGAGGGATACGCCGGGTGGATCGCCGCGGTGGACTACCTCGCGGGGCTCGGGGAACAGGGCCGCGGACGCCGTGTCGCGCTCGCTTCGGCATTCGAGCAGGCGATCGGGCCGTGGGAGAACGCGCTCTCGCACCGGTTCCTCGAGGGGCTCCGGGCGATCCCGGACATCCGCCTCGTCGGGATCTCCGACCTCGACCGGCTCGACGAGCGCACGCCGACCTTCGCGATCCGCGCCGGCGACCGGCATCCCGCCGAGACCGCCAAGGCCCTGGCCGAGCGCGGCATCTACGTCTGGGACGGCCACTACTACGCGCTCGAGCTGATGGAACGGCTCGGACTCCAGCAGACCGGCGGTGCCGTCCGGGTTGGCTTCTGCCACTACAACACAGGAGAAGAGGTCGACCGGGTGCTCGAGGAGCTCGCCGCCCTGCCCTGAGCGGCGCGTTGCTAGGATGACCGCGACCCCACGACCTGCGAGAGAGGCGCGATGCGCATCCTGATCCTCGGCGGGGACGGGTACCTCGGCTGGCCGACGTCGATGCACTTCGCGCGTCGCGGTCATCAGGTGCACGCCGTCGACAACTACCTCCGCCGGCGCGCGCACGAGGAGGCCGGCACCGATTCCCTCACGCCGGTCGGCGAGTCGCTTCCCGCGCGGGCGCGGGACTTCGGCGACGTGACGGGCCTCGAGATCGGCGTGACCGAGGGCGACCTCACCGAGTGGGACGTCGTCGAGCGTGTCTTCCGCGAGTTCGAACCTGAGGCGATCGTCCACTACGGCGAGATGCCGTCGGCCCCCTACTCGATGATCGACCGGGAGCACGCCCTCTTCACGCAGACCAACAACGTCATGAACACCCTGAACGTCCTGTACGCGATGGCCGAGCTAGCGCCCGACGCGCACCTGGTCAAGCTCGGCACGATGGGCGAGTACGGGACTCCGAACATCGACATCGAGGAAGGGTTCATCGAGATCCACCACAAAGGCCGGAGCGACACGCTCCCCTTCCCCAAGCTCCCGGGCTCGATGTACCACCTGTCGAAGGTGCACGACTCGCACAACATCCAGTTCGCGTGCCGGATCTGGGGCCTGCGGTCGACCGACCTGAACCAGGGCGTCGTTTACGGCATCCAGACCGAGGAGGCCGAGCTCGACGAACGCCTGATGACCCGGTTCGACTACGACGAGGTCTTCGGCACGGCCCTGAACCGCTTCTGCCTGCAGGCGGTCATCGGACATCCGCTCACGGTGTACGGCAAGGGCGGCCAGACCCGCGGCTACCTCAACATCGTCGACACGCTCCAGTGCGTCGAGCTCGCCGTGCAGAACCCGCCGGAAGCCGGCGAGTATCGCGTGTTCAACCAGTTCACCGAGCAGTTCTCGGTCGTGCAGCTCGCCGAGCTCGTCCGCAGGGCAGGTGCCGAGGTCGGCATCGACGTGCGCGTGGATCACCTCGAGAACCCTCGCGTCGAGATGGAGGAGCACTACTACAACCCGATGCACACGAAGCTGCTCGATCTGGGGCTCCAGCCGCACCTGCTCTCCGAGACGCTGATCGAGTCGATGTTCACGGCGATCGACCGGTACAAGGACCGCGTGATCGCCGATCACATCCTCCCCGCGACGAGATGGCGAGGTGTCCGGGAGGGCTCGGCTCCCTAGTCCGCCCGGGCGCCGGACGATGGACGCTCTACCAGAGCCTTCTCACGTTCGTCCTGTGGCGCGATGCGTAGGCTCCCTTTCCGAACCCAAGAGGAGGTCGAGGATGGAACGAACGCTTCTCCGCGTCATGCTCGTGGTGGGGATCATCGGGGCATCGTTCGCGGTCGCGCTCCCCGCGTCGGCCCAGGTGATCGTCGTGCTGCCTGGAGAGTCGATCCACCAGGCGGTCAAGGCGGCTCAGCCCGGCGACACGATCCAGCTCAGCGCCGGCGTCTACGAGGACGTCGTCGCGGTGAAGACGGATGGCATCACGATCCAGGGCGTCGGGAGCGACACGAACGGGACGATCCTCAGGCCACCGGCGGACCTCCCCGGCCGGTGCTTCCGCGGGATCGCGGGCATCTGCATCCTGGGGAACTTCCAGGACGGGACTCCGGTCGAGGGCGTCACGATCACCGGCGTCCGCGCCGAGGGCTTCATCGCGGCCGGGATCATCTCGATCCTGAGTCGGAACACCACGTTCGAGGGCAACGCGGGCATCGGATCGCAGGAGTACGGGCTCGCCGCGTTCGAGAGCACCGGGGTCACGATGCGCGACAACACGGTGTCGGGCAACGGGTTGGCCGGACTCTACATCGGCGACACACGCCGGGCACGGGCCATCGTCGAGGGCAACGAGAGCTTCGACAACACGTACGGTCTGTTCCTGCGCGATGTCTCGCTCGGCGGCGTCACCGGCAACCAGTTCCACGACAACTGCATCGGGATCCTCAATCTGGACACCCCGGGGCCCGTGCGGGCGGGGCGGTTCACGATCACCGAGAACACGATCGAGCACAACAACGCGTTCTGTCCCGGCGGTGGGGGCGAGCCCTCCACGGCCGGGATCGGCATCGCGATCGTCGGCGGCCGCGGGAACACGATCCAGGGCAACGTGATCGCGCGGAACCGGACCAGCAGGAACATCGCGTTCCACGGGGGGGTCGTGTTGGTCGAGCAGGCGTCGAACAACACCGTCACCGGCAACACGCTCCTTCGCAACCGTCCCAACATCTTCACGGACGGTTCGGGATCGGGGAACGAGACCAGCGGCAACACCTGCACGCCCGGCTGCTAGCGCAACCATCTGTGCTCGAGGCCGCTCCCGACCGGGGGCGGCCTCTTGCTATCCTCGGCGCGCGCGATCCCCGCGCACGGGAGTGAGAGCATGCTCGCCCTTCGCGTCATCGGCGCCGTGCTGGCGATCGTCTTCTTCGGCGTAACCGTCGCTCGGTACCAACGTCGTCGCATCAGCCGCCTCAGCCTGATGATCTCGAGCGTCATCGCGTTCGCGGTCATCCTGCTCGCGGTCGTTCCGGACCTGTTCAACCCGGCCTTCGCAACGTTCAACTTCGAACCGGATACCGGGGAACGACTCACGGCCGTCCTGCTCGCCGCGGTCGTGATCCTGTTCGTACTCTTGATCCGGATGCAGTCCTATGTCGACACGAATGAGCGCAGCATGCGACTGCTCGTGGAGTCGTTGGGACACGCCGGGTTCGACTGGGAGCGCGCCGAACGGCTCCCCGAGGGCAAGCGGATCGTCGTGATCTCGCCCGCGTACAACGAGGCCGAGAACGTCGGCGCCGTGATCCATGCCATGCCCGAGGAGATCGAGGGATACGACGTCGTCCCGATCGTGGTCGACGACCGTTCCGACGACGCCACCGCCGAGGTCGCGCGGGAGGCGGGCGCTCTGGTCGCGACCCTCCCGATCCGCCGCGGCGGGGGCCTCGCGCTACGGGTCGGTTACGGGATCGCGCTCAAGCTCGGCGCGGACATCGTGGTCTCGATCGACGCCGACGGACAGCACCAACCTGAGGAACTTCCGATCCTCGTCAAGCCGATCCTGGAGGGGCAGGCCGATCACGTGAACGGCTCACGCATGCTGGGAGACTACGAACGCGGTCCGGTGATCCGACACGCCGGGGTGCATCTCTTCTCGTGGATCGTGACCCTGCTCACGGGACAGCGAGTCACGGACATCTCGAGCGGCTATCGCGCGACCCGCGCGGACATCCTTCGCAAGCTGATCCTGGAGCAGGACCAGTTCTGGACGTCGGAGGTGACGATCGAGGCGCTGCGCCAACGCGCGAGGATCGTGGAGGTGCCGGTGACGTTCCTCACGCGGCGCGGCGGCGAATCCAAGAAACCGAAGTCTCTGCGCTACGCGTGGCACTTCGCGAAGGCGATCGCGAAGACCTGGCTCCGGTAGCGCGTTCTCCGATCCCGCGTACGCCGACTCAGGCCGGGGTGGTCGCCGCGGCGACCACGATCTCCCCCGACAGGCGCGCGTTCGATTCGAGCAGCGCCAGGTTCGCCTCCAGGCTCGCACCGCCGGTCCGCTCCGCGAGGCACGAGAGCAGGAACGGCGTGACCGCCTTGCCGCGCACCCGGGCCTGCGTCGCCGCTTCCTCGCACGCCCGGACGGCGTCGGCGACGATCGACGGATCCATCGCCCGATCCGCCGGGATCGGATTGCACAACACGACGGCGGACGCGTCCTCGAGACGCCAAAGGGCGTGGATCAGCCGCGCAGCCGACACCAGGTCGTCGACGCGCTGGTCGAGCTCGACGTCGCTCTCGAGCGCGAGGAAGAACGGCATCCGGTCGCAGCGGTAGCCGACCAACGCGACGCCGAGTTCCTCGAGGCGCTCCGCCGTCGCGACCGGATCGACGATCGACTTGGGGCCGGAGCACACGAGCAAGACCCGGGTCCGAGAGAGCTCGACGAGGTCCGCGGACACGTCGCCGGTGCCGCGATGGATGCCGCCGATCCCGCCGGTCGCTCCGACCGGAACGCCGGCCCGGGCCGCCGCCCAGATCGTCGTCGAGACGGTCGTCGCCCCGAGCCCGCCCCGAGCGAGCGCGTACGGCAGATCACGGCGCGCCACTTTGGCCGCCCGGCCCGGCTCGGCGAACGCCTCGAGCTCGCTCTCGGAGAGACCGACGCGAACCTCGCCGTCCACCACGCCGACCCAGCCCGGCACGGCGCCTGAGGCCCGGACCGCGGAGGTCATCCGCTGGATGCATTCCACGTTCCGAGGCGGCGGCAGCCCCTGCGCGATCACGCTCGTCTCGAGCGCGACCACGGCCCCGTCGCCGGCGAGCGCCTGCTCGACCTCCTCGGACAGGACGATCGGCCCGTTCACCGCGAGCGCTTGTCCGGCCAGGTCTCGAAGCTGCCCGCGACCTGCGCACCCGCTCGGCACGCCGCCTGCAGCGCATCTCCCGGTGAGCGTCCGGCAGCCAGCTGCGCGAGCAAGACCCCGTCGAACGCATCGCCCGCGCCGGTCGGGTCGAGCTCGGCGACCGCCTCTCCCGCGTAGCGGATCACCAGTCCCTCCCACGACATCAGCGCGCCCGATTCACCCTGCTTCACGCAGACGATCGGGAACCGCTCGGCGAGCTCGTCGGCGGCCGCATCTCCTCTGCGGCCTGTCAGGACCTCCGCCTCCCGCTGGTTCAGGAGGATCGTGTTCGCCGAGGTGGTCGCCTCGAAGAACCGCGCGGGACCGAAGTCGCGGATCAGCGGCCAGGACGCGCCGTCGATCGCGACGAACCGAGCGGTGGCGCGGTCCAGCGCAGCCTTCGCCGCTTCGAAGGTCTCTTCGAACAGGAGCGCGTACCCCGAGACGAGCACTGCTGATGCCTCGATCCGCTCGGGAAGGTCCTCGGGGGTCAGGGTCGCGTTCGCGCCCCGGTCCGCCACCATCGAACGTTCGCCCGGCTCGTGCACGACGAGCATCGTTCCCGTATCGGAGCCGGGGTCGATCGCGAGCGCGGGTTCGACACCGCGACGGATCAGCTCGTCCCGGATCAACGCGCCCGCGGTATCGATCCCCACGCGGCCGTACACGCGCGCGCGGGCACCCGCCTCGGCCGCCCAGACCCCTGCGTTGCAAGCGCTCCCCCCGGGACGGACGAGCACCTTCCCGTGGACGTCGCCGCCCTCCTCGAGAGCCCCCGCCTCCACGCGAACGTCGAGCATCACGTCGCCGACCGTCACCACGTCCACGGCCGCAACCCTAGCGGGTAGCGTGTCCGGCCAGATGGGGAGATCCAAGCCGTCCGAGCG
>Ga0299913_10002347_pt1 | contig 14875 bp, 11 predicted proteins | sample RVTome_9_FD_201360 | JGI IMG/M metagenome (GOLD analysis project Ga0299913, IMG submission 201360) | Soil microbial communities from uranium-contaminated site in the Upper Colorado River Basin, Wyoming, United States - RVT155D38 (version 2) ...
AACGAATCGGGTGCTGGCCGCTGTCGTTTCACGGCGTCAGCTTGCGAAACCCGCCGGTCTGTCCCGATCCGAGCATAGTCGGTGCCTCGACGAAATTACCCTGTACGAAATCGACGCCAATATCCCGCAGCCAGTCGAAATCTTCCTGCCGTTCCACCTGCTCGGCGATCACACGGAACTCCATCGTTCGCGCCAGCTTGATCATCGCCGATACCATTTCCTGATTGACCTGGTCACCCGTGACGTTACGCGTGTAGGCGCCGTCGATCTTCAAGTAATCGACAGGCAGGTGTTTCAGGCTGGAAAACGCGCCGAGCCCGTGGCCGAAGTCGTCGAGGGCGAATTCGCAGCCGATGCCGTGCAACACTTCGATGAAGCGTTGCAAATGCTGCACGTTGCTCGAGATGGCGTTCTCGGTTACCTCCAGGCAGATCGCGGATGGCGGCACGCCGCTGTGGTCGAGGGCTTCCACGACAAATCCGAGGAATCCTTCGTCGGCCAGAGTCTGGCCGGAAATATTGATTGAACAGCTGCGTTTGCCGGGAAGTTTTATTTCGCCCGCCGCGATAGCGGACAATGTCGCGTTAACCACCCAGCGGTCGATCTGCGGCATCAGCTGGTAGCGCTCCGCCGGACGAAGAAACTCCGCAGAATTCGGCGAGCGCCCGTGCTCGCCTGGCATGCGGATCAGAACTTCGACGGCCGGTCCGGTATCGTCAGCGCTTCCGGTGGCGATAATCGGCTGCATTGCCAGTTCGAACCTGTTTTCGTGTAACGCGGTCTGCATCTGGCGCAGCCATTGAATGTCGCCCCGCTCGCGCGCTATTGCCTCATCGCGCGCGGAATAGACGTGCACCTGGCCCCGGCCGCGTTGCTTTGCAACGTAGCAGGCGGAATCTGCGGCGCTCATCACGTCCTGGAGCGTACCGCTCGAATGGCTGATTTCGACCAGTCCGATGGAAATGCCGATGTTGAAAATCTTGTCCTGCCAGACGAAGCGGTAATCGGCGACAGCGTTGCAGATATCCGAGGCGATCTGGCGCGCTTTGTCGATGGGACAACCGACGAGCAAGGTGCCGAACTCATCGCCCCCGAGTCGCCCGACATAGTCCGAATCGCGCACTTGATCCTTGATCAGGGTCGCGACTTCCCGCAGCATGTTGTCGCCGGCCTGATGTCCGCAGCTGTCATTGACGGCCTTGAAGCGGTCCAGATCCATATAAAAGAGTATGTGTACGCCTTCCTCGGTGTGCGCGGCATCCATTGCATCCTGCAGACGACGCTCGAATTCGCGCCGGTTCACCAGTCCGGTGAGTGCATCGTGCGTAGCGTGATAACTCATTTGCTGCGTCAGCCCGCGGATCTCGCTGACATCATGGAATACGACGACCGTTCCGGAAATGCTGTTTCCGGGTCCGCGAATGGGTGACGCGGTGATTTCCACCGAATGTTCCTGCTCGCCCTCACGGCTGACCAGAAGCGCACGCCGACCCATATTGACTCTTCGGCGCATCGACAGACAGCGCTCGACCGGATCGCCCAGCGGGCGTCGGTCTGCCTCGTCGATGAGTGAAAAAAGTTCGCTGATTTTGTGCCCGTTCGCCTCTTCGCGATTCGCGCCTGTCATGACTTCAGCGGCGCGATTCACGTAGTCGATACGACCTTCGTTATCGGTGGTGATCACGCCTTCGGAGATCGATTCCAGCGTGTACTGGGCCTGACGTTTGCTGCGGCTTAAGGAAACCTCGAGGCTTTTGCGATAGCTGACGTCCCGCGCGATCGTCAGGATCGCATTGGTGCCCCGGTACTCTATCAGGGAACTCTGCACTTCTACCCACAGTCCCTGCTCGTCTCCGTTGATCAACTGAATTTCGAGACGGCGTGGTGCGCTTTCTCCGGCCAGCAGCTTGGCCATGGTCTTGCGAAAAAGAGCACGGTAGGCAGGCTTGACGAGATCGGCAGCCTCGCGACCCTGGAGCTGATCGGCTGTAAGGCCGACAAGGGCCGCCGCACTGTCGTTTGCCATCAGTATGCGTTCGTCGTGCACGAGCACGATCTCCGGCAGCGTGCGGGCAAATTCGGTGAACAGGCGGTCCCGATCCTGGATCTCCTCGTCGCGTTCGCCCAGCGCGTCGAACAGGCGATTGATGGTTCTGGCGAGTCCCCCGATTTCTCCGTCGTCGCTGACCGGGAGACGTCTGCCGACCGACGCATCGCCAGCCACCGCTACCAGTTCCATATTGAGCGCGGCCAGCCGCCGCGTGCGCCGTCGCTGTCTGAACCACAACCAAACGGCGGCCGACGCGGCGAGTGCCAACAGCGCCGCAAGTACCCATTCGGTCATTTGTGGCTGCCTGCCGCGTCATTGCCCGACGCACGTGTGGCTTGTGAATGATTACAGCGCAAGTCTCGTTTTTCCCTTTCCGGCAATCGCGCTAATGATGCCGTGAAACGATCATTTGTTATTATTGGCTGCTCCGGGTGTATCTCCGGTGCCGGAGACACTGACTGAATCAGAGCGTGATCAATGTTCACTGCAAAGCATATCCCAGCGGCGATTGCCCGCTGCGGCGATTAACCATAATCCGCAAGGCATGTCTCCTCGCCCCGTGCGCTGGCAGGAGTGTGCGCGGCAGAAAGATCCCGCTCCGCAATGTGCCACAGCGAAGCTGGGGCGATGGGGTACCGAAAATGCGACAATTATCAATACATTAAGGGCATTCGACTGAATGGACACTGAATTCGCGCGTCGCCAGATGGTGGAGCAGCAGATACGTACCTTCGACGTCTTCGATGCAAAGGTGCTTACGCTGCTGGGGGAATTGCCGCGCGAGGAGTTCGTCCCGCCCGGTTATAAGGCTCTGGCGTTCGCGGAAACGAAAATTCCGCTGGATCACGGGCAGTTCATGATGACTCCTACGGTCGAGGGTCGCCTGCTGCAGTCGCTGGCGCTCGGCCAGGACGATGAAGTTCTGGAGATCGGCACAGGATCCGGGTTTTTGTGTGCCTGCCTCGCCAGACTTGCGCGTTACGTCGTCAGCGTGGATATTTTTCCGGATTTTGTCGAGGGCGCCGGATCAAAGCTCAAAAACATCGGCGTCGAAAACGTAGCCCTCGCGGCGGTGGATGCGACCAAAGAACTGCCGGGGGGACGATTCGATGCAATCGCCGTCACCGGCTCGTGTCCCATGTTCGACATGCGGTTTTTCGACGCGCTGAGGCCGGGCGGCAGGCTGTTTGTCGTCGTGGGAGAACCTCCGGTCATGGATGCCCAGCTCATTGTGCGCGGGCCGGATGACAAGCCGAAAGTCACATACCTCTTTGAAACGAACGCGTTGCCACTGATCAACGCGGCCGCTCCACCGGCGTTCCGTTTTTGAATGGCAAACCGCCGAAGCCCCTGCGACTCCCGCCGCGAATCCACTATTGCGGTTCCGGCATCTAATGTTGTATTACGCCGTGATTACGGACCAGGGGTCGTAGCTGCGATGTTTGAAGAAATAGAACCCACCGACTTGCTGCGTCGCTGCCGCTCGGGCGAACTTTGGCAGCTCCTCGACGTCCGAGAACCGTGGGAACTGGAATGTGCCCGAGTCGAAGAGACGGAACATATGCCGATAACAACAATCCCGATGAATGAAATACCGGCACGCTTCTCCGAACTGGAACCTTCACGTCCTGTAGCCGTACTCTGCCAATCCGGCGCGCGCAGCGCCCGCGTCGCCGGATTTCTCGCAAGCAAGGGCTTCTCGCGGGTGGCGAACGTTCGGGGTGGCCTCAAAGCCTGGCCCGGCGGGGAGGAACCGGCGCATTGCTGAAGGGGACCGCCGCGTGCCCGTCGTACCACGGGCTTGACTGATATAGTGATATAGATAACCATAACACCATGACCCAGCCCGGCAACACCTGGTGGACAACAACAATATGAAAATCGTAAGTATTTGTACGTCCGTGCTTGTTACCGTCGCAGCCCTGACCGGGTCCGGCGCCGGCAATGCCGCATCGCTGCTGGAGGTATATCAGCAGGCGTTGCAGAGCGATCCGCTGATCCATGAAGCCGAGTCCCGTCGCCTCGCCGCGCAGGAAGCGGCTCCCCAGGCGCGCGGGCTACTGTTGCCGCAGGTCGCTGCCAGCGGCTCGTGGACCGACGGAAACGTCTCGGGAACGAGCGTGGAAGCGGACGTGAGCGGCGAGTTTGCGCCGATCCCGTTCGAGTCCGATTTCGAGGACAAGGAGTGGAACATTTCCCTGCGACAAACGCTCTTCCGTTGGGACCAGGTCGTGAACCTGAGGCAGGCCAACAAGGTCGTCGCGCACGCGGACCTCATCTACGAGGCCGCACAGCAGGACCTGATGCTGCGGGTGGTAGAGCGCTATTTCGAGGTACTCGCGGCCGAAGACCGATTGACCTCGATCCACGCGGACCGGGAAGCCATCGCACGCCAGCTGGAACAGGCCAAGCAGCGATTCGAAGTGGGGCTCATTGCCATTACCGATGTTCAGGAATCCCAGGCCGCGTTCGACCAGTCCGTCGCTGCCGAGATTGGCGCGGAGCGGGAACTGGCGACGGCCAGGGAGCTGTTGCGCGAACTTACGGGTGAACACGTGGCGGAACTCTCCGCGCCCGAGGAGGACTTTCCACTCCCCGCTCCTGCCCCGGCCCAGCAGGACGTCTGGATCGATCTTGCCATGGAGCAGAATCTCGACTTGCTCGCGAGCCGCCTGGACGAACAGATTGCACGCGATGAAATAGCTTTTCGCCGAAGCGGACATTATCCGACGGTGGATGTCGTGGCGACGCGCAGCGGCAGTGATTCCGATAGCGAAAGAAGCGTCAATAACGGTCCTTTCCTGCCGGCCGACAGCTCCATCGATGACGACCGGATCGGCATCGAGGTCATAGTGCCGCTGTTTTCCGGCGGGCGCACTTCGTCCGCGGTTCGTGAAGCGGTCTACCTGCATCGGGCATCGCGGGAACAGCTGCAACGAGTCGCGCGCGAAACCGAGAGGGCTACGCGTGACGCGTATCTCGGCGTGCTTTCGGAAATCAGCCGGGTCAAAGCGCTCGAACAAGCGGTGGCCTCCAGCCGCACGGCATTGCAGGCGACGCAGGCAGGATTTGACGTCGGTACGCGAACCATTGTGGACGTTCTGACGTCGCAGCGCGGGCTTTATCAGGCGATCACCAACTACTACCAGAGCCGCTACGTATACATAAACAACGTACTGCGTCTGAAGCGCGCCGCAGGAACGCTACAGGTACAGGATCTGGAGCAGATCGACCGCTGGCTTCGGCCGCGGACCCCGCCCGAAGAGGCCATCGGCGAAGACCAGGCCGCGGATGAGGTCCCCGGGGCTTGAGGCGCGATCAGAGCGGTTTGGCGGGCGCAGACCCGACGCAGCGGTCAACTCCGGCGATCAACGGCTCGAGCAAGCGCAACAGGCGCTCCAGAGCGCCCTTGTTTCTGGCGACGATGTCGCGGCCGAGATTTCCCAGTCGGCGCGCTGTGTGTCCGTCCTCGAGGAGCCGTGCTACTGCCACGCCGAGCTGATCCGCATCTGACACCCGTGTGAGCGCGCCTATGTCTATGAACATGTCGGCGATGTCCTGGGTATTGAAAAGATGGGGACCGGTAATGACCGGCAAACCGAGCGCAGCGGGCTCGAGAAGATTGTGACCGCCGACCGGAACGAGCGTCCCTCCCACAAAAGCGATATCGGATGCCGCGTAGAAAAGCGGTACTTCACCCATGGTATCTCCGAGGAATACCGGTGTGGCCGCGTCTACAGGACATTGCCTCGTCCGCGCCACGAAGCCCATGCCCTGCCTCTCCAGCAATTGACGCACGGAATCGAAGCGTTCCGGATGCCGCGGTACCAGTATCAGCAACGCCTGCGGTGCGCTCGAGAGAATGCGGCGATGTGCCGCCAGAATCTGCTCTTCCTCTTTATTGTGGGTGCTGGCTGCGATCCAGATCGGCCGATCGCCAAGGTACCGGCGTCTGAATTCTGCACCACGTTCCATCAGGTCGGCGGGTATCTCGATGTCGAATTTTATGTTGCCCGTTACGCGGGTTCGTTCCGGACGCGCGCCGAGCGACCGGAACCTCGCTGCATCGGCCTCGCTCTGTGCGGCGATAATAATGCCGTGGGAAAGAGTCTCGCGGAACAGTGGCAACAGTTTTCGATAACCAATGACGGATTTTGGCGAGATTCTCGCGCTTACCAGCACCAGCGGAATCCTTCTGGCCCCGCATTCGTGATACAGGTTCGGCCAGATCTCGGTTTCCATAATGAGCGCCAGTTCCGGGTTTACCGCGTCGAAAAAATTCTTTACCGCATTCGGCGTCTCGAAAGGGATATAGGAATGATGCACGGAATCCGCGAACATACTTTTCGCGCGCGCTGCGCCCGTCGGAGTGACGGTGGTGATCAGCAACGGTCGGTCGGGAAAGCGCCGGCGCAGAGCGCGTACCAGCGGGATTGCCGCCTGTACTTCGCCTACCGACACCGCATGAATCCAGATACTGCCGTTCCGGATTTGGGGAAAGCCGATGCCGAAGCGCTGGCCGAAGCGGTCCCAGTAGGTGCGATTTACCGTGCCGCGAAAAAACCAGTAGAGAGCATAAACGGGCAGCAGAAGGTAGGTGACTATTGCGTATAAGAAACGTATCAATGCATGTCCGTTACGAGCCGAGCATATCGATGATTCTGCTTGATGAGTGTCCCTGGCGAAAAGAAAGGATCCGAACCTCGCCGCCCGCAGCGAGCACCTCTTTCGCGCCGGCAATGTCTTCCGCCCGGTAATCCCCGCCCTTGACGAGGGTGTCAGGCAACACCGCGCCGATCAGCCGTGCAGGTGAATCCTCGGGAAACGGCACCACCCAGTCCACTGACGCGAGCCCCGAAAGAACCGCCATTCTGTCCGACAAGGTGTTTACCGGCCGGCCTACTCCTTTCAGCCTGCGCACCGACTCGTCATCGTTGACGGCAACGATGAGCCGATCGCCGAGATTCTTTGCTTCCTCGAGGTATGCCACATGACCTGCATGAAGCACATCGAAGCAACCATTGGTCATCACGACTTTTTCGAGCCGCTCCCTCGCCTCGAGGATAAGGTCGAGCAGTTCCCGCTCCGTGACCAGGCCGCGGCCGCCCTGCCCGCGCTGGTGCAAGGCGACCCGCAGTTCCGATGGCGTGACGCTTGCTACACCGATCTTCCGCACCACCAGACCGGCCGCCAGATTCGCAAGACCCGCCGCGGAGCGGAAACTCGCACCGCTTGCGTGCGCCGCCGCAAGCATTGCAATCACCGTATCGCCCGCGCCCGTCACATCGTAGACTTCCGTCGCCTGAGTCGACAAAAAGACGGGCTCCTCGCCCGCCTCCACCAGCAACATGCCCTCCTCGCTGCGTGTCACCAGCAAAGCATCGAGTCCGAGATCGTCCACCAGCTTTCGCGCGCGCCGGACAACGTCCTCCTCCGTTTGCGCAGCTCCGGCCACCGACTCGAACTCTGGCTGGTTGGGTGTGATTACGGCCGCACCGCGGTACTTTTCGAAGTTCGCGCCTTTGGGATCCACCATCACCGGCACCCCGGCTGACCGGCATGCGGAGATCATCTCCGCCACATCGACGAGCGCTCCCTTTCCGTAGTCGGAGAACACGACTACGTCAACGTCCTGCAGTGCCGCCATCAGCCGCGGACGCAAAGACGGGCCGTCGGCATCGCCGGCGTATTCCCGATCCAGTCGAATCAGCTGCTGCCCGCGGCTCTGTACGCGCGTCTTGGTCGTCGTCGGCCGACCGTCGAACCGCGAAAAATGGCATTTGATACCGTACCGCTCGAGTTCCCTGCCGAGTTTGTCCGCCTCGTTGTCCCTGCCGACGATACCAATGAGTGTCGTCGATACGCCAAGTGTCGCCAGGTTCACCGCCACGTTCGCAGCACCGCCCGGGCGTTCATCGCTCTTGCGAACGTGTACGACAGGCACCGGTGCTTCGGGCGAAATGCGAACGGTGCCACCGAAAAGATACCGGTCGAGCATGACGTCGCCGACCACAAGGATTCGGGTTTGCGAGAAATCGGGAATAGTGAGTGTCACGGCGCGAATACTACTATAAGGGGCAGCCCGCCAAACACGCAGGTATGCGCTCGCAGCAGACAGCTCGAGCAGGGCAAGTCGAAGTCCGACGCCCGGCGTCGGAACTCCCGTTGACATACATTGCTGTGCTATGTATAACGCTGCTATGTACGATCCATGGCGTCAGCAGACGCCCGCGCTCCGGGATCTCTGAGAACATGGACATCAACAAGGATCTGATGGCCGCCTCATCGACCCCGCTCGTTCTGGCGATCCTGGCCGATGAGGACAGCTATGGCTACGCCATCCTGAAGCGCGTCCGGGAGTTGTCCGGAGGCCATGTGGAATGGACGGACGGGATGCTCTATCCGGTGCTGCATCGCCTCGAGCGGCTCGGGTACATCGAGGCCAGCTGGGAGGTATCGGAGAGCGGCCGTCGACGGAAGTACTATCGGATCACGACCCGGGGACGGACGCAGCTCGCCGAGGAACGCAGGCAGTGGCAGGCCGTCGACGCGACGCTGCGGGAGATCTGGTCGGCCCTTTCACTCCCCGTCCACGCCAGCCCGCTCGTGCTGCGAGGAGCCTGAAGCATGGCGGCGCTGGACTGCGCGATTCGGATCGAAGAGCAGATCGAGCAGTGGCGGAGTTATCTGCGCCGACGGCAGGCGATCCGCACCAATGACGTGGAGGAACTGGAGGACCATCTGCGCGAGCAGGTCTCGGCCCTCGTCGGCGCGGGACTCAGCGACGACGAGGCCTTCCTGGTGGCGGTCAAGCGCATGGGCGACCTGGACACGCTGTCGCGGGAGTTCGCGCGCGAGCACTCGGAGCGGCTCTGGAAACAGCTCGTGGTGACTCCCGGCGCGACCGGGGAGCCGGGCGCGTGGGGCCGGGGCGAAGCCGTGGTCGCCTTCTGCGTCGCGGCGATCGCGGCGCTGGCCGTCAAGGCGCCGGAGCTGTTCGGCCTTCGTCTGGACGACGATACCGGATTCTACGCCCGCAATCTGAGCCTGTTCGTGCTCCCCCTCCTCACAGGCTACTTCGTCTGGAAGCGGGGATCCGATCCGGCCACGCGCCGCTGGATGGCGGCGGCGTTCGTCGTGGCCGCCGTCTTCGCCAATGTCTATTCGTTTTCGCCCGGGGGATATACGGAGGTTCTCGCGGCGGTTCACCTGCCGATCGCCTTGTGGCTGGTCGTCGGCATCGCGTACGCCGGAGGCCGGTGGAGCGAGGTCGGAGGCCGCATGGACTTCATACGGTTCTCGGGCGAACTCTTCATCTACTACGTGCTTATCGCGCTCGGCGGGATCGTGCTCACCGGGTTCATGCTGGCGATGTTCCAGGCCATCGGGATCGATACGGAGCCCTTCTTCGAGAGGTGGATGCTGCCGTGCGGCCTCCTGGGAGCCGTCGTGATCGCCTCCTGGCTGGTGGAGGCGAAGCAGAGTGTGATCGAGAACATGGCGCCGGTGCTCACGCGTCTGTTCACGCCGCTGTTCGCGATCGTGCTGGTCGCCTTCCTGGCGATCATGACGTGGACCGGGCACGGGCTCGACTTCCAGCGCGACATCCTCATCGCGTTCGACCTGCTCCTGGTGGTCGTTCTCGGCCTGCTCCTCTACTCCGTCTCCGCGCGCGATCCGCGGACGCCCCCGGGCGCTTTCGACGTGATGCAGGTGGTACTCGTAATCAGCGCTCTGTTAGTCGACGCGGTGGCGCTGTGGGCGATCGCCGCACGCATCTCGGAGTTCGGCTTCAGCCCCAACCGCGTGGCCGCCCTCGGCGAGAACGTCATTCTGCTCGTCAATCTCGCCTGGTCCGCTGTGCTCTACGTCCGCTTCCTGCGCGGCCGCGGATCTTTCGCCGGCCTGGAGCGCTGGCAGACGGCCTACCTGCCCGTGTATGCCGTGTGGGCGGCGATCGTCGTGATCGTCTTTCCCCCGCTGTTCGGGTATATCTGAAGCAATCCGCAGCCCTGGTGCCCCGTCGTAAATGAATAAAGGCCTAACTTCAAAAACGCCCTAACCGCATTTGGAGTCGCCGCAGCTCAGGCAGGTCATGCAGCCGTCGAGCATGATGACGGCTGCCGTGCTGCACTTCGCGCAGAGTTGCGCGCCGTCCGGATATTCGCTCTTCGAGAATGCGTCCTGCTGCCGGGCACTGGCTTCGAATTCCGCGCGCTTCTGCTCGATCAGTTTCTGTTGTCCCTCGTCCAGCTCGGGCTTTGCAAGAAGGCCGATCGAGATCAGGTGCTTTTCCACGATGTAGCCGAGTTCCGCGATGATGGACGGCATGAATCTGCCGCCGGGCTTCCAGTAGCCGCCTCGCGGGTCGAAAACCGCCTTCAGTTCGTCCACGAGGAAGGTGACGTCACCGCCCTTGCGGAAGACCGCAGAGATGATGCGGGTCAGCGCCACGATCCACTGATAGTGATCGAGGTTCTTCGAGTTGATGAAAATCTCGAACGGTCGTCTTTTTTCGTGCTCCGTGCCTTCGTTCAGGACGATGTCGTTGATCGTGACGTACATCGCATGATCGGACACCGGTGTCTTCACCTTGTAGGTGGAGCCGATAAGCATCTCCGGGCGCTCCAGTTTTTCGTGCATGCGGATGACTTCCGCACGAGCGCCATCGCCGCTGTCACGGTTACTTTCGCTGGGCCGCTCCGGGTTTTGCGCCGGCACATCTTTGCCCGACTGCCTTACGGCGTAGCCGACGATTTTTCGGTCAATCCTGGTCCTGCTCATCGTGTTGATACTCTGTTTTGATTTGCGGTGCCGGCAGAATGTGGCTAGGGGGTTTGGGTTCGGGATCGCTGCCAACAATCTCATCGCTGCCCTGGTTGTTGTCGTGGAGCACGCCGCCCGGTCGATCCGCCGCCGGTCTTCTGCTGCCCCTGCCCATTACCGGGTTCCGCGGGGTCGGAACTCAGCCAGCTCTTTCGCCCGGCGCACAAGTCGTCCGGCGAGCGCTTCTTTTTCCACACGTCCTTAAGGCTCATACCTATTGCTCCTACCGATCAGAATTTGCCGTAATAGCCTTCTTTCAGCGCATCGAACAGATTCGCGGCGGTATGCAGTTCGCCATCGTATTCGATCTCTTCATCGCCCTTTAGCTCTACTTCGCTGCCATCATCGAGGGTAAACGTGTAGACCGTGTTCTTCAGATCACGTTCGTTGACCAGAACACCCTGAAAAGCCTCCGGGTTGAAGCGAAACGTCGTGCATCCTTTCAGCCCCTGCTCGAACGCATAAAGATAGATATTCTTGAAGTCTTCATATGGATAGTCGGTCGGCACGTTGGCGGTCTTGGATATCGACGAGTCGATCCACTTCTGGGCCGCCGCCTGTATATCGACGTGCGCGGTCGGCGTTATGTCCTCGGCAGTGATGAAATAGTCGGGCAGCCTGTCCTTCGACTCCAGCGCACTGCCATTCCTGCCGTCGTTGGAACCGCCGGGCAGTGCCTTCGGATTTACCCGCTCGCGATATGCGAGCAGCTCGTAGGAAAAGACATCGATCTTTTCCTTGGACTTCTTACCCTGGCGAATCACATTGCGAAAGTAGTGATGCGCGAAACTGGGCTCGATCCCGTTACTGGCGTTATTGGCGAGCGATAGCGAGATAGTCCCGGTCGGGGCAATCGAACTGTGATGGGTGAATCGCGCCCCGACCTCGGACAGCTTTTGCACCAGATCCGGCGCCTCAGCGGCTATGCGCTGCATGTAGCGGCTGTAGCGGCTGTGCAATATGCGGCCGGCCACCTTGTCCCCGGCCTTGTAGCCATCGGCAAGCATCTCGGGCCGTTTCGCGAGCATTTCCTCGGTCACTTCGAACTGCTCGGTCATAATGGGCGCAGGCCCTTTCTCCAGTGCAAGTTCCAGCCCGGTTTCCCAACCGGCGAGCGCAAGCTGTTTGGCCACTTCTTGCGTGAACTCGACAGATGGAGGCTCCCCATACTTCATGCGCAGCATCGTGATTGTGGAACCGAGCCCGAGAAACCCCATGCCGTGTCGGCGCTTGCGCTGGATCTCGTTTCTTTGCAGCGGTAAAGGCAGTCCGTTGATCTCGACGACATTGTCCAGCATGCGCGTGAAAATCCTGACCACGCGGCGGAAGTCATCCCAGTCAAAGCGCGCCCTGTCTGTAAATGGTTCCAGCACGAAGCGAGTCAGATTGATGGAGCCGAGCAGGCAGGAGCCGTAGGGCGGCAGCGGCTGTTCGCCGCAAGGGTTGGTCGCGCGAATATTCTCCGCGAACCAGTTGTTGTTCATTTCATTTACCTTGTCGATCAGGACGAAGCCCGGCTCGGCGAAATCATAGGTAGATGCCATGATGAGATCCCACACGCGCCGTGCGGGCAGGCTGCGGTAGATCTTGCAGGCTACCAGGCCCGCAGGGCTGCGCACATAGTTGTGCGGTTCGGGCCATGCCCGCCACACGAACTGGCCCTGATCCTGCACATCCAGACCGTCCTGCTCGACCTCTTTTGCGGTGACAGGAAATGCAAGACGCCAGTCGATATCCGCCTTCACCGCCTGCATGAACTCGTCACTGATCAGCAACGACAGATTGAACTGCCGCAGGCGCCCGTCTTCACGCTTCGCGCGGACGAAATCCATGACGTCTGGATGACCGACGTCGAACGTGCCCATCTGCGCGCCACGGCGGCCGCCCGCGGAAGAAACGGTAAAGCACATCTTATCGTAGATATCCATGAACGACAGCGGCCCCGAGGTATATGCCCCGGCGCCCGTGACGTACGCGCCTTTCGGCCGCAGGGTCGAAAATTCATAACCGATGCCGCATCCTGCCTTGAGCGTCAGTCCCGCTTCGTGAACCTTGTTGAGGATGTCGTCCATCGAATCGCCCACGGTTCCCGACACCGTGCAATTGATCGTCGAGGTTGCCGGCTTGTGCTCTTCCGCGCCCGCGTTCGATATGATGCGACCTGCCGGGATGGCGCCGCTGCGCAAGGCCCAGAGAAAGTCCTCATAGCACTGTTCGCGAAGCGGCTTCGCCTCTACATCGGCGAGCGCTCTCGCGACCCTCTTGTAGGTGTCGTCGATCGTAGCGTCGATGCGGGTGCCGTCTTTGGCGGTGAGCCGGTACTTGGCGTCCCAGATATCAACCGATGCAGGTTGAAATTTGATATCGGCGAGCATGCTGTCATCAATATTTACTGCGGACTTCATTCTCCCTTACTCCCCTGTTCCCTTAAGGAGACTCCCGAGTCTCGCTTTCCACCGGTTCTGCTGCGATCTACCAGGCAACAGCGAATACTATCCCGCTCGTCGCTGGTCGTTTTTCGCGACGAGTGCCGAAATGGCCCCTTGTTCATCGTTTTGTCAGGCACAAGATGTTGTGTCTGTTGAGGCACAAGACTATGCCCAGCGCTGACGGCTGTCAAGGCTTTAGCGGTTTTTTTTGCTCGAACGATATCTCTTTAAAAACAATTGGTTACTATACTATACGCAGGAAGTCGATTAAAAATCCAGCGAAAGAACCGATCATTTTGTGGGAGCGTCGTTTCACAACATCTAGTGCTGCCGAAGGAGCTGGAAAGCCCCCGAAGCGCCGGCTCGGTGGCTGCGATGGCGGTTCGTTGAACCAAACCGAACGGGCGCGGAAGCTCCCGTTCGCCCGCGGCAAAAACGCCCTTTCCGACGCTGCCGGCATGGCTTGAAAAGCAGCTTTTACGACCCAATTGAAGCGCTTGCGCACGGTCACGCGCCTTATTAGTTCGCGCTTTTTTATTTTTAAGGAGTATCAAATGAACGTTATGACACACGAGCCATGGTCGCTGCTCGACAGCTTGCGCCGCGACCTGAGCCACCTGGACCGGATTGCCGGGCGTCGCTTCGGCTACAGCGGCGATGGCGAGAGCGGCGAGCAATCGGTTGCCGACTGGATACCCGCGGTCGACATCGTCGAAGAAAAGGACCGTTTCATTCTCCGCGCCGACCTGCCGGGGGTGAGTGCGGATAAGATCGACATCAGCATGGACAAGGGCGTGCTCTCCATTGCCGGCGAGCGGCGTCAGGAAGCCGGCGAACAGGCCGAGGGGCGGCTGCAGCGCGTCGAAAGGGCGACCGGCAAGTTCTACCGGCGCTTCAGCCTGCCCGATACGGTTGACGGCGAGCGAATCTCGGCAAAAAGCGTCAATGGCATACTTGAAGTGGCCATACCGAAGCAGCCGGAGGTTCAGGCGCGCCGCATCACCGTGCAGCCTGCCTGAGTCTCTCAGCCGCGGCTGTCCTTGAGCCTTGCCAGTGGCGAATGGAGTGGCCTGCAACTACCGGGCGCCGTCACGCATCCATAAGTGATGCGGACGGCGCCCGTCGCGGCACAATTCCGGAACTTATGCACGGCTCGCATTGTCCGCCGCCTAGTTGCCATGCATTATGAATATCGCCAATGAATGGCCAGCCACCGATAGCGGGCTACTGTCGACTATCCAGCGAGGCTCTTTGAACATGAAGTCAATGTATCGCTTTCTCTCCGTCTGCATTCTGCTGGCATTTGCCGCCGCAGCACCGGCACAGTCGCCGGAACGCTCCGATGCCCAGCCGCTGCCCAGCCTGGCCCCCCTGGTCAAGTCGGCTTCGCCCGCGGTGGTCAATATCCGTGTAAGTCAGACGGTTCAGTCGCGCTCCCCTTACAGCGATGAGATGTTCCGACGATTTTTCGGTCTCCCGGAGATACCGGGCGGATCGCGTGAAGTTGCGAGCGCAGGCTCCGGAGTCATCGTCGATGCCGAGAACGGCTACATCCTGACGAATCACCACG